>JAESFU010000220.1_pt1 | contig 63941 bp, 45 predicted proteins | sample 9269461 | NCBI WGS metagenome assembly JAESFU01 (sample SAMN14502556, study PRJNA617107) | algae metagenome | isolation source: Stenomitos rutilans HA7619-LM2 and co-occurring heterotrophs from cave walls | place: USA: Waikapalae cave, Hawaii | collected 2009-07-28
GAAGCATCTTCGCTAACAGCAATTATTCCAGCCACCGAAGATGCTTCCTTCGGCACCGGGTCGGCGTACCGACATGACAAAAAAATCAGCGGTAAATCAATGCCACACAATGAGCCGCAATCCCTTCGCCCCGGCCCACAAAGCCGATATGCTCAGAGGTGGTCGCTTTAATGGAAATATCGTCTTCGGGAACGGCCATCACCTCCGCCAGACACGTTTTCATAGCTGGAATGTGCGGATTGAGCTTCGGTTCCTGCAACACCACCGTCACATCGACATTCGAGATTTCGTAGCCTGCGCCCCGCACCATGCGAAGCACTTCGGCCAGCAGGATTTTACTGTCGACGCCTTTCCAGCGCGGGTCTTTGTCCGAAAAATGATAGCCAATGTTTCGCATGTTGGCGGCTCCCAGCAGGGCATCGCACAGCACATGACAAACCACATCGGCATCCGAATGGCCCACCGGTCCGAACAGGCTGGGAATCTGAATGCCGCCCAGCCAGAACGGGCGACCTTCCTCCAGCCGGTGAACATCATAGCCTTGTCCTACGCGAATTTTCATGAAGCAAAACCGTTTTGACGAAGATAGGCCTCAACCTGAAGAAGAAATTCGGACGCTGTTTCAACCGCATCAGATGCATCGGCTTCCGAAACATTTTCATCTATTTCATAGTCGCTATTCTGACGCAATAGAAACAACCGTTGAAACGCTTTTGCATCAGACCGGGTAAATGGACCTGCCTGAACAAAGTATTCTCCAAAAAGCATTTTAATGGATGAATGGGATTTGGTCGTTATATTTTTGCTGGCAAGCAATGCCCTTACCGCGTCGAAATAAGCATAGTAAGCACGACCAGATGCGCTACGATAACTTTTCGTTTGTAATAGAGAGCGGGAATCTCTTAAGCATTCCTCTGCTATAAGCATATAAGCAGATACATTTTCATTCATATTAATTTGCCCTCACGCCGAACGTTCCGATAAAGAAACAAATCCGATTCCGTATATTTTTTCAATGAAGTTGGTTTAACAGAGACCAGCGTGTAGTGTTCGTCTAAAAGGTCATAAATTTTGTCAACCATACGCCTGATTTCCTTCCCTGTTTTCACCTCTTCATCGCGCAATATCACCATGTAATCCACATCCGACTCGGCATGGAAATCGCCCCGTGCATATGAGCCGTACAGAATTACCCGGTCGAGTCGGTCACCGTAGAGTTCGGTCAGCGCCTTCTTCACTTCCTGCGAGAGAGCCTGCAGTTGGTCGGAGGTGAGCGCTTTGGGTTGATAAGTGGTTTCCATAAGGGATTTAAATGGATAATGATTGCTACTGGAGCGTGCTTCATTGGCCATTATTCAGTATACATTCTCTCACGAAGCTGCCCGATAATATAGAGTTGAGCAATTGTCCTTCCGCAGTACCTGCCGGGCCATTGCCTGAATATCGTCGGGCGTAACGGCCTGAATCAGCGCGGCTTCCTCGTTCACTAAATCGGGGTTGCCTGCGTTGGCGGCATAGGCGAGGTTCATGGCGCGGTTTAGCAACTCAACTTCCGAGAAGGCCAGCGTCGCTTCGGCCTGATTTTTCACTTTAACCAGTTCTTCCTCCAATACAGGCTTATCAATAAATTCCTGCACGACGGCTTCCACAGCCGCATCGGCTTCTTCGAGCGAGACGCCTTTGTTCAGATTGCCCTGTACGACCAGCAAGCCGGGGTCTATTGAGGCTGTAATATAAGCATTTACGCTGCTGAAAAGTGGGTTGCCGCGCAGGAGTTTTTGGTAAAGACGCGAGGATTTACTCCGGCCCAGCATATCGCTCAGGAGATCAGCCTTATAAAAATCAGGATCGAATCGCCCGGGCATATGATACGCTTTGTAGAGCGAATCTAAGGGTACTTTCGCTGAAGTTTCTATTTTTCGGGCCTCAGATTGTACAGGTTCGGTGGGTAGTTGCCGGATGTAAGGCTTGCCCGCTGGAATGGGCGCGAACCATTTGGCACATAATTGTTTCACCTGCTCAACAGTCACGTTGCCAGCCACCACAAGAATGGCGTTGTTGGGCAGGTAATATTTGAAGAAAAACGATTTTACATCATCTAACGTAGCCTCTTCAATGTGGCTGATGTCTTTGCCAATGGTAGCCCAGCGATACGGATGTTGCTGGTAGGCCAATGGGCGCAGTTTCAGCCATACATCGCCATAGGGTTGGTTCAGATAGCGTTGCTTGAACTCTTCGATAACCACTTTCTGCTGCACGTCCAGCACTTGCGGATCGAAGGAAAGGCTTAGCATCCGGTCTGATTCGAGCCAGAATGCCGTTTCCAGATTCGCGGCTGGCAGGGTGATGTAATAATTGGTAATATCGGCGCTGGTGAAGGCATTGTTTTCGCCCCCCACTTTTTGCAATGGTTCGTCGTAACTGGGAATATGCCGGGACCCGCCGAACATCAGGTGTTCGAACAGGTGAGCAAAACCCGTCTTTGTCGGGTCTTCATCGCGCGAACCAACGTTGTAAAGAATATTGACGGCGGCCATTGGGGTGGTTTCGTCTTCATGAACGAAGACCCGCAGGCCGTTATCTAAAACAAACTGTTCGTAATGAATCATAGAAAAATGAGCACGTATAGCCTTCCATCAGTTCTATACGCATTGAACAAAAGTACGCTTCCGGGCGTATAGAATCAAACGGCATTATTTTGGTATCCCTGCAATCACTTCTGAAAAAATGGTTTTCGGTCGTCGCTCTGTTCAGTATTTCGCTGGCTGGTCAGGCGCAGGTGTTAAATGACCCGGCTACGCAACAGACGATTCTGAAAACACTCGACGACATTTACAATTTTGAGTTTACCGAAGCCGACGCGCAAATCCGGCAACTTCAGACCCGCTACCCGCAGCATCCCATCGGTCCGATTCTTCGCGCTACCGAATTAGAACTGCGCTACCTGCCACTGCATGAAAACAAAGCAGCTACGGCGCAGTTCGTTCAGGCGGCTGAGCAGGGACTTGCGCTAGCAAAAAAGTTACTCGACAAGAATGAGAACGATCCCGAAGGGGTATTTTTTGCGCTAACGGCCCACAGTTATTTAGCATCGCTGTATAACAACAAAAGCGAGTCACTAAAAGCAGTTGGCGAATCGAAAAAGGCGTACAACTACCTGCGCGACGGATTTACGCTGGTAGACAAAAATCCTGATTTTTACTTCACCACCGGCCTTTACAACTATTATATTGAACGCTATCCGATGGATCATTCCATTGTGCGACCATTCATGATTTTTTTCGATGATGGCGACATGGTGAAGGGCCTGAAAGAGATGGACATAGCTACCCGAAGGAGCATTTTTATGCGTCCCGTTGCTAATTATTATCTGGCCCATATCTACCTTAAACATGAAGTAAATCCGGGTCGGGCAACTGTCTACACTAAATATTTAGCCGATAAATATCCCAACAACCCCCTGTTTGGGATGATTAATGTCGAAGCCTTATTGTTAGCGGGCCGCTACGCCGACGCGCGACCATATGTACAGCGTCTAAAGCAGATGCCGAATAAATTAGTGCCGCTGGCTGTCAGCACGTTTTCGGGGATGCTGGCCGAATACGCCGATAAAAACGACAAAGAAGCAGCTACGGCTTATGAAACAGCACTTAAGCAGCCATTCAACGATCCTTATACCAAAGAATATCATGCGTTTGCTTATGCCGGGTTGGCCCGTATAGCCACCCGCGCCAACGACCGGAACCGGGCAAAACTTTACTACAAAAAGGCTTTAGCCGTTGGGCAGTATAAGGGATTGATTCGCGAAGCGAAGGGATATAAATGATGTATGATATAGGATGTATGATGTATCTGCTTCAGCTATATATCATACATCCTATATCATACATCAATAATCCACTTCCAGATTCAGCACCTTCCGTAACTCATGCAGGGCGGGATTCTTCTCGGCTAAGTAGTTGTATTTATCCTGCGAACTGTAGATCATTTTCTTTACTTCCTGCACCGTTACGGTATGTTCAAGCTGAATCTGGCTGTTCTGGAGTTCGTTGCGTAAGTAGCCCAGCAGATCAGGTTTGAGCTCGGTTAAATACCCTACTTGTAGCGTATTATCGAGGGTTAAGTGGATGGTGGTGCCGTTGAGAGTTAAATCGCGGTTGAGCACGACCTGTTCAGACGTGATGTCGTTCTGTTGCCGCCGAAGCCGGGCGAAGGATACCCATGCGTCTTGCAGTGCTTCAAAATCAAACGGCTTATCGGGGCGGGTTGATGTGATGATAACAGGCGTTTCATCCGTGTCGGCTACGGGTTGGACTGGCCCTACCGTGAGCGGTACCGTCGAACGAAGTCGGCTGGTAGCTGGGCGCGCCGGTGGCGTAATGGCTGGGCGGACAGCCGTAGTTGCTGGGCTATTTTTAGTCGCGTGCCCGTTTTGATGCGTTGCGGGTGCACCATTCGTAGCGGAACCGTTTGTAGGCGCAGTGGGCTGATAGCCATTCACAGGCTCGCTCGTGATGGGATGGCTTTCGGTTAACTGACCGTTTGGGCTGGATTTAGACGATGTTGGTTGTTCGGGTGTCGGTTCGGTGTTTTTTTTTTCAGCAGTCTCGTGTTCCACATGCTGCCCTGAGGTGCCATGCTCAGGAGGCCGCGCTCCGGCAAGGGGCAATTCGGGTAGTGAATCCCAGTTGAGCAGGTTCCGTAGGTTGGCCAGTTTCATCAGCCATAGTTCGGTGTGGAGCCGCTGGTCTTTTGCCTGCTTATAATTCATGTCGCACTGCCCGCCCAGACTAAGCGCCGACAGTAAAAACGACATCGGCGCCCGCGCCGACTGGTCGAGGTATTGCCGACGAACGTTTTCGGTCACCTGAAGCAACTGCACGGTGGCAGCATCTTTGCAAACCAGCAAATCCCGGAAATGGCGACACAGCCCCACTACAAACTGGTGCCCATCGAACCCTTTTCGCAGAATTTCATCTACCGTCAGCAGGCTTTGGGGCAGGTTGCCCGCCAGCAATAAATCGGTTAGTTTGAAATAGTAGTCGTAGTCCAGAATGTGCAGATTATCCAGCACTTCTTTGTAGCGAATTACCCGGTCGGCGGCAAAGGTCACGTTCAAATCGAACATCGACAGGGCATCACGCAACCCGCCATCGGCTTTCTGGGCAATCAGGTCGAGGGCTTCGGCTTCGGCGGTGATGCTTTCTTTTTCGGCGATTTTAGCCAAATGAGCGGCAATGTGCCCCGGCTGAATCCGGTTGAAATCGAAAATCTGGCAACGCGACAGAATCGTTGGCAGAATTTTGTGCTTCTCCGTTGTCGCCAGGATAAAAATGGCGTAGGAAGGCGGTTCTTCCAGCGTTTTAAGAAACGCGTTGAACGCTGCCGACGAGAGCATGTGTACCTCGTCAATGATATAAATCTTGTAGTTACCGGATTGGGGAGGATACCGCACCTGATCGATCAGGTTACGAATGTCTTCAACAGAGTTATTCGAGGCTGCGTCTAACTCATGAATATTAAACGACGCATTCTGGTTGAAACTCACACAGGACTCGCACTGATCGCAGGCTTCGCCCTCGGGCGTCAGGTTTTGGCAATTGATGGTTTTGGCCAGAATGCGGGCGCAGGTCGTTTTACCAACCCCGCGCGGGCCGCAAAACAGAAACGCCGAGGCTAAATGATTGGTCCTGATAGCATTCTTCAGTGTGGTAGTAATGTGCTCCTGTCCCACGACGGTGTCGAAGGTAGCGGGGCGATACTTGCGGGCCGAGACCACGAAATTTTCCATACCGCAAGTTAGCAGGTCAGGGGCGGAAAGGCAAAAGGTATTTGCCCGGCATCAGCTCACAACTTCAGGTGCACGGGTAAAATGATTGACAAAAAATACGTCCTGATTTTAATTGCCACAACTGAAGTTGTGGGCCGATATCAAATCTCCTTCCCACAATGCGGGCAAACGCGCCGAACCGGTTCTTTGCGGCTCCGAATGTGTTCATTGAAGCCCGATACCAGAATACCGGTCGGTAAGGCAAACAAACCAATGCCGACTATGGCAGAAATGCCACCTAAGAATTTGCCTAAGGGTGTAATGGGGTGAATATCGCCGTAGCCAACGGTGGTCATGGCCGTAACGCCCCACCACATCGTGGCCGGAATACTCGAAAACTGGTTGGGTTGGGCTGGGTGCTCCACGTAATACATCACGCTCGAAATGATAATGAGCATGAAGATGACGAACGAAATACTGAGTACCAGTTCCTCTTTTTTGTCAATAACCACGTGCTGAATCACCCGATAGGCCTGCGAATAGCGGGAAATGCGAAACAGCCGAAAAATTCGGAATAGGCGCAGAATCCTGACAACGCCCAAATCGGTGGCAAAGAGCGAAAAGTAGAACGGGAATATCGCCAGAAAATCAATAATGGCATTGGTCGAAAAAATATACCGTATCCGACCCCAGAATGGATGATGATACTTCTCATTTTCAACGCAAACCCATACCCGCAACCAATATTCGATAGAAAAGAAAATAACCGAAAATAATTCGAAGTCCTGGAACAGCCGCGCAAAACGCCGATTATACTCGGGCACAGTATGCAGCACAATTGCAACCGCATTGAGCGTAATAATGGTAATCAGCACTAAGTTGAAGAGCAGGCTTATGCCCCGGCGTTTACCCGCCGATGTTTCGAGAATGCGATAGAGTGATTTACGGAGGTATAGCATGGCCAGCACAGTCGGATGAGTACTGCAAGCTACTCATCAAAACTGATGGCGCAAGGCTCCAGCCTTGTGCTTACTGTTAGCCGACCTCTGGTCGGTACTTCAGCCCGGAGGCCGATTGATACCGGCACAAGGCTGGAGCCTTGCGTCATCATGCCTAATTGACCCGGCGGTAATGGCGTATAACAAAAAAGACGATCAGTAGGGCTACCGAAGCCAGCCCGCCCGCCAGCAGACCAATTGACGGAGCAGGCACGTATTCCAGCGCATTGCCCGCCACAAACGTACCCGCAATGTCGCAGAGGTTCACAAAAGCCATATACGTGGTAAACTGCGACCCTTCAACGCCGGGTCGACAAATAGACATCAGTACGGGCATGGCAGCCGCGCTGATGGCCGGGTCCATAAAATAGAGTGCCACTAAGCCCGCCTGTGATACCTCGCGCTGTATCCACGTACTCGACGCTGTGTTGAAACCGAGCAAATAAATCGTTACAAGACCCATCACGACCACTAATAACCGACGTGCCCCAAGGCGGTCGGCGAGGTAGCCACCTGTCAGCGCAACTACCGCAGCCATCACCATGCCATACGTGCCCGTCAGCACCGAAACCTCTTCGTCGTGCCAGCCAATTACGTCAATCAAATGGTGATTATAAGCACGGGTAAACAGAGATGTACTGATATATACCAACAAAATAGCTCCGAACAGCAGCAGGCTCTGTCGGGCGAAAATACCCCGGAATAATTCCGTAAATAGCCATCGAAAATCGTGTTCAGGAAGGGACTGTCTGTCGGTGCGGGTTGTAGCAAATGTGCCAGCCGTTTTGGGTATGTTGATGGATACAAACGATGGCAAGAGCCGATCCTGGGGCTGTTCGCGCACAAAGATCATTAGCAATACGCCCGTCAGCAGGCATCCAATCTGGACTAAAGCCGCACCATGGAAACCATACCGGCGCAACAGAAGCGCGAATACGACCGCGCCAATCCCCATGCCGATGAGAAAACCTGCCCGCATAAAAGCATTTACCCGCCCGCGCTCCCCATCAGGAATAACCGTAATAGCCATTGCATCAACACTGGCATCCTGAATGGCGGCAAAAACGCTTCTCAGACAGAACAGCCAGCCAAGGGTGCTAATCTGTGCTACCGGATCATCGACCCACAGCAATACACAGGAAGCCAGCACGGTCATTAGTTGAGAGCCTACCACCCAGGGTTTCCGGCGTCCCATCGGCGACGTCTGGAACCGGTCGATAAGCGGCCCCCAGATAAATTGAAACGCCCAGGGCAACCCAATCACCGCTACAAAGGCACCTACATCCTTTGGACGCACACCCTCGGCCGTAAAATAATTGGTTAGCGCCGTTGTATAAAAACCCGCCGGAATTCCCTGCATTAGATACAGATAGAAGAATACGCCATAACGCAATGGGCGGCTTCGGCTAAGGGTAAGTGGATAGAAAGGTGAGGGTAAAACCGTTAACATACGTTGAGGTGCGTCGGCTACTGGAACGGAGTTAATAGCCAACATACCCCATAGGACTATCTGTTGTTAGGTTATGTTTTAATCAGTATAGAACTATCCTGAAAAAATTCCGTTATGGTATTGCAAGACCCGGATAAACTCCCTAACATTGTCCGCGTTTTCGCGCAAAAAACCAATGGCAACGCTCGTTTACATACCAGCCTTCCTCCATACTACGCCATTTCGGTTTAGGTCCGAAAGGACTATATCTGTTTGTTTGCCTATGTGGTAAACTATTTCCGTCTTTTTTCTCGTTTTATTTCTCACAACAAACCAGCACGGATTACGCTGTCTCCGTATGGCGGCCTCAGAACCGCCCAATAAACGACAATGATCACACCCGAAGTAGTTAACGATCAATACATTGTTCAGGTCGCCAATGAAAACCATCTGCGTCTGGCCGAAACCATCTGTCGTGAGATGGAAGAAAGTGCGAAAGCCCGGGGAACGGGCATCGCCAAACGCTCGCCCATTTATGTGATGGAGAAAATGCTCGAAGGCAAGGCCATTATTGCCCTGACGTTATCGGGCGAATGGGTAGGCTTTTGCTATATCGAGACCTGGGAGCACGGCAAATTTGTGGCTAACTCCGGCCTGATTGTGCATCCGGCTTATCGAAAGAGCGGCATTGCCACGCGCATCAAGGCCAAGGCGTTTGAACTCTCGCGGGCCATGTTTCCAACGGCTAAAATTATTGGGATTACCACCAGCTTAGCCGTTATGAAGATTAACTCTGATCTGGGTTATCAACCTGTAACGCTCAGTGAATTGCCGGGTGATGAAGCTTTCTGGAAAGGTTGCCAGACCTGTACTAATTTCGATATTCTAACCCGCACGAACCGCAAACACTGTCTCTGCACAGGCATGCTCTACGACCCCGAAGAGCATAAGCAGGAAGAGAAAGACGAGAAGTGGAACTTCCTGAAAGAGTCGAAGCTATATGAGCGCTGGATGCGAATCAAAAAGCGCATTCTCATGCGAATCAATCCCATAGACCGTTCGCGGTCGCGCAAACTTGAGCCGGAGTTAGAAACTGCTTAACCGCTCTGTCATTAACTTTTGAAAGCCTGGAACCTGTGTTTCGGGCTTTTTCATTTTCGGGATTTAACCTACAGAGATTACTTAGGTTGAAAAACTTGCGACTATAAATCGGTAGCTCATTTTGTTAACATTAAATTAACATTGAGGTGTAGAATAATATTCTGTAATACCGTTTAATAACTCCTTTCTGGCTGGTTAAACTTAAAAAAAGCAGCATAAAGCCTAAATAACAGCTTTTATTGGTATAATTAAAACCTATGCCAATATTAAGTTTTTCATGATTTTTAACATTTTCATAATATTTACATAACATTTACGTAATATTACGGTAACATTAGTCCTTACGACTCATTTGAGGCCGGGCTGGCACGGTCCGCCGTTGCGGTACCAGTTCGGGCGAGTGGGCATTGTTTAACGTTTAACAAAAATGAAGTCATGAAAAAGTTACTTTTTCTTCTTACGCTGGTAGGCTTCCTGGCGACGCAAGCCTACGCTACGCCGACAAAAACCCGCAAAACGAAAGCGCCAAAGGCCACACTGGAGCAACAGTTGGCGAAATACGTATCCTATCCCGATGCCCTGAAGCCAACGCAACAGGCGGGCATTATTGTCATTCAGTTTCGGGTAAATGCAGCCAATGAGCTTTGTCAGTTGGAGGTATTTAGCCAGAACGAGCAATTAAATAACACATTACTCCGCCAGCTAACCGGCAAAAAAATAAAAGGCTACGGAAGTGATTCGGGCGAACTTCATACCGTTCGACTGCGTTTCCTGCCCGAATAATTTTTGACATAGAGTAACATAGATTTTCGCTCCCTGCAGGCACTGTTCTTTTTGAACAGTGCCTGCAGGGAGTTTTTTATGCGTTTAGGTAAACGTGCAACAGTAAAATAGAACGTTAGATAACGTAACATAAAAGAGCGACTTCGGATCAACACAGCTATGAGTATATCGATTAATCTACGCTCAACTTTATGGATTAAAACAACTTTTAAAACCGTTTTGTAACTTACAGCCTTGTTTGTCGCCTGTTCTACTGCCCGACGTTATGAAGCTGCGGCTCCTGTTCCTTTACGTTCTTTGTTTAGTTGCCTTCGGCCCATCGGTCTTTGCCCAGCAACGACTTCGTCTAAGCGTCGTTGTGCGGGATGGCGTGACCAAAAAGCCAATTCCCGGGGCCAGTTTGCTGATTGCCGAAACGAATGCTGGCGCGCGGGCCGATAGTGTTGGCCTAATTACCCTTACCCACCAGCCGGGCGTTTTAACCGTTTATATTTCGGCGGTGGGCTACCTGCGCGGGCGCGAAACTATTGTACTCGACTTTACTAAACGTGTCGAATATTTCCTGCAACCCCGTTCCACCGATCTGGACGAAGTGGACGTGCGGGCGACACGGGAGGATAAAAACATCAAAACGGTTCAGATGGGCCAGATTCAGCTCAATATGCCCGATCTGAAACGGATGCCGGTGGTGCTGGGCGAGCCCGATATTCTGAAAGCCCTAACGCTCCAATCGGGCGTGACAACGGCGGGCGAGGGCGCAGGCGGCTTTAATGTGCGGGGTGGCCGTTCCGATCAGAACTTAGTGCTGGTGGATGGTGCGCCCCTGTTCAATACCAGCCACTTGCTTGGTTTTTACACGAACATTAATCCTGATATGGTGCAGGACGTAAGCCTGAATAAAGGCGCTTTTTCGGCGCAGTATGGCGGACGCGTGTCGTCACTGCTGTTGATGAGTACGCGGAATGGGAATAAAAACGGCTGGCGGCTGTCGGGTGGGCTAAGTCCGGTGAGTGCGCGGGTCATGGTCGATGGGCCCATTACCAAAAAACTGACCCTGCTGGCAGGTGGGCGCGTGGCGTTTCCAAACTACCTGCTTCGGCTGTTTCCAACGGCGAGTGTGAAAAATAGTCGCGCGTTTTTCTATGATGGCAATCTGAAATTGACTTATACTCCCTCCGACCGCCAAACCATTTCGTTATCTGCCTACCGCAGTCAGGATAATTTCCGGTTTCCGGGCGATACGCTCTATGGTTGGCAATCGAACGTATTGACGGGCCGCTGGAGCTATTTGATTCGGCCCAATCTCCAACTGAACCTTACCGCGCTTTATAGTGGCTATCACCTGAATGTGGATGGCGTGACGCCTAATCTGACCTTTCGGTTTAGGTCCTATATCGAACAGCGCGAAGGCAAAGCCGACTTATTCTATACCCTGCATCAGAAACACAAAATTCAGGTGGGAATGAATGCAATTCGGTACGATATTCAGACTGGCGACGTGCGGCCCACCGGCGAAAACTCCAGCATTAATCCGCAATCCATCAACCCCGAACGCGGGCGTGAACTGGGCGCCTATGTGAATACCGAATGGGAATTAACCCCTGCTATTACGCTTCAGGCAGGTCTCCGGTATTCGGCTTTTGCGCTGCTGGGGCCACAAACAGTATATAACTATTCGGAAAACGTACCCCGTTCGCCCGAAACCGTCACCGACTCGATTCGGTATGGGGCCGGGCAGACCGTGCAAGCCTACGGCGGGCTGGAGCCTCGTTTGGCGTTGCGGGTGCAGTTAGCCAAAAACACGGCGATTAAGGCCAGTGCAGGCCGAACGCGCCAGTACTTGAACCTGATTTCGAACACAACAGCCATTACACCCCTCGATTTCTGGACCCTGAGCAACCGATATATGCCTCCCCAGATTGCCGACCAGGTTTCGGCGGGGGTATTTCAGAATTTTCAGGATAACACTTACGAACTGAGCGTTGAGGGCTATTACAAACGCCTTCAGAACCAGGTCGAATACCGTTACGGTGCTAACCTGATTCTGAACCCTAAACTCGAAACGGCTTTGGTGCAGGCTGCCGGACGAGCCTATGGCGTTGAGTTTGGCCTTAGCAAGAACAAGGGAAAGCTAACGGGGCAAATTAATTACACCTATGCCCGTTCGCTGATTGCCGTAGAAACGCCGTTCGATGAATTGCGTATCAATGGGGGAGCCTATTACCCGTCGTATATCGACCGGCCGCATACATTGAATATTCAGGCCCGGGTGCTGCTGCCCTATAACTGGACATTCTCAACCAATTTTGTGTATTACACGGGCGTTCCGGCTACCTACCCCGACGGGCAATACACCTACAATGGCGAACCTGTGCAGGATTATTCCCGGCGCAATGCCGACCGCATCCCCGATTATCACCGCTTGGACGTTGCTTTCTCGAAAGATACCCGTTTCAATAAAGCGCAGAAAAAGTACGGCATCTGGACGTTAGGGATTTATAACCTGTATGCCCACAAAAATCCATATTCCATCTATTTCACCCGCTATAACCAGCGGATCGAGTCGTATCGGCTGTCGGTGTTTGGTACGCTGATTCCGTCGATTGCCTACAATTTTTATTTCTGATATGTATCGGCTCTGCGTTATTCTGCTTAGTAGTCTTTTGGTTTCTGCCTGCATCGACCGGGTGGAGTTACTTATTCGGTCAGAAGAGCCTCGTTTGGTAATCGACGGACAGATCACCAATGAAGCTCCGCCTTATAGGGTTCGGTTAACCTATACGGGCAAGTATGGGGGCGTTAACGGGCAAAATCCCGACAACCAGTATGTGAACGGGGCACAGGTTAGTCTGGCCGACGACCAGGGCCGCTTGACGCGATTTGTGTCGACAGGACAGGGAATTTATCAAACCACCGATTTCGGTTTTCGGGGACAAGTGGGCCGGACCTATAGCCTGACTGTGGTACTAAGCAACGGCAAACGTTATGCAACAAAACCCGAACGGATGCCCGCTGTTCCTGCAATTGATAGTATTTCGGCGAAGCTGATTAAAACCGGGAATTTTGCTACCCCATATGCTTTTTCGTATGGGGCTAATACGCAAGACCCGGCTACGGAGAAAAACTATTATCGCTGGACGGGATATGGCATCACCAATCGGCTTTCGGTAGGGGTGCCGTGTAGCCTCGGTAGTCCAGCCCTCTGCTTTAATCGTTGCTGGACGACCGTATCGAACGATGCTGTAAACATATACAGTGATGAGGCTATCAATGGAAACCCGATTCGGGGGCGGCAAATTGTCCAGGTACCCATTTATACCATAGGTCCCCAGTTGGCCGAAATACAGCAATATGGTATTACCCAAACGAATTACCAGTTCTGGAAACTCTATCAGCAGCAGAATGCCCGCACGGGCAGTATTTTTGACCCACTACCCGCACCGGTCACCGGAAATCTATTGAATACCAACGACCCGGCCGATATAGCGCGGGGGTATTTTGCCGTAACCTCCATTACGCGCCGACGCATCCGTGTAGACAACTACGATGCTCCGTTTTATGGGGCGCTAACCAGCTTTATAGCCAGTCAGATACTACCGCCGGGCGATTGCCGGAATACCTACGGCCCGGTTCCGGTTACTGAACCGGCTGGCTGGTAGTTTCTCTGGGTTCGGTAAGGATCAGGCAACATTTTCGTTCACCCACTGGTTAGCCACCAAATTCATTCACCGTATGGCTGAAACCTTATCGCTGGTCTGGCTCCGGCGCGATTTGCGGCTGCATGACAATGCCGCTTTGTATTATGCCCTCAAAAGCGGTCGCCCGGTGCTCCCCGTGTTTATTTTCGACCGTGTTATTCTCGACGCCTTAGACGACCGGCGCGACCGGCGGGTTGAATTTCTGGTTCAGGAAATCAACCGCTTACAAAGCGAGCTGGCTGAAATAGGGTCAACGCTTGTGGTTCGCTATGGCGAGCCAATTAGCGTCTGGAAACAATTAACCGAACAATATGCCATTGGCGACGTTTTTACCAACCACGACTACGAAGTGTATGCCAAAGAGCGCGACAAGGCCATTGGTGAATTGCTGAACGAACGGGGCATTGGCTTTCACACCAGTAAGGACCAGGCAATTTTTGAGCGGGATGAGGTGCTGAGTGGCAAAAAAACACCCTATACCGTTTTCACGCCGTATAGCCGCAAATGGCGGGAAAAACTGACGGATTTCTACCTGAAATCGTACCCAACGGAAGCGTATTTTAATCAATTCTGGACGACCGATGCGCTGCCCATACCAACATTGGGCGAGATGAATTTTCAGCCGGTAGGCGAGCCATTCCCTGCCCGAACGGTATCGGATAAATTGCTCGACACCTACAAAAAAACGCGTGATTTTCCGGCTTTGGCGCACAGCACCAGCGAGTTGAGCATCCATCTACGTTTCGGAACCATCAGCATTCGCGATCTGGCCCGGCAGGCGAAAGCAGCCAAGGATACTACCTTTCTGAATGAACTTTGCTGGCGGGATTTCTACTTTCAGGTGCTCGACCATTTTCCGCACGTTGAAAAAAACTCATTTCGACCTGCCTACGACCGGATTCAATGGCGCAACGACGAAGCCGAATTTGATAAATGGTGCCGGGGCGAAACCGGCTATCCCATTGTTGATGCTGGCATGCGCCAACTGAATACCATCGGCTGGATGCACAACCGGGTCAGGATGATTACAGCCAGTTTCTTATGCAAACACCTGCTTATCGACTGGCGTTGGGGCGAAGCTTATTTTGGCAAGAAACTTCGTGATTATGACCTCTCGGCCAACAATGGGGGCTGGCAGTGGGCGGCAGGGTCGGGTACGGACGCGGCTCCCTATTTCCGGGTTTTTAACCCAACGTTGCAAGCCCGCAAATTTGATCCCAAAAATGAGTACATCCGCCATTGGCTTCCTGAATTCGATAGTCCCAATTACCTAAAACCGATGGTAGAACACACAATGGCGCGGGAGCGGGCTATTGCTGCTTATAGACGTGCATTGAAGTCAGAACCAGGATTTTAACAAGATTCTAAAGATTAAACAAGATTATTGCTGACGTATCATCCTGTAAATCTTTAGAATCTTGTTAAAATCCTGGTTCTGACTTCACAATTTCCACTGAACAATCCAACCCGGTTTAACCACTTTAGGACGGGGCAATCCGGCCAGACCCGTTGCCGGATTCATAGCAATTAGGGTGAGGGGTATAGCCCGGTTGGTTTGTGAGGAAATGGCTTTTGTGGCCCGGAGGAACAGATTGCCGCGCGCATCAATGTCGTCTATAACAGCATACAGTATATCGCCCGTTTTTAGGTCTTCTTCGTCAATTTGAACGTCTTCGGTTAAAGTGAACACCCAGCTTTGCCCAACTTTAGGCTGACCGGCCCGCAGTAATTTAGTACCTACGTCGCCTATGAAAACGGGTGGTGTGGTGGGCTTATTTTTGAGCAATTCGGTCAGGACGCTATCCATCAGGTTGGCTTCGCTTCCGGCGGTTACAGACGGCGTATCGGCCAGTTCGAGCGGAACGCCCGCCAGTTCGGGTTCGCTGTCCTGAAGCCAGCCCATGCGCCGGGCCTGTTCGCGCTCCTGTTCATACGCATTGCCCGACGAAGCCAGCATGATGCCAACCGACCCCAGCCCATATGAAGGATTGGTAAACAACTCTTTCATTGCCAGAATCCGGTAAAGGTAGTAACCAGTTTCTGGGTTCATGCTCATGGTGTAATAATCGCGGTGGCCGGAGCGGGTAATTTTTCGCTGCACCATCCCTACGCCCCCGTTATAAGCAGCCGCTACGAGTGTCCAGGAGCCTAATTTGCGATGCAGGAATTTCAGGTATTTGCAGGCTGCTTCTGTCGATTTGAGTAAATCGGTGCGCTCGTCGCTGCCGGGCGTGATCGACAGGCCCATGTCCTGTGCCGTATCATCCATAAATTGCCAGTAGCCAACCGCCCCTGCCGAAGATACGGCATTGGCATGCCAGGCGCTCTCAATAAGCGGCAGGTATTTGAAATCATTGGGAATGTTGTGTCGACGCAATACAGGCTCAATAACCGCAAAAAATGGAGCCGACCGGGCTTTTAATCCAGTCAAATGCCGCGCATAACCCGAACTGCCGGCTAAGGCAAAGGCCAGTTTGGCCGATACATCGCCTTGCTCGGTTGGCACGATTTCGCCACAAAAATGCAACCGGCTCGGTCCGGCGGCTACTGAGCGTGGCTGAACCAATTTATGTCCCGGTTTGCTTTTCGTCGGTGTCGTTTTCTTCTGCGCTATAACTGGGCTAATAAGCAGTAAACTACTCAGGATCAGGCCAGTCAGGTGCTTTGCTGCTCTTGTCAAAACAAACAAATCGTGGTTGGACCTCTTTTTAACGAATTGAGGATAGATTTTGGTTCAGCGAGGGAATTTAAGGGAAAATGACGGAATGAACTGATTAGACGCTACAATCCTGCAAAGGCCACTTGGAGTAGTCGAATTATAAGGCTTTCCAGGTAAGAATCCAGCCCGATTTTAGCTGGGATATGTCGGCTATGTTGATGCCGATACGGCCTGTAGACGCATCAACTGCCGAAAGCGCAAGATTATAGGTTTGTTTATCGGTGGTCGAATAAAGCTTATCGGCGCGTAGGTAAAGCTTGTGGGTTTTGGGATCAATATCTTCCACAACCGCGTATAACAAATCACCTTCTTCCACTTCGCGGCCATCGGCGATGCCATCGCGAGTCAGGTGAAACACCCACAGTTGCCCGCGTTGCAAACCTGATGGCTCAACCAAACGTGCTTTAATCCCCCCCCGAAACACGTCGGCAGCATTAGGCAGCGGAATATCAGTTAGCTGACCAGCCTCGGGTTTCAAGTCTTCCTGAATGGGCGTTGTCACGGCAGCCTGCGTGGCTTCATTCATCACTACCTCGGGTAGCAAAACATCCTCCTCCGCACGAAGATCAACTTTAGGAGCGAAGGGTGCCTGGAGTTTAGCCAGCATCTGTTCAGATACAAGGTGCTGATACGACCGGTAGTTCGAGAATAGTTCTTTGAACGCCAGAATTCGATACAGGTATTTGCCCGTTTCGGCGTTCAGGCGCAGGTAATAATAGTCGCGCTGTTGCTGCCGCCGAATGTTGGTCAGCAGTGCGCCAATGCCATTATTGTAGGCCGCAGCCGCCAGTGTCCAGGAGCCTAAGCGGTTATGCAGATACCGTAGATAGCGGCAGGCGGCATGAGTTGATTTAACCAAATTCTTCCGTTCGTCGTAACCGGGCTGGACGGTTAGCCCCAACTCACGGGCTGTAGCGGGCATAAATTGCCAATAGCCAGCCGCTCCTTTGGGCGACACGGCTAAGCCCCGCAATGCACTTTCTACTAAGGGCAGGTATTTAAAATCTAAGGGAATACGATGGTGGGCCAGAATAGGCTCAATAATGGGGAAATAGACAGCAGCCCGCTCCCGAATGAGCAATAGCGCCTGGTTTTGATTCGTGTTGCTGACTAAGGCCGACACTAACCGCCGGGCAACCACTTCTTCATGTAGAGGCACTGATTCGCCACAAAAATGAACCGGCGGCAGTCCCTTTACTAAATCTGGATTAAATGATACAATAGATGGTGTGGTAGAAGCGGAATAACTAAATAAGGTATGGATAGAATTAACCGGCGTAAAACCACTCATCACGGCTAATCCCGTTGCCAATGATAGAGAGACTACTGAATTCATTAAGAGGTAAGTACAAGTTACGTATCTGATTATTTTGACTCTGAAGTTACTCTATGGTAACACTGTAGTGCTATTTTTTTATCACTCTTTTTGACAATGGAGAAAACGCAAAAAGCCGCTCAATGAAAGCGGCTTTTTTACTACAAAATAGTAATCGTGATTTACAACCAGTCCCAGAAGTGCAACGGACGAATGCCTTCCCCTTTTTTCCATTGCAGAAACCGTGGTCGACGGAATCGAAGCACCATGAGGCCCATCATCAGTTTTTTAATGGGAAAATGAGGTCCCTGCTTTTCCAGATCGGAAATGGGCGAATTAGGTATGGCTTTAGTCAAAGCGGCCTGAGCAATCAACTGTTCGGTATCTGACGGTGTACGGGTCAATGCCGTATTGGGTCGTGGCCCCCAGTTCGGCTGGGCGTTGTCGTCGTCAATTAGTTCGATGGTTGGGGCATCCTTAATTTTCTTCGGCAAGGCCAGCGGCTTATGCCAGCTTGGCAGTGGCTTGGTGAGTTCGGCAATGGTTGACCCCCGAAGCAAGAGCGCATACTGGCGTGGGTTACTCAATAATTCTTTGAATGCCAGAATGCGGAACAAATAGTGGCTGGTTTCGCGGTGCAGCCGGAGCCGGTAATAATTAGCCTGACCCTGTTGCTCCATTTTGTTCCGAACGTGTGTAATGCCGCCATTGTAGGCAGCCGCTACAAGCGTCCAGGAACCCAACTCCCGGTACAACTGGTGCAGATGCCGACAAACGGCAACCGTAGCTTTTTGCAGGTTATAGCGTTCGTCTACATCGCCGTCCACTTTCAAACCCAGTTCGCGGGCCGTTCCAGGCATCAACTGCCAATAGCCCGATGCGCCTTTGTAGGATACACTGTTGTTGTCTAAGGCACTTTCGGCCAGGGGCATGAACCGAAAATCGCGGGGAATTTTGTGTTTCCGAAGAATGGGGTCAATGATGTGGAAGAACGTCGAAGCCCGGCTGCGTAAGTCGAGCAGGAATTCGGGCTGTGCGCCATACGTGCGTAAGGTCTGTGCCCACCGACGCGACACGCGCGGGTCATCGACGGGTACTTCTTCACCACAGAAATAAATAGGAAACAGGCGCTTGGTTGAGTCAACCACTAAAAGTTCTGGGTTATTCAAACCGGCTGATGGCGGTAGAACCCGGCTCGTATCAGCCCCGAAAAAAGGGGGCGTAACGGCCGGTTTCATAGCGGCCATGAGCAGTGAAAAACTTACTTCTTTTATCAAAATGTCAGTAGTTGTTGTGATGGATATAGACGACAAAACCCGTACCTGAGTAACGGGTTTGTCCAATAATGAGTTACGAATTTAGTTGATTATGCGGTAAGTACCAAATGTTTGTCTAAGAATTATCCAACGGCCCGGCTAAAAACAGGATTTTTCGTTTACAGAATCCCCGCTACAAGGGTCAGTTTGCCATAATCATATCGACCACCGAGATACTCAAAAAGTGGCTTTAAACGGCCTTCCTCTATACCTACGGCAGCGATGGCTTTTTCGATCTCGCGCCGTTCGATGGGGTCAATTAATGAGACTAAATCAATATCATACCCCGACCGGAATAGCTGCACTAAGTGACTGGCAACCGAGCCGGTTGTAAGCTGACGCTGAGCAGCAATTTCGGCAATGGTCATACCCATGTTGTATAAATCAAGGGTTACCAACTGAGTTGACCCTTTGGGTTTTTCGCCTGCCTGTAGGCGCCCCCGCACGTAGCCCACAATCTCATCCAGAAACTGCTTGCCAAACAGATGCAGCTTGCGTTCGCCAACTCCGCTTACATTCCGCAACGCATCGGGCGTAGTGGGGCGCTGGCGGGCCATGTCTTCGAGGGTTGTGTCGGTGAAAATAACGTAAGGCGGAACGTTCTGCTCATCGGCAAGTTGCTTGCGAAGTACGCGCAGGCGCTCAAACAGATCGTCGCGCTGGGTTTCGGTTTTGGTGCGGGTTTTTTCAACCACTGGTTTAGGCGCATCGTCAGGTCGGACGAGGTCAATTTTCCGGCCGCCATACAGCACCTGATCGGACAGAATACCCCGGCGAAGGGCATAGTGCTGGTCGTAGGCAATTTCAATCACGCCAATATTAATGAGTTGATGCAGGTAATTACGCCAATCCTCAAAGCGGATGTCGCGGCCCGCGCCGTAGGTTTTCACCTGGTCGTAGCCACCCTGCAACACCTGCTGACTTCGCGAACCCCGCAGGATGTCGATGAGTAGGTTCATCGGCACCCGCTCGCCCGTGCGAACAATGGCCGACAGGGCTTTCTGGGCCAGAATAGTGCCGTCGAACGTTACACGCGGGTCGCGGCAAACGTCGCAATTGCCGCAGGGTTCGGAAAGTTCTTCTGAAAAATAGGAGAGTAGAATCTGACGACGACAGGTGTGGGCATCGGCATACTGCTGCATCCGCTCCAGTTTAGCCAACTGCAAACCGAGGTTGGCCGGGCTGTTTTCGGCCAGCATCTCTTTATAGGTAGCCACGTCGGCGAAGCTATAAAACAAAACTGTTTGCGCCGAAGCCCCGTCGCGCCCGGCCCGCCCAATTTCCTGATAAAAGCTTTCGATGTTTTTGGGCATGTTATAATGAATCACCCAGCGCACGTTCGACTTGTCGATACCCATCCCAAAGGCAATCGTCGCGCAGATAATCCGCACATCATCACGCAAAAAAGCCTCCTGCGTTTTCGAGCGGTCGTCGGGGTCCATTTTGGCGTGGTAGAAAGCCGCTTTGAAGCCTTTCTCCTGCAACTTAGCTGCCAGCGATTCGGTCGATTTCCGGCTCAGGCAGTAAATGATACCCGATGTATCGGGTTTTTGCTGCAGTAACCGCATAATCTGCTGGATGCGGTTCTGGCCGGGCAGCACCTGTAAACTCAGGTTGGTTCGGTTAAAGGACGACACAAACACCGCCGGGTCGTTCATGCCCAGGCGAGTAGCAATATCCTGTCGGGTGAGTTTGTCGGCGGTGGCAGTCAGGGCAATAGTCGGCACGTTCGGAAACTGTTGTTTCAAGACGTGCAACTGGGTGTATTCTGGCCGGAAATCGTGCCCCCAGGACGAAATGCAGTGTGCTTCGTCGATGGCGAACAGCGAGACCTTTATGCGTTTCAGAAAGTGGAAAAACGATTCGGTGAGCAGTTTTTCGGGCGAGACGTAGAGCAGTTTAAGTTTCCCGCTCAGGCAATCGTCTTCGATGTCGCGCTGTTCGCGGCTGGTTTGGGTGCTGTTGTAAAAAGCGGCCTGAATGCCGTTCATATGCAGCGCACCCACCTGGTCTTTCATGAGCGCAATCAGGGGCGACACCACAATGGTCAGGCCGGGCAGCATAAGGGCCGGAATCTGAAAACAAACCGACTTACCACCCCCGGTTGGCATCAGCACCACCGTATCGCGCCCGCTCAGAATCGACTGAATAATAGCTTCCTGCATAGGCCGGAAGCGGTCGTAGCCATAATAGCGTTTGAGGTAATCGGCGGGGGTTTGGGCGGGTGGTGTTGAGACAGTCATTGAGGTGTTAACGAGTGGGTAATCTGTCGGACTGACTAAGCACAGATTAGTCACGACAAACGCCTGTTGGTCAGTCGGAAACTGACGTTCTTTCTTTACTCAAATTTAAGCAAAATTTAAGTCGTTTTCTGTGTTGGAATTGTGATTTTATGCTCATCTTTCCGTCATAAGTGCCAAAAAACGGTTCTATTTCTCAATAAACCCCAATCTAATTAGCATGAAAAAGACTCTGTTTGCGTTGTGTCTGTCGCTTAGCTTGCTGGTTGCCTTCAATGGCCTGGCTCAGGACGACAAACCATCGAAAAAGAAAGCCAAAAAAGAAATGAGCGAGGCCGATGCTTCGGCGAAGGCAGCCGCTAAAGCGGAGAAGAAAGCCGCGAAAGATGCGGCCAAAGAAGCCAAGAAGGACGCTAAATCCGCTGGCGACGATGCCGCCAAAGCGCAGGCAAAAGCCGATAAAAAAGCGGCTAAAGATGCGGCTAAGGAGATGAAAGCCGACGCGAAAAAAACGGCAGATAAGGCGGATGATGCGGCCAAACAAGCCGCTATGGACGACCGAATGGCAAAAGCAAGAGCCGCTAAAGCTGCCAAAAAGGATGCAAAAGAGGCCGATAAAATGGCCGACAACGCGGGCCTGAAAGACGATAAAATGAGTAAGTCGTCGGCGAAAATGGAAAAAGCCGACAAAACGGACAAGGTAGCAAAAGCCGCTAAAGCTGCTCCAAAGGAAGAAAAAGCTACCCCCGCCGATTATAAAGCCCCCGTCGATAAGTCGATCAAAGGCCCCGGTGGTGCAACGGTTTATACGGGTCCGCGTGGGGGAAAATACTACATCAACAAAAATGGCAATAGGACCTATCTGAGTAGTATTCGCGATTAGCGCTGAACAGTAAACAGAAAGTGGGGTCAGTTTTGAGAAACTGACCCCACTTTCTGTTTACCAACTGACCTTATCTGGTTGCTGATAATGAATTACCGTTCGGCAGTACGCCTTCAACGATACCATCTTTAATTAATTGATTCACAATTTGGCGCGGGGGCACTTCATTACTGCCACTTGTCGTAACGATGGCCTTCCAGAAGGGCTTGCCGGTTGCCAGATTCGTCATTTCCATTAGAAGTTCGTTATTGGCAGAAATGTAGTGTCCATAGCCAGTTGTGTAGTTTCGGCTAAAATCGATTGTCAGCATAACTTCGCTCTGGCACTCCTGGCGTTGCTGCTGAATGGCCTGCTCGGGGCTGTCGAAGGAAATAGGGCTGTTCGATAAGATACATACCTGATAACCAGCAGGAAAAGACGTCTGGAAGGTGGGTAGATAAGTAGCGGTAGTTTTCGGGAGTCTTGATACCACCAAAATGCGATGAAAATCCGGTACATCCTGCGTTTTTATGTTTGACTGAAAGCGAGCCACAGCGCAACCTGTCAGGCTTGCGGATAAACCGAAGAACAGAGCTAAATAAGCTATCGTTTTCATAAGGTTAAGTGGTTTGTTGGTAATCAAAAATAACAACAGAGTTGCGTTTTTTTGTTAAAGGGCTGTTAAAGTTTAGGGATAAACTGGCCGATAAGTAAATGAAGAAGGCGGATTTGACCCGAGGGTACGTACTTTACAACGAACGCAACAAGGCTATTGACATGAGCAAATCGAGTCTGGGCAAGTTCTGCCTGATTGGACTTATTCTATTGGTTGGCTGCCGCCACAATCCAGACGCGCCTGTGCCGGAAGTCGTTAGTTTTGGTCAAACGCTCAATGCCACCATACGCAGCAGTACGTCGGCCCTGCTATCCGCTACGGTAACGGCAGCGCCGACGGGGCAGGCACTTACGGCAGGATTTGTCTGGTCGAAAACAAATACCCTCCCAACACTGGCCGACAACAAAACGGCTCACAATCTGACGATTAATTCCCTGCCTTACTCACTTAGTGACTCCCTGACGGGTTTAGAAAATAAAGCTACTTATTTCCCGCAACGGGCACTACGTATAGTTCGGTGGTGTCGTTTCAGGTACAAATTACTTTGGCTGATGTCTTTGCCCAGACGCTGAACGGTCTTCTGCAAAACCGCGACATCGGCTACGGCTTTGTGGTTTACGAAAACAACGAACTGAAAGCTTCAGGAGCGGGTGGGCTAAAATCGAGGGCAGTTGATGCTGAGGGGGAAAAACCGTACACGATTGACACGAAAATGCACATCGCCAGCATGAGCAAAACCATTGCGGCTATGGCCTTCACTCAATTGGCGGCCCAGAAAGGCATTAAAACAACCGATAAAATAAGTCCATATTTACCCCCTTCCTGGGTCAAAGGCGACAACATCGACCAGATTACTTTTCGCGACTTATTCAACCATCGAAGTGGTATTATTGGCTTGGGTAACAATTGTCAGAATGGGGCTTATAACGAAAATATTTATACTGGCCTGAAGCAGTTAATTGCCAACGGCGTTAAATCGGCTAATCGGGGGCAATATTGCTATCAGAATGCCAACATTGGTCTGATGCGGGTGATTATCCCGGCCATAACGGGCTATGCGTTCACCGGTGCGGATGCGACGGACGATCAGCAGACGCAGGAGTGGTATCGGGCCTATGTTCAGGCGAATGTGTTTAGCAAAGTAGGTCTCGAAAACATCATACCCACCTATCCCGCAAGCGAACCAACGTACTGCTACAATTACCCGTATACGGCTGGGCGAAAGGGCTGGAATCCGGGCAATTTTAGTAGTGTGCTGGGAGCTTATGGCTGGTATTTGACTCCACGCGAAGCCGGTAAACTCTATGCTACCGTATTGTCGTCAAGCGATCAGTCGGTGCTGCCAACGGCGTATAAGGATACGTTGTTGCTGACTAATTTAGGGTGTTACCGGGCATCAACGAGTTTAGGCGATCTGGCATATCATGATGGCTGGTGGTATTACGACAGCAAAGTTCCGTATGTGGGTCTGCGGACAATTTGGATGAAACTGCCAAACAATCTGACGGTTGCCTTATTTGTGAATGTGCTGAATAGTCAAACGGGGTTGTTCCCGTCGGATAATGGTGTTGACATTGTGCCGTTCGTGTTTCGGGCTTATACAACTGCCCGGCAATTAAGTGGTGGCCGTATGGCGAATGTCGTTCTGACGCTCGAACACCCCGAACCCCATTAAACCAACCCGTCCTGATGAAGTAATAGAAAAACCTACGGGATTAGGAAAGAGTTAGTAAGTTCGGGTTCACATCTGTCTCTATGCGCCAACTCCTGCTCTTACTAACCTGCCTGCTTCCTTTTTGCTGTCATTCTCAGTCCAGCCAAACGCTGCAAACGCCCGGCCTGCAACAAGCCGTCGAAATCATCCGCGACCAGTGGGGTGTTAATCACATCTACGCTAAGAATGAACACGACCTGTTTTTCGCCCAGGGCTATTCGGCGGCTCAGGATCGGCTGTTTCAGTTAGAAATATGGCGCAGGCAAGCTACCGGCACCGTAGCTGAACTGCTTGGCCCGCAGGAAATCAAGCGCGATATCGGCACCCGGCTATTTAAATTCAGGGGGAATATGCAGCAGGAACTGGCGCATTATCACCCACACGGCGCACAAATTATTGGCGCTTTTGTCGAAGGTATCAACGCCTATATTACCGAAATTCTCAAAACGCCTGAAAAATTGCCGTTTGAGTTTCGGATGCTGGATACCAAACCGGGGTTATGGACGCCCGAAGTGGTGATTAGCCGCCATCAGGGGTTATTGTATAACGTTAAAGATGAATTGAATTATGGGCGATTAGTGAAACTAATTGGCCCGGAAAAACTGCGCGAACTGCAATGGTTTCACCCCGTTAGTCAGCCAGCGGAACCCGACCTGACGCTTCAGGTCAATGGCGATGAACTGTTCCAACCCATTCTGGAATTGTATGAAGCGTTTCGAGCACCGCTAAAATTTCAGGGGCAGGCTACCAAAGCCGATGAGGATGAGGCCAGTCGTGCTCCCATAAACGGCTTTGTGGAATCAGACAAACAGTATGTAGGTTCCAACAACTGGGTTATTTCCGGGCGTAAATCAGTTAGTGGATACCCGATGCTGGCTAATGATCCGCATCGGTCGCAGTCGACGCCTTCGCTTCGCTATTGGGTTCATCTGAATGCTCCAGAATGGAATGTGGTGGGAGCAGGAGAGCCAACGCTTCCCGGTGTTTCCATTGGGCATAACGACTATGGGGCGTGGGGCCTGACCATTTTTGAGACAGACAACGAGGATTTATACGTTTACGATACCAACCCGGCCAACCCGAATCAGTATCGTTACAAAGGCAACGGTGCAACGGCTCGCTGGGTGACGATGAAAACGTTGACCGAAACCATTCCGGTAAAAGGGGAGAAGCCGGTTTCGGCAACGTTGAAATACACCCAACATGGGCCGGTCGTATTTGAAGATTTGCAACATCACAAAGCCTATGCTGTGCGGGCGGGTAGCCTGGAAACTGGCTGTGCACCCTATTTAGCCAGCTTACGTATGAATCAGGCGCGGGATTGGCCCACCTTTCGGCAGGCATGTGCCTTTAGCCGGGTGCCGGGCGAGAACATGATCTGGGCTGACCGAACCGGCACGATTGGCTGGCAGGCAGTGGGTCTTTCACCCATACGAAAAGAGACCAACTCAGGTTCCGCCGGTCGGACAACGCCAACCCGGAAGCCAGCTACTTCCTCTACTGTAGACGGGAGTTATACGGGCTTGCTGCCCGTGCCGGGCGATGGCCGGTTCGAGTGGGCAGGCTTTCTGTCTATCGATCAATTGCCCAGCAAACTCAACCCGCCCGAAGGCTATGTCGTAACGGCTAACAACAACCAGATTGCCCCCAACTTCCCGAACCGGAGCGGCATTGGCTGGAGTTGGGCCAGTCCGTCGAGGGCACACCGCATCGAAGAAGTGCTGAGCGATGGCAAGCGTAAAAATTTAGTTGACTTCATGGCCCTGCAAGCCGATTATCTGTCTGTTCCGGCTCGAACATTGGTGCCTTTATTGCGAAACCTTGCTTCGCCCAACGACCGTACCGAGCAGGCATTAAGTTACCTGAGCCGATGGGATTATACGCTCACGCCAAATTCTGTAGTGGCATCCATTTATGTAGCCTGGGAGAGCCAGTTAAAGCAAGCTGTTTATGCAGAGAAGGTGCCGCCCATTGCTCAACCGTACTTGAAAAGCCTGCCCACAAAGCGCATCGTCGACGCGCTACTCGTGCCAACGCCCGCCCGCGACAGCCTGTTACTCACCTGCCTCGACCGGGCCGTTGCTGAACTCACCAGTCGGCTTGGTTCTGATATGGACGACTGGTTTTATGGACAGCGCAAAAACAAGCACATTACCCTCACGCATCCGCTCAGCAATTTGGCAGATGAAGCCACCCGCCAAAAAATTAATCTCGGGCCGGTAGCACGGGGCGGCTATGCCGAGACCGTCAATGCTACCTCGAACGAATTGAACCAAACACACGGGGCATCGTTCCGCATTCTGGTCGATACCGAAGACTGGGATAAGACATTAGGTATCAATAGCCCCGGTCAGTCGGGCGATCCCGACAGCCCGCACTACGGCGATTTGTTTCCGCTCTGGGCCGAAAATGGCTATTTCCCAGTATTCTTCTCGAAAGAAAAAATCAGGACGGTGGCCGAGCAAACTATTGTGCTGAAGCCCTGACCGCGCTACATACCGGCTATGTTTCGTACTTTTGCAGTCGCAAAACCACACCCTACGTGCGGGGCAAGACGAAACAATGGATATTCAGGACGAATTAAAGCAGCTAATCCAGGAAGCTACAGGCTCACTTTATAATATTCAGGAGGAAGCGGTATTGCAGCCCACGAAAAAAGAATTCGAGGGTTCATACACCTATGTGACCTTCCCATTAACAAAAATAGCCCGCCAGTCGCCCGTGCAAATCGGAAATGCCATTGGCGAATACATTAAACAACGCCAATCCATTGTAAGCGGTTTTAACGTAATCCAGGGTTTCTTAAATATAAGTTTATCCACCTCTTTATGGGTCGATAAATTGAACGATATAGCCGCCAATCCGTCCTTTGGCACATTACCTGCAAAGGGGGAATCGGTGATGGTTGAGTTCTCCTCGCCGAATACCAACAAGCCGCTTCACCTTGGTCATTTGCGGAATAATTTTTTGGGCGATTCGGTGAGCCGGATTCTGAAAGCCAACGGGTATGACGTCGTAAAAACCTGCATCGTCAACGACCGGGGCGTTCACATCTGCAAATCCATGCGGGCGTATCAACTGTTCGGTAATGGCGAAACACCGGAATCGTCGGGCATGAAAGGCGACCACCTGATTGGTAAATATTACGTGCTGTTCGACAAGGCGTATAAGGCGCAGGTGGAAGAAATGGTGGCTTCCGGGACACCCAAAGAAGAAGCCGAAAAAACAGCTCCACTTATGCTCGACGTTCAGCAGATGTTGCGGCTGTGGGAGCAGGGCGATCCCGATACAATAGCGCTTTGGCGTAAACTCAATGCCTGGGTATATGCCGGATTCGACGTTACCTACAAAAACATTGGCGTTAGCTTCGACAAGATTTATTACGAATCAAACACCTATCTGCTCGGCAAAGAAATTGTTGAGGAAGGTATTGAAAAAGGTGTTTTCTACCGTAAAGAAGATAGCTCAGTCTGGATTGATTTGACGGAAGAAGGCTTGGACCAGAAGTTGGTGATGCGTTCGGACGGTACATCGGTCTACATGACGCAGGACCTCGGCACAACCGAACTGAAGTTTCAGGATTTCCACAGCAACCGCCAGATTTGGGTAGTGGGCAATGAGCAGGATTACCATTTCAACGTGCTGTTTGCCATTCTGCGTAAATTGGGTCGGGCCTATGCCAATGGACTGTATCACCTGTCGTATGGCATGGTCGATCTGCCAACAGGCAAGATGAAATCGCGTGAGGGCACGGTTGTCGATGCCGACGATCTGATTCAGGAAACGACCGAAGCAGCCGCTACTGCTGCCGATGAAGCCGCCAAGGGTAAACTCGATGAGTTCAGCGAAGCCGAAAAAACGGCTCTGTTCCAGATGCTTGGTTTAGGTGCGTTGAAGTACTACCTGCTGAAAGTGGACCCGCAGAAACGGATGCAGTTCAACCCGGCAGAATCGGTGGATTTGCACGGGAACACGGGGCCGTATATTCAATATGTTTACGCCCGGATTCAATCAGTTTTGCGGAAAGCCACCGAGATGGGTGCGCCGTTGGAAGGGCCGGTTACCGTAACGCAATTCGATGATATTGAGCAGCAGTTGGTGTTTTTGCTGAGCCAGTACCCCCAGCGTGTGGCTGAAGCGGCCGCGGCTTATGCGCCTTCGTTTATTGCTCAGTATGCCTACGACCTGGCCAAGACGTTCAACCAGTTTTATGATAAACTGTCGATCCTGAAAGAAACCGATGCGGCTACGTTGCAGTCCCGCCTTGTTTTATCGAGGGCGGTAGGTGAAACTATTCAGAAGGCAATGGGTTTATTGGGGATAGAAGTGCCTGAAAAAATGTAGTTAATTCAGTCAGGTTCAGTGATATTTGTGATTCCTTTTCCAAATTTTCTACAAAACGTCAAACTAATCATGAAAAAGAATTTTGTTTTTACCCTGATCGCTCTGGCGTTCGTTTTTACACTCAGCAGTTTTATGTCTTTATCAACCCTTGTAAAAGGTATTTTTGCCGATAAAAATGCCGCTATTTCGGCCCCGACGAATGCGGGTGCTCCGACCAAAAATCTTTATGATTTTACCGTAAAATCCATTGATGGCAAACCCGTGTCATTGAGTGGTTTCAAAGGGAAGAAAGTCGTTATCCTGAACGTGGCGTCGAAGTGTGGCTTCACTCCGCAGTATGCCGACTGGGAGAAATTTTACAAAGAGCACGGCAGTAAAATCGTTGTCTTGGGCTTTCCTGCCAATAACTTCAAAAATCAGGAATCCGGCTCGAACGAAGAGATTGCCACCTTCTGCCAGAAAAATTATGGTGTGACCTTCCCGATGTTTGAAAAAGTATCGGTGTTGGGCGACGATCAGGCTCCGCTCTATAAGTGGCTGACCACCAAAGAGCTGAATGGCTGGAACGAACAGGCACCCACCTGGAATTTCTGCAAATACGTTATCAATGAAGAAGGCAAACTGACCAACTTTTTCGGCTCGAAAGTGAAGCCGGAAGATGACGAGTTCAAGAAAGCCGTTGGTATTTAATGATGAATGATGAATGATGAATTAGCTCGCTGGTCCATCATTCACCATTCATCATCGCACCGGCGACCCGGTCATATTGGATGATGAAAAGTTGGATTGCTGCTGCGCGGCCGCGCACCTTGCCACTGGCCTTAGCCAGTATTATTCTGGGTAGCTTTCTGGCCGCAGCCAATCACCGATTTAGCTGGCAGATTGCTGTTCTGGCCGCGCTGACCACTATCTTTCTGCAAATCCTATCCAACTTTGCCAACGATTATGGCGATGCCGTTTCGGGGAAAGATACCGAACTGCGCGTCGGCCCGCGTCGGGCAGTGGCTACGGGCGATATCACCAAAGAGTCGATGCTACGGGGCATCATCCTGACTGCCGTTCTGTCGTTTGTGAGCGGTATTTGGCTATTAGTCGTTGCGTTCTTTCAGATAGAACCCACGCTTTTCTGGGGATTTCTGGGATTGGGATTGTTGAGTATTGCCGCGGCTATTGGCTATACCAATGGCAAGCGCCCCTATGGCTACGCGGGTTTTGGCGATATTGCCGTGCTAATCTTCTTTGGTTGGGTGGGTGTGCTTGGGACGTATTTTCTGCACACGCTTTCGTTTAATTTTTTACTTCTCCTGCCTGCTACCAGTGTTGGCCTGTTTGCAACCGGTGTACTGAATGTCAATAATATCCGCGATATAGAGACAGATACCATGACAGGCAAACGCTCCATTCCGGCCCGGCTTGGTTTGCCACTGGCTATTCGTTATCACTGGGGGCTGCTCATCACGGGTATGGCCTGCGCCGTTGCCTACTCCTTCCTGACCAATGCTTCCTGGTCAGGTTATCTTTACTTACTGTCTTTCCCGCTTTTTATCCTGAATGGTCGCGCCGTTGCCACGCACAAACGCCCAGCCGAACTCAACGCCCGGCTGGGTCAACTTGCCTTATCGACGCTGCTGTTTGTGATGTTGTTCGGAATAGGCCAGGTGTTGTGACCAATGGCGCAAGGCTCCAGCCTTGTGCCCACTATTACCCGGCCTCTGGCCGACAGCCGATGGTAAACCAGCCCGGAGGCCGGATAATAATAGGCACAAGGCTGGAGCCTTGCGCCATCGGCAACCTACTGCCGAACCACTTTCCGGCTAATGGTCTGCTGGCCTGCCTTTATTAGCAAAAAGTAATTCCCGGCGGTATGTGGCATGGGTATGGTTTCGGAAACCGAGGACACTTCACCAAAATGCTTTTGCGTTATTGTCCGACCGTGTAAGTCCTGTAGCGTTATTGTGACTTCCTGTTTCTTCGTGATGCTTAATTCTACGTGTACTACGTCGTGAGCCGGGTTCGGGAAAATTCGCAGATGGCCACCCGCGAAATCTTCAGCCCCCGTGGGCAGCAGCACCGTTATAGTCGCCTGTCCTGAACTACTGCCTTTTCCGCAAACGTTCTCAACGTTCACCACTGAATAGACAGTCGATTTTGTTGGCTGAATCGTCAACACCGTTGGTGTACTGTTGCCCGTAAACGCCGTACCATCCGACAAACTGCCTCGCCAGGGGGCATCGCCCGTAAAATTGAGGGTCAGCGAAACGGGTTGGCCCTGTAACACGGTTGTGGAGCCGGACAGCGTTGCAGTGGGCAATGGTTTAATAGTAAAAGCGTCGCTGGCTACCAGTTGGGCATATGTAATGCCACGCGCTCGCACCCGCAACCGATAGCCCGTTCCTGAAGGCAGGCCCGTCGGAATGGTGGCTTTTAAATTAATCAGTGAGCCTGATCCAACAAGCTGCTCATTCGCAAAATTGCCCGACGCATCAGACAGCAACACGTCATACTGCCAACCAGCGGCTTTGGTTGTGTTTTCGGGAGTAGCCGTCACGGGTACGATGCTGCCCACACAAACTACCGATGAGGCCGTTAGCTTGGTTGTCAGTTTGGGCGCTTGCGGAACCGTGAGCGTAAACAGGTCAACTAAGCACTGCCGACTGTCGGTGACCGTAACGGGGATAGTGCCCGACTGATTCGCTACATAGCGAAGGTTCCGAGTCGTTTGTCCCCCGGGCCAGCGATAATCGCCTACCCACGAGGCCGAAAGCTGGAGCGTATCGGCGTATTCGGGTGAGAGAGTCACCGTTTTGTTCACGTTTTTCATAATCGTGAACCGGTCGGGAATCGTGCCGTCGCCCATCAGGTACTGGACATCTAACCGGTTGTCTGTCACATCGAGCAGTAAGGAACCACTGTTCATCACGTTACCGTACACCGTGGCCGGATGGGGAAATTCGGGCGTTGGCCCGTTGGGTGCTCCGCCCGCTCCACTCACTATATAAACGGTTCCCTGTCCTTTAGTCAGGATAGGGCAGGAATTGGGTGAGCCATCGTAACGCGCAGTGGTATTCTCAGCTATGTGCGTGTTCTTGTCGAATGTTTTAGCCAGGCCGCGATGCCCTTTTAACCGATAAAACCGTTCATAACCATGACTATGGCCGTTCACTACCATATCTACCCCATACCGCTCCAGGATGGGCGTCAGGTTTTCGCGCAAAAACCGCATCTGGGTTTCCGTGTCGGAGTCGTGCGCGCCTTTTGAATAAGGTGGATGGTGAAAAATAACGATTGTCCAGGGCTGGCGATTGGCGGCCAGGTCGCGCTTAAGCCATTGCACCTGCGTGCCGGTCGTATCGAAGAGCCGATATTGCCCGCCTTCCTGCCCCTGCGAATCCAGCGATATTAAGTGGACGTTGCCATAGTTGGCCGAGAAGTAAGACTTTGAGCCAGAAGGGACCCCGCCTGCTTCGCCCTGTTGCGGGAAGCCGAACAGATTATAATAGGGAATAGTAAAATTCGTATTACTCTCCGCATAATCGTGGTTGCCAGGGGTGATAAATAAAGGGGTATTACGAAGCGTTTGCCCATATACATCGAATACGTATTGCTGGAACTGTTCGTCGGTGCCGCAACAATAGGCGTTGTCGCCGAGCCATACCCACAGGTCGGCGGGGCGAGTTGTCGTCGCGTTCAGAAACGCCTGGTAGGCTGTTCGCTGCCAATCAGTAGGGTAGCCAAAATCGCCCAGCATCCACATTCGAAAGGGGCGCGTGTCGCCGGTGGGTAGAGCCGTTTTGACATAATAATCGGGGCCAGCCGCTAATTGTGTGTCGTCATACCCGACCGCATACGCATAGCGCGTGGCCGGTTGCAGACCCGAAACAGTTAGGCTGTGCTCGGTAGTAGGCTGTGACTCTCGAAAGCTACCGGTCAACTGATTAGCTTGCAGGCCATACCATACCCGGCCCGTGGTGGGCTGGTCGGTGCGCCAGCGAATGACTACAGACGTGGGCGTGAGCACCTGCAGATAAGGCCCGCGAACAAGTTTCGGCGACTGGGCCGTAACAGTTTGCCCAAGCACGATGAGCAACAGGAAGCCTATGCAGCGGGTAAAATTCATACGGAGAGAAGTTGGATTCTCCGTAAAAATACACCTGACTCAACGAACATCCTATTGCTGTGAGCTGCGTCTTGCTGGCAATGTGCTCTGTGTCAACTGTTAAGCAGCGCCTGATGCATTTTCAGCAATGACCGTACCGGCCAATCGCTCTGGTTATACGACTCCAATTGCGCTGTTTTCACAAGTAGTTGACGTTCGGCGCGTCTTCGCTCGTTAGCGGGGAGCGTTTTTAATTCTCCCGGCAGCGCATGCAGGGCCTGATTTAATTGAACACAGGCCGTTACGGGCAGCGTGAAATGGGTGGCCAGCCGCTCTACGTCCGATAGTTTCCAGAGATCGGGTTTAGTGCGCCGATTCCGAATCGCATTCCCGCTTAAACCAACGGCAATTCCCAATTGCTCATCATTGAGCGAACACTCACGCAAGCGCCACATTATGGACTGGTAATTGTTGACAAATGAGTGTAAGGTTGTGCGTAAATAATCGATCAAAGTCGTAAGGATTTTAGTGAAGACAATACGATTCTAAAGCCAATCCAACGGATCGGTTTGTAACAACTATACAATCGGGTATTTACTACAACATTCATGCCGTTGTATGATTCTATGTACGAAAACTATTGTTGGGCAGATAGTTAAGACGCTCAGAAACGAAAAAACGCCACCCTCGTGAGAAGGTGACGTTTTAAACGAACAGAAAGGCCTAACGGCATCAGGCCCGATCTACTTTGATACGTAACTGAAACTCGTCCATTTCAATCTCGGTGCGGTCCGGCGTTCCGGCCGAACCATTCAAATCGCTCACCAAATCAAGCGAAACGGCCTGAACTTCCTGCCGGATATACTCGCGGTTGGTTTCGATAGCCGTAGCTAATGTTTCATCATTTCGTTCGAGTTCAATGCGAATCTTATCCGTAACAGAGAAATCGCGGTCTTTGCGGAGGTTCTGAACGCGGTTAACAAAGTCGCGGGCGATACCCTCCCAGCGGAGTTCGTCTGTCACGTTTACGTCCAGGGCAACCGTCAATCCGCCTTCGCTGGCAACGAGCCAGCCCGGAATGTCTTCGGTCAGGATTTCGACATCTGAAAGCCGTAAGTCGTAAGTCGCCAGTCGTAAGTTGTCGGCTTGTTCAAGCGTTTTCAATTCCTCATCGGTCATGGCCGTGATGGCGGCTGCAACGTCCTTCATCTGCTTGCCAAATTTCGGGCCAAGGGCCTTAAAATTAGGCTTTACTTTCTTTTTCAGAATGCCGCTGGCATCGTCTACAAATTCGACCGCTTTCACGTTCACCTCCGACATAATGATTGGTGCGACATGCTCGATTTGTCGGCGTGTATTGGCATTGAGAACCGGAATGAGCACTCGGCTCAACGGTTGCCGAACTTTCAGTTTGTGGCCTTTCCGCAACGAATGCACTAATGACGAAACTTGCTGCGCCAGTTCCATCGACTGTTCCAGTTCGAGGTCAATCCAGTTTTCTTCGACCGGATGCCAGTCTGTCAAATGCACCGAATCATGCTTAAACGGCGTGTTCTTCGCAACAGACTCTTCCCGAACGCCATCGGTCAGGCTACGATAAAGCCAATCGGCGAAGAACGGCGCGATGGGTGACATCAACTGAGCCACAGCCGCCAGACAGTGCTGCAGGGTTTCGTATGCGGCCCGTTTATCCAACGTTAATTCGCCGGTAGTCGATCCCCCCGCCCAGAAACGCCGACGCGACAGACGCACATACCAGTTGGAAAGCTGGTCGCTCACGAAATCCTGAATCAACCGCCCGGCTTTGGTGGGGTTGTACGTTTCATATTGCTCCGTCACGTCGCGCACCAATGTGTTCAGCTTCGACAGAATCCAGCGGTCAAGCTCGGGCAGTTGTTCGCGCGGCACCCGGTCGAACTGATTGATGGTGTACCCGTCCAGATTCGCGTAGAGCGCGAAGAAATTATAGGTATTGAACAACGTTCCGAAGAAGCGCCGTTGCACTTCGCCAATGCCGTCGATGTTGAATTTGAGGTTGTCCCACGGCTCGGCGTTGGTAATCATATACCAGCGCGTGGCATCGGGCCCATACTTCTCTAATGTATCGAAGGGATTAACAGCATTGCCCAAGCGTTTTGACATTTTATTGCCGTTTTTATCGAGCACTAAACCCGTCGACACCACGTTTTTAAACGCCACCGAATCGAACAGCATCCCGGCAATGGCGTGGAGCGTAAAGAACCAGCCGCGCGTCTGGTCAACGCCTTCGGAAATAAAATCGGCTGGAAAGGCTTTGCTGAAAACGTCTTTGTTCTCAAATGGATAATGCCATTGGGCATACGGCATCGCCCCCGAATCGAACCAAACGTCAATCAGGTCTGACTCGCGTTGCATAATGTTACCACTTTTTGAGACAAGATAAATTTCGTCTACGTAAGGACGGTGCAGGTCAAACGTACTTTCAGTGTTTAGTTTGTTGGCGACTACCTGCGTGAGAAATATCTCGTTTTTTGTTCGCTGCTCATCGGATAATTTGCCCGAAGCAATAGCTTTTTCAAGTAAGTCGCTTAATTCTTTTACCGACCCAATACATACTTCCTCGCCCGTTTCGCTGCGCCAGATCGGCAAAGGCGTTCCCCAAAAACGACTACGCGATAAATTCCAGTCCACGAGGTTTTCGAGCCAGTTGCCAAAGCGGCCTGTCCCTGTGCTTTCGGGTTGCCAGTTGATGGTTTTATTCAGTTCAACTAAGCGGTCTTTTTTCGCTGTTGTACGGATAAACCAACTATCGAGCGGGTAATACAAAATGGGCTTATCCGTTCGCCAGCAATGCGGGTACGGGTGCTCGTACTTTTCTACCCGGAATGCCTTGTTCTCTTCTTTAAGCTTGATGGCAATCAGCACATCAGTCGGCTTGAAATCAGGGTCGGCGCGTTCCTCATCGGAGTAGTATTCTTCCTTCACATACCGCCCGGCATAATCGGCGATTTCCGAAACGAACTGACCGTGCTTATCCACAATTGGGACATCTTTGCCGGTTTCGTCTTTGACCATGATGGGCGGAATGCCAGCCGCCTGCGCTACCCGGAAGTCGTCCGCCCCGAATGTTGGGGATGTATGGACTACCCCCGTACCATCTTCGGTTGTCACGAAGTCGCCCAAAATAACCTTAAAGGCTGGTTTTTCGGGCTGCACATACGGCATCAATTGCTCATACTCAACGCCTTCGAGGTGCTCACCTTTAAACTCTGATACCACCGTCCAGGGGGCTATTTTATCGGTCGGCAGGTAGGTTTCAAAAGCCGGGTTGCCCGCCGAATCAACATGCCCTTTTTCATTGAACCAACGGCTCACCAATGCCTTCGCCAGCACGACGTGCACCACCTGATGCGTGTAGGGATTGATGGTTTTCACCAGCACATAATCAATGTTGGCACCAACGGTCAGCGCCGAGTTGGCGGGCAGGGTCCAGGGCGTGGTGGTCCAGGCCAGGATATACACATCGGCATCGGCTGAGTCGAAAAACAGAAAGCCCGACTTGCCAGTTGGTTTCACCTTAAACTGCGCCACAATGGTCGTATCGCGCACGTCTTTGTAAGTGCCGGGCATGTTCAGCTCGTGCGAACTCAGACCCGTTCCGGCCTTCGGTGAATACGGCTGGATAGTGTAGCCTTTGTACAATAAATCTTTGTCGTACAACTGTTTGAGCAGCCACCAGACCGACTCGATGTATTCGTTCTTGTAGGTGATATACGGATTGTCGAGGTCAACCCAGTAGCCCATTTTCCGGGTCAGGTCGTTCCACTGGTCGGTGAACCGCATCACCGTTTCGCGGCACTTGCGGTTGTATTCTTCCACACTGATGCCGCCTTCCGATTTGGGTTTGCCGATATGGTCTTTGGTAATGCCGAGTTCTTTCTCGACCTGCAACTCAATGGGCAATCCGTGCGTATCCCAACCGCCTTTGCGCTCGACCTGAAAGCCGCGCAGGGTTTTGTACCGGCAGAAAATGTCCTTTATCGTCCGGGCCATTACGTGGTGAATCCCCGGCGTTCCATTGGCCGACGGTGGGCCTTCATAGAACGTATAGCTGGGTTTGCCCTCCCGGGTGGAAACCGACTGTTCAAACACCTGATTCTGTTCCCAGTACGTCAATACCTCGGCGGCAATTGCTGCGTAGTCGAGGGATTCATATTGTTGGTAGGTTACGCCTGACATAATCGAAAAGCACGGGTCGTTTCCGGTCAGAACCGGTGACTATCGTGCGGTTTAAAAAATAATTGGCAAAGATACGGAAATGACCGGAGCAGGATATAGGATAAGGAATTATCAGCCACCGATTTTAATCGGTGGTTTACGGAAAGCTATCCTATTGGCAACCGTTTTAACGGTTTGATTATCCATAAACCGTTAAAACGGTTGCCAATAGGATCCTTTTCTCAATCCCCAAGGCTAAAGCCCTGGGCTGATACCCATTTTGTCAACACGGAGTGGGCTGGCCCTCTGCCTATCAACAAAAAAGACCGTCTATACGGTTCGTCTTGCCCCCTTAAGCTGAAAATCAGTATTTTGGCGATTCCATAATATTCGCCAACACAACACCTTAACCATGAGAAAATCTACGGTATTTTTCAGCGCACTCTGCCTGCTTCTGGGATCATTATCGGCTTTCGCTCAATTGACTTTTCCAGCCGATGGAGGTAATAAAAAAGCGTCGGTAACTGAGCGGATTGGTATTACTGATGTGACGATCAGCTATAATCGCCCGGCTTTGAAAGGTCGAGAGGGGAAAATCTGGGGGCAATTAGTGCACTATGGCTTTAAAGATTTGGGCTTCGGCACCAGCAAGGAAGCCCCCTGGCGGGCAGGTGCCAACGAAAACACAACCATCTTCTTTAGCACCGACGTCACCGTTGACGGCAAACCCTTGGCCGCCGGTACTTACGGCCTGATGATGGGCGTGCAGGAGAACGACGTAACCGTTATTTTCTCGAAAAACACCAGTTCGTGGGGCAGCTATTTTTATGATGCTAAAGAAGATGCTCTTCGGGTAACGGTGCGGCCCATGAAAGACCAGCCGTTAGTCGAACGGCTCAAATATGAGTTTATGAACGAGACTGATAGTTCGGCTGTGGTAGCGTTGCTGTGGGAAAAATGGGCGATTCCGTTTACCGTCGGCGTTCATCTGGTGCAAACACAATTGGCTTCGCTCCGTAACGAACTGCGAAGCGAAAAAGGCTTTCGGTGGGATGCCTATCAACAGGCCGCTGCCTACACCGCCGACCATAAGACTGACCTCGACGAAGGACTTCGCTGGGCCGATTATGCCATCAATGGGCAATTTGTGGGCGAAAAGAATTTTACTACGCTCCAGACCAAAGCCCGGATTTTGTCACTAATGAACCGAAATACAGAAGCCGATGCGCTTATGAAAGAAGCCCTGCCGTTAGCCAACCTGCAGCAGTCTTATCAGTATGGGAGGCAACTCATCAGCCAGAAAAAAGGGAAAGAAGCGCTGGCTCATTTCCAGGAACTGGCGAAAAAATACCCCAACGTGTTCATGACAGACATGGGTCTGATGCGGGCTTATTCCGCCACCGGCGATTATAAATCCGCTACCGATTGGGCCAAAAAAGCCCTCGCGCTGGCCCCCGACGCCAACAACAAATCCAACGTGGAACGGCTGCTCGGGCTATTAGGGCAGGGGAGGGATGTGAATTGAGAGTCGATAGTCGTCAGTCAACAGTCGTTAGTGGCTGGTGCAGGGATATTGCTTACGCGCCAGCCACTGACGACTGTTGACTGACGACTATCGACTCTCAGTTTATATCGTCAAAATCACAAACTCGACCCGGCGGTTTATTTTGCGCTCTTCGTCGGTGCCTTTGGTCAGGATGGGGCGCGTGTCGCCGTAGCCAATGGTCTGGATGCGGTCGATGTCGATGCCTTTCTGGACCAAATAACGTTGACAGGCGATGACCCGGTCGCGGGAGAGTTGCAGGTTTTTGTCGTGGTCACCAATGATGTCGGTGTGCCCTTCGAGCCGGATGGTCATGTTCGGGTTGTCCTCCATCATCGACACTAATTTGTCTAACTCCGCATAAGAAGCCGATAGCAAATCCGACTTCGACATCTCGAAATAAATATTTTTCAGCGTGATTTTATCGCCCACCGCCAGGGGAGTCAGGGCAATGTCGCGGGTAAGTTTTTGTCCACCAGCCACTTTGCTCAAATCCAGCACCCCATTAACGGACTGATAACCGCGTGCTGACGCGATGTAGGTGTACACCTGTCCTTTTTGCAGAACCATTTTATAGGCTCCGTTCGAAGCGAAGCTTTGCACCGAATCGATGGCCTGTTTGCTGGATGAAAGTTGATAGTCAATCGTAGCCGTAACGGGCCGTTTGTTTTTGGCATCGCTTACAATACCCGACACCGTCACAGCTGTAACGACGGGGGCCGGGGCGGGTTTGGTTTTCGGCGTTTCCATCTCTCCACCCGTTTCGCCCGATGGCTCCGGCAGTTTGGTTGGTTTTTTGGTGGGCGATGGCTTTGTGGGAACCCGGGTTGGCGTTGGAGCCGCAGGCGGGTTATAAACGACTGGGTCGGCGGGGTTATCGACGTGCAGGTTGTATATGTTCCAGCAAATGTATTGGTCGCTGATGCATTCGAAGAGGTCAAAATTTTCCAGCCCTTTATCTAAACGCTGGAAGTACAAGGTAAAATCAATCCGCTCACCAGCATATGTGTTTCTGCCTATCAGCACCGTCTTTCCTGTGTAGGGGTCTCTCTGCTCTTTTTTCGTCGGTATGCCTTCCACTCTGACAAAAGCGAACGTTCGGGCACCGTTGGCGGCCACTAAATAGCCATTGGAGTCAAAACCAATTGTTCCGGTCGATGCCGGTCTGCCATTCTGATCATACCTCGGTCTGTTGGTGTCCGTATAAGTCAGATTTAGAATCGTATAATCTTTCGTTAATCGGATACTGTTCACTGTCACTACCGGATCGGCCGGGCGACCGCTGCCGGGTTGGCTGCCGGAATTAGGGTAGGTATCGTCGGGCGATTGCCGACCACCGGATGGATATTGCTGCCCGCCACCCGAGGGGTAACCGGATGGATAGGAACCCATCATGCAGGATGAGGTAAGCCCAGCCAATAAAATAAGAACGAAATAGTGCTGTCGCATGGTGTTAAACGCGGGATTGGCTAATCAACTACTAGAAAAGCGTAAGTAATCGTTAGGTGTATTGCCTTACCAAAGGTTTATTTTGTATAGCCTGAGACGGGCGCTAAAGGTAACGGTTACAAACAATACCATGAAGTGGGCGAACGAATAGTAAAAATTGACGGGTAGTATCTTACAGTAGCATAGGCATGTACTCTGAACCTTGACGATTATGTCAACCGAAAAAAAATCAATGGTTTCCCGGCGAAAATTTCTCGACGTGGCCGCTAAAGGCACTATGGTATCTTCTGCGCTCATCAGTGGCTTTCCAACGATTGTACCCGCTTCTGTATTCGGGAAAAATGCGCCCAGCAACCGAATTAATGTGGCTGCCATTGGCACGGGGCGTATCTCACGCGGGCACGATATACCAGGCGTTTGGCAGTACGATAACGCGCTTATTATGGCCGTATGCGACTTAGACACCAAACGGGCCGACGACGCGAAGAAATTGGTGAATGACTATTACGCCAAAAAAACGGGTAAAGACTACGACGGTGTTCGGGTATATCACGACTACCGCGAACTATTGCTCAACAAAGATATCGACGCGGTTCTTGTCAGCACTCCCGACCATTGGCACGCGCCTATTGTAGTAGATGCCGTGCGCGCCAAAAAAGATGTGTATATGCAGAAACCCGCGTCGCTCACCATTGCTGAAGGGCGCATGATGGCCGACGTGGTGAATGCATCCAAACAGATTGTTCAGGTGGGTAGCCAGCAGCGGTCGACGGAGCAGTTTCGGTATGCCGCCGAATTAGTGCGGAACGGTCGGATTGGTGAGCTGAAAACGGTGTATGTTGGCCTACCCGGCGACCCATCGGGGAATGAAGAGCCGCAAATGCCCGTTCCAAAAAACCTCAACTATGATATGTGGCTCGGCACCACGCCGGAGGTCTATTACACCGAAAAGCGAGTCCATCCTCAGGCCGACTACGACCGTCCGGGCTGGCTGCGCTGCGAACAGTTTGGTGCGGGCATGATTACCGGCTGGGGGTCGCACCACATCGACTGCGCGCACTGGGCCATGAATACCGAACATACCGGCCCGATTGAAATCTGGGGTAAAGCCGATTTTCCAAAAAGTGGCCTGTGGGATGTACACGGTATTTTCCGAACCGAAGCGAACTATGAAAATGGTGTTCATATGGTGGTGAGCAACGAGATTCCCAACGGCATTAAGTTTGAAGGGACGAAAGGCTGGATTTTTGTGTCGCGGGGCGATGCGGCTGTCACAGCCAGCGACCCCACTGCCAAACAGAATGCCGCCAAAAAACTTGATGCCAGCGATCCTAAACTCCTTACGTCGGTGATTGGGCCCAGCGAGACTCACCTGACCGTCAGCAAAGAGCATCACGGCAACTGGTTAGAAAGTATTGTCAGCCGGAAACAGCCTATCGCCCCCGCCGAAATAGGCCATCGTTCGTGTTCGGCCTGTCTGCTGCACCACGCTGCTATGAAGCTGAACCGCAAGCTCTATTGGGACCCCAAAAAAGAACAGTTCAAAAATGACCCCGAAGCCAACAAGATGCTCTCGCGTCCGCAACGCAAGCCGTATGCAATTAAAATGATGGCCTCAGCGAAATAGTTCTAATTAAATTACAGTCGTTTTTTGTCATTCCGACGAAGGAGGAATCTCAATCATCCTTACTCTCAAAATGAAGGAACGTTGAGATTCCTCCTTCGTCGGAATGACAAAAAATCTCCAACTAACTTTAATGAAATTATTCCTCACCGTCTGTAGCCTGTTTATGGCCGCACTGATGACTGCCTGCCAGTCGGCGAAAGAGCCAACCGATACATCCAACATTCGGCTTATTACCTTAGACCCCGGCCATTTCCACGCGGCCCTTGTGCAGAAAAACATGCTCGAAGGCGTGGATTCTGTCGTGCATGTGTACGCACCCGATGGCCCTGACCTGCAATTACATCTCGACAAAATTCAGGGATACAACACGCGACCCGACAACCCGACGCACTGGAAAGAAGAAATCTATAAAGGCGCTGACTTTCTGGATAAGATGATTGCTGAGAAAAAAGGCAATGTGGTCGTGATGGCAGGAAATAACCGGCTGAAAACCGATTACATCCAGAAAACCATCAACGCCGGGTTCAATGTGCTGGCCGATAAGCCAATGGTTATCAGCGCGTCGAAGTTCGGCGAACTGAAAGAGGCTTTTGCGACAGCCGAGAAAAACAAGGTACTGCTTTACGACATCATGACCGAGCGGTACGAAATCACCACCATGCTGCAACGGGCGTTTTCGCAGCAACCCGAGGTGTTTGGTACGCTGGAAAAAGGTACACCCGACAATCCGGCGGTCACGAAAGAAAGCGTTCACCATTTTTATAAGAACGTGTCGGGGAGCATTCTTACGCGTCCGGCCTGGTTTATGGACATGGCTCAGCAGGGCGAGGGGATCGTAGATGTGACTACCCACTTGGTTGATCTGGTGCAGTGGGCCTGCTTCCCTGAACAAACCCTTGATTACCAGAAAGACATCGCTCTAATATCGGCCCGTCGCTGGACCACCGACATGAGCCTGAGCCAGTTTAAAGCCATTACCAAACAGGATGCCTTCCCCGCTTATCTGAAAAAAGATGTCGTGAAGGACAGCATTCTGAAGGTCTATAGCAACGGCGAAATCAATTACACGCTCAAGGGAGTTCATGCCAAAGTATCGGTTATCTGGGCCTACAAAGCCCCCGAAGGCGCGGGCGATACGCATTACTCGATTATGCGCGGCACCAAAGCCAACCTGATTATTCGACAGGGAAAAGAACAGCAATATAAACCAACGCTCTATATCGAAGCCGTTTCTGGAAACAAGAATCTGGAAGCATCGGTCAAGGCTGTGCTGCCCAACATTCAGCAGGCGTTTCCCGGTGTTGAGGTGAAGAAAGCCGCTTCTGGTTGGGAGGTTGTTGTTCCTGAAAAATACAAAGAAGGTCACGAAGCACACTTTGGCCGCGTCGCCCAAAAGTATTTGGATTACCTGAAAGCCGGTAGTCTGCCCGCCTGGGAAGTTCCAAACATGATTGCCAAATATTACATCACCACCCAGGCGCTGGAACTGGCGAAGAAAAAATAAAAAAGTAGTGCCGAAGCTCCAGCTTCGGGCGTAAAACATAGGCTTTTTTACAGCCGAAGCTGGAGCTTCGGCACTACAGAAATGAATAATACTCAAGCCAATCGAAGAAATTTCCTTAAAGAAACTGTTGCTACAGCGGCTGGCTTAGTTATGCTGCCCGCGCTGGCTGCTGAAACCATCGGCGCTCCGGCTATTATTCGATCCCGTTCGCTGGGAAGCGATGGCGTTCCTTCGGGGGCAGCCCGAATCCGGTTCTCGGTGATTGGCATGAACCACAGTCACATTTATGGGCAAGTCGGCGCGGTGGAGCGGGGCGGTGGCGAACTGGTTTCCTTTTATGCGAAAGAGCCTGAGTTAGCCGCCGAATTTGCGAAACGTTTTCCACAGGCGAAACAGGCGAAAAGCGAACAGGAAATCCTCAACGACAAGTCGATTCAGTTGGTGCTGAGTTCGGCCATTGCGAACGAGCGCGCTCCACTCGGTATTCGGGTCATGAAATCCGGCAAAGATTTTATGTCCGATAAGCCCGGTATTACGACCCTCGAACAACTTGCCGACGTGCGTAAGGTACAGAAAGAAACCAAGCGCATTTACTCCATTCTATATAGCGAACGTTTGGAGAACAAAGCGACCGTCAAAGCCGGTGAATTGGTGAAGGCCGGGGCTATCGGCAACGTTATTCAGACCGTCGGGGTAGGACCGCACCGCATCTCTGCCTCATCGCGGCCAGCCTGGTTTTTTAATAAAACACAATTTGGTGGCATCATCTGCGACATCGCATCGCACCAGTTCGACCAGTTCTTGTTTTTTACCGGCTCTACCAAAGCAGATATTGTAGCTTCACAAGTGGGCAATGTTCATCATCCACAGTACCCGAATTTTGAAGATTTTGGGGATGTTATGTTGCGTGGTGATGGCGGCATGGGTTATATCCGTGTGGACTGGTTCACGCCCGACGGCCTGAAAAGCTGGGGCGATGGGCGGCTGACGATTCTGGGTACCGAAGGATTTATCGAAATCCGTAAGAATATCGACCCGGGCGGACGCGAAGGCGGGAACCACCTGTTCATTACCGACAAGAAAGAAACCCGGTATATTGATTGCAGCCAGCAATCCTTGCCCTACGGCGAACAATTGGTAAACGATGTGCTGAACCGCACCGAAACCGCCATGTCGCAGGAGCACTGCTTTCTGGCTGCCGAACTGGCTATTAAAGCGCAGAAACAGGCGCAGACGATTCAGTTGAAGAAGTAATAATGGGTAAAGTAGAACGCAGATTGTTAAGATTGTTATGTTTAAATAAGATCATTTTTGATCATAACAATCATACTAATCTGCGTTCTATAGATTCATGCCGCACCGCTCGGTCTCGCATAAATTTCCAGACGCCAAATACGAGTAATAACCCAACAATCAGATAGAGAACAGAGGTCGCGCTGATGGACGCACTCATGCCGTAGGTATCGCTGGTGTAGGCGATGGCAATAGGCGCGATACCTCCGCCGAGCCAGCCAATAGAGTTCATGAATCCGACAGCCGTTGCCCGGTTTTTGGGTGGAACCACATCGTGCAGCGATGCCCAGATGTTGGCATCATACAGCCCTTTGAAATAGCCGAAACCGACTAAGGCAACAATCAGCACAGGAACCGAAACGGTCCAGCCCGCCAGAAAAATGAAAGGCACTCCCAACAACAATCCAATGCTTTGGGCCATCATGCGGCCACCCTGGTAGCGCCGTACCAATCTATCGGCCAGAAATCCGCCCGAAATGACGCCGAGAACCGAGGCTATCTGCAAATAAAACGTGGCATTTAAGCCTGCCATCGACAGGCTCATATTGAATTTGTTGTAGAGGAAAGACGGCATCCAGGTCAGGAAAATGCTGGCTACAAAATTGGCTCCTACAAACACGGCTATCAATATCCAGACCATCGGGTGACTAAAAATCTGTTTGATACCGCCCCATACATTTTCCTGCCGGACATCGAGCAACACATGCGCCCCGCCCTGGGATTCTGCGTGGGCTTCGGCCTGCCCGCGAACGGGTTCCCGTAATAACCCGATTAACACAACACCGAGCAAAACGCCTAAGCCGCCGAACAGATAAAAACTCGAATGCCAGCCGTAATGCTGGCCCATAAATCCGGCCACGGTGCCGCCCGCAATAGTGCCCGCATATACACTCGACTGGTGAAACGACATGGCTTTTGAGCGGGTTTCTTTGCTATGGTAATCACTTAGCAACGACATAGAGGCTGGGAAATAAAACGCTTCGCCGAAACCTTCCAACGCCCTGCACACAACAAGCTGGGTATAATTGGCAGAAAGAGCCGTTCCGATAGTGACCAACGACCAGAAAATCAGCCCGCCGATGATAAGCGTTTTCCGCTGGAAACGGTCGCCAACCATACCGGCAATGGCCCCGAACCCCGCGTACACCCACATGAAAGCTGCCCCCACGATGCCAAGCTGCACGTCGGTGAGGCCCATTTCCTGTTTCAGCAACGGAAAGACGGAAAAGATAGCCTGTCGGTCTGCGTAGTTAAAAAAGCAGACGAACCAAAGCATGAAAACAACCCACCATTTGTAGTTTTTAGTCATGAATTTATTGCAATTGAGTGGCGTGTATGAGGGTAGTTATTGAGCCAAAAAACCATTTACTATCTTCGACACTCTATCTTTGTTTATCACGCTCAGAACCGATGCTGCCAACACAATGAAAACCCTTACTCCACCTGGTAAAATCCTGCTTGCTGGTCTGATTTATTTTCTGGTATTGCCAACAATGGCCGCAAAGGTCGATACGCTCGATATTCCCAGCGCCAGCATGAACCGTACCCTGCGGGCTGCCGTCGTGTTGCCGGAGTCCTATAAGAAAGCAAAGAAACCGTTTCCGGTACTCTATCTGCTGCATGGCGGTTCAGGCAGTTTTCGGGACTGGCTCACTAAAACGCCCGACAAAACGCTGCTGCATCGGCTGGCCGATCAATATAACCTCATTATCGTTACGCCCGATGGCGACCCAACCAGCTACTATTTCGACAGCCCGCTTGTGAAAACCAGCCAGTTCGAGACGTTTATCTCAACGGAACTTGTCAACAAAATCGACGACACCTACCGAACCGTCCGTGACCGCCGGGGCCGTGTCATTGCGGGCTTGTCGATGGGGGGGCATGGGGCGATGTTCATTTCGAGTCGTCACCCTGAGCTATATGCCGCTGCCGGCAGTATGAGTGGCGTTATGAATATCAACACCACGACATGGAAAGTACCTGCCGATTTCGCCAAGTCTCGTTCCGAGAATTTCGCTAAGCTGCTGGGGCCGCCGAGAGAAGGGGAAGCGCCTTATCCGGGCTACACAATGGTCACCCTCGCCGACCAGCTCAAAACCAACAATCTGCCTCTGATTCTCGACATTGGCGTAGACGATTTTCTCATCGAAACCAACCGCGATCTGCACCGCCGACTGCTGGAAAACAAAACTCCGCATGACTACACCGAACGGCCCGGCGCTCACACATGGGAGTATTGGGGAAACGCGCTGCCGTATCAACTGGTATTTTTTAGCAAAATATTGAAGGCTAATGGGGTAGAGGTTGTTCCGTAGTAATTACCACCCCCAACCTCCTCCTAAAACAGGAGGGGGCTACGCAGCCGGAGGTAAGCCCCCTCCTAAAACAGGAGGGGGTTGGGGGTGGTAATTATTTAAACAAAGGCGCATGAATTTGCCGGAGCGTCTCGACGGGAATTTTGATTACCTCCCGGTCATAGGTGAGCAGGCCATTCACTTCGCCTTCTACATCGGTGGTTTGCGTATACACGCAGCCCGACAGGGCTTGTTTCTGATAATACTCCACAATTTTAGCGTACTTTTTCTGGTAAGCTTTCAGCACTTCGTCGGCTGATTGATAGGTCTGGTAGCCCCAGTTTCGCATCTCAGGATTCCACAGATGCCCCTGTACGGGCCAGCCAATGCCGCCAAATTCACCAATTACCACTACCCGATTTGATTTTGGTTCAGGGGCTTTTGGTTCGGGTTCGTAGGTGTGGATGTCGTAGAAATCGCCTGAGTTTCGGTCGTTCCAGCCGCTAATAGCGTTGACTACCCGGCTGGGGTCCATGCCTTTCACCCAGGCCGCTAAGCGTGGGTTCTCGTACTGTCCCCAACCTTCGTTCTGCACCACCCAGGCCACAATACTGGGATGATTGTGCAATCGGTTCATCATCCGGCGCAATTCCAGTTCATATTGCTCTTTGGCCAGTGACCGGCGCAGGGGTTCAATCTGTGCGCCGGGCTGTTCGTTCTGGCCTTCCAGAAAGCCCGATGGCATATCCTGCCAGATGAGTATGCCCAGTTTATCGCAGAGGTAGTAGTAGCGGTCTGGTTCCACCTTGATGTGCTTCCGCAGCATGTTGAAGCCCGACTTCTTCAGGAAATCAATCTCAAAGGTCATGGCCTCTTCGGAGGGCGGGGTTAGTAATCCACCCGGCCACCAGCCCTGGTCGAGGGGGCCATTCTGAAAAACGAATTTGTTATTGAGGAGCAAGACCGGCTGGTTGGCAACCGGCCCGGGCCCGATGGCTATTTTCCGCATGGCAAAATAGCCCGTCACTATGTCGAGCGGGGCGCCCGTTATAGTAGCATTGGCATACGCAGCCTGTTCGGCGGCATTCCGGCGGGGGCGCTGGTTGTTGGCTGTTCCGGCAAAGGGGTCGGTGACGGTAACTAATTCAACCCGCAGGTCATACAGGAATGGGCTATCGGGTGTCCAGAGCTTTGGGTTTTTAACGGACAGATAAGCCGGTCGTCCTTCACGAACCAGTGTTGTGGCGAGGGTTTGCCCTCCTTCCAGCGCCGTTATGCGAATGGCGCCGGTGGGATTATTAATGGGCGTATTGAGCAGAACATCCACTCGCAACCGGCTCGAATCAACGTCTGGGGTTACCCGTACTTCGTCAATGTAATTCTGTTTCGGGACCGGCTCCATCCAGACCGTCTGCCAGATACCCGACACGGGCGTGTACCAGATGCCGTTGGGATTCAGGAGTTGTTTGCCGCGTGGCTGTTCGCCGGTGGAAGTGGGGTCGGTCACGCCCAGCAATAATTGATTCTGACCGTCGGTAAGGTAATCCGTTACGTCGAACGAAAACGCATCGGAACCGCCCGTGTGCGAACCGACCAGCCCACCATTGACCCACAAACTGCACTCATAATCAACCGCTCCGAAATGTAGCAACACCCGCTGCCCGCTCCAGTCGCGGGGCAGGGTTACAGTCCTGCGATACCACAACCGCTGGTCAGCCGATAGTGATTTGTTGGCTTTTGATACGGTCGATTCCAGCGCAAACGGCACCAGAATCTGATCCGTGAATCGGGTGGGAGCGGGGGCTGTTTTGGGCGTAATCGCGTACTCCCACATGCCGTTGAGGTTGAGCCACTTCTGGCGCACCATTTGCGGACGAGGGTATTCACGCCAGGCATTCTCCGGCGTGATTTGTTTCTCCCACCGGCTCAGGATGGGCGCTTTTCGGGGTTGGGCAATAGTGGCCGCTGTTGGGCTGGTGGTTTGTCCCCAGCCAAACTGATACAGCAGGAATAAAAAAAGGATAAGAAAAGCGGAGCGATGAAATCGTATCGTCATGGGTGTGATGGGTGAAGGTTCGTCTTCGTTACGGGCATGAAAACCCGGCCTATTGGATAGGGAATACCGATCTGACTAATAAACTACTCGTTAACAGCCCTGAATTTGACAAGGGATAGAGGCCATTCACGCTACGTTTTGCGCTTGCTGACGGCTTCCATCAATCCACGCATATAGCCGAGGGCGTATAGCGTACCGATGGTACTGTAGCCGGGGTGCTGGTTGCTATCACCGGCCATTGTTGGCACGTGGTCGGGGCGAATGGGACCGGTGAATCCAATCGCGTAGTAGGCATTCATGGCGGCATACATATCAATAATGCCCTCATCATGAAAGGTTTCTTCAAAATTGAATTTACCACCCCGTACATTCCTGAAATGCACAAAATGTATTTTCTTCCGTTGGCCGAAATAGTGGATCAGTTTAGGAATATCTTCGCCCATGAGCGCAAAATTTCCCTGACACATCGTGATACCGTTGTTAGGGCTTGGGTAAATCTCCAGCAGCCGCTTGAACGAATCGACGGTGTTCATGATGCGGGCAATGCCCCGAATGCTGTCTACCTGCGGATCGTCGGGATGCATCGCCAGTTTAATACCTACTTTCTCAGCTTCAGGCACTACGGCTTTCAGAAAATACGCAAGGTTTTTCCACAGCGTTTCTTTTGACACTTCACCGTATTGGGTTAGCGGAAGGTTTTTGAGGGCTTCATAATCGAAGGCCGTCACCAACGCACCACCCCGGCCCGGTCGGTCGTTTTGGGTGCGATACCAGCCAATAACGGGCATCCAGTTGTAACAGATAGTATCAATACCTGCCCTGGACAGGTTTTTTAGGAGGGTAATGAAATTTGCAATCTCCTCGTCCCGACCCTCTAAGCCCAGTTTGGTTTTCTCGCCCAGCGCAGGCGGGCCTTCGATAACCCTGAGCGTCAGTCCGACTTTCTGCCAGGCTTCTTTCACAGCGGCTATGGCCTCGTAGTCCCAGGGTTTCACGCCGTTCAGCCCCACCATGCCGGGATTTATGCCACCCACCGCACCCAATACGTCCATCTGCTTCGTCAGCGTAATCTTCTGCGTTTCCATGCCATTGAAATACGCTTCGCATAGTTGCATACCTGCATCTTTGCTTATCGCGCCCACATTGGCGGTTGCGCTTTTCCGAAGGTTAATTGTCTCGTTAGTCGATAGCCCGCCCACCGACAGAGCGGCTAAGGAAGCACTTTGCCTGATGAAATTTCTGCGAGAATTTTTCATGTGCTGGAAGGGCTTTTATAAAATACACTCAGTCTAAATTTACCCCCAACCCCCTTCAGAGCAGGGCTGTTAAGTTCTCCTTTTTAACGCCGTAGGCGTGGTATGTTTATAGGAAAACGATACCCAAACGAGTTAAAACCCCGTAGGGGTGTAACTACCACACTGTGTCACCCCTACGGGGTTTTAAACGGATCTCCTGATGGCGTTTCTATAAACATACCATCCCTACGGGATTGGAACCTAACACCCTGCCCTGAAGGCGGCTTTGTCTACTTGCGAACAAAGCCCCTTTCAGGGGGGGTAAGTTTACATACTCACTGGCGACTTTCTGAATTCGGAGGGAGTGCGTTGGGTGTGCTGTTTGAAAAATGTTGTGAAATAAGCGGGTGAACTAAAGCCCGTTTCATAAGCAATTTCGGCGATGGGCCGGCTGCTCTCGGTTAGTAAGGCTTTGGCTTTTTTAATCCGAATTTCGGTGAAGTAGTCGTTCACGTTTTTGCCGAGCATGGTCTGCGTTTTGCGGTAAAGCTGCACACGCGAAAGACCCATTGCGCGGCTGAGTTGCTCGACGCCAAAGGACGTATCGGTGAGGTGCTGCTCAATCAGCGAGGTGAGTTCGTTGAGGAACTTCTTTTCCTGCCGGGTTTCGGCTTTGGCTAAGTAATCGCCCGTATATCGGTTCTGCCACTTCTCGCGGTTGGAAAGTGTCGTGTTGATGGTTTCAATCAAATAAGCCATCTGAAAAGGCTTGGTAATGTAAGCATCGGCGCCTGCGCGTGTGCCCTCAATTCGTTCATCCATCTGGGCCTTAGCCGTTAGCAGAATAACCGGAATGGTAGACGTGCGAAAATCGTTTTTGATGCGTTGCGTCAGTTGGAGACCGCTTATGCCGGGTAGCATAACATCGCTGATAATCAGATCAGGGATGGTTTCCAGAATTCGCTCCCAACCGCGTTCTGCCGATGGCTCAGACAGCACCTCGAAGCGGTCGCCAAGTCGGGCTGCTACATACTGGCGAAGTTCGTCGTGATCTTCAATAACCAGCAGCGTGCCCGCCTTTTTGTAGTTGTCGCCAACCTCAGCGAGTAAGGTATGTGTCCATTCATCCTCTGCCCGCAGGTTTGCAGCCGTTGATAACTGCGATTCGGGGGCTGGGTTCATTTCGATTGGGTCTAAATGGGCGTTTCCTAAAGGCAGTTGAATGGTAAACGTTGTACCTTTTCCTTTTTCGGACTGAACCTGTATGTCGCCGTGGTGCAGCGTAACGAATTCCCGCGAAAGGGCCAGGCCCAATCCATACCCAAGCGTGAAATGCGTAGAACTGGTGTAAAACAGGTCGAAGACGCGCGTTTGTTCATCGGGTGTCATCCCCTCGCCGTTGTCCTGCACCTGAAGCTGAACGGCCCCGTCGAGTTTATCGAGACGCACATGAATAAACCCGCCCCGGGGTGTGTATTTAAACGCGTTGGACAACAGATTGAAAAGTACCTTGTCTAACTTCTCCCGGTCGAACCAGAGCGGTAGCACCGGTTGCGTCGGGATGAACCGCAGGTCAATGCGGAGTTTATCGGCTTTCGTTCGAAAGTCCTGTATAATATCCTGGGTAAACGCCACGATGTCGTCTTCCCGGGCGCGCAGGAGTAATTTTCCGGCGTCGGCCTTCCGCAAATCAAGCATCTGATCGACTAATCGTAGAAGCCGGTGGGCGTTCTTCTGAACAAGGGATAAACTACTTTTTACTTCCCGTACATCCAGAGTTTTTCGGGACAGGAGTTCCTCGGTTGGGGTCAGAATGAGGCTGAGGGGCGTATTAAACTCGTGTGAGATATAGGAATAGAACCGGAGTTTCTCTTCCGTTGCCAGTCGGGCCTGTTTAGAGACCGCTTCAATCTGGTCTTTCTGCTGGTGGATTTCCTCATTTTGTAGCGCCAGTCGCCGGTAAGCGGCCTGTTTCTGTTGGGCCAGATAGAAGGCATAGGCTCCCAGAATAACCACAATAAGCAGACACGCCAGCGTGAAATACAGCCGGTTACGCTGTGACGAATACGTTTCGGTTAATTCCTGGATGCGGCCCGTGAGTTGCTCAATATCCCGTTGCTGACTATACAGCTTATCACTCTGGGCTTTGAGCGCCTGCACGTTAGCCGCATCAATCTGGAACGATTTCAGGATGGTTTCGTGCGGAACGGCCTTGCCCGTCAGGATACGAACGGCGGCTTCAATGGCTTCTTCGCCCCCGGTTGGATAGAGAAAGGTTGCTTTCAGAACCCCATCGGAAACAAGCTGCATCCCACCCGATGGACCGGGCAATCCATCGATGCCCACAAACTGTATTCGATTGGCAAAACCGTTTTTCTTGCAGACTTCCTCAACGCCCACCGCCATGACCTCATTATGGGCAAACACCACGTCGGCCTGTTGCAGGCTGGCTAGTTCCCGTTCGGCGAGATGCCGGGCCGTGTCGCGTTCCCATTCGCCGTTGAGTTCGCGAATGACCCGCACGCCCGGGAAGCGGGCCAGTTGCTGCCGGAAGCCCTCATGTCGTTCCTGAGCGGGCGACGATCCGGCCAGTCCTTTCACTTCAACCACGTTTCCCCGACCCTTCAGCAAGGTGCCGATGAATGATCCGGCCAGACGACCAATTTCGACGTTATCACCACTAATAAAGGCATTGTACGCATTCGAAGCAATCCGTCGGTCGAGCACAATAACCGGAATGTCCTGCTTAAAAACAGCATCGACGGCCTGGGTAATAGGAGCCGATGATTCGTTGGGCGAAACAATGAGTAGGTCAATCCTTTCTCTTGTCAGTTCCTGAATCTGTTCAATCTGTCGGGATGTGCTGTTGCTTGCGTCCTTATAAATCAGGGTATATTCTGGGTGAAGCAGCAAAATTCGCTTCATATCCTGGAGCATCGTTTGCCGCCAGAGGTCGGCACCCGTACATTGCGAGAAGCCGATTCGGTATCTTGCCTTAGGTTTTGTGTCGCTACAACCGCTTACTCCAATCCATATGCCCAAGAGTAGCAACGGCCAGATGAAAGCCATTAACGTAAGTGAATTTACCCACCGATTTTTCAGATAAAGCGTAGAGAAATGCATAGGTGCCATCAGGAGAAAGGCGTCAACTCGTAGATGTTCTTCCTGTTACCAAAAATAAGCATAAAAGGTAAGGAAATAAGACTATTTTATCGGTTGCTATCGCATAGAGAAAAACAGACTACCGATTTCGATGGCCATGCTTAACGAATACTACCCATAGCTATAGCCTGCTCACTGGCCTCATGCTAAAGCGCCGACCCAAAGAATCAGCAGAATCCACAGCATCTATCTAAACTAAAATTGCGTCATTTGGCAAAAAAATACGCCTATGAAAATCAGTGCGATTATAACAGGAGCCACCGGGATGGTGGGTGAAGGTGTGTTGCACGAAGCTCTGAACCATCCTGACGTCGAGCGGGTGCTGGTCATCAACCGGAAGCCCTCCGGTGTCTCAAATCCCAAGCTAACGGAGATTATACATGCTAATTTTCTTGATCTTTCGCCAATCAAAGAGCAATTGAAACCTTACAACGCCTGCTACTTTTGTCTGGGTGTGTCGTCGGTGGGGATGAACGAAAAGGAGTATACCCGCATGACGTATGACCTCACGATGCATATGGCCGAAACGCTGGTGGCCTTAAACCCCGACATGACGTTCTGTTATGTATCGGGAGCCGGAACTGACAGCACCGAACAGGGTCGGAGTATGTGGGCGCGGGTGAAGGGAAAAACCGAGAACCGATTGCTGAATCTGGGCTTTAAAGCCGCTTACATGTTCCGACCGGGCTACATGCATCCTACGCCGGGCTTAAAAAATACCTTAAGTTACTACCGGTATCTGGGTTGGCTGTATCCCGTTGTGCGGGCACTTTTCCCCAACTTTGTTTCGACTCTGGCCGAACTGGGGCAGGCCATGATTAACGTGACCGAGAAGGGGTATTCGAAGCCAATTCTGGAAGTGAAGGATATTATCGCGACGGTGTCGAAGTGATTACCACCCCCAACCCCCTCCTGTTTTAGGAGGGGGTTGGGGGTGGTAATCACTTCGACACCGTCGCAATTTTCAACTCATCCAACTGCTTGTCGGAAATGGTAGAGGGTGAGTCAATCATCACATCGCGGCCGGAGTTATTTTTCGGGAAGGCGATGAAATCGCGGATGGAGTCGGCCCCGCCGAAGAGCGAACACAGCCGGTCGAAACCAAAGGCGATGCCGCCATGTGGGGGTGCGCCATACTCGAACGCATCCATCAGGAAACCGAACTGCGCTTTAGCCTCTTCGTCCGAGAACCCCAGAATGCTGAACATCCGGGCCTGCAACTCGCGGTTAAAAATCCGAATGGAGCCGCCCCCAACCTCGGTTCCGTTGATAACCATGTCGTAGGCATTGGCCCGAACCGCCCCTAAGTCGGTTTCCAACAGAGGAATATCTTCGGGTTTCGGCGAGGTGAACGGGTGGTGCATGGCAAACCAGCGGGCTTCTTCTTCGCCGTATTCAAGCAGCGGAAAATCGAGCACCCACAACGTACTAAACACGTTCGGATCGCGAAGCCCCAGCCGACTACCCATTTCCAGCCGCAGTTCGTTCAGTTGTTTGCGAGCTTTGGCGGCATCGCCCGAAATGATGAGCATCAAATCGCCGGGTTTCGCCCCGAAATGAAGCGCCCATTTTTGTAAATCTTCTTCCGAATAGAACTTATCGACTGAAGACTTAAGCGTGCCATCCTCGTTATAGCGAACGTAGATCAGCCCTTTCGCGCCAATCTGCGGGCGTTTCACCCAGTCGGTCAATTCGTCGAGTTGCTTGCGGGTATAGTGAGCGCAGCCGGGTGCGTTGATGCCCACGACCAACTCCGCCGAATCGAATACGCCAAAGCCTTTTCCCGAGGTCATGTCCACCGTATCGAACGTGCCTTTCAGTTCCACGAACTTCATGTCGAAGCGCGTGTCGGGCTTGTCAGAGCCGTAAAACTTCATGGCATCGGCATAAGTCATGCGCGGCACTTCGGGCAGGTCGATGCCTTTTACGGTTTTGAACAGATGCCGCACCAGTCCCTCAAACATATTCAGAATGTCTTCCTGCTCCACAAACGACATCTCGCAGTCGATTTGGGTGAATTCCGGTTGCCGGTCGGCGCGGAGGTCTTCGTCGCGGAAACACTTCACAATCTGGTAGTACCGGTCAAAGCCCGACACCATCAGTAGTTGCTTGAACGTTTGGGGCGACTGCGGCAGGGCGTAAAACTCGCCCGGATTCATGCGGCTCGGCACCACAAAATCCCGCGCTCCTTCGGGCGTTGACTTAATCAAGACCGGTGTTTCGACCTCAATAAACTGCTGCCCGTCCATGTAAATCCGGGTTTGCTGGGCCATGCGGTGACGCAGTTCCAGATTCCGCCGAACCGGATTCCGGCGCAGGTCGAGGTAGCGGTATTTCATGCGGAGGTCGTCGCCCCCGTCGGTGTCGTCGTCAATCAGGAAGGGCGGTAGTTTAGCGGCATTCAATACGGTTAAGTCCGTCACTTTCAGCTCGATATCGCCGGTGGGTAGGTTCGGATTTTTTGACTTTCGCTCGATTACTGTGCCACTGGCTTTGAGCACAAATTCGCGGCCCAGTGAGCGGGCAATGGCAAAGAGTTCGGGCGCGGTCTGGCCGTCTTCGAGCAGAAGTTGGGTGATACCGTATCGGTCGCGGAGGTCAATCCAGAGAACACCACCCTTGTCGCGGATGGTCTGGACCCAGCCAGTCAGCGTAGCGGTTTTTGTAGCGTCGGTAAGGCGGAGTTCTCCGCAGGTGTGCGTTCGGAGCATTTGTAAAGAGCTAATTGATTGTTACACAGATCGGACCGCCGAAGCGGAGGCACGGAGGAGACGCAGAGATACACAAAGAAAAGAATTATATAAACCCTCAGTGAATCTCTGTGTCTCCTCCGTGCCTCCGCTTCGGCGGTCCGATCTGTGTAACAAGATAAAGCGCAAAGGTACAGACTCTGACCGCAATGGGCAAGGAGGATTACTTAGGTTGTTGCCTTCATCATAAACCGTTCCGGTTGAGTTTCCAGCTCATCAATTCGCCATCCTTTCCGCTGCCGACGGACAAACAGGTGCAGCCAGTCGCCAATGGTGTTGAGCATGCATCGACGCGAAGGCATGAAGTAATGGAAGAAAAACCAGCGCATAATCCAGGACAGCAATCCGGTAATCTGAAAGCCATACAACTCGGAAATGCCTTTGCCTAACCCCAAACTGGCGGCCTGACCCAAGCCCCGATAGGTAAAAGGTTTCAGGGGTTTTCCCAACAGCGCACGGGCGATGTTCCGGCCACCATACTCACCATGCTTGATGGCCCAGAGTGCATTGGCAGGGCAGGCTTCGCCGGTTTTAACGTGCGGCACGTGACAACTATCGCCCCCACCCCAAATGTTGGTTTGATTGCATAGTTGCTGATAGGCATTAGTGATAAGTCGCTGATTAGCATCCCGCGCCATGTGTTCGGTGCCTTTCAGACTAATCTGACATTGGCCGATGGTCGAGATAACCATACTGCATTCCAGAAACGTGCCATCACTCAGGTAAGCGCCCTGCTCGGTTACTTTCGTGATTCGTGTGTTGTTGATAACCCCAATTCCGTAGTCCTGCATGATTTTTTCGGCATACCGGATCATTTGCTTAAAATCTGGTTGCAAACTTGGCAGGATACGTTCGGTAGCGTTAATCAACCAGATTTGGCTCTCAACAGACCACAGTGCTGGATATTCGTTTTTTACTACATTGATAAACTCGGCTAAGTTGGTTGCCAACTCCACGCCCGCGAATCCCCCGCCCGCGATAGCAAAGCGCAGCAGTTCCTGAGCGGTAGTCCGGTCGGCGGTGGCCGCTTGCCGGATGAGCCGATGAATAGCCTGACGGGTCTTTTCAAACGATTCGGGCGATTTGATCTGGTAGCCGTGTGCCTGAATACCCATCACGGCCTGACTATCGACCGACCCGATGCCCAGCATCAAGTGGTCGTAGGGGAGCGTCTGGCGGGTGTTGTCGGGTAGGCGGACATGCACCCGTTGCAGGTCGGTATCAATTTCATCGGCCCAACCAATGAGCAGCCGGGCTTTGGGCATCACCTCCGCCAGCGAACTTTGCCGATGGTGATTTTGGACAATACCCATCAGCGTTTCGGCGGTCCAGCCATGAAACATGTGGTATTCATGGGGGCACACAACGGTGATTTTCACCGCGCCCCGGTCAACTTGCGAACCCAAACGGCTCACCAACGACCGATAGGCCCAGATGGAAACGTAGCCTCCACCGAGCAGGACAATGTGTTTAGGACAGATTTCCATAGGAGGGTGCGGTAAGGGGGACAAAACGGGGTTGAGGTGCCTGCTGGATTTCTCTGGCAATGGGGGCCGGGTTGTGAACAGGTCGGCCAAAACAATGATCAGGCGCGATGCCGAAACCGAGGTGCGAAAACCGATAGGCTACATTGGTAATGTAGTCGGCCTGTTCTACGGTCGGGTCGCCTAAGCTGAAATTGCCCGGGTAATGTGCCTGCGCCAGCAGCATCGTTTCAGCTAAGCAAGCATACGAAATGCCAGCGGGCAAGCCAATGTGGCGCTGGATAAAGCGCAGATGCGGGACCGACACTAAGCCACCATCGAGAAGCGTAATGTCGGGCCGTTGTTTTAGCAAGGCAGGCTTTGTGTTGCGGGGTTGGGTGTCGTCCAGCACCACCGCGCCGGTTTTTAAATGATTGGCCTGAAGCAGACTATCGGCGGCACTCGTCAGTATTACCACAACATCGGCGGATTTCAGGGCGTCGAGCTGGCGGGATACGACTGGTTCCACACGGTCGTTGCTGGCCCGCATACTGGCGGCTAAGCTGTGCAGCCGATGCTGATTGCGGGCAATAAGTATATAATTAGCATCCGGCTGGTGTTTAGCCAGCAATTTGCAAACCAGCGTGCCTACGCTACCCGTAGCCCCCACCAACGCCACCGTTGGCCGGGCTGCTGGGCATTCCTGAATCAGTCGGCTAATTCGTTGCTTCGTGACGACGGCGGTATAGGCATTGCCATTGGTCACGGTTAGGTGTGGATTCTCGGCTACCAACTGCCCACCCAGCGTAATGGGCGAGGTAAATGCCCCCAACCCCATGATTTCAGCTCCTTTCGATGCAGCCAGCGCCAGGGCTTCGTTAATGCGAGGCAGCATTAGCCTCTGTTGTTCGAGTAGTTGCCGACCGGTGTAGGGCAACATGATGATATAGCCTTCGGGTTCGGTAGCGTTGGGGGTTACCGTAACCTCACTCCATACAAACGGGGCTATCGGGCGATTGCGTAAGGCAAACCGATAAACGGAATCGGGAATCCAGCCAAGGGGTGGGGCGAACGCGCTGAGGTCCTGCCGGTAGCTGCTACGGAGATGAACCAGAAAGGCGAACTTTTTCATGAGCTTGTTTCCAGGTGCAGAGAGATAACATCTTAGTCGCCGGAAACGCGCTGGCTGGAAACAAGGAGTTTAAAAGGTTGGGATGAAGTAAGGGTTGTGACACAGAGGTACGCGGAGGAGCACGGAGATTCACAGAGAAAATTTACCAAAACCCTCTGTGAATCTCCGTGCTCCTCCGCGTACCTCTGTGTCACAACCCTTACTTCCTATAATCCAGCGCCGGTTTCCGGTCGCCCAACAGCGCTTCGTATTTAAAATTAGGTCCACGTTTCTGGAGCCATTCGGCGCGGGCCTTCTCAATCAGGACGGGGGTTTTATACAAATCCAGCGCGGTCAAGGCCAGCGTTTTAGCCGCCACCAGCATACCTTTCTGCCCGATGCTCATGCCACTGGCGGCCGTGGACTGCCAGCTATGCGCCGACGAACCCGGCACCCACGTTGCCGTTTGCAGGCCCACCGTCGGAACGGTCCAGCTTACGTCGCCCACGTCCGTAGAAGCGCCACTGGTGGAACTGGACGAGCCATCGCGGAAATCGTTGATACGGGCTCCATTGGTAACAGGCACTTTCTGCCCTTCGCCAAACGTCTGGCTGATTTTTTCGGCAAATGCGGTTTCTTCGGGCGTATAGCTCACCCCACCCACCGTTTGCAAATTCTGTTGCATCACTTCGGCCAGCGCCATATTGGGCAGCAGGTTATAGGCTCCCCCCAGCACTTCCCAGGTCACCTGCGTGCCGGTGCCTTTAGCGGCTCCTTCGGCGGCATTTTCAATCCGTTTCCAGACACTTTGCAGCACCTCACGGTCTTTGTGGCGGGCGTAATAATAAACTTCCGCAAAGGCTGGAACCACATTGGGCGCTTCGCCCCCGCGCGTAATGACGTAGTGAATGCGTGTATCCTGCGGGATATGTTCGCGCATGAGGTTCACCATGTAATCCATCGCTTCCACGCCGTCCAGCGCCGACCGGCCCCGTTCGGGGGCGGATGCTGCGTGGGCGGCAATGCCTTTAAACCGGAACTTGGCGTTTTTATTGGCCAGCGACGTGCCCGCATCGGCAGCGTTTTTGTCGCCGGGATGCCAGTGCAGCACCACGTCCACATCGTTGAATAACCCCTCGCGCACCATATACACCTTACCTGAACCGCCTTCTTCAGCCGGACAGCCATACATCTTAATCGTTCCCGAATGACCAGACGACTTCAGCCAATTTTTTACCTCAATCGCTGCCGCCATCGACGCCGTACCGAACAGATTGTGCCCGCAACCATGCCCACCTTTTTGCCCGGCAATGGGCGTAAATTCAGGTTTGGCTTCCGTAGCTAATCCCGGCAGTGCGTCGTATTCGCCCAGGATGCCAATAACGGGCTTTCCCGAACCGTAAGTCGCGACAAAGGCCGTTGGAATACCCGCCACGCCCGTTTTTACCTCGAAGCCTTCCTTGCGAAGTTGCTCTTCCAGCAGGGCCGAACTTTTCTCTTCCTGATAGCCCAGTTCGGCAAAATCCCAGATTTGCTTCGAGATACCTGCGTATTCGGGGAATCGCTTGTCCAAATCAGCGAGGATGGTTTGCTTGTAACGGTCCGGCCGGTCCGCCGTTGCGGTTCCGGTTATCGCTGTAGACGTAGCGACTTTTTTCGCCCTCGGCCGGGCCGCGTCAGGTTGGGCGAGGGTGAGTAAAGGGAGAAGCAGAGTGATGGCAAGGAGTTGTGTTTTCATGGAGGGGTTGTATAGAAGATGATTGGGGAAGTGATAAAAATAAGGAAAAAAACGAAAGGCGGGCGATAGTATCTGTTTATCAGACACTCTATTGAATGAAAATAATGTTGAGTAAAAAGAACTGGCAGGTAATTGTCGACCACTTACTCAATAAGTCGTTATCCGTGTTCATATTTGTGAAATTATGGCTCTGGCCGAGATTACTATTTTGAGATAAAGTAGTACTTTCGCCAAATCCTACCCCGCCTATGTCGCTCAAAATTCCTTTCATTGAAGCCGAAGTTATTGATCAATATCTTTATGACGACAACCAAGATCGTCCGTGGGTTATTGGCTTTAGTGGTGGTAAAGATTCAACCATGCTCTTGCAGGTGGTGTGGCGGGCACTGACCAAAATTCCAGATGGCACTCGTAACCGACCTATTTACGTAGTTTGTAATGATACGTTGGTCGAAAATCCCAAAATTGTAGGCTTCATCAATCGAACGCTTGAACGAGTGCAGAAAGCGGCTGCTGAGCAAAGTATTCCCATTACAGTTCATCGTACTACTCCTCGACTCGAAGATACCTTTTGGGTTAACCTACTGGGTCGTGGGTATCCCGCTCCGAATAACACATTTCGCTGGTGTACCGAGCGGTTGAAAATTAATCCGACTACCCGCTTCATTCAGGATAAAATCAGCGAAAAGGGTGAGGCTATTATTCTATTAGGTACACGCTCCGCAGAAAGCCAAACCCGTGCTCGCTCCATGAAGCGTCATGAACTGAAAGGCCAACGTCTTCGTAAGCATTTGTTGCCTAATGCATTCGTCTATGCACCCTTGCAGGATATCACAACCAACGAGGTTTGGCAATATCTGATGCAGATAGATGCTCCCTGGGGCGGAAAGCATAAAGAGTTGCAGACATTGTATCGCAATGCTAATACGGACGGTGACTGCCCGCTGGTCATTGATGAAACAACGCCTTCCTGCGGCCAAAGCCGGTTTGGTTGCTGGGTTTGCACCGTTGTCAGCCGAGATAAGTCGATGGAGGGTCTTGTGCAGAATGGAGACGACTGGATGGAACCGCTTATGGAGTTTCGAGATGTACTTATCAACACACGTAACGACCGGGCTTACCGCGAAATGCGCCGACGCACCGATAGCCCATTTAAAGAAGAAGATCCTAATACATGGGGGCCCTACACGCCGGAAACTCGTGCTAAATTTCTAACCATGTTACTTCGAGCACAACGCGAGATACAATTCTCGCAGGGCGAGGATATGCAACTTATCTCTCATCAGGAATTGGTGGCAATACAATTAACATGGTACCGTGATGGAATTTTTAACCATAAAGTCGCCGATATTTATAATGCCATTAATGAACAGCAAATAGATATGAGCAAACACGAAGAAAAGTTTAAGCGGGAAGAACAGCTATTACGGGATGTTTGTGCCGACAATCCCGAGGATTTTAATTTGATTCAGGAACTCCTGACGCTTCAGAAAAACAAGTCTTTAATGAAAGTAAAGCGAAATCTAAAAGATGAGTTAGAGCGGCATATAGAATTACACTTAGCAAAGACAAAGCAAAATAGTGAACAAGCCACTCAATAAGCGATAGCATTAGAGTAAGAAAATGATAATAAAAAGTATCACGCTTGATAACTTCCGTATTTATAAAGGTGAAAATAGAGTTGACCTGACTTCGGACGGAAAAAAGAACATCATAATCATTAGCGGACATAACGGCTTTGGGAAGACTACCTTCTTAATGTCGTTAGTATGGTGTTTATACGGTCGCCAGATGAATGAAGTTGATGACCTTTATCAAAAGGAAATTTCAGATATTGGCGGCTACCCAAAGTATATTATCAATAGTTTGAATAGACAAGCTAAAATCGTTGATGATAGGTCGTTCTCAGTGTCTGTTGTTATATCGGAGGCAATTATTCCAGATATGCAATGTAATGAGATTGAGATTAGAAGAACTCATCACATTACTGAAGGAGACAAAGTACAAATTTTCATAGATGGAATTGAAAATGAGTTAATAAAAAGCTTAGCTAATGAAAAAGGTGCTGGCGAAGAAGTGTTTATACGTGATTATTTAATGCCAATTGAAATTGCCAAGTTTTTCTTTTTCGATGCGGAAAAAATTGTAACACTGGCTGAGGTAAATACTGTAGAACAACGCAAAAAACTTAGTATAGCCTACTCTGAAATCCTTGGTATTAAGAAGTACGAAGACTTGCGGGCTAACTTAGTAGATTTACTGACTAAACTTAGACAATCAGAAGCAGGTCCTGAAGAGCAGAAAAAATTAAACACATTAAGGGCTAATATTGAAAATTTTGCTATAGAAATTGCTGCGAAAGAAGGCAATAAAAATGATCTACGGGACAAGAGAGACGAAAAAAGAGCAGAGGCAAACAAATTACAGGAGAAACTTATACAGGCCGGTAACGTAATTAGCTCTAAAGAGTTAGCAGAGCTTAAGACAGAGGAAAAAGATTTGGATGAAACTATAGCTATGCTACAAAATGATCTTCGAGATCATTACGAACTTATTCCATTTGCAATTGCTGGTGGTGGCCTATTAGAAGTTATCAAACAGTTGAATAACGAAGCATCCTATAAAACAGCTCAATTTAAACAAGAAGAGATTCAGGAAGCTTCAAATCGGGTACTAACCGATTTGTTAGCGGCTCAGCGGTCATTTAAAAAAGTCATTGACAACGAGGTCCACGAATTTTATACTAACACATTTAAGCAATTGATTCGGCGATATTTTTTCACCGATACGCCTGAATTGACTACTGATTTTCAGGTGTTACACGAGTTTTCTGACGCTGAACGAAATGAAGTATTAACGTTAGCGAACCAACTTAAACTGTCTTTTAAGGAATCGTTTGGACGTATTAACAATGGTTATAACCAATCAAGACAGGCTCTAATTACGATTCGTCGACGATTAAAAGCGGCTGAAGCCCACGAAGAAGACCCAATTTGGGCGGCAGACCGTGCCCGAAAAGAGCAATTAGAACGGGACATTGTCCGGCTTGAGAGCGATATGGAAGCTATCGACCGCGAAATTGGGCAAATTCAGGAACAGCAACGCGCAGCAAAAGCACACTACTCCGAACTGGCGAAGCGATTAGAAAAATCGGCTATTAATCGCGACAAAGATGAGATCATTAGCCGTCAGATTGTTCGCCTGAAAACGTACATTGCTCAATTTCAGGAGGATAAAAAACGATCACTTGAAAAAGCTATCCTGACGGGCTTGCAAACATTGATGCATAAAAAGGATTTTGTTCATAATGTAGAGGTGAAAATTGCCGGGGGAGATATTGATATCAACCTCCTTAATCAGCGCGATCAGATTATTCCCAAAGCATCACTCTCTAAGAACGTGTTGGGGAATTGAGAAAGATTGAGAGTCGTGTCAACTTTGTAGCGACCAAGCAGCAAAGTGATGACCAAACAGTTCAGCAAACTGACCGACCCTCAATGGGCCGCAATTTCGCCTTT
>JAESFU010000021.1_pt1 | contig 63858 bp, 57 predicted proteins | sample 9269461 | NCBI WGS metagenome assembly JAESFU01 (sample SAMN14502556, study PRJNA617107) | algae metagenome | isolation source: Stenomitos rutilans HA7619-LM2 and co-occurring heterotrophs from cave walls | place: USA: Waikapalae cave, Hawaii | collected 2009-07-28
GCGTCGAGGGCAAGGAGGCCTGGTACGAGGCCGAGCGACGGGTCGCCAGGCACAAGGCGCAGATCGAGGCGATTCCGCTGCCGGGCGAGAGGTAGGTAGACGAGGCGCGAACCCCTCCCCCTTGTGGGGAGGGGCAGGGGTGGGGGCCCGCCGCCTATTGTCCGGGCGCTACGGCGCCGCTACGGCCCTCTGCGGCGAAGGCAGGCCCTCATCCGGCGCTCCGCGCCACCTTCTCCCATCCGGGAGAAGGATGGGTCGAGGTTCGTGTGCCCTTCCCGTATATGCTCGCCAATAACAGCGATTCACCGAAAGCCCGACGTCATGGCCAGAAAAACCCCCGAGCAGCTCACCAAGGAATTCGAGGGCCGCAAGGCCAAGGGGCTGGCCAAGGGCGGCGCGGCCTATTGGCCGAACGTGCTCGCTAATGCGGTGCTGAAGCTCGCGGCCGCCGGCGGCGAGTTCAGTGTCGCGGCGCTGGCCGAGCGCGTCGCGGCAGAGGGGCAGGTGACGGATCCGGCGGTCAAGGCCGGGGCCGAGGAAGCGCTGGCGCGGCTGAAGCAGGCGGCGGCAAGGGCGGCGGAGTAGAGGAACCCGGCGCGGTCCGGCCGGTTTCCTGAACGGAAGGCCACCAAGGCCAGTCAGCATCCATTTATCTATGCTCGTCCAGGATGACGTAAAAGGAGGACCCTTCGATGCGTGCACTCGGCCTTGTCGCCTGCCTTTTCACAAGTCTTTCGGGCGCTGCCTTCGCAATGCCGGCCCTGCCGGTCGAGGCGCCGTCGGGTATCGTCCAGGTGCAGCTGCAGTGTTCGCCGCAGAGCTGTATCGATCCGCGCACTGGCATTTACACCCAGTCGACCTGCGATCGCTATGGTTGCCGCCCGAGCAGTGGCCCGGTCGGGCGGATCGGCGGCCCGCAGCCCGGCTATGGCGGTGGCTATGACGATGACCGGCCGCGCCGGAGGCGCGGCTGGGATGACGGCGGCTATGGCGGCGGCGGAGGCTTCGACTGCAATGCTCAGCGCTGCATCTCGCCGAACGGCCGGGTCTGGGAAAGCACCTGCGACCGGCGTGGCTGCCGGCCGCTGCGTCCGGCGCGTGGCTATTGAGGAGAATGAGTGAGGGAGGCCCTCACTCCCCCATCGCGATCAGGCTGGCATTCCCGCCCGCCGCCGCGGTGTTGATCGTCACCGTCTGCTCGGTGGCGAAGCGCGGCAGGTAGTTCGGGCCGCCGGCCTTGGGGCCGGTGCCTGACAGGCCGTGGCCACCGAAGGGCTGCACGCCGACGACCGCGCCGATCATGTTGCGGTTGACATAGATGTTGCCGGTCGAGAGCCGGTCGACGACCAGCTCGACCGTGGCCTCGATGCGCGAATGCAGGCCGAAGGTCAGGCCGTAGCCGGTCGCCTCGATCTCGGCGAGGACCTTGTCGAGCTGGCCCGCCTTCCAGCGTACGACATGCAGGACCGGGCCGAAATGCTCGGCGGTGAGGTTGGCGACCTTGTCGAGCCTGATGATGTGCGGGGCGACGAAGGTGCCGGGCAGAGCCGGCGTCTTGCCGGCATAGGTCACGCGGCCGGCGGAGCGCATCGCGGCGATATGGGCGTCGAGACGCTCTTTGGCGGCAGCGTCGATCACCGGGCCGACATGGGTCTCGATCTGGCGCGGATCGCCGAGGGTGAGCTCGCTGGCGGCGCCCTCGATCATCTCGACCATCTTGTCGGCGACGTCCTCCTGCACGACGAGCAGGCGCAAAGCCGAGCAGCGCTGGCCGGCCGAGCGGAAGGCGGAGAGGACGACGTCGTCGGCGACCTGCTCGGCCAGCGCGGTGGCGTCGACGATCATGGCGTTGAGGCCGCCGGTCTCGGCGATCAGCGGGACGATCGGGCCGTCCTTGGCCGCGAGCGCGCGGTTGATGGCGCGGGCGGTCGCGGTCGAACCGGTGAAGGCGACGCCGGCGACATCCCTGTGCGCGACGAGGGCCGCGCCGAGCTTGCCGTCGCCCGGAGCGAAGTGCAGCGCGGTCCTGGGGATGCCGGCCTCGTGGAGAAGGCGCACGGCGAGCGCGGCGATCAGCGGGGTCTGCGGCGCCGGCTTGGCGACGACGCTGTTGCCGGCGACGAGCGCGGCAGCGACCTGGCCCACGAAGATCGCGAGCGGGAAGTTCCAGGGCGCGATGCAGACGAACGGGCCGCGGCCGCGCAGGATCAGCCGGTTCTCTTCGCCGGTCGGGCCGGGAAGGGCGGTCGGCACGGCGAACTTGCCTTCCGCCTCCGCAGCGTAATAGCGCAGGAAGTCGACGGCCTCGCGCAATTCGGCGATGGCGTCGTCCAGCGTCTTGCCGGCCTCGGACTGGAGCAGTGCCAGGATCGGGCCGCGGCGGGCTTCCATCAGGTCGGCGGCCTGGCGCAGCGAGGCGGCGCGGTTGCGGGCGGGCGTGGCGTTCCAGGCGTGGAAGCCGGCCTTGGCGGCGGCCATCGCCTTCTCGGCGCTGGCGGCATCGCCTTCGGTGACGCGGCCGACCGGCTTGCCGTCGATCGGCGAGAGCACGTCGCGGGCCGTGCCGGTGCTGGGCTTGCCATCGATCAACGGCACGGCCTCGGGTACGGGCTTGGCCGCGGCGGCGTGGATCTCGGTGAGCAGGCCAGCGAGGCTCTGGGCATCGCCGAGCTCGACGCCGGCGGAGTTGCGCCGGGACGGGCCGAAGAGCTCGGCCGGCAGCGGGATGCGGCGATGGCGAGCGGCGCTGGGCGAGCCGATGATGTCGGCCGGCGGCACCAGAAGCGTCGCGACCGGGACGTCGGGGTCGCCGGAGACCGAGACGAAGGAGGAGTTGGCACCGTTCTCGAGCAGGCGGCGGACGAGATAGGCGAGCAGGTCCTGATGGCCGCCGACCGGCGCATAGGTGCGGCAGGCGAAACCGGAATCCGACTGCAGTAGGCGCTCGTACAGCGCCTCGCCCATGCCGTGCAGGCGCTGGAACTCGAAATTCTCGGCGTCGCCGGCGAGCTCGGCGACGGTGGCGACGGTCAGCGCATTATGGGTGGCGAATTGCGGGATGATGCGCGGGCGCAGGGCAAGCAACTGCTTCGCGCAGGCTTCGTAGTTGAGGTCGGTCATCGCCTTGCGGGTGAAGACCGGATAATCGGGCAGGCCGCGCTCCTGGGCGCGCTTCAGCTCGGTGTCCCAATAGGCGCCCTTGACCAGGCGGACCATCAGCCGGCGGTCATAGGTCTCGGCCAGAGCAGCGATATGGTCGATCACCGCGGCGGCGCGCTTCTGGTAGGCCTGGATAGCGAGGCCGAAACCGTCCCAGCCGGCGAGCGAGGGATCGGCCATCACCGCGGCAATGACGTCGAGCGAGAGCTCGAGCCGGTCGGCCTCCTCGGCGTCGACGGTGAAGTTGAGATCGTACTTTTTGGCCTGGCGGGCGAGCTCGATCACCTTCGGCGTCAGCTCGGCGAGCACGCGCTCGCGATTGGTCGCCTCATAGCGCGGATGCAGCGCCGAGAGCTTGACCGAGATGCCCGGGCGGTTCGGCAGCTTGTCGTTGCCGGCCGAGCGGCCGATGGCGTCGATCGCGTCAGCGTAGGAGGCGTAATAGCGATCGGCATCGGCTTGGGTGCGGGCGCCTTCGCCGAGCATGTCGAAGGAATAGCGGTAGAGCTTGCCCGAGCCGGAACGGGCGCGCTTCAGCGCCTCCTCGATGGTCTGGCCGAGGACGAAATGGTTGCCCATGACGCGCATGGCCTGGCGCGTCGCGGTGCGCACGGCGGGCAGGCCGAGGCGCTTGGAGAGGTTGCCGATGATGCTGGTCGGGGTCTCGCCAGGCTGGATGATGCGGGCGGTGATGCCAAGCGCCCAGGACGAGGCCGAGATCAGGAAGGCGTCGGACTTGGATTCGTGATGGGCGAAGTCGCCCTGGCCGAGCTTGTCCTCGATCAGCCGGTCGGCGGTGGCGGCGTCGGGCACGCGCAGCAGCGCCTCGGCCAGCACCATCAGAGCGAGGCCCTCCTTGGTCGAGAGCGAATACTCGCGCAGCAATTCCTCGATGCCGCCGAGGCCGACCTTGCGGGTGCGGATCGCGTCGACCAGCGAGGTGGCGCGAGCGTCGATCCTGGCCTTGGCCAAGGGATCGCGACGGCCGCCGGAGAGCAGGCGCCCGGCGATCGCAGCATCGTCCTCGGCATAGGGGGCATGGAAAACGGGCGCAGGGGCGGCCATGAAACGAGCTCCGGTCTCGGCGGCGGGATGATCTGCAGAATCATTGCAAGCGGGCTGGATATCAATGGAGATTTCAGCGAATATGCCGCGATTAATCCTGTGAGATTATCAGATGGCAGAGAATAGTCCGGTTCTTGATCGAACCGACCGGCGCCTGCTGGCGCTGCTCCAGAACGATGGCCGTGCGGCCGGCGTCGAGCTGGCGGAAAAGGTCGGCCTGTCGCCGACCGCGACCGGCGAACGGCTGAAGCGGCTGGCGCGCGAGGGCTTCATCACCGGTTATCGCGCCACGCTCGATCCGGTGAAGCTCGGCCTGCATTTGCTGGTCTTCGTCGAAGTCTATCTCGACAAGACGACACCGGACGCGTTCGAGCGCTTCGCCGCGGCGGTGAAGCGGGCGCCCGAGGTGCTGGAATGTCATATGGTTGCTGGGGGCTTCGATTATCTGGTCAAGACCCGCGTCGCCGACATGAACGCGTATCGTCGTTTTCTGGGCGAGGTGCTGCTGGCGCTGCCGGCGGTGCGCGAGACGCGGACCTATGCGGTGATGGAGGAGGTCAAGACCGATGGAGCGCTGCCGCTGTGACGGGATAGGCACTGCCGCAGAATAACGTAACCATTTCCGCGATTTCGCCGCGATCTCGCCCTGTTGGCGCTTGACCTTGGGACTAGTTGGGTCCTTGTAGGCGCATGCTTCTCCGGCACGATGTTTGCTGGATCGGAGTCCGTGAGTTGCTGCCGCCCATTTTGGCCGCCGTCATTCCGGAGCCTGACATGTCCGTTGTGCTGCCCCCGTATTGCGTGCCGTTGTCGCGGCGCAGCTTCGGGCGCGTTCTCGCCGGAAGCGCGCTCGTCGCCTCTGCGGGATTTGCCCGGACCGCCGCAGCTGCGACGCCGCTCAAATTCACGCTCGACTGGCGCTTCGAGGGACCGTCGGCGCTGTTCCTCACGGCGTTGGACAAGGGCTATTTCCGCGAGGAGGGGCTCGACGTCACGATCGAGCCAGGCACGGGATCCCGCGAGGCTGTACCGCGGATCGTCACAGGCGGCTTCGATGCCGGCTTCGGCGATGTGAACTCGCTGATCCGCTTCCGTGATGAGAACCCCTCCGTCGATCTCAAGGCGGTGATGATGGTCTATGACCGCCCGCCCTTCGCGATCGTCGGGCGCAAGAGCCGCGGGATCAGCAAGGACCCCAAGAGCCTGGAAGGCAAGAAGCTTGGCGCTCCCGCCGCCGATGGCGCCTTCGCGCAATGGCCGGTGTTCAAGAAGGTCAACGGCATCGACGATGCCAAGATCAAGCTCGAGAATATCGGCTTTCCGGTGCGCGAGCCGATGCTGGCGTCGGGCGAGCTCGATGCGATCTTCGGCTTCGCCCATACCTCGGTCATCAACATGAAGGCGCGCGGCGTACCTTCCGAAGACATCGTCACCCTGCTGATGGCCGATCACGGCGTCGAGCTCTACGGCAATGCCGTCATCGTCTCGCCGAAGCTCTTGGCCGAGAAGCCCCAGGCGGTGCGCGGCCTGCTGCGGGCGATCACCCGCAGCGTCCGGGATGTCGTTGCCGAGCCGGGGACGGCGATCGCCGGCGTGATCCAGCGCAATGAGGGCGCGCGTCCGGAAATCGAGCTGGAGCGCCTGAGGATGGCGCTCGATCAGTATGTGATGACACCGAACGTCAAGGCGAACGGCTTCGGTGGCATCGACAAGGTGCGCTGGCAGAGGGGGCTCGACCAGATCGGGCTGACCGTCTCCTTCAAGGACAAGGCGAAGGCCGGCAACGCCTTCGCCGAGGGGTTCCTGCCGGCGGAGGCAGAGCGGGCGTTCTAAACCGCTCGGCCCGCTTACTTTAGGCCATGGTGACAGCGGCTTCAGGCTTCGCCTATCGTGCGCCGCTTTTCGCAGGAGCACGCGCTGATCGGCGCGTACTCAAACTGTCATTCTGGACCTACGCATGCTTCCCGACATCCGTGACTATGAGCGCCTGCGCGCGGCCTTTCGCTGGCGGATTCCGGAGCGCTATAATATCGGCATCGATTGCTGCGACCGCTGGGCTGCGGTCGATCCAGGCAAGGTCGCGATCCTGGAGGTCCAGCCGGACTGGTCTGTCGTGCCGGTCAGCTATGGCGAGTTGCGGGCCCAGTCGAACCGGCTGGCGAATGCGCTGCGCCGGCGCGGTATCGGCGAGGGCGACCGGGTCGCGATCCTGCTGCCGCAGGGACGGCTGGTGCCGATCGCGCACATGGCGGCTTACAAGCTCGGCGCGATCGCGGTGCCGCTGGCGGCATTGTTCGGTGCCGATGCGCTGTCCTACCGCCTGCGCGATTGCGGCGCGAAGGCGCTGGTCAGCAATGCCGCCGGCTTAGCCAAGCTCGCGCAGATCGAGGAGGCGCTGCCCGATCTCGAGCTGGTGATCTCGGCCGATGGGTCGGACGGCCGGGCTGAAGGACTGAGCCGGCAGCTCGAAGCGGAAAGCGAAGATTTCACGCCGGTCGATAGCGGGCCGGACGATCCGGCGCTGATGATCTACACCTCCGGCACGACCGGCAACGCCAAGGGCGCGCTGCATGGCCACCGGGTGATGCTCGGCCATCTGCCCGGCGTGGAGATGCCGCACGAATTCCTGCCGCAGCCGGGCGATCTGATCTGGACGCCGGCCGACTGGGCCTGGGCCGGCGGCCTGCTCAATAACCTCCTGCCGGCACTGCACCATGGCGTGCCGATCGTGGCGCGGCCGACGGCCAAGTTCGATCCCGACGAGGCCTTCCGCCTGATGGCCGATGTCGGCGTGCGCAACTGCTTCATCCCGCCAACGGCGTTGCGCATGCTGCGCGCCGTGGAGAATCCGCGCGGGCGCTATGACCTCAAGCTGCGCACGGTCGCTTCAGGCGGCGAGTCGCTCGGGGCCGAGACGCTGGCCTGGGGGCGCGAGGCGTTGGAGCTGACCATCAACGAGTTCTACGGCCAGACCGAGTGCAACCTCGTGCTCGCCTCCTGTGCCGCGATCGGCGTGGTCAAGCCCGGCTTCATCGGCAAGGCGGTGCCGGGCCATGAGGTTGCGGTGATCCGGCCGGATGGCAGCATCTGCGAGCCGGAGGAGGAGGGGCAGATCGCGGTGCGCCGGCCCGACCCGGTGATGTTCCTGCACTATTGGCGCAAGCCCGAGGCGACGCAGGCCAAGTTCATCGGCGACTGGATGACCACCGGCGATCAGGGCTTGCAGGATGCCGAGGGCTATATCCGCTTCGTCGGCCGCGACGACGATGTCATCACCTCCTCGGGCTATCGGATCGGGCCAAGTGAGATCGAGGACTGCCTGCTGCGCCATCCGGCTGTGGCCCTCGCTGCGGTGGTCGGCAAGCCCGACGCGCTGCGTACCGAGATCGTCAAGGCCTTCATCGTGCCGAAGGCTGGCTATGAGGCCTCGCCGCAGCTCGTCGCCGAGATCCAGGGCTTCGTGCGCGAGCGGCTGGCGGCGCATGAATATCCGCGCGAGATCGAGTTCCGTCAGGAATTGCCGATGACGACGACCGGCAAGATCATCAGGCGGCTGCTGCGCGACGCCGGCTGAGGAGCGGTGTGCGGCGAGCAGCAGCCGTGACCGAGAATCTGACATCACCGAGATGCAGCGATGTCGTGGCGGGCACCCCGCCGACGATCTCGCGCCGACGACTGGCCCGGCCGAGCCAGGAGAGCAACTGCGTCAGCGGGGCGAAGCTGGCGAAGCGCTCATCCTCGACGCCCGCATAGAGCCAGAGACGCGTGCCCTTGCCGATCAGGATGGCGCCGGCGACCGGCTTGTCGTCGAGGCTGAGCAGGCCGGCTCGGCAACGATGGCTGCGCGCCAGGTTGCGGGTCATCGCGCGCAGGAAGGCGCTCTCGCGGGTGTCCTGTAGCGCCGCGGTGCCGGCGCGGGCAAGCGAGCCCGAGGCTTCGAGTGCCAGATGCAGTTCGACCATGTCGCGCAATTCCTGACGCGAGCCGGATTCGGCGAAGGAGAGTTTTCCCTGACGCGACAGGCCATAGCGCAGGTTGGCGAGGTTGGAGGCGCCCGCGAAGGCCGGCGGCGTCGATAGCGGCTCGAGCGCGGCGGCGTGGCCCGTCTGTTCGGCGACCTGCAGCACGCTGCGCAGCACGGCGCCGTCGAGAGCGAGGCGAGGCAAGACAAGATTCTGCGCATGGGCCAGGCCCCAGCGGCCGGGCGCGTGGAGCAAGGCGGCAATGACGCGCTCGGCCTCTTCCGCATCGATCAGCGGCGTGGCGATGTGCAGGCGGGGATTGCTCCAGCCGGTCAGTTCGTCATGACCGAGCAGCCTGTGCCGGAGGCGGGAGGGGACAAAGCCGAGCAGGCGCCGCGACGTGGCCGGACCGTCCCAGAGCAGCAGCACCGGCGCGTCGCGGAAATCGACAAGATGCTGGGCCGCCGGGAGGGCGAAGTCAGGCTCGAAGAACGGGTTCGGCTCGATGGCGCGGCCGGCGAGATCGCGCCATTCGGCTTCGATGGTGGTGCAGGCGGCGAGAGGACGGCGCTCGATCGAGAGCCCGGCCGGGCCGGAGGCGACGGCGTTCGGCCTGAGCGTCGTCTCGGCCGGCGCAACCGGGGAGGCGGCGAGGTTCGGCATGGCGCAGCCCTTTCGCGGCTCGCCCCGCTTCGGTGCGCTTCCGTGCCGGATCGGCACGCAGGCGCGGAGCGGAACAGGGGTCTGCCCCTGACGAACCAAGAAGCGGGCCGGCGAACTTCTCAGGCGTGATGATGATGGGCTTCGGCCTGGGCAGGCGCGGCCCGTCCGAGGAAGGCCGACCAGAGCCGGGCGACCGTCTCTTCCTCCAGGTCCTTGACGATCAGGACGAGGCGGGAGCGTCGGTCGGCATCAGGCCAGGTGGGGAGCAGCACGGGCGGATGCAGGATCTGCTGTACGGCGTGGACCAGCAGCGGTCCCTCGCGATGCTCGGTGAGCGCGACCAAGCCCTTCAGCCGCAACAGCCTGGCGCCATGGGTCGAGCGCAGCAGGGTCCAGAACAGGTCGAAGGTCGCCTCGCGGATCGGCGTCTCCGCCGTCAGCGTGAAGGCGCGGATGCTGGCGTCGTGGCGGTTGACGTCGTGGTGGTGGTGGCCGTGGCCACCGTGATGACGGTGGTGCCCATGGGCGTCGTCATGATCGTGGTGGTGGTTGTGGTCGTGATTGTGCCCGTCCAGCGCTTCGGCCGCGAGCCAGCGGCGCAGCTCGTCCGGGCGCTCGGCGATGTCGTAGAGGCCGGCACCGATGATCGCTTCGGCAGGGGCGTCTGGTGCGAGGATTTCGATACCCGGATTGAGTTCGCCAAGGCGCCTGCGCAGCGCGGCGACGGCATTCGCGTCAGTCGCGATGTCGGCCTTGGTCAGCACGAGCCGATCGGCGGCGACGACCTGCCGGAGCGCCTCGGGATGAGCGTCGAGCGTCGCCATGCCGTTGACCGCGTCGACCAGCGTGACGACGCCGTCGAGCTTGAAGCGCAAAGCGAGATAGGGGTGGTTGATCAGCACGTTGAGGACCGGGGCCGGATCGGCGAGGCCGGTGGTCTCGATCACCAGCCGTCGGAAGGGCGCGATGCGGCCATTGTCGAGGCGGCGCAGCAGGTCCTCAAGCGTGACGATCAGGTCGTCGCGGATGGTGCAGCACAGGCAGCCCGAGGCGAGCAGGATCATGCCGTCCTCCACGCCCTCGATGAAGAGGTGATCGAGGCCGATTTCGCCGAATTCGTTGACCAGCACGACGGTGTCGGCGAGCGCCGGGTCCTTGAGCAGGCGGTTGAGCAGGGTGGTCTTGCCGGCGCCGAGGAAGCCGGTCAGCAGCGTCAGCGGGATCGGCTCGGGGCGTACGGGCTGCTCGGACATCGGGCTCAGGTTCCGGGCGCGGCCACCGCCGGCAATCGGCGGGCCCGCTTTTGTTCCAATATTACATTGGCGATGATCGCGGCCACGACAAGGGCGCCGCCGGCATATTGCAGCGAGCCGACTCGCTCGCCGAGGAAGACTGCGGCGATGGCGACGGCGAAGACCGGCTCGGCGCAGAAGGCCAGCGAAACGGGCCCGGGCGCGACACGAGCGAGCGCCAGCACCTGCAGCAGGAAGCCGATCAGATAGCCGCCGATCGTCACCGTGACCGCGATCGGCGCGAGCATCAGGGCCGATGGCGCTTGGAACAAGCCGGTGACGGCGAGGATCGCCAGCGTCACTGGCAGGATGACGAGATGCGACCAGAACAGCTTCGGCAAGGTCCCGGTGTCGCCGCAGCGGGCGGCCGAGAAGAACTGCGCCGCGGCGAGGATGCTCGCGCCGAAGGCGAGCGCGAGGCCGCGCGGATCGAGCCCCTGCCAATCCGGTCCGACCACCATGGCGACGCCGAGGAAGGCGAGGAGCGCGATTGCGACACGGTCGAGGCTGAAGCGGACCGGGGTGAACAGTGGCTCGGTCAGCACGATCAGGATGGGGAAGGTATAGAAGACCACGGCTGCGACCGTGATCGGCAGGAAGGCGACCGAGGAGAGATAGGCGCAGGCGGTGAGCGCCGTGCTGACGCCGAACAAGACGAGCGCCGGCCAGCGATGGCGCGGCACGGCGAGGCTGGCCCGCCAGATCAGGGCTGCGCCGATGACGAGCGCCAGCATCAGGAAAACGCGGTAGAAGACGATGAGCGGGCCGCTCAGCCCGGCCTGGCCGGCGAGCTGGGCGCTGACGATGTTGGTGCCGAAAGCGGCCGCGGAGGCGAGGGCCAGCGCAAGGCCGTGCTGGACCGAGGACGCACTGCGCTCCTGCACCTTGCCGCCCTCAATCCGTGTATCGCGATCAGGCCTCGGGCTTGGCGGCCGGCTTCGTGCCCGGCCGTGCCGGCGGCTTCGCCAGAGGCTTGGCCTGCGCCTGGCTCGGCTTGGTCTTGGCGGGAGCGGCCTTTTCCTGCTTCGGCTTGGTCAGCAGTGGCTTGGCGGCTGGCTTGTTCGCGGCCTTGATGCCAGCGGCGGCGCCGGGGCGCAGGCTGGCGGGTGTCGCGGCGCCGGGCTGAATCGCACCCTGCAGACGCATCGGGGCGGAGCCGAGCGCGGCAGCCGCGGGACGCTCCTCCGGCGTCGGCGCGACCGGCGCGAAGGCTGAGGAGGAGGGCGGGATCGCGCCGTTGCGCGAGAGGGTGCGGGTGCCGGCGGTGAGGCTGGCCGCGACCGGCGCACCGGGCTGGATCGTCTCGCGCGCGACCTGGGTGTCGGGCCTAGCTACCACGTTGGCGGCGAGCGGCGCCGAGGCCGAGCCGGGCGTGCGGCCGAAGGAGACCGGGTATGGATCGAACTTGGTGCGCGGGCCAAGCGTGATCCGGCCGGAGGGCGAGCGTGTCAGCACCGCGCCGGAGGCGCCAGCCTGGGGCACGGCCGCGGCGAAACGGTCCGAGGTGCCCTCGGCATTGCCGCCGACGCCGCTATTGGTCGAGATGAAGCTGATCGGCCCTGAGGTTTCGGCATCGTCGCCGAGCGCGTGGCCACCGCGGCGAACGCTATCGCAGATGCTGTAGGCGCGCCCACCATTGCCGGATGGCATGCTGACGATATTGCCGCCGCCGAAGCCGCCCCATTTGCCGAAGCCGTCATCGAGCAGCTGTGCCGCCTTGACGGTGCGCTCCGCGCCGGAACTGGCGCCGAGGACGACCGCGATCAGGGTACGGCCATTGCGCGACGCGGTGGTGACGACGTTGAAGCCGGAGGCGCAGACGAAGCCGGTCTTCATGCCGCTGATGCCGTAATAGCGGCCGACGAGCCCGTTGGTGTTGTTCAGCACCTGCTTGCCGAGCTGAACGGCGCCCGTATTCCAGTAGTCTGAGTAGCGGCCGAACTCGCTCATCAGCGCCATCGCGAGCACGGCGAGGTCGCGGGCGCTGCTCTGCTGGTCGGGATGGTGCCAGCCGTTCGGGTTGACGAAATGAGTGTCGTTCATGCCGAGCCGCTGGGCCTCGGCGTTCATCATCGAGACGAAGGTCTCGACGTCGCCGCCGACGCCCTCAGCGATGACATAAGCGATATCGTTGGCCGACTTCACCATCATGATGCGCATGGCGTTGTCGAGCGTGATCTCCTGGCCGGCCCTGATATAGACCTTAACCCGCGGCTGGCTGGCGGCGAGCTTCGAGGCGGGGATCGCGGTCTCCAGCCCGATCCTGCCTTCGCGCACGGCCTTGAGTGCGAGGTAGAGCGTCATCATCTTGGTGGTGGAGGCCGGATGCCAGGCTTGCGTCGGATTCTCGCTCGACAGTACGGCGCCGCTCGAGGCGTCGACAACCACGCTCGTGCCGGCCTGGGCCGGTACGGCGGCAGCGAGGAACGAGGCGAGCATTGCGCCGGCGGCGAGGCGAGGTGCGATCATCGGCTGAGGACTTGAACCTGTCTTGGCGGTAGGGCCTGGGGCTTCAACGCGACGCTTGAGGCATTTTCGAGACGGCGGGCGACAATCCTGCCTCGCTCATGACGCATACCTACCCTTCATCGGGTGATTTGCCTAGCGCGGCGTGGCAGTCCAAAGCATCGGCGGTGCTTTTTCTGCGGGATCTTTGCGCGTGAGCCTCACCCTACTGTGGATACCGGTGACGCTGGCTGCCTCGCTGCTGCAGACCGCGCGCAACCTGACCCAGCGCTCGCTGACCGAGGTGATCGGCGTCGTCGGCGCGACGCAGGTGCGCTTCCTGTTCGGCCTGCCCTTCGCGCTGCTCTTCCTCGTCCTGGTCTGTCTCGCCAGCGGCGCCTTGCCGCCGATGCCGGATCTGCGCTCCTTCGGCTTTGCCGTGTTCGGGGCGCTGACCCAGATCCTGGCGACCGCGCTGATGCTGGCGGCGATGCGCGAGCGCTCCTTCGCCGTCACGACCGCCTACACCAAGACCGAGCCGGTGCAGGTCGCGCTGTTCGGTGCGGCGCTGCTCGGCGATGCGCTGGGTTGGGCAAAGTTCGCGGCGATCGTCGTCGCTACCGCCGGCGTGGTGCTGATGTCGTGGAAGCCGGGAGACAAGCTCAGCGCGGCGGGCCTGCGCCCGGCGGCGCTCGGGATCGGTGCGGGCGCCGCCTTCGCGCTCTCGGCGATCGGTTTCCGCGGCGCGATCCAAGCTCTGCCGGACGGGCATTTCCTGATGCGGGCGACCACGATCCTGGCGCTGGGGCTGGCGCTGCAGACCCTGCTCCTGACGCTCTACATGCTCGTCGCCAATCGCAAGGCCTTGAACTTGAGCTTGCGCAACTGGCGCCGCTCGCTCGCCGCCGGCTTCCTTGGCGCCGCCGCCTCGCAATGCTGGTTCCTCGGCTTCTCGCTGACCACTGCGGCCAACGTGCGCACACTCGGTCTGGTGGAGGTGCCATTGGCGCAGATCGCCTCGCGCCGGATCTTCTCGGAGGGCACGAGCTGGCGCGAGCTCCTGGGCATGGCGATGATCGTCGCCGGGGTCGGCGCACTGCTGTTGCTGGCGATTTAAAAAACCGAGCCACGCATTCGTCTCAGTCGTTGCGTATGCCCATGCGGCGGGCCTACGGAGACGAATGATGGCGGCGAACTATCACTATGTCGGAAGCTACGACGAACGCATTTTCGAACAGGAATTCAGAGACCGCTTCGGCAAGAAGCCGCGCTACAACGCCAACGCCATACCGGACCTGCTGGTGCTGCTGCGCTTGATCAATCGGGACACCAACATCACCGACATACGTTGGGCCGCCTATATGCTGGCGACCGTCGCCTGGGAGACGACGAGTCCGGTCACGCAATTCATCCAGGCCAAGAACAAGAAGGGCAAGCCGCTGGTCGACAAGGCCGGCAAGGCGGTGATGCTGAAGCGCCGCGCCTGGCTGATGACGATGGCGCCGGTCGATGAGGTTGGCCACGGCAAGGGGCGCAACTATCACGAGCCGGTCAAGGTCGCGAAGCTCGCCGACGGCAGCGTCCGCGTTACCGAGCAGGACGGCGACCAATTCAAGATCACGGCAGCCGGCGCGATCTCGAAGCTGACCAAGGGCGCCAAGATGGGCACTGTCGACGGCGGCGCTGCCGTCAAGGCCTACAATGACGATACCGGCGCCGAATTCGCCTATTTCGGGCGCGGCTATGTCCAGCTGACCTGGTGGTCCAATTATGCGACCACGGGCGCTGCGATCGGCCAGGGGCTCAACCTGCTGCTCGACCCCGAACTGGTGAAGACGCCTGCCATCGCCTATGCGGTGATGTCGCACGGCATGCTCACCGGCGACGGCTTCGCCAATGGCAAGAAGTTCTCGACCTATTTCAGCGGCAAGGCGCGCAACTATGTCGGCGCGCGCGCCATGGTGAACGGCTCGGATCATGCCAAGGACATCGCCGCGATTGCGGAAGTGTTCGAGGCAGTCTTGCTGGCAGCCGGGCCGAACCGGCCGATCACCTTCGCGCCGCCGATCGATTCCAGCCTCGCCGGCATGCCGCTGCCGGGAGCGCGCTTCACCAGCCAGTCGAGGTTCTTCCAATGATGGCTCGATCCTTCGCCGCGATTGCTGCGATTGCGGTGCTCCTCGGCGCGGGCATTGCTTCGGCGCAGCAGAAAGGCGGCGAGCAGCGCTGCGGCTGGCTCGACAACCCGACGCCCGGGAACGTCTCGCTCCACGACAAGGATGGCGAGTGGACGATCGGCGTACAGGGAGGACATCAGGCGGAAGGCGATTGGTCGCCGCCCTACAAGCCGGGAGAATGGCGCAAGAGCGGCAATGCCAGCTACGGCTATGGCTGCGCCTGCCTGACTGTGAAGGTCGATGCCGAGGAGAAGAACATTCTTGAGATCGTCTCGGCCAAGGCGCGGCCGCTCTCTGCCTGCCGCAAGGACAAGGCGCTGTCGGAGGTCGAGAAGCGGCTGCGCTGACACCCCCTTCGCCGCGCGGTCAGGCTTGGATTTCGCCGCGCTCGTCATGTCCTGACGGCAAGGCCGGTCCCCGCTCGCTGGCGCAGGGCCATCGTCTGCTTGACTTGCCCCGGGTTCATGGGCCTTTCCTCGCACAGGAGGAATGCGCGCTTGCCGGCTTGTGGCCGTGGGTGCGCGGATGCAGATATCGTGTATCTGCACATCAACCAGGAGATGGCCATGAGCGCTGCAATCGTCGGCTGGGCACATACCCCCTTCGGCAAGCAGGACACCGAGACGGTCGAGAGCCTGATCGTGCGCGTCGCGACCGATGCCCTCGTCGATGCCGGCATCACCGCCGACCAGGTCGACGAGATCGTGCTCGGCCATTTCAACGCCGGCTTCTCGGCGCAGGACTTCACCGCCTCGCTCGTGCTGCAGGCCGACCCGGCGTTGCGCTTCAAGCCGGCGACCCGCGTCGAGAACGCCTGTGCCACCGGCTCGGCCGCGGTGCATCAGGGCGTGCGCGCCATCAAGGCTGGCGCCGCCAAGGTGGTGCTGGTGGTCGGCGTCGAGCAGATGACCACGACGCCCGGCCCGGAGATCGGCAAGAATCTGCTGAAAGCCTCCTACCTCGCGCAGGAAAGCGACGTTCAGGGCGGCTTCGCCGGCGTGTTCGGCAAGATCGCCTCGTCCTATTTCCAGCGTCATGGCGATCAGTCGGACGCGCTCGCCATGATCGCGGCCAAGAACCACAAGAACGGCGTCGACAACCCATACGCCCAGATGCGCAAGGACCTCGGCTACGCCTTCTGCCGCGATGAGAGCGAGAAGAACCCTTACGTCGCCGGGCCGCTGAAACGGACCGACTGCTCGCTGGTTTCGGACGGCGCCGCTGCACTCGTGCTCGCCGACGAAGAGACCGCCAAGACCATGCGCCGCGCCGTTGGCTTCCGCGGTATGGCCCATGTCCAGGACTTCCTGCCGCTATCGCGCCGCGACATCCTGAAGTTCGAGGGCGGTGCACGCGCCTGGCAGCAGGCGCTGGCCCATGCCGGCGTGGCGCTCGACGATCTCTCCTTCGTCGAGACGCATGACTGCTTCACCATCGCCGAGCTGATCGAATACGAGGCGATGGGCCTGACCAAGGAGGGCGAGGGCGCCCGCGCCATCAAGGAAGGCTGGGTCCAGAAGGACGGCAAGCTGCCGGTCAACGTCTCCGGCGGCCTCAAGGCCAAGGGCCATCCGATCGGCGCGACCGGCGTCTCCATGCATGTGCTCAGCGCCATGCAGCTCGTCGGCGAGGCGCCGGAGGGCATGCAGGTGAAGGATGCCCGCCTCGGCGGCATCTTCAACATGGGCGGCGCCGCGGTCGCCAATTACGTCTCGGTGCTCGAGCGGGTGAAGTGAGGCGAGCGGTCGCCGACGAACTCGCGCCGGCGGCCGTCCTGAAATTGGCCGGAGGGGCGGCGTGATCATCTTCTTCGCGCTGCTGCCGGCTTATGTGCTGTCGATCTTCTACCGCTCCTTCCTGAGCGTGATCGCCGCGCCGGTGATGGGTGATCTGCGCATCGGGCCGGCTGAGTTCGGTACGCTCGGTGCCGCCTGGTTCATGGCGTTCGCACTGGCGCAGTTTCCCGTCGGCTGGGCGCTCGACCGGATCGGGCCGCGCCGGACGGTCGCGGTGACCATGGCGATCGGCAGCGTGGGCGCCTTCCTGTTCGCGCAGGCGGGCCATGCCAATACCGCCACCGCGGCGATGGCGCTGGTCGGCATCGGCTGCTCGCCGATCTTCATGGCGTCGCTCTACCTCTTCGCACGGACTGAGGCGCCGGCACGATTCGGCCTGCTGACCTCGATCTTCATCGGCCTCGGCTCGCTCGGCAATCTCGTCGGTGCGGCACCGCTGGCGCTGGCGGCGCAGGCCTATGGCTGGCGCCCGACCATGATGGCCTTCGCCGTGGCCTTCCTGCTCGCGACCGTGCTGGCCGCCGTGCTGGTGCGTGACCCGCCTCCCGTTACCGACGCTTCAGGCAAGCATGAGGGGTTGTTGCAGGGTCTGAAGAGCATCGCCGCGATCGGGCCGCTCTGGCTGCTCGCACCAATCACGCTTGTCGGCTACGCGATCATCGCGACGGCGCGGGGCCTATGGATCGCGCCCTACATGACGCAAGTGCATGGGCTCGACGGCATCGCCGCGGGTCATGCCACGCTCGGCATGGCGACGACCATGATCATCGGCGCCTTCGCCTATGGCGCACTGCAGAAGCGGGCCGGGCGCAGCAAGGCGCTGGTCGCCTGGGGGACCGCCGCGACCGGGGTGGGGTTCGGGCTGCTCGCGCTCGTCGGCGATCGCTCCATGCTCGGCGCGGTCGCCCTGTTCGCGCTCGTCGGCGCGACGGGCTTCACCTATGCGATCCTGATGGCGCATGCGCGCCTGTTCTTCCCCGAGCATCTCGTCGGGCGCGGCATGACCTTCATCAACTTCCTGTTCATCGCCGGGGCCGGGTTGATCCAGTGGGGCTCGGGCTGGTTCGTCGCAGCGCAGCGCGCCAGCGGACGCGATGCGGCGCTGGCCTTCGCCAACATGCATTGGGGCTTCGCGGCGCTGCTGCTGGTCTCGACCGCGATCTATTTGGCGACGCCGGAGCGGAAGGTGGCCTGAGGCTCAGCCCTCTCCCGGCGCCCGCGCTGCGATGGCGAGCGCATGCACGCTGCCGGCGAGTTCCTCGGATAGCGCGGCGTTGACCAGGCGATGGCGCTCGAGCCGGCTCTTGCCCGCGAAGGCGGGCGAGACGATCTCGACGCGGAAATGCGTCTCGCCGCCCTTGCGCCAGCCGGAGTGGCCGTGATGCTGATGGGATTCGTCGATCACCTTGAGATGCTCGGGCGCGAGCTGCGCGCTGAGCTTGCCGGCGATCCGGTCGGCCATGGTCGGCATGCGGGTTTCTCTCAGGTTGCTTGCTCGGGTTCCGAGGCAGTCTCATAGTCGCTGGCGGGCAGGGCGGGAACGCGTCTTTCGGTCGGAGGCGATCATGGTGACGATCTGGCGCATGCTTGCCTTGGCCCTTTCCGTCGCCGCAGCGCCAGCACTGGCGCAGGATGAAGGCCGCGTCGCCGATTACAAGCAGAGCGAGGCGGTGCTGGCGCGCTACAAGCCAGTGCAGATTCCGCTCGTGACGCCGGCGCTGACGCGCGGCACGCCCGGGCTGACGACGCAAGCCGAGCTCGAAGCCTTCCTTGCCGATCTCGCGGCCAGAGCCCCAGGTCGGGTCGTGCTCGGTTCGCTCGGCCAATCGCAGCAGGGGCGCGACCTGCCGTATGTCATTTTTTCGAAGGAGGGGCTGAAGGATCCCGCCGAGCTGAAGGCGCTGGGGCGGCCGGTGGTCTGGTTCGTCGGCCAGCAGCACGGTAACGAGCCGGCCGGGGCCGAAGCGATGCTGGCGCTGACTCATGATCTCGCCACCGGCGATCTCGCCGCCGTACTCGACAGGCTCGTGGTGGTGATCGTGCCGCGCAGCAATCCCGATGGCGCGACAGCCGACAAGCGGCCCGGCGCCAGCGGCTTCGACCTCAATCGTGACCATCTGCTGCTGACCCTGCCGGAGACGAAGGCGCTTCACACCAAGCTCGCTGAATTGCCGCCGGATGTGATCGTCGACGTACACGAATTCTCGGTCGCCAATCGCTGGCTGGAGAAGTTCGGCGGGCTCAACGCCGCCGATGCGATGATCCTCTACGCCACCAACCCGGCCGTGCCGCAGCCGACGACGAAGATCGCGGCCGAGCTGATCAAGCCGGCCATGGACAGGGCGATGGCGGAGAAAAGGCTCTCCTCGTTCTGGTACTTCACCACGAGCTACCGCAAGGACGACAAGCTCGTCTCGATGGGCGGCAACGCGCCGGGGATCGCGCGCAACCTGTTCGGGCTTTCCGGTGCGGTTTCCTTCCTGATCGAGACGCGCGGCGTCGGACTGCAGCTGGAGAATCTGGAGCGCCGCATCGCTACCCATTACGTGATCGCGCGCGCCGTGCTCGACACGGTCGCGGCCAACGACAAGGCCGTCCTGGGTGCGGTGAAGGAGGCGCGGGCGGAGCTGGCCCGCAATCAGGGAGAGTTGATCGTCGCCCATCGCATCGCTACCGAGAAGGTCGAGATTCCGCTGGTCGATCCGGCAAGCGGGGCGGACATGCCGACCCCGGTCGAATTCCGCGACTCGCGCAAGGTCACGGTGACGGGCCGCCGGACGCGGCCGGAGGGCTACCTCGTCCTGCCGGCGGGACAGGCAGCGCTCGATGCGCTCAAGCTCAAGGGCATCGCCAGCTGCGCGCTCGGCGGTTCGGCGACAATCGAGGTCGAGGCCTTCATGGTCGAGCAGAAGGGCCCGGTTAAGAAGATCGACCGCGAGAACATCAACCCGGACCAGGCCGTGAAGGTCGAGTTGCGGCCGCGCCGGCTCGAGGTTCCGGCCAATGCCGTCTTCGTGCCGATGACACAGGCGGGGGCCAATGTGATCGCCGCCTCATTGGAGCCGGATTCTCCGGGCTCTCATGTCGGTGTCGGGGTGGTGGAGACTGCGCCGGCTTCCGGCGAGGCGCCGATCTATCGTGTGCCTCGTGGGACGAAGCTTGCGCTTGTGGCCGGAGGCAATGCGGCCTGCGGCCGTTGAGTTTGACGGGTGGAAACACTATCTACGAGGAGCTTCGGTCGCTTCGGCTGAACCACGTTCCTTAAGCAATCAGGGTCAAGCTGTCGCCGAGGCGATTGGCTTGCTGCAGGCGCGGAGCGATCCGCGCGGCGGCCGGCTTGTCGGCGCAGCGTTCCGCCCGCATAACCATGAGACGATGAACTTCAGCTCGCGCCTCTTCGACCGGATCAGGATCGGCCCTTCCGAGGCGGAAGAGGTGGTCGAGGCCGATGCGCGCCATTGCGACCATCCGAGCTGCCCCAAGGCGGGTGAATTCCGCGCTCCGATGGGGCGAGGCAAGGAAGGCAAGTTCTTTCAGTTCTGCCTCGAGCATGTGAAGGCCTACAACGCGACCTACAACTACTTCGCCGGCATGAACGACGAGGCGCTCGCGGCTTATGCCAAGCAGGAGGAGATCGGCCACCGGCCGACCTGGAAGCTTGGCGTCAATGCCAGTGCGGCCCGGATGGCGCGGCGGGGGCGCGTGACCGGCGGGGAGGAGAGCGCCGAGGTCGAGGATGCCTTCGGCCTGTTCCGCGGCCGCGTCCGCCGTGAGCAGGAGCGGCCGGAGTCGCGCGTCGGCGCCGTCGCGAAGAAGGCGCTGGAGACGCTCGACCTCGACGAGAACGCCGATCGCGTCGCGATCAAGGCGCGCTACAAGGAACTGGTGAAGCGCTTCCATCCGGACGCCAATGGCGGCGACCGCTCGCGCGAAGGCCGGTTGCAGGACATCCTCAAGGCCTACCAGACGCTGAAGAGCAGCGGGTTGGTCTAGCGCGGCCGCGGTTGCGCTCCGATAGGACCATCACAGACAACGAGCTGGCGGAGAGGCCATGACGACGGATTCGCAGGTGATCGCCCCCGCCGATGCGGAGGAGCGTCGGCGCAAGCCACCCGTCGTGGTCTATCCCAATGGCAGCCTGCCCGGCGCCGACATGGCGATGCTGGCCAAAGCTCGCCAGACGCTGACCAAGCGCGACGAGATCATCGTGCCGCCGCGCGAGGCCGGCAGCTTCCATGTGCCGAAGGGGCATTTTATCCGGATCGTCAGCATCGAGGGGCCACAGGTCGGCGACCTCAATCTGTGGAATGCGGATGATCTCGACGAACGCTTCTTCAGCGGCAAGACGCGGGCCCTGAACGCCACCCATGTCGGGTTGGGCGATCGGCTCTGGAGCAACCTACCTTATCTCCGACCGATGGCGACGATCACCCACGACACGCTCGGCTGGTACGGCTTCGATCAGGACGGGGCCGGCGTGCACGACGTGATCGGCACGCGCTGCGATCCCTATACTCACCGGCTGCTCGGCGGTGGCGGCGACTATCACCATTGCTGCCATTCCAACCTCGCCCGGGCTCTCGGGCAGGCGCGGGGGCTGCCTGCGCGCGAAGTCGAGCACCATGTCCACGACGTGCTCAACGTCTTCATGTGCACCGGCTTCACCCGGGACACGCAGCAATACTTCATGAAGGCGAGCCCGGTCCGGCCGGGCGATTTCCTCGAGCTCTTCGCCGAGATCGACCTGCTCGGGGCGATCTCAGCCTGCCCGGGCGGCGATTGCGGCCAGACCCATTCGAGCGATGTCGCGGTCTGCCATCCGCTCAAGGTCGAGATCTACGAGGCCGATCCGGCGATGCTTGAAGGCTGGGCCTCGCCGCCGCGCAACCCCTATGGGCGCAGTCACGGAGAGGCGGGCGGCTGAAGGTCGGCACGCTTCTGGGGAACTCTTCCGTCTTTCCGGGGCAGGCCGCAGGCCTGAGCCCGGAATCCAGAGCCGATGCCATCGGTGAAGAAGGCATCGGCCGTTGCGTCAGTATTACAAATGACATCGGTTCTGGGTTCCGGGCTCTTCGCTGCGCGAAGCCCCGGAATGACGACCTGCGTCAGTTCTTCAGCAGCGAGTTCATCCCGTCGGTGTCGAGATTGTCGGAGCCGCGCACGCTGCTGCGCTCGGTCGAGCTCGGCTGGTCGTCCTGCCCGCCGCCCGAGGCGACCGAGCCGCCGCCATCTGCAGCCGGGGCCTGCCCGCCGGCACCGGCCATCTTCCGCAGCAACGGACTGGCCTGAAGCAGCGCGGTCATGCTGGTCGCGGTGTTGTAGCTGTTGGGATCGTTGGGAGCGAGGCCGCCCTGCTTGTGCAGCGCGATGCCGGCATTGCCGGCGTTGTAGAGCAGCGAGCCAGACGAGCCGCCGAGCGTGTCGCAGCGGTGGCGCATCTCGGCCGCGTCGCCCTGCTGGCGCGTCGCCATGCAGCGGAAGCGGCTCATCACCTTCGGCCGGCCGGCCGGATGGTGGATCACCATCAGCGAAGGCGCGCCGCCGGTCGGTGTCGCGGCGAGCTTGACCGAACCATAGGTCGCGGTCGGATTGCCCTTCGCCCTGACGATGGCGTAGTCGAGATTGGCGTTGAACTCGACCGGCTTGGGATCGAGTTCGAAGACCTTTGCGCCCTTGCCGTCCTGCGTCAGGAAATCCATGACGATGATGGCGCGCATCGGCGTCATCTCGCCGCTTTGCGGCAGGCAGTGGTGGTTGGTGAGAACATAGTCGCCCGGCAGCAGCTCGCCGGTGCAATGGGCCCCAGACTGCTTGCCGGTCTTGTTGTCTTTCAGCAGGATATCGATGCGCCCGACGGGCTTGGCCATCCTGGCGAGCGGATCGCGCTGATCGAGCTCCGCGATCGGCTCGAAGGCGCCCTTGTTGTTCTCGATGTGGGTTGCGGCGTCGCCGGTGCTCTGCCGCCGCGGCATGCTGACCTTGCCGAAGTCACTGGGATCGAAGCCCATCGTCTGGGCTGCGGCGGGGGCGGCAAGGGCAAGGCCCATAGCGCCGATGAAGGCGGCGCGGATACTGGTCCCGGTCAAATTGGTCTGCAGCCATGCGGGCATGCGCTTCTTCCTCTCCTCAAGCGGGTCCCTCGCGGCCCTGCCGACGACCGCCATGCTCCGCGATCGACGCCGACACTGTGGCGACAATCGAGCGGTTTCGGGACGATAGTCATCCGCACGCGCTTGGGGAAGCCTGAGCCTTTTTCGCGGATGCAGGGAGCTGGGGAAGCCAGGTAGCAAAATACGCGTTGAGAGACACCAAAGCGCGAGTCGTCCCGGGTCGGCGCCGCTGCGCGACTTGTCCGGGATGACATCGTACAGTTTGGTCAGCCTCCCGGGCCGAGAGTCGGCTCTCAGCCCTTCTTCGCCGCCAGCCCCGCGACGTCGGCGATGATGCCGTCGAGGGCGAAGTCCTTCGGCGTGTAGACGCGGGCCACACCCATGTTCTTCAGCGCATTCTCGTCATCGGGCGGGATGATGCCGCCGACCACGACGGGCACATCCATGCCGGCGACGCGCAACCTTGCGGTGACGTCGCGCACCAGCGGTAGATGCGAGCCGGAGAGGATGGAGAGGCCGATGATGTCGGCCTCCGTCTCCTGCGCCTGCGTCACGATCTCCTCGGGTGTCTGGCGGATGCCGCCATAGGAGACCTGCATGCCGGCGTCGCGGGCGCGCACCGCGATCTGCTCGGCGCCGTTCGAATGGCCATCGAGTCCGGGCTTGCCGACGAGGAAACGCGGTGACCGGCCGAGCTTCTCGGTTGCCAGGGCGACGGCGGCCTTGACGGTAGCGAGCCCGGCATCGTCGCCGAGCTTGGTGGTGTCGACGCCGGTCGGGGCACGGTATTCGCCGAAGATCTCGCGCAAGGTCTGCGCCCACTCCCCGGTGGTGACGCCGGCCTTGGCGCAGGCGATCGAGGCCGGCATGACGTTGCGGTCTTCCTTGGCGGCGCCGGCGAGCTCGGCGAGAGCAGCCTCGACAGCCTTGCCGTCACGCGCGGCGCGCCAGGCCTTCAGCCGGCCGACCGCCTCGATCTCGACCGAGTCCGGCACGGTGACCACGGCGCCGTCGCCGGCGGAGAGCGGCGACGGCTCGCTGGTGGTGAACTTGTTGACGCCGACGACGACCTGCTCGCCGCGCTCGATCGCCTCGATCCGGCGCGCGCCGTTCTCGACCAGCGCCTTCTTCATATAGCCGCTTTCGACAGCGGCGAGGGCGCCGCCCATGGCATCGATCTTCGCCAGTTCAGCCAGCGCGGCGACCTTCAGTGCCTCGACCTTGGCATCGATCTCCTTCGAGCCGTCGAAGATGTCGCCGAATTCTAGCAGGTCGGTCTCATAGGCCAGCACCTGCTGCATGCGCAGCGACCATTGCTGGTCGAAGGGGCGGGGCAGGCCGAGCGCCTCGTTCCAGGCCGGGAGCTGCACGGCGCGGGCGCGGGCCTTCTTCGACAGCGTCACCGCCAGCATCTCGATCAGGATGCGGTAGACATTGTTCTCGGCCTGCGGCTCGGTCAGCCCGAGCGAATTGACCTGGACGCCATAACGGAAGCGGCGGTGCTGTTCCTCCAGCACGCTGAAGCGCTTCAGCGTGATCTCGTCCCAGAGATCGACGAAAGCCCGCATCTTGCAGAGCTCGGTGACGAAGCGCATGCCGGCATTGACGAAGAAGGAGATGCGCCCGACGACGCTGCCGAACTCCTCCGGGGCGACTTCCGGCCGGGCCCTGATCGACTCGAGCAAGGCGATTGCGGTCGCCAAGGCGAAGGAGAGCTCCTGCACAGGCGAGGCGCCGGCCTCCTGCAGATGGTAGGAGCAGACGTTCGTCGGGTTCCATTTCGGCAGTTCGCGCGCCGTGAACACGACGATGTCGGTGGTCAGCCGCATCGAGGGGCGCGGCGGGAAGACGTAAGTTCCGCGCGACAGGTATTCCTTGACGAGGTCGTTCTGGGTCGTGCCCTGCAAGGCGGCGCGGTCGGCGCCCTGCTCGTCGGCCGTGGCGATGTAGAGCGAGAGCAGCCAGGCCGCCGTCGCGTTGATCGTCATCGAGGTGTTCATCTGCGCCAGCGGAATCTGGTCGAACAGCGCCCGCATGTCGCCGAGATGGGTGATCGGCACGCCGACCTTGCCGACCTCGCCGCGCGAGAGGACATGGTCGGGGTCGTAGCCGGTCTGGGTCGGCAGGTCGAAGGCGACGGAGAGGCCGGTCTGGCCCTTGGCGAGATTGGTCCGGTAGAGCTTGTTCGATTCGGACGCGTCGGAATGACCGGCATAGGTCCGGAAGATCCAAGGCTTGTCACGCGGCAAAGCCTTGTCGCGCTGGACCTGTTTCCCGAGCGGATCGATCGCGTTCATGGTCGCTCCCTGCCGTGCCGTCTTGATGTGCTCGTGCAATCTCGATTGTTGCACTGCAGCGAAGATAACGCCAGTGGGCGGCAAAGGTCGCGTCAGACGTTCGGATAATGCGCGCGGGCATGCGCAAAGGCGGGTTTCACGCCTTGGCCGAGGCGTATAGCGTCGCTGGACCTCGTCTTCAGCAGAGTTTCGATGACGCAATCCCTATCGCCGCGGCCGGCTTTCGCCAGCTGGCTCTCGACCGGCAACAGCATCACCCAGCAGTTCATGGCGATCGGCGGACGGCCGGATGTCGTCAGTCTCGCCGGCGGGCTGCCGGCCTCCGAGATCTACCCGATCGAGGCGATTGCCGCGGCGCAGGAGCGGGCGCTGACGCGCTGGGGCACGCAGATCCTCGAATATGGCGCGATCGAAGGCTTGCCGGCGCTGCGCGCCGCGATCGCCGAGCGCTTCAGCGCCACGACCGGGCGTCGCTTCGGGCCGGAGAATGTACTGCTGACGACCGGCGCGATGCAGGGGCTCGATCTCGTCGGCAAGGCGCTGGTCGATCCCGGTGAATTGATCCTCTCGCAATTCCCGACCTATCTCGGCGCGCTCGACGCCTGGCGCCCGCGCATGCCGCGCTATGAGAAGCTCGACTGGAGCCTTGAGGCGCCGGGGCAGGATGCGGCGTTGCGCCAGGCCAAGTTCGTCTACGCGGTGCCGAACTATTCCAACCCGACCGGCGTGCTGGTGCCGCAGGATCAGCGCGCGGCCCTGCTCGACAAGGTCGAGGCGGCCGGGACCTGGCTGCTCGAGGATGATCCGTACCTGCCGCTGCAATTCGACGGGCCGGCTGGGCCGAGCCTGCTTGCTCATCATGCGCAGCGCCATCCGAATGGCGCCTATGCCGGGCCGGTGATCTATCTCGGCACGCTGTCGAAGAGCCTGGCGCCGGGCCTGCGCGTCGGCTGGGTCGTGGCCGAGGCTTCGCTGATCGCGACGCTGGCGCTGGCCAAGCAGTCGACTGACATTGCCTCCAGCCTACTGACGCAGGCGATCGCGCTCGAGATGATCGAGAGCGATTTCGAGGCGCAGCACATCCCGAAGATCGTCACGACCTATCGCGAACGGCGCGATGCGCTCTGCGCCGCCGCGACGACACATCTCTCCGACTGGTTCGAGTGGGAGGTACCGCCGGGCGGCATGTTCGTCTGGATGCGGGCGAAGGACGAGGCAATCGACACCGACGCGCTCTATGCCCATGCGCTGGCCGAGAACGTCGCCTTCGTGCCGTCGAGCGTGTTCGATCCGACTGGTGCTTTGAAGAGCGCGATGCGGGTCAATTTCACGCGCTCACCGCCGGAGGTGCTGGTCGAAGGCGTGCGCCGGCTGGAGCGGGCGGTGCGGCGCCTGCTCGCCGAGCGGCCCGGCCGGGCGGCGTGAGTTCGACTTTATTCAATGTCATCCCGGACAAGCCGCATTAGCCGCGCCGATCCGGGATCCATTCCGGAGCCTTTCCGAAAGAGGTTCCGGAATGGATCCCGGGTCTCCCTTCGGTCGCCCGGGACGACCTTGAGATTTGTGAAAGCGTCGAGAAAAACCCGAGGGAGTTTCCATGCCGACCCGTCTCGCCACGCCCACTCACCCGCGCCTGCCGCAAGCCCTGATCGAGGCCTGGCAGGCGGTGCCGAGCTCGGTGATCGCCGACCAGCTCGGCGGTGCCGGCCATGCCGATCCGGCGATCCGGCCGACCCGCCCCTTCGCTCCGGGCAAGCGCCTGGTTGGCCAGGCGATAACGGCCTGGTGCGAGCCGGCCGATTACGGGCCGGTGCATCATGCGATCAGCGTCGCCGAGCGCGGCGACGTCGTGGTGATCGCGGCTGGCGGGCGCAAGGATGCGGCGATGATCGGCGACCTGCTCGGCGGTGCCGCCCGGCGCAAGGGCATTGCCGGCGTCGTCGTCGACGGTGCGGTGCGTGATGTCGGGCCGGTGTCGCAATGGCCGGACTTCGTCTTCTTCTCGCGCTGGATCATGCCGCGCGGCCCGTCCTCGATGGAGCGCGGCATCGTCAACGGGCCAATCGTCTTCGGCGGCGTCGCCGTCGCGCCGCACGACCTCGTCGTCGGCGACGATGACGGCCTCGTCTTCGTGCCGCACGGCCTGGTCGAGGCCAAACTCGCGCCCTGCCTGGCGCGGGTGAAGGCCGAGGCCGAATGGGAGGTACTGCTCGCTGGCGGCGCCTCGACGGCCGAGACCTTCAAGGTGCCGCCGATCGAGAAGCTCTGACTTACGTCAGAAGCTCTCGACCCAGGGCCGAAGCTCGACCTCGAGCGACCAGGCGCTGCGTGGCTGCCTGAGCACGTCGAGGTAGCTTTGGGCGATGGCATCCGGATCGAGCGTGTTGTCACCGGTGTCAGGATGGCGGGTGCTGCGCACCCCGCCGTCGATGACGAAATGCGCGACATGGATGCCTTTCGGCCCGAGCTCGCGGGCGGCGCTCTGGGCGAGGCCGCGCAAGGCGAACTTGCCCATGGCGAAGGGCGCCGACAGTGCGAAGCCCTTGATGCCCGCGGTCGCGCCGGTCAGCAGGATCGCGCCGCGACCATGCGGCAGCATACGCCTTGCCGCCTGCTGCGTCACCAGGAAGGCGCCATAGGCGGTGACCGCGAGCGCCTGCGCGACCCCAGCCGGATCGAGTTCCGCGATCGGCCCGCGCAACCGATCGCTGGCGTTGTAGACGACGATGTCGGGCTCGCCGATTTGGGCGTCGGCAGCCTCGAACAGGCCGGCGACGGTGGCCGGATCAGAGGCGTCGACCTGGAAGGTCGCGGCACCGGTCTCGACTACGAGTGCGGCGAGCTTCTCGGTGTTGCGGGCGGCGAGCCCGACCTTGACGCCTTGCGCGGTCAACGCGCGGGCAACCGAGGCGCTGATGCCGGAGCCGGCTCCGACGATCAGGGCGCTGCGATAGGGCAGGGAGGTCATGACGAGGTCTCCGTTCAGGCGGTGGCTGGTACCGGCTTTGCTTCGCCGCCACGCATCATGATGCAGAAGCCGGCGGCGAAGAGGCAGAGCGCGCCGGCGATGAAGAAGGCCGGCAGGTAGCTGTCATAGACGGTGCGGCTGAAGCCGGCGCCATAGGCGGCGAAGGCCGCGCCGAGCTGGTGGCCGGTGAAGACCCAGCCGAAGACGAGGGTCGCCTTCTCGCCGAAGCGATCGGCGGCGATCTTGATCGTCGGCGGTACGGTCGCGACCCAGTCGAGCCCGTAGAAGATCGCGAAGATCGAGAGCCCGTAGAAGGAGAAGTCGGTGAAGGGCAGGAAGAGCAGCGAGAGGCCGCGCAGGCCGTAATACCAGAACAGCAGCCAGCGGCTGTCATAGCGGTCCGAGAGCCAGCCGGAGCCGACCGTGCCGAGGAAATCGAAGATGCCGATCACCGCGAGCACGCTCGCCGCCGTCACTGCCGCCATGCCGTAATCGCCGCAGAGCGCGACGAAATGGGTCTGGACCAGCCCGTTGGTGCTGGCGCCGCAGACGAAGAAGGTGCCGAACAAGATCCAGAAGGTGCTGGTCTTCGCGGCATCGCGTAGCGCGACGATCGGGGAGGCAAGCATGGCCCCGAGGCTGGCAGGCTGCGCCGGTGCCGGCACGATCTGGCTGCCGCCATAAGGGGCAAGGCCGACATCGGCCGGCCGGTCGCGCATCAGGACGAGCACGCCGATCGCGGCGAGTGCGATCATGCCGAGCACGAAGACCATGGCGGCGCGCCAGCCGACCTGCTCGGTCAAGGCGGCGAGCAAGGGCAGGAAGACGAGCTGGCCGGTCGCGGTGCTGGCGGTGAGCAGGCCGACGACGAGGCCGCGGCGCTGCACGAACCATCGCGTCGCGACGGTGGCGCCGAGCACCATCGCAGTGAGCCCGGTGCCGAAGCCGAGCACGATTCCCCATAGCAGCACCAGCTGCCAGAGCTGCGTCATGGCGAAGGAACCGACGATGCTCACCACGATCAGGCTGAGCGCGACCGTGGCGACGGGGCGGACGCCGAAGCGGTTCATGAAGGCGGCGGCGAAGGGCGCCATCAGCCCGAACAGCAACAGGCGGATCGCCAATGCCGAGGAGATTTCCGAGGTTGCCCAGCCGAACTCCTTCTGCAGCGGCAGGATTAAGACGCCGGGCGCACCGACGGCGCCGGCGGTGACCAGCATGGTCAGGAAGGTCACGGCTGCAACGACCCAGCCATAATGGATGCCGCGGCGGGCGAAGGCGGCGGCGAGGCCGGTGGGCTCCGGGTGTTCTGCGAGATCGGTCGGCATGGGGCGTCCCTATTTGCGGGTATATACCCGTATATGTTTCAGAAAATCACAGTGAATCGAGCGCGGCGTGGAGTTGCCGCATGAAGTCGACGCCGAGACGGTCGTCGAGGGATTTCTGGGCACCGTCCCAGAGAGGGGCGCCGTCTTCCAGAACCTTGTGGCCGGCCTCGGTCAGGGTGACCGTTGCCTCGCGCTGGTCCTCGCCACGGCCGAGTTCGACAAGCCCCATCTTCTCGAGCACGCGGACATTGCGGCCGACAGTCGAGCGGTCGAGTTCGACCCGGCGGCCGAGCGCAGTCAGCGTCACCGGCTCGACGCGGGCGATCGAGCGCATGAGGCTGAACTGCGCGATGTTGACCCCGACCGGAGCGATCGTCTCGTCATAGAAGGCGATCATCCGGCGCGAGGCCGAGCGCAGAGTCGTGCAGATGCAGGGAACCGACATGGATTGCGGGTATATGCCCGCAGCGGTGCGATTGCAAGAGTTTTAGGGCGTTTTGACAAACTCACGGTCATCCCGGACAAGCCGCGCAGCGGCGCCGATCCGGGATCCATTCCGGAGCCTTTCCGAATAGGGCTCCGGAATGGATCCCGGGTCTCCCTGCGGTCGCCCGGGATGACACTGCTCTATTGATCAAGGGGAGGGCTTAGTTCCGCCCTTCCGGCAGGCGCGGCAGTGGCAGGAACTCGACGCCTTCCTCATGCAGCATCTGGGCGTCTTCGGCGCTGGCCTCGCCATAGATGGCGCGGTTCTCGCTCTCGCCGTGATGGATCTTCAGCGCCTCTTCGGCGAAGTTCTTGCCGACGGGCTCCGCGTTGGCGGCGACATGCTCGTGCAGTGCGGTCAGCATGGCGCGGAACGCCAGTTCCTTCTCGCCCATCAGAGCGGCCGGCTGGGCGGCGGGGGCAGGGGAGGGAGCGGGGGCGGACGGCGGAGCGGCAGCCTCCGGCGCGGGCTCGGCCGGACGTGGGCCGCGATCCGTCCGCGCCACGGCCGGGGCCATCACGGCGCGCTCGACCTTGGCGCTGTCGCAGACCGGGCAGGTGACGAAGCCGCGTTTCGCCTGTTCGTCAAAGCTGCCGGAACTCGCGAACCAGCTCTCGAACTCGTGGGCGTTGTCGCAGATCAGGGTGTAACGGATCATTTCAACTCAAGGACTGCGGGAACGGCAGCAGATAGGGGCGCGGCCGTCCGGCAGCAAGTTTCAAGGCTCACTCGGCCGCGTCGAGCTGCGGCTCGCCCTTGTGGGTCTCGACTGCGAAGGAGCGCGTATGGCGCAAGGTCGGGATGCGCTGGCGGGCGTCCGCGACCAGAGCAAGATCGATCTCTGCCATGATCAGCCCGGGCTCATTGCCGGCCTCGGCCAGCACGCGGCCCCAGGGATCGACGATGATCGAGTGGCCATAGCTCTCGCGGCCGTCCTCGTGCAGGCCGCCCTGCGCTGCCGAGACCATGAAGGCGCCGTTCTCGACGGCGCGGGCCCGCTGCAGCACCTGCCAATGCGCCTCGCCGGTCTGGCGGGTGAAGCAGGCCGGCGCGGTCAGCATGAAGGCGCCGGCCTCGGCCTCGGCCCGGTAGAGATAGGGAAAGCGGACATCGTAGCAGATCGACATCCCGATCAGCCCCCAGGGCGTCTCGACCAGGGTCGCCTTGTCACCGCCGAAGAAGGTGTTGGATTCGCGCCAGGTCTCGCCATTGGGCAGATCGACGTCGAAGAGGTGGATCTTGTCGTAGCGCGCGACGATCTCGCCGGCGGGATCGATCATATAGGCGCGATTGGCGATCTTCTCGCCGGCCCTGACCGAGAGCGAGCCGATCTGCAGCCAGACCTTGGTTTCGCGCGCCGCCTGCCGCAGCCCAGCCAGCACCTCGTGCTGTTCTTCGCCCTGGCTGATCTCACGCAGGCGCCTGGTGTCGCGCTCGCAGAGATTGGTGACCTCCGGCGTCTGGACGAACTGCGCGCCGGCAGCCGCCGCCTCGCGGATCAGGCGCACGGCGTCGTCACGATTGCGCTGAGGATCGCGCGTCGAACGCATCTGGACGCAGGCGGCGGTGAAGCGTGGCGCGGTCATCGATGCTTCTCCTCAGGCAGCCTTCAGCAGCGGATCGAGCTCGCCGCGCGCATCGAGCGCGTGCAGATCGTCGGAGCCGCCGACATGGCGTCCGCCGATGAAGATCTGCGGCACGGAGGTGCGCCCGCCGGCCTTGGCCGTCATCTCTTGGCGCAGCTCCGGCTTGCCGTCGACGCCGATCTCCTCGAAGGGGACGCCCTTCTTGGTCAGCAGCGCCTTGGCGGCATGGCAATAGGGGCACCAGCCCGTGGTGTAGATCGTAACCTGCGGCATCAGCCTATCCCGAAACAATGCTTCGCCTGGCAATATAGGGAGCCGTCACGCTTCCGTCACGACCCGGGCGAAGGTCAGAACGTCGACCGCGCTCGCTCCGCCGCGCAGCAGGGCGCGCGACGCCGCATTGACGGTCGAGCCGGTGGTCAGCACGTCGTCGACGAGCAGGATGCGCCGCCCCTCGATCAGCGGCCGCATCGCCGGCAGCACCTTGAAGGCGCCTTGCAGGTTGTCGGCGCGCTGCGCTTTCGTCAGTCCGACCTGCTGTCTGGTTCGCTTGACGCGGGCGAGCGCCTGCGGCGCGCAAGGGCGGCCGGATTGGCTGGACATCGCCGTGGCCAGCGCCGCCGCCTGGTTGAAGCGCCGCGTCCACAGGCGGAAGCGATGCAGCGGCACGGGTACGATGAGATCGGCGTCGGCGATCAGCTCACGGCCAGCCTGCGCCATCATCCGCCCGAGCATCAGCGACAGCTCGGTACGGTCGCCATATTTCAGCCGGTGCACCAGTTCGCGCGCCGTGCCGTCGAAGCGGCAGGCGGCGCGGGCGCGAGCGAAGACCGGCGGATCGGCGATCGCCGCAGGCGAGATCAGCCCGGGGCCGAGATCGACCTCGAAGGGCGTGCCGAGCCGTTCGCAATAGGGCCGATCGATCAGGCTGAGCCCGGCCCAGCACTGGGCGCACAGGCCCTGCGCCTCGCTCGTGGCAGCCCGGCAGCCGACGCATGAGGGCGGGTAGACGAGGCCGACGGCGCCGATGGCGCCCGCACGCAGCCAGCCATATCCGCGCTGCGGCCAGCGCATGGAGAGGGCTTTTCCAGTCTTTTCGGGATTTTCGGAAAAGCTCATGCGCGATGCAGGCTGTGAAGAGAGCGTCTTCGCTTTCTCGCGAGCGGGGCAGGCCGGCCCCTGCCAATCCCTGCCATCTCACCTATCTTGCTTGCGACGGCTCCGGCCCGCCCGACGGTGGCCGACGCCATGGATGCCTCCCGCGGCCTCACGGCCACCACGCGACAAGGATCGCCACGATGAGTCATGCCTCCCCCGCCAAGCTGTTCACGCCGTTCCGCCTCGGCGATCTCGAGCTGAAAAACCGCGTCGTGATGGCGCCTTTGACCCGCAATCGCGCCAACAAGCACGATGATGCCCCGAACGCGCTCAATGTCGAGTACTACCGCCAGCGCGCCGGCGCCGGGCTGATCATCACCGAAGCGACGCAGATCTCCCAGCAGGGCCAGGGCTATATCTGGACGCCCGGCATCTATCGCGATGCGCAGGTCGCCGGCTGGAAAGCGGTGACCGACGGCGTGCATGCGGCGGGTGGTCTGATCTTCGCGCAGCTCTGGCATGTCGGACGCGTCAGCCATGTCTCGCTGCAGCCGGGCAACCAGGCGCCGGTCGCGCCCTCGGCCGTGCTGGCCAAGACCAAGACCTATATCGAGAGCGGCTTCGCCGAGGTGTCCGAGCCGCGCGCGCTGGCACTCGACGAGATTCCCGGCATCATCGCTGATTTCGTCAGGGCAGCGGAGAACGCCAAGGCGGCGGGCTTCGACGGCATCGAACTGCACGGCGCGCATGGCTACCTGCTCGACCAGTTCCTGCGCGATGGCTCCAACCAGCGCCAGGACGCCTATGGCGGCCCGATCGAGAACCGGGTGCGGCTGACGCTCGAGGTGATCGATGCGGTGACCAAGGTGTTCCCGAAAGAGCGGGTCGGCATCCGCATCTCGCCGGTGAGCCCGGCCAATGATGCCCGCGATTCCAATCCGCAGGCGCTGTTCGGCTATCTCGTCGGCGAGCTCGACAAGCGCGGCATCGCATTCATCCACGTCGTCGAGGGCGCGACGCGCGATGCGCGCGACTACCTGCCCTTCGACTACCTGGCGCTGCGCAAGGCCTTCCGCGGCGCCTATATCGCCAATAACGGCTTCACTCGCGAGCTCGCGCTCGAGACGGTCGAGAAGGACGAGGCGGACCTCATCGCCTTCGGCCGGCTCTTCATCGCCAATCCCGATCTGCCTGAGCGGCTGCGTCTAGATGCACCGCTGAACACGCCGGACGTCGCGACCTTCTATGGCGGCGATGCCAAGGGCTACACCGACTACCCGGCGCTGACGCCGGGCGAGGGTGCGCAGGCGGCGGAGTAGTTGGCTGCGGCTTTTGCGGACGGGCCTTGCCCGTCCGCAGGTTTTTCGTCGTCGGCTGCACGGAAGGGCTTGCGGCGCGGGCCAGTGCCGATTATACGGACGGCCTTGCCGCGCTGCTCCCATCGTCTAGCGGTCAGGACGTCGCCCTCTCACGGCGAAAACTGGGGTTCGATTCCCCATGGGAGCGCCATTAAAATCAAGCGCTTAGGCTTGATTGCGCTGCCAAGCCAAACAGACGTGCCACATAAGCGTGCGGATTGTCGCCCGTCCCGGCGAATGACCGCGTGCGGGCTCGCATTGCTGTCATATCCGTGTCGCACTACCACCTAACGCGGCGCAGAATTCCCAACGCTGTCGGTGGGGCTGTGGCCGACTTCATGGGGCGCACCAGCTTGACGCGTTCCGATATGTGCCGACGAGCTCGGGACGCGCGTTCGTCGTCTAGGGCCCCGCCAGCACGATCGTCCTGGCAGGCGGCGGCTTCGTGCCGACCGTCGCGGCGCATCGGCAATCCGAGATGCTTGTCGAGACAACCGACGCAGATGGCAAGGGAACGGCCGATAGCGTGCGAATGACGCGGCCATGAGCCGCTTTGAACAGATTGGCGACCGCTCACCCGCAGCGCCAATCTCCCCGTTCGGGGCAAGCCTTGAGGATTGTCGACAGCGAGAACAGGATGGTCGCACCGCGGCCACCTCGGCTGGGTGAATTATAGCTCAGCGGCGCGGCGACGGTGACGCCGGCCTCGACCGAATCATTGAGCTGCAGGCGTACGCCGCCACCGACCGCAGAGAGCGACTGGACGATGTCCCTCGGTGCCGCATAGCTGCGTACGGCTCCGCCTTCGACGAAGCCGAAGAGCTGCACGTTCTTCAGGAAAGACAGCCCGGGCCGATAATCGTAGCGCAGCTCGGCCGAGCCAGCGATGCCGTTGTCGCCAGCGAGCCAGCCGCTCTGGAAGGCGCGCCCGAAGACACCGCCGCCGAGATAGAATTGCTGCGAGATCAGCAGCGCCTCGGAGCTGACCTGACCGGAGCCGGCGAGCTTCAGCGACCAGCTTTCGCCAAGGCCCTGATAGCGCGTCACCGCACCTTGCAGGACATAGAAGTCGCCCGAGCCGTCGAAACGCGAGAGCAACGGATCGTAACGGCGCGAGGCATCGTCGATGCCGAGCCCCTTGCGCAGGCCGAGCGTCGCGTAGGTCGTGCCTTGCCAGTCGTCGCGGAGGCGATAATCGGCCGTCAGGCTCGCGATCCGCAGGCGATCTCGATAATTGATGCCGAAGGCGCTCTCCTCGACGATATTGCTGATGCCCAGGCTGGCGGTCAGCGAGAGCGATTGCCGCTGTGTCTGCAGGGCGACGACCGTCGCCCTGGCTTCGAGATTCTCGGCATCCGACCGAACACGGCCGAGCCGACGCAGATCACCGGGCCAGACGACGCTGCGCGAGGCTGCAATGCCGACCCGCAGCCAGTCATTTCCAAGCGGCGCATCATAGGAGATGCGGCCATAGCGCAGCTCCCGTGTCGAGCCCGGGATCGACGAGAGGTTCACAGCGAGCGTGTCGCCGGGAACGATCAACGAGTTCAGCGCAGTGCCGAAATAAGCTTGCCACGGACCGACGGCATTCGAAGCGGCATTGTCGAAGCCCGCCGAGACGAACACGCTCCAGCTGTCGAGGATCACGGTCAGACGGAACTGTCCGGAGCCGGTCCCGATTTCCTCCAGCGTCGTGTCCTTGACGCGTACCCCCGGCAGATCGTTGACGAGCAGGAGCTGGCGCTCGAGCGTCGCCAGCCTGGCCGGCGTCTCCTCGGCGATCGGCGCCAGCATCCGGCGCGTGCCGAAACGGTTGGCCTCGTCGCCCTGCACCACCAGTTCCGCGACGGCGCCGGGGATGATCCTGATGGTGACGACGCCGCGCTTGATGTCCTGCGGCGGTATCAGCGCGCGCGTGAGGTGATAGCCGGCGTCGCGATGGAGCTTGCTGATCTCGCCGGCAAGGGCGACGAGACCCGCCTGAGAGATCGGCTTGCCGAGCTTGTCGCGATAGGCGGCTTCGATCTCGCCGAGGCCGAGCGGACTGTCGCCCTCGATCCTCACGGCGGCAAGTGTGAACAGCGCCTGTTCTTCACCCGCCGGTTGGTTGGGCACCGATCTCGCCGTCGGCACCGAGATCCCGTCCCTGGTCTCCTGCAGCCGCTCGACGCGTCGCTGCTCCAGCCCCTGATCCGCCGGCTGGATTGGCGGAACCTGGCGGCCGCTCTGGGCATAGCCAGACCCGATCAAGGCCGGCGAGCACATGAGCAGCGACAAGATTAGCGCTCGCAGACTACCGCTGGATAGTCCGCCCACTCGCCGCCATGCCATGTCGAACATGCACCCGTCTGATGGGCTTTTGCCCAGCCGTCCCCGCCCAAAAACCGTAAATAGACATGGTTAATCAGAACTTAATTCGTCCGCCTCTTTTGGAGCATCGCACTAAGCCGATCTTCAGAACTGCCTGTTAGAACGCGGCATAGCCGGCTTTGCACGAACCTCCAGGACGGAGACCGCCCACCCATGCTGCGAACGACCCGCATTCTCGTTGCTGCGGGCCTTCTGGCCCTTCTGCATGCGCTGGGCCCGAACAAGGCTTCTGCCCAGGACAATGTCTGGCAGGTCAGCAAGGTCTCGGGCGAAGCTTGGATCGCCGGCTCCGGCGTGCAGCAGGTGTCGCTTGGTCAGGCCACCACACTCAAGCCCGGCGACACGATCCGGACCGGACGCAATGGCCGGGTCCTGCTGGTACGCGGGGCGGAGAGCATGCTGATCTCCGCGAATTCGCAGGTCGCCGTGCCGACGACGACTGGGTCGGGGCGCTCGACGATCCTCCAGCAGGCGGGGTCGATCCTGCTCGACGTGGAGAAGCGGAACGTCCAGCACTTCGAAGTCGAGACTCCGTTTCTCGCTGCCGTCGTCAAGGGCACGCAGTTTCGTGTCACCGTGACGTCGGGCAGCGCCAAGGTCGATGTCCAGCGCGGTCAGGTCCAGGTTTCGGATTTCCGCTCCGGCCAGTTCGTGCTGGTCCAGCCCGGGCAGGCGGCCAGCGCCGCGGGAGGCGGCGCCGCGGGTCTCAGACTCTCTGGCAGCGGACAGTTCAATCCAACCCAGCAGGGCGCGCCGCGTACCCCGTCGATCCGCCCGATCGCGGTTCCGCGCGACGGCCTCCCACCGCCAACCGGCGCGGGGCGCGATGAGCGCCGGGCCAGCAGCAGCGAGGGGCCGGGCCGAGCCGTTTCCGTCGGTGGCGGGACCGTGCGCATCGGGTCGGCCCTGGGGGAGGTCAAGGTCGACGCCAAGGCGGTGACTAAGGGGCTGGCACGCAATTCAAGCGACCAAGGCGCTGTTTCGGGACGTCGGCAAGCCAATGCCTGGTCGAATGGAGAGCTTTCGCCGACGGGCGGCTCGGCGCGGAACGGCAATGCGGAAGCGGGCCAGTCGGGCGGCGCGACAGCATTGGCGAATGCCAACGGTCAGGCGAATGGGCAGGCCAACGGCCTGGGTGGCTTCGGAAATGGCGGCAGCGGCGCGACGGTCGTGACCGGCAACGGTGGCGGCAATGGCGGCCATGGCGGCAACGGCAACGCCTGGGGCAACGGCTCCAACAATGGCCGCGGCAACGCTGGAAACAACGGCAATGGCAATGCCGGCAGCAACGGAAATGGAAACGGTAACGCCGGTGGCAACGGGAACGGCAACGCCGGCGGAAACGGCAACGGCAATGCCGGCGGAAACGGCAATGGCAATGCCGGCGGAAACGGCAATGGCAACGGCAATGGTGGCGGAAACGGCAATGGTGGCTTGAGTCTCGGCCTGAACCTGGGTGGCTTGAATATCGGGGTGAGCCTCGGCGGGCGGCGCTGATTCTCTTGACGGAATCGTCAGCTTTTCCGCGCTAGGGTCGGATCGGTTGACCTCGATGCCCGGCAGGGTGGCGGACGGACGTGACGCTGTATCGGCCACACCTCGTTGCATTCGGCTTGCTCGCGCTGGCCTGGCTCGTCGGCCTGCCTGCGGCGCTGGCGGATCTCATCGGCGACAAGCGCTTTCTCTGGCCGAAACGCTCGGCCAGCGAAACCATCGCGTTGGTTGAGATCGATGCGCCGTCGCTGGCGCGGATTGGCGTCTGGCCTTGGCCGCGGCGCCATCATGCCAAGCTGATCGAGCAGCTCGAAGCGGCCGGCGTGACCGATATCCTCTTCGACGTCGATTTCAGCGCCCGCTCCAATCCGGCTGATGATGTGGCCTTCGCGGAGGCGCTGGCCAAGGCCGGCGGCTCGGTCGTGCTGGCTACCTTTCAGCAGAGGGCTGGCGATCTCAATCGCGGCGTGACATTGCACGTGAACCGGCCCTTGCCGGAGTTCGCCGCTCACAGCTGGCCTGCCGTGGTCAATGTGCTGCCGGAGACGGACGGGTTGGTGCGCCGCTATGGCCTCGGCGCACGCATCGGTGAATTCGTGCCGTCGTTCGGCGCGCTGCTGGTCGGCCGCCATGACGAGCAGGGCCCGCCTTTCCGCATCGACTTCAGCATCGGAACCGATACCGTTCCGACCGTATCCTACACCGCGGTGCTCGACGGCGAGCCGCAAGCGCTGGCGCGGCTCAAGGGACGCAAGGTCATCGTCGCCGGAACCGCCGTCGAGTTGGGCGATCGTTTCAATGTCCCCAATGGCCGCGTCATTCCAGGTTCCATGCTGCAGCTGCTTGCGGCTGAATCGCTGCTGCAGGGCCGCGACCTGCAGAGTACCGGCTTGCCGCTGTCGATCGCGGGCATGCTCGCCATTCTTGTGATGATGGTTCTGCTCTGGCAGCGGACCAGCGCGAGGAGGCGTGTCGCCGTCGTGCTGTGGACGGCAGCGGCGCTCGAGACCGGCGCGCTCCTCATCCAGGCGAAATGGCCGGTCATCGTCGATACGAGCAGCTGGCACCTGCTGCTCGGCGCCTATCTGATCGCCATTGCGCTCCATGAAATCGACCTGCGCGGATTGCTGCGCGGCATCGCCGAGCGACGCTTCCAGCGCATCGCGATGTCGCTGGGCGATGGACTCGTTTGCCTCGACGATCAGGGGCGCATCGTCTTCTGGAATCCGGGCGCGGGCAGGATTTTCGGCTATTCGGAAGAAGAGGCGCTCGACAGGTCTTTCGCCGCCTGCCTCGCCGACTCCCAGGACTTCGCTTCGGCACAGTTCACTCGCCTGCGCGATGCGGCTGCGACGCAGTCTGCCGAGGACCATGTTCTCGACCTTACCGGTCTCAGGCGCACTGGCGAGCGTTTTGCCCTGGAAGCGAGCGTTTCCACCTGGCAGGGAGCTGATGGCAGGCAGTTCGGCCTCGTCCTGCGCGACATCACCGTCAAGCAGCGGGAGCGCGAGCGGATTCGCTATCTGGCCGAGCATGACGACCTGACAGGGCTTCTCAATCGGCACACGCTCGGGGAACGTCTTCCTGCGGAGTTCGAGGAGGGCGGAGCGCCCTTGTCGGCCGTGGTCCTGATCGGCATCGAACGCTTCCATCACTTCAGTGACATCCACGGCCGGGAGTTCGGCGATCAGCTGCTTTTCGCGTTTGGCGAACGGCTACGCGCGCTGATTCCGCCGGAGGCGGAAGCCGCTCGCTTCGCCGATGACGAATTTGCCCTGCTCGTGCCGCAGGAGCGCGTCGCGGCCGTGGCCGATGCCGTTGCGCATGATTTTGGATCGGCAGCGCTTGTCTTCGGCGAATGGCGCCAGCGGGTGACGGTGCGCATCGGCTATGCCATCGCCGAGCCGGGCTGGAGCGCCGATCACCTGATCGGAAATGCCCATCTGGCGCTGGAGGCGGCCATCCTGACCCGCGAAGAGCAGCCGATCGGCTTCGCGACCGCCATGCGCGACAGGATCGCATCGCAACTGGGGCTCGAAGCCGAGCTCCGCATTGCCCTCGAGAAAGATCAATTCGAGCTGTTCTACCAGCCGCAGGTGCTTCTGTCGGACCGGAGCGTGATCGGAGCGGAGGCCCTGATCCGCTGGCGCCATCCCCTGCGCGGCCTGGTGCCGCCAGGTCAGTTCATCCCGGTGCTGAACAATTCCCCGTTGTCTGACGCGGTCGCGAACTGGGTCCTGGCCACGGCCTGCCGGCAGTCCCGGTGCTGGCAGATGGCAGGCACGCCGATCCGGGTCGGCGTCAACCTCTCGCCCTCGCAGCTGCAGGGCAGCGATCTGCAGGACACGGTCGCTGCGCTGCTCGACGAAACCGGCCTCGCACCGGAACTGCTCGAACTGGAAGTCACCGAAGATATCCTGATCGAGGACGCCGGGAAGGCGCAGAAGACGTTCCGCGAGATCCGCGCGCGCGGCGTCAAGATCGCCTTCGACGATTTCGGCACCGGTTATGGCAGCCTGAGCTACCTCAAGGCGTTCCCGCTCGACACGCTGAAGATCGACCAGACATTCGTACGCCAGCTGCTGAATGACAGCGGTGATGCCGCCATCGTGCGCGCCACCATCGACCTTGGCCGCTCACTCGGCCTGTCGATCATTGCGGAAGGGATCGAGGACGTCGAAACTGCAGATCGTCTCAAGGACATGGGCTGCGAGGAAGGGCAGGGCTACCACTTCGGCCGGCCGCTTCCCGCGGCTGAATTCGAGCAGCTGTTCCTAGCACGGCGATACGTCGCATAGCTTGGATCGACGCTCTGATCGAGCGGAATCGCCTACCGCAGCTCGGCCAGCTGCGACGAAGGACGCTCTCAAAAGGGATCTCCGGACCAAAAATCGCCAGGCATCATTGCGCGCCTGCTGCCGGCGGCGCGGTTTCGGACCGCGAGGCCTCCGGCGGGGACGCAGCGAGCTCCTTCAGAACCTGCCGCAATTGCGGCGCCATCCAATCGATGAACACCCGCACCTTGAGCGGCAGAAGGCCCTGGCGCGCATAAATCAGGTGGACTGGGAAGAGCTGACTCTCATAGCCGTCGAGCACGGAGACCAGGGCGCCCGATCGCAGCTCCCTGTCGACCTGATAGCGGGGAGCCCGGATGATGCCGGCCCCGCGCAAGGCAGCGGCCAGGGCTGCCGTGGCGGTGTTCGCACGGATCCGGACATTAGGCTGCGCATCCAGCCGGAGACCGCCGTGACGGTAAGTCCAGCCCAGCTGGGTGATATGCCCGAAAACCACGCCGTCGTGGCCGGTGAGGTCCTCCGGCCGCACCGGACAGCCCTTGCGCGCCAGGTAAGCGGGGCTGGCGCAGGTCACGAAACCAAACTCGCCGACCTTGACCGCATGAAGCGCGCTGTCCGCGAGCTCGCCCAGCCGGATGCCGACGTCGACATGCTCGTCGACCAGGCTCACGGCGCGGTCGAGGCAGAGCACGTTCAGCGTGATCTCGGGATGCTCGGACAGAAAATCGTAGGTGAGCGGCAGGACGTGGTCATGGCCGAACGAGATCGGCATGGTGACCGTCAGGACGCCCCGCGGCTGTTCGTATTCGCCCGAGGCCCGCTGCTCGGCATCGTCGAGCTGCGCCATGATCTGGCGCGCCGCATCGACATAGTCGCGTCCTGCATCGGTGAGCTGGATGTTGCGACTGGTCCGGACCAGGAGGCGCGTGCCGAGATGACGCTCGAGCTCCGCGACTTTCCGGCTGACGCTCGGCAGCGGCGCATTCAGCTTGCGGCTCCCGGCCGACAGGCTTCCTGCGTCGACCACTGCCAGCAAGACCTGCATCGCATCGAAGCGGTCCATGGGATCCGATACCTCTAGTGTCGGTTAGCGTCAGCTTGCCTAGAGATACCAGTTGTCGTCGATCAAATCATTCGCATGGTCCAGAGCGCCGCGCCGCCAGCCTCCCAGGCGCCGGTGCCTGGTGTCGCGGTCCAGTGAAGTGATCTGGTTCGCCTTTCCGCCGATCGCCATCGGACAAACGCCTCCCGGCCAACGCGGTGGCGCCAGCGCCTCAGGACAATGTCACTTCGCCGAGATCGATCGCGACCATCAGCAGATCGGTCACCGGGCGGGCGTCCGGGCCACGAACATAGGCCCGTCGCTGCGTCGGAACGCGCAGGCCCTGGACCTCGACATAACGGTCGATCATTTGAGCCGCGGCGAAGCCGCCGGCAATGTCGACGCGGTAATCGTGTCGCCGCAGATCGAGCTTCCTGTCGAAATAGAATTCCTGCTGGCGGCTATGCGTGACCATATCGCCGGGGAACGTGGCCTGCAGGACGCGCCATTCTTCCTCATCCTCCCGCCAGGGAGCGAGCTCGCGAACCGTGACGCCGGCCATCGCCAGTACGAAAGGCGAGTTGAGGTAGAGCCACATCGCATAGCCGTTGAAATAGGCGCGGTGCAGCGGTCCCCACGGCGTGGCCAAGCCGTGCCCGGTGAACAGCGCGGGCAGGTCACGGCTCTCGGCGACGACGGTTCCGTCCGTCTTCTCGACCGCGATCCGCTCGGCGCTGAAGGCGGTTCGCTGGTCCGGCGCGCCGAACGGAGCGACCGAGGCGCGCTGCTCATGTAGCCAGACCGTCATGCGCCGGCTGGTCGTGTCCGTCGGCAGGCCCTTGAGCGGAAACAGGCCGCCGGTGGTCACGGCCGTGGCCTCGATCCGTTCGAACGCCTTGCGCCGGGCCAAGCCGCCATGCGCCTCGATCACCTCGTCCAGCAATGTCATTGGGTAGCTCCGGTTTCGAACCGCCGCGGATCGCGCCGCGGCGGCTGTTCGCTTGCCGTGGTTCGGTCGCAGCGGTCAGGCTGCGACACGGTAGCGCGGTGCAGGGCTCGCGACCGATAGCTTGCCGATCATCCCCTGCCGGGCGGTTTCGTAGGCGTCGTAGAGCGTGCCGTCCTGGAGCGCGGGAATAGTGGCGAACTCGCCCCGGTCGAGCCCGATGAGCGCCGCATCGACGAGGTCCTCGCTGCGCATGACGATCTCGGTGGGAAGGTGCTCGACCGGGCGTCCGGCGATCGCCCAAAACTCGGTGGCGGTCGCGCCCGGCAACACGACCTGCACCGTGACGCCGGTGCCCGCGAGCTCGTGCTGCAGGCTCTGGCTGAAGGCGAGGACGAAGGCCTTGCTGCCACCATAGACGCCGTTCAGCGCTTCCGGGTTGATCGCGACGATCGAGGCGATGTTGACGACCGTGCCGGCACCGCGCGCCACGAACTGCGGCACGATCGCGTAGGTCAGGCGGGTAAGGGCGGTGACGTTGAGGGCGATCAGCGACGTCATCTGGTCGACGTCGGAGTCGAGCAGCTTCAGCGCTCCGCCGAGGCCGGCATTGTTGACGAGCAAGGTCACGTCCGGCGTTTCCCGCAGGAAGGCCTCGACGCGGGCGAGATCAGCCGGGTCGGCAAGATCGGCGGGCAGGATGTCGACCTTGCGCCCGGTCTTGGCGCTGATCCGCCTAGCGACCTCGGCGAGCTTGTCGCCGCTGCGCGCGACCAGGACGAGGTCATATCCGCGCGTGGCCAGGCGATCGGCATAGACTGCTCCGATGCCGCTCGATGCACCGGTGACGACGGCCGTTCCCAGAATCTCGGACATGACGCTCTCCTTGTCGTTCTTCGGCGCCCCTAGGTTCGGCGGCGCCTGATGATGTGAAGGAAACTAGGAGTCCGGGGCGGAACGCGGCAGCCGGAAAGAATGAAAGCCAGCCTCTCAAAACCATGCACCGTAGCGGCAGCGTGAAAGGGAAAGACGGGACATGGCGGCGGCTGTGCCCTCCTCACTGCACCAATCGAGATCGATGCTGACGACAGGCTTCCTCCTCCGTGGCGGTTGCGATCAGTCGAGTTTTCGAGCGGGCGCCGGCGTCCGGTTTTCTGCTTCCAAGGCATGGCAGAACGAGAGGTCGATTTGAGAGCAAGGATCGGAGTTCGGGAGGTCACCGCCGAACATAGCTTCGCTCATGAGGGCTGAGCAGGAAGCTACGGTTATGAACGTCACGATCATCAAGGACAGGCTGCCGGCGTCGATCGACGTCGAGCCGGTCGACATTCTTTTTCACGCCACGGCCGACACCAAGCTCGGCAAGGTGCTGATCGCCCGCAGCGCGACGGGAGTCTGCGCCATCCTGATCGGCGAGAGCGCCGGAGATCTGGCTGCGGATCTTGCCGAGCGCAAGCGCATTCTCATCCAGAAGGAAGCCATGGCATGAACGAGAAGGTCGCCACCCTCTCCTCGGCCCCTGCGGAAAACTCTGCGGATGCGCGTGTCGCCGCCTATGACTGGCAGGCGCTCGCGGGCGAGCTCGACGGTTTCGGCTGCGCCGTCCTTCCGAAACTGCTGACGCCGGGAGAGTGCCGCGAGGTTGCGGCGCTCTATCCTGATGAGAGCCATTTCCGCAGCCACGTCATCATGGCACGGCATGGCTTCGGCAAAGGCGAATATCGCTACTTCAAATACCCGCTTCCCGATCTCCTCGGGGGGCTGCGGACGGCGCTCTATCCGCATCTGGCCGGAGTCGCCAATGCCTGGAACCAGCGCATGGGAATTGACGAGCACTATCCCGCGGAGCACGCCGCGTTCTTGCGCGAGTGTCACGATGCCGGGCAGGCGCGCCCGACGCCGCTGCTCCTTCAATACGTCCCGGGTGACTTCAACTGCCTGCACCAGGACCTCTATGGCGACCTCGCCTTTCCGATTCAGGTCGCCATCCTGCTCTCGGAACCCGGCCGCGATTTCACAGGCGGCGAATTCGCGCTGACCGAGCAGCGGCCGCGCATGCAGAGCCGCGTCGAGGTCGTGCCGCTGCGCCAGGGCGATGCCGTCGCCTTCGCCGTCCACAACCGGCCGGTGCAAGGTGCGAAGGGCAACTATCGCGTGAACCTGCGCCATGGCGTCAGCCGCGTCCGTTCCGGCATGCGCCATACGGTCGGCATCATCTTCCACGACGCCAGATAGGACGGACCTCCACTGCAGGGCGCTCTGGCCTGAAACGCCTGGAGTGTCGGTTTCCAGGCCGGTTCCTGTTCACCAACCTGGTGTATTGCCGGGGACGACGATGCCGGGTCGGCGCTGATGGTTGCTTCCTATGCCGAGCTCACGCGGAAAACATGGCGATCCGTCGCGGAATATCTTACCCAGCCGTTCACGGCCCGACGATCATCTGGCGACACGTCGATACTGCGCAGCTCCGCGCTTGCCAGGCGAGCCATGTAACGGCAATGTCCCGCGCGGCTAAGACGTTCAGCACATGCATGCCGGAGTGTTTCTCGTCGGGCAGCAGGACATGGGAAGTCCGAACACATGATCATGGACGATGAGAATGCCGGTATCGGCAAGGTGGGTGCAGCCGGTCTGCTCAGCCGCCGCTCGTTTCTGGCCGGCTCGGCCGCCAGCCTCGGGGCGCTCGGTCTCGGCGGCTGCGTGACGCCCGACGGCATGAGCCTCGCCGAAGCGCAGAAGCTTTATGGGCCGGTGCCCGAGGAGAAGTTCCCGATCCCGGCGATCGACGTCAGCCATGTCGATCCGAAATATTTCCGCCGCACGGTGGCCTATGACACCAAGGAAAAGCCCGGCACGATCATCGTCGATCCCGGCAATTATTATGTCTATCGCGTCGAGGAGGGTGGCGCCGCCACGCGCTACGGCGCCAATGTCGGCCGCGACGGCTTCCGCTGGACCGGCGACGCCTATGTCGGCCGCAAGTCCGAATGGGCGACCTGGACGCCGCCCAAGGAGATGATCAAGCGCCAGCCCGAAGCGGCCAAATATGCCCGTGGCATGCCCGGCGGCCTCGACAATCCGCTCGGCGCGCGCACGCTCCATCTCTACCAGAACGGCGCCTATACGCTCTACACGATCTATGCCTCGCTCGATGCCGAATCGATCGGCAACGGCATCACCAGCGGCTGCATCGGCCTGCTCACGCAGGACATGATCCACCTCTACAACAATACGCCGGTCAAGACGAAGGTGGTCGTGCTGCCGGCCTGACGCAGCGGCCAGAGCTGACTGAACCGGGCCCTGGCGCGACAGCGCCGGGGCCCAGTTGCTGTGCCTGTGCACAGCCGCCCCTGTCAGGCGTATTCGGGCCGGCGCGGGGTGAAGACGTCGAGATTGATAACCGGCTCGTCGCCGACGACCTCGCCCCAATGCTCGACATTGGAGGGGATCACCACGAGCCCCCCGGGACCGATCAGGTGCTCCTCACCGCCGATGAAGAAGCGGATCGTGCCGCTGACGATATAGGCGATCTGCTCATGCGGATGGCTGTGCGGCTTCGGCTCGTGCCCGGGCATCAGCCGGTGCAGCGCCAGAGTCGCCGCCGAGCCGGAGAACGCCTTGCGGTCGACGCCCGGACGGACCGGTGTCCACGGAATCTGGCTCCAGTCGATCTTGTGAATGTCCATGGCGGCGGCTCCGATCGTTACTCAATTTGTCATTTGGCGGCGCCGAGGATCCCCGACGGGCGGATGAACAGGAACAGCAGCAGCACCGACAGCGCCGCGACGTTCTTCAGCCCGGCGCCGAAGCCGACGATGGCGAGCGCCTGCAGCAGGCCGAGCAGTAGTCCCCCGAGAAAGGCGCCGAAGGGCCGCCCGAAGCCGCCGACGATCGCGGCGATGAAACCGCTGATCGCGAAGGGCACGCCGACATTGAAGGCGGTGTACTGCGTCGGCGTGATCAGGATGCCGGCGATCGCGCCCAGCGCCGCGCTGAGCGCGAAGGCCAGCGCCAGCATGCGCGAGACCGGGATGCCCTGCAGAGCCGCCGCCTCGCGATTGATCGAGCAGGCGCGCATCGCCTTGCCGGTCCGGGTCAGCCCGAAGAAGGCGGCGAGCGCGGCGACGATGGCGAGCGAGCCGCCGACGATCCAGATCAGCTGGTAGCCGATCGCGACCGGGCCGATCATCAGCGGTGGCCGGTCGGTGAAGACGGGCAGGGTCTTGGGCTGGTCGCCGACAGCGATCAGGGTCAGTCGCTCGATTACGATCTGGGCGGCGAGCGTCGCCAGGATCATGACGAACATCGTCGCCTTGCGGTTCCACAGCGGCCTGACGACGACGCGCTCGATCGCAACGCCGAGCGCCGCCACCGCCGCGATAGCGACCAGCGCCGCCAAAGGCAGCGGCACTCCGTTCCGCGCGAACAGCACATGGGTGATCATGCCGCCCAGCATCACGAACGCGCCCTGGGCGAAGTTCACGATGCCGCTGGCGTTGTAGATCACGCAGAAGCCGATGCCGATCAGCCCGTAGACGCAGCCGATGCCGAGCCCGCTGACCAGGACCTGGGGAATGTAGGACCAGTCAGCCATGCGGCGCCTCCTGCTTGGCCGGCTTGCCGGTGCCGAGATAGGCGGCGATCACGGCCGGGTCGGCGCGGACCTCGGCCGGGGTGCCCTGCGCGATCTTGCGGCCGAAATCGACCACGACGACGCGGTCGGCGGTGTTCATCACCAGCGTCATGTCGTGCTCGATCAGGAGCACGCTGGTGCCGTCCTCGGCGATGCGGCGGATGATGCGCGACAGCGCCGCCGATTCCTCGGTGTTGAGCCCGGCGGCCGGCTCGTCGAGCAGGATCAGCCGCGGGCCGGCGGCCATGGCGCGTGCCAGTTCCAGCATGCGCTGGCGGCCATAGGGCAGGGCCGAGGCGGGCTCGTCCGCCATCGCCGCGAGCCCGGCGAAGGCCAGGAACTCGCGCGAGCGCGCTTCGACCGCCTGTTCCTCGCGGCGCGCGGACGCCGGCCGCAGCAGCGCCGCAAACAGCCCGGCCTTGCCCTGGAGATGGCAGCCGACCTTGACGTTGTCGAGCACGCTCAGATCCTCGAACAGCTTGACGAGCTGGAAGGTCCTGACCAGCCCGCCAGCGGCGATCTCGGCCGGCGGGCGGCCGGTGATGTCCTTGCCCTCGAAGGTGATCCGTCCGGCGCTCGGCGGCAGGAAGCCGGAGATCAGGTTGAACAGCGTCGTCTTGCCGGCGCCATTGGGGCCGATCACGGCGGTGACGCCCTCGGCCGGTACCTCGAAGGAGACGTCGTCGACTGCGACGAGCCCGCCGAAGCGGCGCGTCACGCCTTCCAGCTTGAGCCGGGTCATGACCGGCCTCGCGGGGCAAACAGGCTGGCGAGGCCGCGCGGGGCGTAGATCAGCAGCACGATCAGCACCGCGCCATAGGCCAGGTCCTGGTAGTCCTTGAAGGCGCGGAAGGTCTCGGGCAGCAGGCTGACGATCAGCGCGCCGACCAGCGGTCCGGCCACCGTCCCGATCCCGCCGACATAGAGCATGGTGAAGGTGACGATGACCATGTGCAGCCCGAAGACCTCGGGGCTGACGAAGCCGACGACATGGACGAAGAGCGAGCCGGCGAGCGCCGCGAAGCCCGCCGAGAGCAGGAAGGCGGCGAGCTTGTAGCGGGCGACCTCGATGCCGAGTGCCGTCGCCGCTTCCTCGCTGCCCGCGACGGCCGACAGCGCCCGCCCGAAGCGCGAGCGGCGGATCCGCGCGGCGGCGAAGGCGCAGGCCGCGACGACCAGCGACAACAGGATCAGCTGGCCGCGGTCGGAGGTTACCTCGTAGGGGCCGATGCCGAAGGGCGGGATGCCGGAGATGCCCATATAGCCCTGCGTCACCGACTGCCATTCGACCGTGATCTCGTAGGTGATCAGGCCAATGGCGAGCGTGCCCATGGCGAGGTAGTGGCCTTTCAGCCTGAGCGTCGGAAAGCCGACGATCGCGGCGACCAGCACGGCGGCCACGATGCCGAGCAGCATGGCGGGTACGGGAGCCCAGCCATGGCTGGCGGTCAGCACGGCCGAGAGATAGCCGCCGATCGCGGCGAAGGCGTTCTGGCCGAAGGAGACCTGGGCGGCAAAGCCCATGAACAGGTTCAGGCCGGTGACGAAGACCGCATAGATCAGGGCGAATGAGACGACGGTCGCCGGGTAGCCGCCGACGACCATGGCATAGCCGACCACGACCACGGCGAAGAGCCAGGGCAGCAGGCCGACGAGCCCGAATGGGCGCCGTTCAGGCGAAGTAATGCTGGGCGAGATCGTCATGGGAGGTGATGTCATCAGGATCGAGTTCGGCGACGATGCGCCCGAGCGAAAGCAGGTAGACGCGGTTGGCGAGTTCGAGCGCCAGCGGCGCCTTCTGCTCGACCAGCACGATCGACAGGCCTTCGCGGTTGAGGAGGCCGAGCGTCTCCAGGATCTCTCCGGTGACGCGCGGCGCGAGGCCGAGCGAGGGCTCGTCCAGCAGCAGGAGCTGCGGCCCGGCCATCAGCGCGCGGCCGAGCGCGAGCATCTGCTGCTCGCCGCCCGACATCGAGCCCGCGGCCTGGCCGAGCCGTTCCTTCAGGCGTGGGAACAGCGTCAGGACGCGCTCGCGACGGCGGGCGAACTCGGCCTTGTCACGCAGGCGATAGGCGCCGAGTTCGAGATTGTCGGCAACGCTCATCGGCGCGAACAGGCCGCGTCCTTCCGGCACCAGCACGATGCCGCGCGCCGCGAGCGCGACCGCGTCGTTCCGTGGAAGGAGGTCACCACGGAAGCGGACCTCGCCGCCGTTGGCGGAGAGCCCCATGATCGCGCGCAGCAGCGTCGACTTGCCGGCCCCGTTCGGGCCGAGCACGGCGACGAGCTCGCCTTCGCCGATGCGCAGGTCGACCCCATGCAGCGCATGGATATGGCCGTAGCGCGCGGAGAGGGCGGTCGCGGTCAGAATGGGCGGGGCAGTGCCCGCCCGGGGCGTGGCCGCGGCGGCAAGGCTCATTGCACCACCTTGACCTTGCCGCCTTCGATCGTGGCGAGCACGAACGGGTTCTCGGTGATGCCTTGATGCAGCTCCGGCTTGAAGTTGTAGATGCCGGTCGTGCCCTGGAAGCCGCTCAGCTCCTCATAGGCGGCGCGGACCTTCTCGCCCTCGAAGGATTTCGCCTTCTCGATCGCGGCCGCCGTCAGCATGACGCCGTCCCAGCCGCGCGAGGCCCAGTTCGGATCGCGGTCCTTGAACTTCTCGCGCCAGGGATCGAGGAAGCTCTTGATGCCGGCCTTGAGCGCGCCTTCGGGCAGGGCCTCGTAGACCTGCGAGGGGGAGGCGACAAAAAAGAACTTGTCGCCGAGCACCTCGGCGACCGGGCCGAACACGGCGAGGTCCTCCAGGCTGGTCAGCAGCAACATGTCGGCGCCGAGCTGCTTGATGTTCTTGGCGGCGGTCAGGGTCGTGCCGCCGAGGCCGATCTTCAGGATCGCCCCGGCGCCGGCCGAGCGCGCCTTGCTGATCTGCACGCTGAGATCGGCGTCGTCCTGCTTGTACTGGTCGACCGAGACGACCTCGAGCCCGAATTTGGCGGCGTTGCGCTCGGCCACGCTCTTCTGGAGGTTGGCGTAGGGCGTGGGATCGTGCAGCACCGCGATCTTGCGGATTTGCGTCTTCTCCTTGAGGTATTCCAGACGCTTGTCGACCTCGAAGCCGGCGGGTGGCAGCGTGCTGAAGGCCCAGACCAGATGCTCGGGCTGCGTCGGCAGGATCGAGCACAGCATCATCGGCACCTTGGCGCGCTGCAGCAGGCCCGCCGCAGCGAAATTGCCGGCCGAGACGCAGCCGCTGACGAAGACGTCGACCTTGTCCGAGCTCAGCATCTTTCGATAGACGGTCACCGCCTCCTGCGGCTCCGAGCGGTTGTCCTCGACCACCACCTGGATCTTGCGGCCCATCACGCCGCCCTTGGCGTTGAGGGCGGCCGCGGCGAGCTCGACGCCGTCGCGCCAGGCACGGTCGACGGTCGCGGCATAGCCGGTCAGGCCGGCGGAGACGCCGATCTTGTAAGGTTCCTGGGCACTGACGGGCAGCGCGCCGGCCAGTGCGAGGCTTGCGGCAAGGCCTGCCGCCAAAAAGGTCTGCTTCATCATCCGTCCTCCCCGTTTCGCTCGTTCCCGGCTGATGGTCCCGTTGCGGGCCCCGCCTTCTTCTTGGCTTTGTCTTGGTCCGGTGGCGGGCGTCAGCCCGGCTTGCCGTAGCCCCCGCCACCCGGCGTCTCCAGCAGCACGACGTCGCCGGCCTGCATGGTCAGCTTCCTGGCCTCGCTGACGGACTTGCCATTGACGAGGAAGCGGCCGGGCGCGCCCGAGAGGCCGCCATCAATGCCGTCGGGCCCGCGATCGAGCCGGCTCGGCACGGCGTTCAGCAGCCAGGGATGCTCGGTCAGCATGTGGAACTGGATGATCTGGCCGTCGCCGCCCGGCATCCGGCCCTTGCCGCCGGAACCCGGCCGCAATTCCTTGCGGTCGAAGACGATCGGCATCGCCGCTTCGAGGATCTCGATCGGCACGGCTGCGACGCCGGTCGGATAGCAGGTGGCGCTGGGGCCGGGCTTGCCGGCGCGGGCGCCCATGCCGCCGGAATAGTTGAACATCGACGAGGTGAAGGCCTCGCCGCCGGCGCGGCGGCCCTGGATCTGGATGGTCCAGACCGCGCCGGAGCCTTCCGCCAGCACGCGTTCCGGCATCACCTGGTGCAGCGCCTTGAGGATCGGCATCGGCACGTACATGCCGACGACATGGCGCGCATTGACCGGGGCCGGATAGGCGCAGTTGACGATCGAGCCGACCGGCGCCCGGACCTCGATCGGCGCCAGCGAGCCGGTGTTGTTCGGCAGCTCCGGGTTGAGGCAGGAGCGGATGGCGAAGGTCGAATAGGCGTGGGTGTAGTTGAGGACGACGTTGATGCCGGTCGTCGTCTGCGGCGAGGTGCCGTCGAAGTCGACGATGATCGAGCCGCTGTCGGTGTCGACCGTGACGGCCGTCCTGAGCGTGATGACCTCGCCGCCCGGCACGTCGAAGGCCGCCTCGCCGTGATAGGTGCCCGGCTTCAGCTTGCGGATGGCGTTGCGTGTCGCATCCTCGGAGCGGCTGATGATCTCGTCGGACAGGGTCTCGATATCGTCGATGCCATAGCGCTCGCACAAGGTGACGAGATGCTCGGCGGCCGCCTCGCCGGAGGAGACCTGCGCCGAGAGATCGCCGAAGACGGCATCCGGGGTCCGGACATTGTGGCGGATGATGTCGTGCAGCATCGCGCTGGGCTTGCCGCGCTCATAGAGCTTGAGCGGCGGGATCCAGAGGCCTTCCTCATGCACGTCGCGGGCGCCGGCGCCGATGCCGTAGCCGCCGATATCGGTGTGGTGGATGGTCGAGCCTATATAGGCGAGCAGCTTCTGCCCATCGAAGATCGGCGTCAGGATGGTGATGTCGAAGAAGTGCCCGGCCGAGAGCCAGGGATCATTGGTGATCAGCACGTCGCCGGGCTCGCAGCGATCCTTGAACAGGCGCACCAGATGCGCCCCGGCGAAGGCGAGCGAGTTGATATGGCCGGGCGTGCCGGTATTGGCTTGCACCACCATGCGGCCGCGTTGGTCGAACAGCGCGCAGGCGAGGTCGCCGGCCTCGCGCACGATCGGGCTGAAGGCGATGCGCTGCAGCGCCTTGGCCCGCTCGGTGACGATCCCGATCAGGTTCGACCAGAGGATTTCGAGTTCGACGCCATCCATTGGATGTGACCTTGCCATCGGGTTTAGCCTTTCGTGGCGACGATGCAGCCGAGCGCGTCGATCGTCGCGCTCCAGCCGGGCGGCAGCGCGGTCGTGGTCTCGCGCTCCTCGATGATGGCGGGGCCGGCGATGGTCTGGCCGGTGGCGAGCGCCGAACGCTCGTAGACCGGCACCGACTGGCCGTCCTCCCAGGCATGGACCGGCCGGTGGCGCTTGGGCGCGCCGGCGGCGATCGCGGGGACGGTGCGGCTGGCGGAATGGGGCAGGGGGCCCCGCGCGACGACACGCCAGGTCACGAGCTCGATCGGGACATGCGAGGGGTTGACGCCGTAGAGCGTGCGATAGGCCGCTTCGAACTGCGCGGTCAGCGCGCCTGTGTCGCGGACGAGCCGCGGATCGGCCTCGAAGATGATCGTAACTTCGTGCTGCTGGCCGACATAGCGCATGTCGGCGCCGACCAGGATCGTCACGTCGGCGGGCGCGCAGCCGGATTCGCCCAGCGCCGTCAGCCCTTCCTTCTCGAGATCGCCGAGGACGCGGTCGACGCGGGCCCAGTCGAGCTGGTCGATCCGGGTCAGGTCGCTGCGCACGAGATCGAGCCGAACGGGGGTGACGAGCGTGCCGAAGGCCGAGAGCACGCTCGACTGCGGCGGCACGATCACGCTGGTGCTCTGCAGCAATTCGGCGACGCCGCAGGCATGCAGCGGCCCAGCGCCACCGAAGGCGAAGAGCGGCAGGCCGCGATAGTCAACGCCGCGGTCGGTGGCATGGGTCCGCGCCGCCGAGGCCATCGCCTCGGTGACGACGCGGTAGATGCCGCGCGCCGCCTGCACCGGGCTGAGGCCGAGCGCCTCGCCGAGCCGCGCCATTGCGCCATCGCAGGCGGCCTTGTCGAGCGACATGTCGCCGCCGAGGAAGTTCTCGGCATCGATCAGGCCGAGCACGAGATCGGCGTCGGTGACCGTGGCGCTCTGGCCGCCGCGACCATAGCAAGCCGGCCCGGGATCGGAGCCGGCGCTTTCGGGGCCGACCTTGAGCAGGCCGAGATCGTCGACATGGGCGATGCTGCCGCCGCCGGCGCCGATCTCGATCAGGTCGATCGAGGGCACGGTGACCGGCAGGCCGCTGCCTTCGCGGAAGCGGTAGCGGCGATCGACCTCGAACAGCCCGGTGATCAGCGGCGTGCGATTCTCGATCAGGCAGGCCTTGGCGGTGGTGCCGCCCATGTCGAAGGACATCAGCCGATCGATGCCGAGCAATTCGGCATAGTGGCAGGCGGCGAGCGCGCCCGCAGCCGGGCCGCTCTCGATCATCCGCACCGGATTCTTGCCCGCCGTCTCGGCGCCGACCACGCCGCCGGAGGACAGCATGATCAGCGGCGTGTTGGCGAAACCCTCGCCGCGCAGCCGGTCGCTGAGCCGCTTGAGATAGGGCTGCGAGATCGGCATTGCATAGGCGTTCACGGTCGCCGTTGAAGCGCGCTGGTATTCGCGGATCTGCGGCGCGACCTCCGCGGAGGTGCAGATGAAGACGTCATTGAGCTCGCGCGACAGGGCGGCCGCGACCAGTGCCTCATTGTCCGGGTTGGCGAAGCTGTTGAGGAAGCAGATCGCCACGGCGCGTGCACCGCTGGCGCGGATATCGGCTGCGAGCCTGGCGATGTCCTGCGGGCTCGGCGCCAGCGCCAGCGTGCCGTCGGCCAGGACGCGCTCCTTCAGGCCGAAGGTCAGCTCGCGCGTGACCAGCGGCTCGGGGAACTCGATCTGGGGGTCGTACATGTCATAGCGGTGCTCGTTGCGGATCGAGAGCACGTCGCTGAAGCCCTCGGTGACGACGAGCGCCGTCGGCAGGCCCTTGCGCTCGATCAGCGCGTTGGTCACGACGGTCGTGGCATGGACCACGACGCCGTCGACCGCATCCGCGGCGATGCCGGCCTTGCCGAGCACGGAATCGACGCCGCGGAAGAATCCCTCCAGCAGGTCGTGATGCGTGGTCAGGGTCTTGTCGACGCTGAGGCCGCCGCGGGAGTCGCGCAGGACGATGTCGGTGAAGGTGCCGCCGATGTCGACGGCCAGCGAATAGGTCATGGTCTTCAGTCTTTCCAGGTCAAGCCACGCGAGATGCGTGCGGCGCTGCTGACGACTTCGCGGATCTGTTCGGGGTCGGGAACGGGCGGGATGAACTGCGTCGCGCCGACGATGGCGATCGAGCCGACAAGGACCTTGCGGTGGTCGAAGACCGGTGCCGCGACCGTGTTGACGCCGGTGATGACCTCGTCGGGCGCCGTCGCCCAGCCGCGGTCGCGCACGACGTCGAGATCGGCGAGCAGCTTCTCCCGCGAGACGATCGTCGCCGGGGTCCAGGCCTCGAGCGGGCCGTCGGCAATGGCGGCGGTGCGCTCCTGCGAGCCGAAGGCGAGCCAGATCTTGCCATGGGCGCTGGCGTGGAAGGCGAGGCGCGTTCCGGGCCGCGTCGAGAATTCGATCAGCGTGCGGCCCTGGATCAGTTCGAGGACGATCAATTCGTCGTCGACCGCCGCGCAGACTGTGACCGCTTGGCCGGTGCGGTCGCGCAGGGTCATCAGCTCCTCGCGTGCGGCGCTGACGATGTCGAAGCGCTGTCGCAGCGACTCGCCCAGCACCATCAGCTTGATCCCAGCTTCGTAGCGGCCGGTCTCGGCCTCCTGCCGGACGAAGCCGTGGCGCTGGAGAGTGACCAGATGACGATAGATCGTCGCCTTCGACGCCGAGAGCGCCTCGGCGATCTGGGCGAGCGAAGCCGGACGGCTCTGCTGCACCAGATACTCGACCGCCTGCAGCGCCAGATCCAGCGTGCTGGTGCCGGCTGGCGCAGGCCTCTCCGCGGCTTTGGGCGGCTCCGTCGACAAAGGCGTTCCTCATATATCGTTTCAAATAATGAAATGTCATTTTATTATTTGATACGCTACGAGTGAGCCATGCTACCTGTCAAGCTGCCTGCGGTTGTGATGTCTGGTGCGGTCGACCCGTCGTTCCGAGTTGACTTTGGCCCGGGGCGACAGCTTCCTTCGCTGCCATAGAAAGGGTCTATGGCTATGACGATCAGCTATTCCGGGCTTGCCGCCTTCCATGCCGTCGCGGAGGCGAGCAGCTTCACCGGCGCCGCCAAGGCGCGGAACGTCAGCCAGCCGACCTTGTCGTCGCAGGTGCGGGGGCTGGAGGAGGCCTATGGCGTCAGGCTGTTCGACCGGATGGGGCGGCAGGTCAAACTGACGCCGCTCGGACAGAGCCTCTTCGTCATTACCGCGCGCCTGTTTTCCGCCCAGGACGAAGCGCAATCGCTGCTGGCGGGCACGCGCACCTTGCAGCGCGGTCATCTGCGCATCGCCGCCGACAGTGCGACCCATGTGATGACGGCGCTCGCCCACATGCGCGAGAAATATCCCGGCCTGACCTTCTCGATGACGATCGGCAATTCGTCACAGGTCGTCGACCAGATCATGGACTTTGCCGCCGATGTCGCGATCACGGCGCGGCAGAGCTCGGATCCGCGGCTTCACATCGTCAAGCTCCGCTCGGACCGCCTGGTCGCCTTCGTGTCGAGCGACCATCCGCTGGCGGTGCATGACGCGATTCCGATCGAAGCCTTCGCCGGCCAGGACATCGTCCTGCGCGAACGCGGCTCGATCACCCGCGAGGTCTTCGAGGGGCGGCTTTTCGAGGCGTCGGTGCGACCGGCCAATCTGCTCGAAGTGCAGTCGCGCGAGGCCGTGCGCGAGGCGGTCGCGGCCGGGTTCGGCATCGGCGTGATCTTCAGCGCGGAATTCCGGCCCGACGCGCAGGTGAAGCGCCTGGAGATCACCGGCGCGGATTTTTCCGTGGGCGAGTACGCGGCCTGCCGTGCCGAGCGGCGGCGCATCCCGCTCGTGCGCAGCTTCTTCGAGACGGTCCAGGAACTGGCGGCGGCGGAGTGACGCTCACGCCATCCGCATCAGCACCAGCGAGGCGACGATCAGGCCGCAGGCCAGCAGGCGCGAAGGCTGCAGCGGCTCCTTCAGCCACAGGAAGGCGATGAGCGCGCCGAACAGCACCGAACTCTCGCGCAGCGCCGCGACGAGCGGAATGGGCGCCACGGTCATCGCCCAGATCGCGATCCAGTAGGCGCCGAGCGCCAACACCCCGCCGGCGGCGCCCTGCAACCAGAACGGTCGCATCGCGGCCCAGGCGGGCCGGCCGCGGCGCAGCATGACGAAGAGAGTCAGCGGCAGCGCGTCGACGGCGAAGAGCGCCGCCGAATAGGCATGAGGATCGCCGGCCGCGCGTGCGCCGAGCCCGTCGGCGAGCGTGTAGCCGCAGATCATCACGGCAGCCAATGCGGCGAAGCCGAGTGCCGCGAAGTCGAACCGGCTGCCGCGCCGGCGCCCGAGGATCGAGATCAGCATGATCCCGAGGCCAAGCACGAGGACTGCGAAAAGCTGAAGCGGAGCGAGCTGTTCGCCGAGAAAGCTGACGCCGATCGCGGTCGTCAGCAGCGGCGCGCCGCCGCGCGCCAGGGGGTAGATCTGGCTCATCTCGGCGCGCCGATAGGCCTCGGCGAGCCCGATATAATAGCCGAGATGCAGCAGCAGCGAGGCCACGAGCCAGGGCCAGGCCTCGACACGCGGCAGCCCGGTGACCGCGAGCGCCGGCAGGGCGAACAGCCCGGCGGTCAGCGAGATCATCGTCATCGCCAGGATCGGTTCCAGCCGGACTTTGACGAAAGCATTCCAGCCGGCATGCATGGCCGCCGCCGCCAGGACGGCTAGGAAGGTTCCGATGGTCATGCCTGGGGCTCGGCGCGGGCGCAGGCCGTGGGAACGGCGAATGGCGAGAAGGCGAGGACCACCTTGCGGTAGACCTCGCGCTTGAAGGAGACGACGCGCCCCGGCATGCCGGCGAGCGGCAGCCAGGCCCATTCGGAGAATTCCGCCGGCTCGTCGCCATTCGGCCGGGAGATGTCGAATTCCGCCTCGCTCCCCTCGAAGCGGAAAGCGACCCAGCGCTGACGCTGCCCCCTGAAGGCCGCGAGCTTGTGCGGCGGCCCAGCATAGGGCGGGAAGTCATAGGCCCACCAGTCCTGCGTCACGGAGAGGAGCGAGACCGCGCTGGCGCCGGTCTCCTCGGTGAGCTCGCGGCGCGCGGCGGCGACGATGTCCTCGTCGGGATCGATGCCGCCCTGCGGCATTTGCCAGTCGAAGCCGGGCTCGACGATCTCCGGTCCGGCGGCGCGGCCCCGTCCGGCGAAGACGAGGCCCTGCGCATTGAACATCGCGATGCCGACATTGGGGCGATAGGGCAGGCCGGACGGTTGCTCGGTCATGGTGCGCTCACTCGGCGGCGCTGAGCAGGCGCGTCGCCTGGAGCAGTCCGCGATGCTCCAGCAGGCCGTGCACGGTTGCCGCGATATGCGCCTCGATGCGCTTCAGGTCGCGGGTGATGTCGAGCCGCAGGGCGCTCAGGACCAGGGCCTCGCGGTCGCCCTTGCGGATCTCGGCGAGATGGTCCTCGATCGCCTCGCGCTCGAGCTCGCGGAAGGTCTCCTTTTCGCGCACGAGCCGTCGGGCGGTCGCCTCGTCTTGCGAGATGAAGACGGTGACGGCCAGGCGCAGGTGGTTGCGCAGGCGCTCGTGCATGTCGCTGAGCGAGGCGAGCGTCGCGCCCGGCAGGCGGCGCCGGTCGCGGATGCGCTTTCCGGCCATCTGCATCAGGTTCTTTTCGACGATGTCGCCGATATGCTCCAGGTTGATCGCCAGCGCGAGCAAGGCGGACAGGCGGCGCTCGTCATGCTCGGACAGCGCTTCATGCGCGATCGCGCCGACATAGAGCTGGATCTGGTCGTAGAGGCTGTCGAGCACGTCGTCGGCCCGCCGGATGGCGGCGACGCAGCTGACATCGTCGCTCGCCATCGCGCTTGCCGAGGTCTTCAGCATGTCGTCGACGACGTCCGCCATGCGCAGCACCTCGCGCGTCGCATTGGAGAGCGCGATCGACGGCGTCTTGAGCGCCGACTCGTCGAGATAGCGCGACCGCGCCGGGTCGAGTTCCGGCGCGGGCTCCGGCAGCAGGCGGGTCAGCAGCCGCGCGATGGCGAGCAAAGGCGGCAGGAACAAAGCCGCCATGACGAGATTGAAGGCGAGATGGAAGGCCGCGGCGGCGGGCGCCGGGGCCAATGGCAGCCCGGCCAGCAGGTTGACGATCAGAGGCAGCGCGAGGAGACCGAGCGCGCAGCCGACGAGCCGGTTGGCGAGATTGCCGAGCGGCACGCGCATCGCCGCATTCCCGGCGCTGCGCGCCTGGACCAGCGGATTGATCGCGGTCCCGAGATTGCAGCCGAGGACCATCGCGACCATCGCCTCCGGGCCGATGGCGCCGGCCGTTGCGAGGCTCATCACGACGAGAATGGCCGCCAGCGAGGAATGGGCGGCGAAGCTCAGCAGGGCGGCGAGCAGAAGCGCGACAGCGGGGTCGCCCGACAGGGCGGACAGCAGCGTACGCAGTACGTCGGAATGCTCCACCGGCTGCATGGTCGCCTGCATCAGCTTGAGCGCGAGCAGCATCAGGCCGAGGCCGAACGCTACCTTCGCGCCCTCATGCGCCGCGACCCGCTGCAGGCGGCGCATGCCGACATAACCGGCGAGCAGCAAGATCGGGATGGCAGGGCTGATGTCGAAGCTCACCACCTGCACCAGCAGCGTGGTGCCGACATTGGCGCCGAGCATCATTGCCAGGGCGGCGGGTAAAGCGACGAGGCCGGCCCCGGCGAAGGAGCTGATCATCAATGCGGTCGCCGTGCTGGATTGCAGCACTGCCGTCACGCCCAAACCGGCGAGGAAGGAGCGCCAGCGGCTCGACAATCCCGAGGCCGCGAGCGTCCGCAAGCGGCTGCCGAGCGCCGTCGACACGCCCGCGGTGACGAGTTGAACGCTCCAGAGCAGCAGCGCGACCTCGCCGGCCAGCGCGAGCAGGGTCTGGGTCGGTGTCTGCATGGGCATGATCTGACCGCCCAGGCTCGGCTCAGCGCTGCCGCCAGCGCTGCAGGCGCCCGAAGACCATCCGGTCGAGGGCCAGATGCGCCAGCTTCACCGCGATGGCGGTCGCCATGATCACGGCTGCCATGCCGGCCGCGGGCGCGACCGCGCCGGCCTCGTCCATATGGACGATCGCGATCGAGGCCAGCTTCGTGTCGGCGCCATAGAGGAAGATCACGGCCGAGACGGTGGTGAGCGCGTTGACGAAGACATAGACCGCGATGTCGAGGATGGCCGGCATGCAGATCGGGGCGGTCACGCGCCGGAAGGTCGACCAGAACGGCACCTTGAGCGAGGCGGAGACGGCTTCGAATTCGGAATCGATCTGCTTGAGGCTCGTCACCGAGGTGATGTGGCCGACCGTGTAGAAATGCGCGATCGTGTTGATGACGAGAATGGCGAGCGTGCCATAGAGGAAGCCGAGCGGGTTCCAGGCGGCATTGAAAAAGAAGACGTAGCCGAGGCCGAGGACGAGGCCGGGCACCGCCATCGGCAGCATCGCCAGGAATTGGGCGAAGCCGCGCAGGCGCGGGGCGACCTTGAGCTTCTCGATCAGATAGGCGCCGCTGAAGATCAGCGCGGTCCCGATCACCGCCGTCAGCGAGGCCAGCTGCAGCGAATTGCGATAGGGCTCCCAGCCGCTCGGCTCGACCGTGGCGAAATCATAGTTCGTGAGCGTCAGCGAGAGATTATAGGGCCAGTAGCGGACGAAGGAGCCCCAGACCGCGACGGCATAGGGGCCGACGACCGCCAGCGCAACCAGGCTGGCGAAGGCCAGCAGCGCGAGGTCGCGCCGCCGCTCCGGCTTCGGTGCATAGGGGACGGCGCGCGCCGACAGCATCGCGCTCTGGCGCTTCTGGACCACCCGGTCGGCGAAGAAGGCGAGGACGGCCGGCACCAGAAGGATCAGGCCGACGACGGCGCCCATCGGGAAGTTCTGCTGACCGACGACCTGGCGATAGGCATCGGTGGCGAGCACGCTGAACTGGCCGCCGATGACTTTCGGGATGCCGAAATCGGTGACCACGAGCGTGAACACCACGAAGGTGGCGCTGATCACGCCATAGCGCGCGCCCGGCAAGGTGATGGTGCGGAAGATGCGCCAGCGGGTCGTGCCCATGGCCTCGGCCGCCTCGCGCAGGCGCCCGTCCGAGAGGGCGAGCGCGGTGACGAGGATCAGCACCGCATGCGGAAAGCTGTACAGGGTCTCGGCCGCGATGATGCCGACCGGCCCGCAAAGCGAGGCGCCCATCATCCAGGATTTCAGCAGGCCCTGATTGCCGAACAGGTAGATCAGCGCCAGCCCCGACAAAAGCGAGGGTGCGAACACCGGCACCATGGCGGCGGCGTAGAACAGGCCCTTGCCGGGGATGCGGCTGCGGCAGAGGGCGTAGGCATAGACGAAGGCGAGCGGCACGACGATGGCGGTGGTCAGCCCGGCGACGACGAGGCTGTTGGTCAGCGACGCCAGCAGCGTCGGCGTGGTCGCGTAGGTGATGAAGTTCGCCAGGCCGACGAAGCGTCCGTTGACATCCTCCAGGCTCTTCGAGAGCAGCGCCCAGAGCGGCAGGGCGATGATCAGGACGAGGACCGCGCACAGCGCCAGGATCAACGCGACGGCGACATGGCGCTCGCTGAGCCGGGGCGGCGCGATCTTCACGGCTGCGTCGGTCATCGTCAGCGGGGTCACAGCGCTCATCGCCCGCTCCCGGCGAAGACGTGCAGCGCCTCGGGCGGGAAGGCGACCGTGCGCACCTGTCCCGGCAGGATGGCGAGGTCACGCATCGCATTGGTCGAGAAATCGGCGGCGATCCTGGTCGAGCGCGAATGCGTCGGCTCCAGATGCGCCCGGCAATAGGAGCCGAGGAAGGAGAGGTCGCCGATCGTCGCCTCGAAGCGGTTGGGGGTGTCGGCGGTGATGGAGCGGGTGCGGACCTCCTCGGGGCGCATGGCGAGCCGCACCGGCGTGCCGACGGCGAAGGGCGCGGCATTGGCGACGAGCAGGTCGAGCTCGCCGACCCGGACCTGGCCGGGCCCGGTGACGATCGCATCGAGGAAGGTCATGTGGCCGACGAAATCGGCGACGAAGGGCGTGCCCGGACGACGATAGATCTCCTCGGGCGTGCCGACCTGCTCGAAGGCGCCGTCGCTCATCACGACGATGCGGTCGGCCATGGCGAGCGCTTCCTCCTGGTCATGCGTCACCATGATGGTGGTGACGCCGAGGCGCTGCTGGAGCGAGCGCATCTCGTCGCGCAGCCTGACACGGACCTTGGCGTCGAGCGCCGAGAGCGGCTCGTCGAGCAGCAGCAGCTCCGGTGAGGTCGCGAGCGCACGAGCGAGCGCGACGCGCTGCTGCTGTCCGCCCGAGAGCTGGACCGGGTATTTCTTGCTCTGGTCGGGCAGGCCGACCAGCGTGAGCAGTTCGTCGACGCGCCGGCTGATCTCGGCGGCGGGGCGGCGGCGGTTGACCAGGCCATAGCCGATATTGTCGGCGACCGTCAGGTTCGGGAACAGCGCATAGGACTGGAAGACGATGCCGAAATCGCGCTCGGCCGGGCTAGCGCGGGAGACGTCGCGCCCGCCCATCTGGATGCTGCCGCTGTCCTGCAAATCGAGGCCGGCGATCGCGCGCAGCAGGGTGGTCTTGCCGCAGCCCGACGGGCCGAGGAAGCAGACGAACTCGCCGCGGCAAATGTCGAGATCGATGCTGCGCAGGGCCTGGAAGCTGCCGAAGCTCTTGGCGAGCTTGCGGACCGAGATAAACGGAGCCGTGTTCGTGGTCATCGTACCGACCTTCTCTTGAACGCGCAGCGATGGCGTCGGGCGGGCGACTGCCGTCGCGCCCTGCATGAAACGCGCCGGACGGCCCGCCGCGACGGGCCGTCCGGCGCGATGGCGTCAGTTCTTCGGCGCAGCCTTCGACTCGTAGCGCTTCGACCATTCGGCGAGGACGCGATCGCGATTGTCGGCCATCCAGGACAGGTCGTTCCGGATCATGCCGGCCTCGGCATTGGCCGGGTAGTTGGCGGGCTTGTTCTCGATGCCGCGCGCCGCGACGATGGCGTAGGTCTTCGAGTAGAGCTCGTTGGCCTCCTTGCTCGTCGACCAGTCGGCGACCTTCTTGGCGACGGCGAGGTTCTTGCTGCCCTTGACGATGGCGCTGGCTTCCATTTCCCAGCCGACGCCCTCCTTCGGGATCACCACCTCGATCGGCGCGCCCTTGCTCTTCTCGGCGGCGCCGCGCATGTCGAGCGCGAGGCCGACGGTGCGCTCGCCACGCGCCGCCTGGACGCAAGGCGCCGAGCCGGAGTGCAGATAGGCGGCGATGTTGTCGTGCAGCCCGTCCATGAACTTCCAGCCCTCGGCCTCGCCCATGCTCTGCAGCCAGCCGGCGACCATCAGATAGCCGGTGCCGGATGAGGCCGGGTGCGGCATCACGATCTTGCCCTTGAGCGCCGGGTTGAGCAGGTCCTTCCAGGAGGTCGGCACTGCGACGCCCTTGGCCTCGGCGGTGTTGAAGCAGACGACGCCGAGATAGGCGTCCATGCCGGTCCAGGTGTAGGGCTCGTTGCCGTCGCGGAAGACCGGCTTCAGCGCGTCGGCGCCGGCGGGCTTGTAAGCTTCGAGCAGCCCGGCCTTCTCGAACATCAGCAGGCTCGATGCGGCCAGGCCCATCACCATGTCGGCGCGCGGATTGTCCTTCTCGGCCAGGAAACGCGCGGTGATGACGCCGGTGGAATCGCGGACCCAGACAACGTCGGCGTCGGGCACGGCCTTCTCGATCGAGGCCTTGAACGGCCCGAGCTGGTCGTTCTCCAGCGCCGTGTAGATCGTCACCTTGGTCTTCTGCGCCTGGGCGACGCCAGGAAGAGCAAGCGCAAAGGCGCCGACCAGGCAGGTAGCAAGCCAGTTCTTCATGTTCTCATCCCCTCATGTTGATTGGTGAACGCTCTTTCGACGTTTCTTCCCCTGACATGTAAAAACGCAGGCGGATCGCTCCGCCTGCGTTGGTTTTCCTGGTCACGCGTTCCAGGGCGTTGACCATGTCTTGACGTTTGTGAAGGACTTCATGGCCTCGACGACGCCCTCCTTGTAGCCGAGGCCGGAATCCTTGATGCCGCCGAAAGGGGACATCTCGATGCGGTAGCCGGGGACCTCCCAGAGATTGACGGTGCCGACCTCGAGCTCCGCGACAAAGCGCTGGACGTAGTCGAAGCGGTTGGTGCAGATGCCGGACGACAGGCCGTAGGCGGTCGCGTTCGAAATCCTGATCACCTCGCCGATGTCATCGGGCACCCGGATGATCGGGATGACCGGGCCGAAGGTCTCCTCATGCACGAGCTCGCAGGTATGGGGGATACGGTCGACCACGGTCGGGTGGAACAGCGCGCCCTCCGCTCGCTTGCCGTGGAGGACCTCGGCCCCCTTGCTGACGGCATCGTCGACGCGGGCCTGGAAGAGCGCGGCCGAGCGGGCGTTGATGACGGTGCCGACATCGGTCGCCGGGTCCATCGGATCGCCGCAGGTCAGTTTCTTCGCCTTCT
>JAESFU010000221.1_pt1 | contig 62922 bp, 55 predicted proteins | sample 9269461 | NCBI WGS metagenome assembly JAESFU01 (sample SAMN14502556, study PRJNA617107) | algae metagenome | isolation source: Stenomitos rutilans HA7619-LM2 and co-occurring heterotrophs from cave walls | place: USA: Waikapalae cave, Hawaii | collected 2009-07-28
CCAAGCGATGGGTCTTTCTAGCCCAAGGAGCCGCGACTTCGGCAAGACGTTCGGTAAAAATACAACGAGGACAGACGGAGTTGAAGCAGAAGAACTGACGCACCTGGAGCTGCAGGGTGAGGCGATATTTGAGCAAAGCTCTCAGCACGGTCTGGGCTAGAGAAGGTATGGTTCTCGTTCATGAGGCATTCTCCGTTAGGTGCATAGACTCGAATGGTGTAGCTCATAAGGGTGTGGTGTAGGGGTGAGTAGGAGTCTGAAATCGTCTCTTTTTCAGCAGGGAACACAGAAGGGTTAACGGGCTTTTGAGAAGTGAAAAGTGACTTGGGGGAATAACAGTAACTCGTTACTGAAAAAACGGTCTAGCGCTTCTAGCAGGTCTCCTTTTAGCTGCGACCGCATAAAAGGACTGGTTAAGGCGGTTTCGCTAGTGATGGGGTAGTCGCGCTTAGCGGGGTTCATAGGAGTAGGAGTTGAAATCGTCTCTTTTTCAGGTGTGACGGGTTCAACAGGTGAACATTCAGCTCTCAGTTGAGCCATTAATACAAACGCGTCATAAACAGCATTAGCGATTAAAGCACTTGGAGCATTAAGCTTGCACATCTCGTAACCGTTATTGCGAAACCATGTACCCCATGACTGAAGTTCAATGCGTTTCATCTGAAATACCTTGTCAGGATTAGCAAGCAATTCATTTTTGGTGGGGTAGTTGTAACGCATTTCTCAATCTCCTTAATTTGATTCGGTCTCTTAATCAAACTAACGGTTGTGAAGTTGACCGTCAATAAGTATTTATGCTTATTTTTCCATAGCTTTCTTTAATAGTTCCTCTACTTGTTCAACGGTAAAACCCTGTGCAATAAGCTCATCAATGATTTCAACCATTTTACGAACATCTTCTTTATGCTTGGCGGGAACCTTAATACTCAATGTTTCGTTGTCTGTAAGGTATTTTGGTTTCCTGCCACTACCCTCTCTTGCCCCGCCTCTACCGAATCCTTTAGCCATAACTCAACCTCCCATCACTGCACTACCTGATTCTCTCATAATGCAAAATTTGAAAGCGTAACGTAATCAGCGCTTACCCTTAATCAAGTGTGAAAAGTGTGTGCAGAGAAGTGTGCAATACTGTGAAAAGAGAGACGTAACGTGACCCCTGAAGTGGGTTGCGCGTACTGTCAGGGCGATTAGCACAGTGGTAGCGCACTTCCTTCACACGGAAGGGGTCACTGGTTCGAATCCAGTATCGCCCATACAACTCAAAAGCCTTGAAACGAAAGCCTTGAAAGACGCGAAAGCCTCTCGGGGCTTTCGTTTTTAATGCCACTATGTCGATTTAGAGAAGTAGTACATTTGTGAAGATTAGTCAGGGCAACCGCATACTCGAAATGCGAGGCTTGAGGGGCAACAAACAGAAAGCAGGAAGCTATGCCTCAGTTGGTTGAATCATCCGCCCCATTGCTAGCACATTTCAAGCACCTGGAAGACCCGCGATCGCAGCCTTTGCTGGAGCACGGGCTACTTGACATCATTGGACTGACGATTTGTGCGGTGATTTGCGGTGCCGATACCTGGGTCGACATTGAAAACTACGGGTGTGCGAAGGAGGAGTGGTTGAGGGGCTTTCTGCGGTTGCCCAATGGTATTCCCTCCCACGACACCATCGCTCGGTTATTTGCAGCACTCGACCCAGGAGCCTTGCAGAATTGTTTTTTGAGCTGGGTGCGGAGCGTGGCGCAATTGAGTCAGGGAGAAGTGATTGCGCTTGACGGCAAAACCCTGCGGCATTCCTACGAGACCGGGGGTAGCAAAGGAGCGATTCATATGGTCAGTGCTTGGGCAAGCCAAAATCGCTTGGTTCTCGGACAGACGAAGGTGGATGAGAAGTCGAATGAAATTACAGCGATTCCACAATTGCTGGCGGTGCTAGACTTGCACGGTTGCATCGTCACCATTGACGCGATGGGTACGCAAAAGGACATTGCCAAGCAAATTATCGCTGGTGGTGGGGAGTATGTTCTGAGTCTCAAAGGCAATCAGGGCAACCTTCACCAGGATGTCGAGCAACTGTTCCAATGGACGCGCAAGATTGCGTTCAAAGACGTGACCCACGAGTTTTATCAGACTATTGAGTCAGGTCATGGTCGTGTTGAAATTCGTCGTTACTGGTTGCTCGATGGGGTTGAGCACTTGCTTGATGCTCCGTTGTGGGTCGGACTTCGACGGGTTGGCTTAGTCGAATCGGAACGCCGTTGAGCCGGACAAGCACCCACAATTGAGCAGCGCTACTATTTGGTGAGCCTTGATGGCAATGTTCAACGCTTTGCCTACGCCGTTCGCGCTCATTGGGGCATTGAAAACCAAGTCCACTGGGTCTTGGATGTTGCCTTTGATGAAGATGCCTCTCGCATTCGCAAAGACCATGCTCCCGAAGACCTTTCCCCGATCCGGCATATAGCGCTCAACCTTTTGCGTCAAGACACTGAGACCCAAAACGGCATCGAGGCGAAACGGCTGAAAGCAGGATGGGACAACAACGACCTCGCGCGTCTCCTCACTGCTTGAATATGCGTTTGCCTTAGTGCTTGAGCAGTTAGCGTTGACTGAAATGCTATCTCATGGCAATTCAAGAGACATTATTCTGAAAATTGCTGCCAATCCCAACACAACTGAGACAACGCTGACTCATCTAGCCGAAGCCTTAACTCGCACAATTCGAGCGGCGGTTGCTGCGAATGCCAAGACTCCACTATCTGTTCTAGAGCAACTGGCGCAGGATGACCGACCAGAAGTGCGTCGAGCAGTGGCTGAAAATCCTAATATCTCGGTTGCTCTGAAAGCGAAATTACGGGAGTTTTCGCCTTAATTTTCCGCCACAGCAACGAACAACTCGACGGTAGGCGACTTATGACCAGCTCCAGCATTCTCAATTGACAACTGGGTCGATCGGATCGGGCATATTGAGGTAAGACGCGATCGATCCTGACTATGCTAACGCCAGAACAACAAGCCGCAGACGAAGCAACGCCTGTAGAGAAATTGCGGGAGTTCGTCCAGCAAAGCGTTGAACTCGCACGAATCGTTTCTCGAAATTCCTATGCTGATCCAGAGCTATTGCGAGAATTAGCCGCCAGTTCAGATCAGGAAGCCCGTTGTGGCGTTGCGGCAAATCCCAATGTACCTGTAGAAGTTCTGTTCAAACTAGGTGAGGAGTTTCCAAAGCAGCTATTAGAGAATCCTGTGGTATCTCTTTTGTTATTAGAAAATCCAGATCTCTTTAATAATCTTCCTCGCCCGACGGTAGACAGCATCTTGAAAGAGGAGTGCATCCCGACCTTCTTTCTAAACTGGGCAATCAATCAGCGTCGGATAGATTTTTCAACGTGGCTTGCTAAACAGCCTGAAACACCCAAGCGAGTCCTCGTAGAACAAGCAACTCGCTCAATTGCAGAGCAAAGCGAACCCTGGTGTGAGTTTTTGGAAAGTGTCATTCAAGATCCCAATACGCCTGACGATGTGCTTGAAGTCATCGCGACTAGAGATGACAGACTGCGAAACCCAATGACGGATAGAGTTGATCAGGCGCTTATGCTTAGACCGAAGCTACCCAAACCTGTGATCGAAATTTTGGCAGTCCGAGGTGCCGTCTCTGCCAAGATTGAAATTGCTAGACGACCAATCTCTGCTGATCTTCTCCGAACACTGGCGGAAGATCAATCAGAAGTCTGGCTGCTTTGTGCCGTCGCCCTGAATCCCAACACACCAGAAGATCTGTTAGAGGAATTGATTGTGGGCGATCGCAGTCCATACTATGTCAAAAACTCCGTCGCTTTAAGTCCCAACCTTTCTGATCGACTGGTGTTCCTGCTGCTTGAGAAGGATAATTTTGATACCCGATCACGGCTCGAAATCAACCCCCATCTTCCCATTACAGCATTAGAAAAATTAGCAAAAAGCTCAAACCGGATTCACCAATGGCTTGCGGCTATGCATCCAAATACACCCATGCCAATCTTGATGGATTGGCTCAAGCATGATCCATCCAAGCACACGCTCCTAGCTAGAAATCCTGCCATGCCGGAGGAGATCATTCGCCAATTCTTGAAAAGTCCATCTGCGTCGGTTCGTGCAGGAGTTGCCGAAAATCCCAGTACTCCAGAAACCTTCCTAATTCAGCTATCAACCGACCATGATTCCAATGTCCGTCATGCAGCACAAAAAGCTTTAAAGGACACCGACTCCAGGAAAGCCTGGCAGGAAGTTTACTTCAGCCAATCTACCTGGCAGTAAGCTCCGCGATTTTTGAATCTTCTTTTCACGATTTGGTCATTGATTGCTTCATTATGACTCCCACTGAACTGAAAGCCTACCTTGATCGTCTCCTCACCCAAAACTTGAAGATCAGCACGATGATTTGGGGATCTCCAGGAATCGGCAAATCGAGTATTGTGGGTCAACTGGCGTTGGAAAAGGCGATCGACTTTATCGATGTGCGACTCTCCCAACTGGCCCCCACGGATTTGCGAGGGCTTCCGGTTGCCATAGACGGGATTTCCAAGTGGTATCCGCCAGAATTTTTGCCCCGTGAGGGGAGGGGTATTCTCTTTCTCGATGAACTGAATATGGCTCCTCCAGCTATGCAGGGAGTCGCTCAGCAATTAATTCTCGATCGTCGGGTGGGTTCCTACACAGTTCCAGAGGGGTGGTTTGTTTGGGCAGCAGGGAATCGCAAAGAAGATCGGGCGGCGGTATTTGAGATGCCTGCACCCCTGGCAAATCGGTTTCTACATCTTCAGGTGGAGCCAGACTTTGAGAGTTTCAAAGCCTATGCGCTAGAAACAGGCGTACACGAACAAACCATCGCGTTTCTCTCGTTTCGATCGACGCTACTGCATAAGTTTGACCCCCAGCAGCCTGCCTGGTGTTCGCCGCGATCGTGGGTGATGGCAAGTGCGCTGCACACAGCAGGGTTAGGGATTGCGCCAGCGGTCGGAGTGGCGGCAGAGGCAGAGTTTGCGGCGTATCTTCAACTTTACCGCACCCTACCGGATCTCACGCCCATTCTGAAGGGGAATGGCGATCGCATGGCTTTTCCCACTGAACCGTCTGCCCGCTATGCCACAGCGATCGGTCTGACGGTACGGGCAGCAGACGCAAATCAAGCCTACAGCGCCTTTACCTGGCTCAGTCAAACGGCGACAGCGGAGTGGGTACAGCTATTTGCCATCGATATGTTTCGAGTCATGCGGAGCAAAGGACAGATGGGAACCCTGGCAAAACTGGTGCAGAAAGATGCTCAACTTCAGAAATTTTTGCAGGAGTTTCAGCAATTGGTGGGTTTATGAATTTAGATTTAATTGGGCTTAAATTTTATCTTTAGCGTTTTTTTAGCTGCTTTTATAACACTCTCATCATAATCTCCAGGTAGTTCTTCGCTGATGGCGGTCGATTGCGATCGATAATTTCCAGCGAGTTCTTCAAGGATGGCTGTCGGTGTATTAACATTGCTGGCGATCGCTCTGCGAATATGATCAAACACATATCTAAAGCGTTGGTGGAGCGAGTCTGGCGGATTCGTCGCCAGCATTTCTAATATGTGGGGCGGCGTTTTGGGATGCCCTGCTATCCCTCTGAGAATCCACTCTCCATCCAAATCATCTTCCTGAGTTTCAGTTGCTATCTCGTCAAGAATATCCTCATCATCCCAGTCACCTTCCTGCGTCTCAGTCTGAGCTAAAGTCGCTTCTATTAACGTCTCAAGAACAGTTTCGGTCAAATCATGGCGTCTTAGTACTCCCTCTCGGACTCGACCGCTCGGATCGGTTGCCAACGTTGCGACACTCTCAAGGGACGTATTCGGATGGGTTGCAGCTCTGTAACGCACGTCCTCAGTCTGTGCGTCAACCAGCCGTGCAAGAAGCTTGGCAGGGGTTTTAGGATTTTTGAGCAGGCTGGTGCAAAGTTCTATCAGCCACTCTGCGATGCGCTCTAGAGTGCTAGCCGACGCATTAGGATGTTCTGCCACTTTAAGGAGAATATCCTCATCGGCATCCAGGCTCAGTGCTTCTAACACATGGGAGGGTGTATGGGGATGGTCAGCCACTAATCGACGCACCGCAGGATGGCTATCGGCTGCAAACATTTCCAAGAAATGAACAGGGGTTCCCGGTTTTTCCTCCATAAACTCAGCAAGCGCGATCGCCATCTCTGAAGCATTTGGATGAGCCTTAACCAGACTGCGAATTTCCCAAGACTCTTCTCCAGCTAATTTCTCTAATACGGTTGCTGGGACACCAGGTTTTTGCAGAATTGCCCGATGTATTTCATTATTCCGCCAACTGGCAAACCGATAGAGAATATCAGCGGGTGTATTGGGATTTTTGACAACTGCGGATAGAACATCAAAACTTGAATCTTCTGCCAATTCAATCAATAGTGACGTTGGGGTGTTGGGATTCTTGGCAACGTGACATCGCACAGTTGTTTCAGGGTGTTGGGCAAGCTGCTCCAAAATTGAAATAGGCGTGTTGGGCTTCTGGGCGATCGCACCCAAGACTTCCAGGCTTGGCACCGTAGACAAATTTGCTAACGTCTCACCGGAAGCCGTTGAGCTACGAGCTAAAGATAGGCGGATAAATAAACTCTCAGGTTTCTCTAACAGCAGAATGTTGAAAATCGGGTTGGCAACGATCGCGTCAGGAAACTCTTTGCCCAGCTTCAGGAGAACGTCTTGCGGCGTGTTGGGATGGCTGGCAACTGCCCGACGAACGTCTGCATCTTCATCGTCGGCAAGCTGCTTGAGTAAATCAGGAGCGGTATGATCAGCAAGAGCAAGACGGGTGGCGCGACTCATAGCAGTATCCCGTAAGGCCGTAAGGCAGTAATGATGCTAGTTTGCCCTGAAATTAAGGGCATTTTTACAATAGAACCTGACACCTGGCAATTTGAAGATTCGTGAAGGACTTTCAAACCCTGATCAGTGCCTCTCTCCTGCGGTTGCGAATGAAATCTCCTTTCTTCGCCACACTGGCTCTCTTTGCTCAGTTTATCCCTACGCAGCAGACTCCCGCAGCCGCAACGGACGGCAAGGATATATTCTTTAATCCAGACTATTTACTCTCCCTACCTGCTGCTCAACAGGACGGGCTATTCCTGCACGAAGTCTTGCACGCTGCTCTACTACATCCTTTGCGACGAGGAGTGCGCGATCCCAAACTCTGGAATATTGCTGCTGATATTGTCGTGAACGGCATGATTATTCAGCAAGGTGTTTTTCAATTACCGCCCAACGGATTATGCGATCCCAAACTAGAACATTTCGGTGTAGAAGAAGTATATGAACTGCTGCTGAAACAAGATTCGGAGCAAATGAGTTTACCTAACCCTGATTTGCTCGATCGTCCGCCAGAGGATACTGATTCTAACCAAACTCAGAAGCAAAATCAGTCTAGTCCGACTCCCTCAAGTGAGCAGGTGCAGCAAAGCAGCAAGAACGCTCAAGGAAACGATCGGGACCAAACCGGTAATATCTCTCAGTCAAACAATCGGAACCAGAACCAGGACAATCGGTCTCAGAGACACGATCGAGAACAAACTGGCGATGATACTTCTCAAGCAGACGGTCAAAATCAGGATAAAGGCCGTGGTTCCCAGACGAACGATCAAGGGCAGGTGAGGGAGAATACCGCTCAGATCGGAGATCGGAGTCAAGATACAGAGAATGCAGCTCAATCGCGTGATTTGAGTCAGGATGCAAACCAGCCTCAAGCCAATGCATCCAAGCCAGCATCCGCGAACTCATTTGCGTCTGATAGCCTTTCCCAAGCTCAGAAAGCAGCCCTAGAAGCCCACTGGAAAAACGCACTTCAACAGGCAACGGTGATTGCGCGAACGGTGCATCATGGCAACCTGCCCGCAGGACTGGAGCGAGAGCTAGGCGTAGTGACCACTCCCCAACTGGACTGGCGATCGTATTTGTGGCGCTATCTGATGCAAACGCCGACTGATTTTCAGGGGTTCGATGGCGATTTGTGTACCAGGGGTTATATTTGGAATCGCTGATTGGCGAATCGGTGAATGTTTTTGTGGCAGTGGATACAAGCGGGTCGATCGGGCAGGTAGAACTCCAGGCATTTTTGAGTGAAGTTTATGGCATTTTGGCGGCTTACCCACATCTCCACTGTCTGTTGTACTACGCAGATGCCGATGTGTATGAACCCTATGAGTTAGAGTCGCAGCAAAATTTACCCAAACCGCAGGGGGGCGGCGGAACTTCCTTTGTACCCTTCTTTAAAGCGATCAACCAGGAGTGGGATAGACACAGTCAAGCCGTTAGCATTTACCTGACCGATGGCTATGGAACCTTCCCTTCAAAGCCACCTGAACTACCGACGCTATGGGTTGTGACGCCTGGCGGGTTAGCGTTAGAGCAGTTTCCATTCGGCGAAGCAGTGCGTCTGCTATCCATCGATTAACTTAGAGTTGAAGAGATAAGACGCAAGAAATGTCAAAGTTAGTTGCGTTTGACACGACCAACTGTCGATCGCCATACCACTGCCTCAATTTCTGCTCAGTCTCATCCAGGATAGCGATCGACCCAAGGCGATTGCCACAATTCCCTCAATGGCTTGCAAGCGGTCGACAACATGACAAATGAGCTGGGGCAACTGCTGATTCATAGTACTTCGTCCCATCACTTGTTCTAAATAATAATTGGGTGAACTGAAGCAGCGAAATTAACCACTTCAGTTCACCCGCGACAGATTGCCAATCTGGAACTGATTGTACCTGCTTCAGCCCAGGCAGTGGCATTGATTAAATGATCGTTCAAGAAAGCTTTAAGCAGAGGTTATGTCGGCTGCACTTAGTTTCACCACGATCTAGAAACCTCAGCGTTTAGATACACTAATACCAGCTTGCAATCATCTAGGCATCGCTAAAGCTACCTAGAGGAAATTGCCCACTAACGGAGAGAACAACTATGGCAATTGATTTATCTCCAATGATACAAAGTGCGAAGACCGCCGTTTATAGCTTTATAGCTAACGCAACAAACTCAGCCAATGCTGAAGCAAAAAGCGCACTTAGCAATGCGAGAACTTTAGCCGAAGAGCCGAAGCACTCGATCGAGACGTTGACCAGTCATCTAAGCCAATCGATCAGTAATCTAAATGCATTTATAGGAAACCTAAAAACGTCTGTCTTGGAGACAACTAGTGGTGCCATTAGCAACAACATAGGCACCATCCCAGAGTCTACCAATCAGGCTACAAACACCATCGTAGAAAACACTGGACGGGCATCAGGAGCTTTCGATGCTGCTACCAGCATTGCTGTACAGGTGCTAAACGATGCGGCAACTTCTCTGACTCAAACAGCAGGAAAGACAAAAAATTCACTGAATGAGACATGGCAAAAAACAGGGCAAGTCAGTGAAATGCTTTCTAGCAGCATTCAAAATCTGGTTGTGACTTCAAATCAGTTATGGTTAGAAGAACATCCAATGGTATCTTGGCTAGTCGCTCATCCCTTTTGGGCGATCGCGCTAGTTCTACTGACTCTTTTTCTAACCTGGAGCTTGTTGGGAGCGATCGCCCAATTTACGCAACAGGCTTTTTTGTTGATTTTACAAGCACCACTCAGATTAATTCAATCACTGTTTAGAGGTGTATTTCAGTTACTTAAGCGCACTGATAATCTTCCACTCACTCAGTTCAATGAGGAACAAATGCCTCAAAAGCGGCTTGTTGAAATTCTCAATCGCTTAGAGAGCTTGCGACAGGAACAAGAGGCATTAATGAAGGAAATGCAGACCATTCTTCTCTCCAAGCACTGAAAAGTGCCGCAGTAAATTTGAGCCCCTTTGACGCATCGATGCTGTCTGCTATTCCCAGGCTTCGAGTTCAGTGACCCAATATTGTATCAGGGCAGAAATTTGCGATCGTCGCGCTTCAAACGTCGCCGCAACCCAAATAAATACCAATCCCAGCAAAATGCCCAATGCCCATAGCAGCAACGAGTAATTGTCGATAAAGCGCCAAAGTTGTCGCAATACCTGGATTACAAACGCAGCCGTACCGACAAACAGAAAGGCCCGAATACGCAACACCAAGCCAGCCAGAATAAACCCAAGCTGAAGACTGATGCTGAGAAAGCCCAGTAAGAGGGACGATACACCTGCAATGCCTACTTCCGCTTGATAAAATCCAGTCAGGCAGACTAGTGCTGTTGCAAAACTCCGTAAAAGATGGCGTTTGTCACGATCGCTCGCCCCTCTAAATGTGGGGTCAACTTGCGCGAGATACAACAGCGATAGACTCACCAGTGCAGCAATCCACAGCGGTTCTTCTGCCCTCAGATTATGTAACCACCGCAGTACCGCCCAGTCTGCCAGCAACACACCGATGTAGCTAAGCCGTATTTGTCGTTCCGCTTTTGCTAACCAGGCGTAGAACGCTGCCACAATGAACAAACCCTGAATAGCGATCGCGCCAATCGTCAGCACAGTTACCGCTATAGGTAGAATCGCCGCCGATCGCTCCCACGGTTCGCGTTGCCATCCCCACCGTCGCCAAGGCAATTGATACAGCAAGAAAGCTAGCCCTGCCGCGATCGTCCCGCCCCACGCCAGCAGCAAGCTATCTGGAAGCAACTGGTGCAGAAGATGGGCGATCGTGGCGATCGCTTCGATAATACCTGCGTAAGTCCAGATGAGAAATGAGGTATGGGGTGTGGGGTGTGGGGTGTAGGGTGTAGAGGTCTGAATTGCTCCCGCTGCTTCCCCTGCCCCCCTCTCCCCTCTCTCCTCTCTCCCCATCGCCAATGCATACGCCGCTAAGGTCGCCGCGATGCTTGTCCACAGCCATTCTCCAGTGCTACTTAATGAACTGACGAACGCAAGTGGCAGTAACGCACTGCCCAGTGCCCAATGTAAATGAGCGATCGCTGCTACTTCGTGAACCGAAAGCCGTAGATAGGTCACCAGCCAGCGTTGCAGGAGTTGAACAACGATCGCGATCGCCGCCGCCAATCCTGCCATCAGAACAAGGCCATCCCCTGCTGCGCCGCCTTTTGCCTGCGAGAGTTGGTAAATCAAGAGTTCATACGCTGCGATCGAACCCCCCAACACTGATAGATAAATCAATGGTTTGAAGGGGTGCCTTCGCCCTACACCAATCCCAACGAGCGCTGCCGCCAGCGTGTAAAGCCCGGTTGTAGCGGTAAACGAGCGGTGTTGGAGAAGCAAGCCAATCAGGGCATAAAGAAGAGGGATGAGGTGCCAACTGGAAAGGGGGAAAGGACGGGATGAGGGATGAGGGATGGGGGATGAGGAATGAGTCTCTGGCCGCAGATTGGTGACTTCTGACTCCTGACTCCTGACTCCCCGATGCACTTGCCACCAATCACCCAAAAGTTGCGTTCCTAGACCAAGGGCAAGGTTCACGATCGCCACCGCATCAAGCGATCGTCCAGTTAGCGAGATGATGCCTGTAATCATAAGTTCCAGGCTCCAGGCGATCGCATAGAAGCCTGGGTTTTGAGGCCGTTGCCAGGTGCGATAACTGGTAGCCAGAAAGAGAATGCCAGCAGCCGCTAAGTACTGCCAGTGGGGAGACTCAATCTGTATATAGACTACTAGATGACAGAGCGTCAGGACTGTCAGGGTTACGACTGCAAGCGCGATCGCCCATCCATCTGTTGCCTGTCGATAGAGGGTTGCTAGCACTGTTTCACGACGGCATAGCCATCCCCACAGCAGCCACAGCAGGAGCAGGGCGATCGACAGCAGATTCACACTTAGCTCAACCGTGAGCGAATCTTTAAAAACCTCCCAGACTACAGCCGCCGCAAACGTAAGCCCAAAGCCAATAGTGATCACGGCTGTCAGCAACTGCCGTAACTGATGCGTATTGCTCAACATCAGCACAGTAGCCGTCCCTAACCCAATCAACCGTGCAGGAGCAGAATCGAACATCAAGAGCTGCACTAAAAACAGGGCGATCACGCTCAAAACGCTCGCCGATCGACGTTGAGGGAGGCGGCTACGGCTACCCAACACTGTCAAGGCAAGGGGTACTGCTAGCCACATGCTGCCCCAGGTTGTGGTATTTCCAAAGGTGTGGCTCACAAGCTCCCACAGCGACCATCCACCCAGCACTTTGGTAGACAAGAGTACATAGCTGCTAGCAGCAAGGAGAAGACCTGCATGCCAGGTGCTTTGCTGCCAGCTTGGGAGGGGGAAGGCAGGGGGCGCTGGGTGAGCGGAGGGGGAAGGGGAAGCGGAGGAAGAGTGAGGGGGAAGGAGGAGACTAGCGCTTAGGCTCCATTCAGCGATCGCACCAACAAGTAAAAGCGCTGCCCAGGTGTTTTGGTTCAGGTTGGGCAACCACAGGTGTATGAGAGAGGCGATCGCGGCTAGCCCAGTGCCATGCGTCAGGTAAAGCAGCGCAGCGGTTGGACGAGTGCGCCCTCGCAAAAGAGCAATCAGCGTAGCGGTCAATAGCACTAAATTGAGCGATCGTGTCCAGCTATTGCCAAAGCTGATGGCTGTGAGAACAAGCCCCAGCCCCAATGCCAACCATTCTGCCCGTTTCGCCAAATCGGGTTGCTGCCAACGGCGAAATCTTGCCGCCAACCCTAGTGTGAGTAGCACGTATGGAAAGACCGCTATCCCCAGTAGCGCCACTGGCATTCCCGCTTGCCCAGCCAGTTGAATACTCGTTTCAATGACACGCTGCTGCCAGTCTGGAGGGACGGCACGCCACAGCAGCCAAACCGTTTGCAGCCCTACAAACCAGCCTGCTATGAGATACTGCCCCTGACTCGATCGCAACAGATAATCCGCCAACAACCATATGCTAAGCCCACTGATGGCGATCGCCTGCCAGGGTGGAGTGACTGTCACAGCAATCAGCCAGCCAATCAACAATAAACCAGTACCACCCCGCTGCCAACCAATGCGACTGGCATCTCGTCGCCCCAGCCAGCACAGCAACCAGCCACAGACTCCCACCGCTAAACCAAGTCGGTCGATGGGTACGCCTGCTGCTAAAACAGCACGAGCAAGGAGGAGAAGAGTGGCGATTGCGATCGTGATGGTGGAAAGGGGTTGGGGGGAAGCAGAGGGAGCAGGGGAAGCGAGGGGAGCAAGTTCGTCTACATCCGCTAAATCTTCCTGAACCTCCGTCCCCTCAGAGACCGCTTCTGGCTCCTGACTCCTAACTCTCGACTCCTGACTCTCGTCTCCCAACTCCCGATCCTGATAGACCAGCGCGATCGTCGCCCCGATCGTCCCTACGTAAGTCGCCACTAGAGGAAAGCCTGCCCAACTCCAGCCCCAGTGCAGCCAACTCAACCCGATCTCGGTTCCGAGTGGAAGCAAGTCTCGACTCCCGACTCCCAACTCCCGACTCCCCATCTCCGGTTTAAGCAACTGCACCGTAATGCCTGTCAAGACCAGCGCTGCGATCGCTGCTATCCCCCAGCCCAGCCCACCACTCCACAGCCGAAAGCCATCCATCATCCAGAAATTGACGGGAATAATCAGCAGCGTAGCAATCTGAAGCATTCTTGCTGTCAATCGCAGCTTGGGCTGTCGTCCCGTCCAGACGCTTGCTGCCCAAAAAGCCAGCGTATAGGCAAACAAAATCCCGTACTGCCCGATCGGAGAAAAATTGCGCCACTGAGTTGCTGCCAACACCCCAGACGACACCACCACCATGAACACACCCAGAAACAGCAGCCAGATCACACTGACTTCTGCCATAAAGGATTGAATGCCTCGTGCGATTGGGCTAGGCGAACGTTCAACCGCTACACTTGCCCCTACAGGAACACGTGCGTCTTCAGTCGCAAAATCATTGGCTGCGGCAAAATCATTGTCGGTCGATCGCACCACGATCAACTCTGGTAAGGGGCATGTGAGATGATCGGCACAGATTTGTAAAACGGTGGCCTCCGAAAGCAACCCCAAACGCAACCAAACATCTAAGCCTTCCAAAAGGTTGGGATGCCCGGATTGGACGACAAGCTCAAAGATGATGGGGCGATCGAGCGGAGAAACCATAGCTTATTCAGAGTTTGAAACGTTGCTAGTTGTTAAGCGACTTGAGGCATGGATATAGGATGGCAACCTGAAGTGTGACTGTCAGTGTTTCACCTCAAGTTAGCCCAAAGCGTCTCCAAAAAGCAGGCTCAAGGCACGACGAACATATGCCGTCCAATCTTCTGATGTTGGCTGAAAAATCAAGGCGTAAAGCATAATGCCGCTCATGGCATCGAATACTAAATCTGGATCTAAATCCATCGGAACCTCATTTCTTGCTTTGGCTCGCTCAATGACAACAGCAAACGCCTGTCTTCGAGGTTGTAAGTATTTTGTCCAATAAATCTGGGCAAACCCAGGATTGCTTGATGCGCTGCTAATAATCATGGCAACTGTTTGTCGCCCAAGAGGACTGAGCGTCATTTGTGCAGCGTTCTTAATTAAGACATCAATGTCACTCCCAAGCTTTCCTGTATCAGGAATGACTATCTCTTCGCGGATGCTCTCGATCGCATCAGCCGTCAACTCCTCTTTACCGTTGTAGCGTCGATAAATAGTTGTCTTTCCTACACCAGCGCGATCAGCGATCGCATCAATGCTCATCGCCTCAAAGCCAACTTCTGCCAGCAATTCTAAAGTGGCTTGCAGCATAGCTTGATGAGATTGGGCACTCCGAGGTCTTCCGGGCGGCTTTTTACTTGCATCAGTCATAAGTGCTATCTTAAAAACGATACCGTATCGTATCGAAATAGAATGATGAAACAATATTCTCACTACATGGCTCAAGACAGCACTCAAACCCTTCGAGAAGGTTTAGAGGAATACTACGCGCTAAACCCGCACCTGACGTCGCCGGACACGCAACCACCTGAATTTGCCAAAGTTTTGCGGGCGCATGATGCTGGTCATGTTATCTATGGTTGCGATACAGGAATGTATGACGAATTAAAGATATTACCGTTGTTTTGGTGGACAAGTGAGTGTACCTTTCAACGGTTCCGTGAGATGAGAAATACACCTGCTGTTGATGTCATGTACGACGACATGATCAGAGAAAAGGGAGTTCTTTGGCTCTACGGAGCAGTGATCAGGGTGCTTCCGCTATTAATTCCAGCGCTAGTCTCAATTTGGTTCAAAACCCGTAAACGCCATAATCGTGTTCCTTTTCTGGAGTTTGAGCCGTTGCTCGATCGCTCTCTTCTAGAGATTCGCCAAGAGTTTGATCTTTTACCACTGTTTAAATAATTGGGTATGAGCCATTTACCGTTGCTGTTGCACCCACTGGCGAAAGTTGATTTCGGCAGACACTTCATCCAGTAATGCCGCTTCTAAAAATTGGTATAGATCTGTTTTTTGCACTGAGGGAAAGGTGGAAGAGCGATCGCGCTCAACGTAATGACCATCCACCAGGCACAAAATCTTCCATGCTCGTCCATTAAATCGCCAAAACTCCGGTACACCCATACTGGCATAGAGCCGATTTTTATTAATATCAGTGTTGGTAATATCAACTTCAACGACTAAATCTGGAGCCGGATCACGCTCTAAATCAATTTCGTGATCCGCAACCATAGCGTAATTTTGAATGTAATAGCCGTTATCTGGTTCGGCGCTTTTCAGTAAGTCTTCGCGATTGAGCGTCGTCGACCCCATCGTCTTAATTTTCATACCCAGCTCAACGACCAGAATACGGATAAAAAGTTCAATCAGCCGTGCATAGCGCTCATGGCTTTCAAGGGGCCTCGTAATTTCTAACACTCCGTTGTCATAGATGAAGCGAGCACGAGTACGCTCAGTCAACAATTGCTGAATTTGCTTAAACGACGACCAATCGAGATCGCGAAAGGTAATCCGCTTTTCACCGATCGGCTTAGGTGGAGACTCTAGCAGCATAGAAATAACCTCGCTTCAATGACTCGATGAGTGTTTTTGAGAAAAGGCTTCAAACTAACAACTAATAATAAAATTCTCACTCACTGAACGCAGATGACCTTTGCAGCTCAGCAGCCATATTTTACGTCCGGTGCAGCGCGACCGTCCTCAACCGTATTCCGGCTTCTTAGTTTTGTCAGTCAAGCAGGAGCTTCCCCTATGCTATCTGGAGCCCACGGCACTAATTGTGATCAGAGAAGTGCAGATGAATGCGATCGCTAGTAATAGTCTCTTTCCCACATAACCTTCCTTTGGACGCTAATAAGTGAGCTTCATTTATTAAGCAGTGAAAAGCTTAAATCGCCCTGATGATTAACTTGGAGAAGCCTAAAAATTGAAAAGAAACTATTCGGTAAATAATACTAACTAATGAATCGAGCGCATATCAAATCGATCGCGACTCCATTCTAGCGATCGTGCTGTTTGAGAAAGGTTTCCACTGTGGCGCGATCGGGCAAGGATGACTGTGCGCCTGCTTTAGTAGCGGAGAGCGCTCCAGTTGCTGCGCCCCAAACGATTGCCTGCCGTATTGACAAGCCCTCTGACAGGGCGGCGGCCATTCCCCCATTAAAAGCATCGCCAGCCGCCACCGTATCAACCGCCTTCACTGCAAAAGCCGGGATAAAAAAGGATTCGTCTGGCGTTGCACAAAAGACCCCGGTTGCGCCTAGTTTAATCACAACAGTCTCCACACCCCGTTGATGTAGGACAGTGGCAGCCTGAGCAGCAGTCGTTGGATCATGTACCGGAAAAGCAACCAATTTGCTTGCTTCAACGGCATTGGGCGTCATGATGTTGACACAGGCATAAAGCTCCGCTGGCATGTCAGATCGCGCTGGGGCTGGATCTAAAATCACACGAACTCTAGCCTGATGTGCGGCTTGCGCGGCGGCTAATACAGCCGGAAGCGGAATTTCAAATTGCAGCAAGAGGGCAGCAGCACCCGGTAGGCGCTGGATGACGCGATTAACGTCGATCGCCTCAATCTGTCCGTTTGCCCCTGAAATGACAATAATGTGATTTTCGCTTCGATCGTCCACTGCAATCATCGCCACACCCGACGCAGTAGTTTCATCAACCAACACATCTGATGTGTTAACCTCAGCCGACTGAAGATCGGCAAGTAGAGCTTGCCCGAACCCATCGTTTCCTACACGCCCTACCATCACGGTCGGTATATGCAATCGCGCGACAGCTACTGCCTGGTTTGCGCCCTTGCCACCGGGAATGGTTGCAAAGCTGTAGCCCAAGAGTGTTTCACCCGGAACTGGCAGTGAGGGCGTTCGGGCAACTAAATCCATATTAATGCTGCCAAAAACAACAACATGTGGTGCATTCATAAGCGTACCAACGGGTTAGATGAGAGCCAGGAGTTACTTTTTATTAAGCTTACGACGGTTTTAATGTTAGGAGAAAAGCTAAAACTGCCTTCTAAAAAGGGTTTTAGCACACAAGAATCTGCACTCTATCTTTGGGTATAGACGCTTGTCTGAGGATTTTATTTTGCAAACCATCACGGTAGGATAGAAATCTGGGAAGTGAAATGAAAGCAATAGCTGCAAGTTTAATGACAAGCAGGTTTAATCAAAGTTGTTTAATTCACTGAGACTGTTTATATCATCTACTTTAGACGTAACTAGTAGTGATTTTAGAAACGCAAACTCATTGCCTGGTTCACGTTTAAGCTTACGGCTCAAGCGAAACCCGGCATTAAACCATCTGAAACAATCGCCTTGCTGGCAACTCATACGGGTTGTAAAACGTTGATACTGCAAGTCTGGCACTGCCGATCGTAGTGTATTGCTGATTTAATCTTTAGCGATTCACTATTGTTTGTATTGACATCATTTGCATTTGTCCATGAGTCTGCTTTAACTGACTTTCTGTTAATGAATGGGTGACATGACCGTGAAAAAAGTAGCAATTCGTAACGCGCTCCGTCAAGGCAGTCTTGCGGCTGGCATCGTGGGTCTTGCTAGCAGTGCCTTTGTCGCTTGTACCGCAGGCAATCAGATTAATGAAGGCGTTCAGAAGGCGGTGCAAAGCGGTGATTTGAAATCGATCGCCGTGACCGTTGGCGACCTCAGCAATCCCTTTTTTGTGCTGATGGGACGGGGTGCAGAGGCAGAAGCCAGAAAGATTGGTGGTGACAGCGTGAGAACGACGATTGTTTCTAGTGGGTATGACCTGAATCAACAGTTCAACCAGATTGAAAACTTCATCGCGTCCAATACCAATGTCGTTATTCTGAATGCTGCTGATAGCAAGGGCATTGCCCCCGCAGTCGCCAAAGCCAAGCAAGCAGGGTTGATTGTCATTGCGGTGGACACGGGCGCTGATGGCGGCGTGGATGCCACGATTACGTCCAACAATGTGCAAGCGGGACAGCTCAGTTGTCAATACATTGTTGATCGCCTCAAGGGTAAGGGCAATGTAGTTATCGTCAACGGGCCGCCCGTCAATTCAGTGCTCGATCGGGTGAAAGGCTGTGAAGACGTCTTTGCCAAAAATCCAGGTATCAAAGTGCTGTCTAAAGACCAGAACGCGGAAGGCAGTCGAGATGGTGGGTTACGCGTGATGACGGATTTGCTGACTTCGTTTCCCAAAATTGATGCCGTCTTTTCGATCAATGACCCTAGCGGCATTGGGGCAGAACTCGCTGCCAAACAGGCGAAACGCAATGAATTCTTCATTGTGAGTGTAGATGGTGCACCCGAAGCAAAACAGGCGATCGAAGACCCTAAGAGCCTTTTTGTTGCAACGGCTGCTCAAGACCCACTGGGCATGACTCAGAAAGCCGTGCAGGTGGGTAACGATATTTTGCATGGTAAAAGACCTGCCGACCCCAACATTTTGATTCCCGTTAAGCTCATTACCCGCGACAACGTCAGTAGCTACAAAGGCTGGACGGGAGAGTGAGGGATGAAGGCTAAAGGCTAAAGGCTGAATGCAAGCCATCTAGAAACTTCCATCTTTATAAATAGAACAATAAAATTTTTTGGGAGTTGTTTATGACAATTGATACACAAACCTCAGTGCCTGATGCGCCGATCGCAACACCCGTTTTAGAAATGCGAGGTATTACCAAACGGTTTAGTGGTGTACCCGCGCTGCAAAACGTCAATCTCACCATTTATCCCGGTGAAGTCCATGCCTTGATGGGTGAAAATGGCGCTGGCAAAAGCACGCTGATGAAGATTCTGGCGGGGGCGTATATTGCCGATGAAGGCGAAATTCGCATTAACGGCGAACCGATCGACATTGCTGATCCGGGCAGAGCAAGACGTGCAGGCATTACGTTGATTTATCAAGAACTGAACGTTGCACCCAATTTGACCGTAACGGAAAACATCTTCATGGGCAGCGAGTTGCGACGGGGGCAATTTCTCGATCGCGAACAGATGGAACGTCATGCCGCAGAAGTGTTAGCAACTCTGGGAGCTGATTTTGAACCAAATGATGTGGTCTCTACTCTGTCGATCGCTGAGCAGCAGCAGCTTGAAATTGCCCGTGCGCTCAAAGACAAAAGCCGCATTTTGGTGATGGATGAACCGACGGCAGCCTTGTCCGATCGGGAAACCGAGCGCTTGTTTGAAGTCATCCGCAAACTTCGCAGCGATGGCATTGCCATTATCTACATCAGCCACCGCATGGAAGAAGTGTATGCGCTCGCCGATCGCATTAGCGTGCTGCGCGATGGCGAATACATCGGTAGCTTGACGCGGGATGAAATTTCCGCAGACCGCCTGGTGCAGATGATGGTGGGTCGATCGATGGGCGATTTCTATGAACACAAGCGGCAGACTAATGTGGGTGCTGCGGTGCTGGAAGTCAGAAACATCAGCGACGGACGCAAGGTCAAACCAGCCAACTTGACGCTTCATGCAGGCGAAATTGTCGGACTGTCAGGCTTGGTGGGTGCAGGGCGCACGGAGCTATCGCGGCTCATTTTTGGTGCCGATCCAAAGACCAGTGGTGATGTGTTTCTGAATGGTAAACAGCTACGGATTAACTCACCCGGAGACGCGATCGCGGCAGGCATTGGCTACGTTCCCGAAGATCGCAAAGATCAGGGCTTGTTTTTGGAGATGAGTTCGGGCAAAAACATTGCGCTCAATTCACTGCGGGAGGATGCCAGAATCGGCGTCATCAACTTTGGCACGATTGGCAAAATTGCCTCAGATGCCGTTCGCGATTTCAATATCCGGCTGGCGAATTTAGAAATCCGCGCGATGGATTTATCGGGTGGAAACCAGCAAAAGCTTTTGCTGGCACGGTGGTTAGCCATTAAACCTAAAGTGCTGCTGCTGGATGAACCCACTCGTGGCGTAGATATTGGTGCCAAAAGCGAGATCTATCGCATTATCAGTGACCTATCTGCACAAGGGGTTGCCATTCTCATGGTGTCCAGTGAACTGGCAGAAATTGTGGGCATGAGCGATCGCGTCCTCGTCATGCGCGAAGGGCAACTGGTTGGCGAACTGGGCGGCACAACAGGCATTGAAATCACACAGGAGAACATTATGGGTTACGCCACAGGAGCATCGGAGGTTACCGCATTATGAGTCAAACCGAGTTAACCCCACTGGGGCGGAACACGGGCGATCGACCCAAAGCGCGACAGCGAAGCAGCACCAAAAACTGGCTGCAAGTAGCAGGCATTCTACCGATTTTGCTGCTCATTTGCATTCTGTTTACCGTGCTTTCGCCCAGCTTTCTGACTCCCGGCAACCTGGTCAACATTGCACGGCAAGCCTCGATTAACATCGTGCTGGCAACCGGGATGACGTTTGTCATTCTCACAGGTGGCATTGATCTATCCGTTGGCTCTATTCTTGGCGTATCGGCTGTCATCGCTGTTCTGGTCTCCTTATTGCCTGCGCTAAGTTGGGCTGCGATTCCCGTGGCGCTGTTAGCAGGCTTGCTGATGGGGTTGGCAAATGGTGCGCTCATTGCCTTTCTAGATTTGCCGCCGTTTATCGTGACGTTGGGCGCACTCACCGCCTGGCGGGGTGCGGCATACCTTGTGGCAAACGGTACCACGGTCATCAACCGCGACCTTGGTTTCGCCTGGATTGGTAACAACTACCTGGGGCCTTTACCCTGGTTGGTAGTGATTGCGCTGTTAGCGATCGGTGCAAGCTGGTTTGTGCTACGACGCACTGTATTGGGTGTGCAGATCTATGCAGTGGGCGGCAATCAACGAGCGGCACGGCTTACAGGTATTAAAGTCAACCGAGTGCTGCTATTTGTCTATGGGGTCAGCGGTCTACTGGCAGGCTTGGCAGGCATCATGAGTTCCAGCCGTCTCTACAGTGCTACTGGGCTGTTGGGGAATGGGTATGAGTTAGACGCGATCGCCGCTGTCATTTTAGGCGGCACGAGTTTTACAGGCGGCATCGGCACCATGCCAGGAACCCTGCTGGGTGCGCTGATTATCGCCGTGCTAAACAACGGGTTGACGCTGCTAAACATGTCGTACTTCTGGCAGTTGGTGGTGAAAGGTCTGGTGATTATTGTTGCCGTCACCATTGATCGACTCCGTAGGCGAGGCGGACGCTAAATTCAGCCGATTGAACAACTAACGGCTCCTTAAGGTGCGATCGCTAGGAACGATCGCCACCCAAGGAACCATCGTCGTTTCAATTAAGCCTAATATGTCATACCAATTTAAAGCATGATTACTTCAGATCAATCGCCGGGAGGGGCACGGCAATGCCGTGCCCCTACAGAATGTGCAGCTTAAATTGGTATCAGTACGCTCAATAGGCTAGAACGCACGCGAAGCAACCTCTTCTGCCTTTACCTTTTGCCTTCTCTAGGGACCCGTAGGGTTAGTCGAAACATCAGTCGGAACCACCACAGGCTGCCCTTTTTGCTGACGAATCTGGTAAGAAACACTACTTTCAGCCGATGGACAACACAGTGCATCAGCCTCTTTGTAGCGTGCAAATTCAGCCGAAAGCTCGGTCTCTTCAAACAAGTAGGTGCGACCAGACGCGCCATCTGTCCGTGAATCCATTGGCTGTGGGGAAAGCGTTCCAGCAAATTTGCCATTCACAAATACAAAATCCTGATAGCCCAACGGACGGCACATACCATCGACACCGCTAAAACCTGTGACAAGCGACACTTTCCCAAACCGCTGATAAGACCCAAAAAGTTTCCATCCAGCACTGTTTACGGCTTTATCTTCAGGAGCCGTGGCAGGTCGTATCGTCGCCTTGCACTGGTGGAAATTGTCTAGATCAACGCTGGATAAAGGCGCTTTGGGTAGGGAAGCACCCGGTTTATTCCAGTTGGCTGGTTTTGCCTGATCTAACCAGAAGCTTTTGCCTGGTGGCTGAGCGATCGTGACAGAAATGGTACTGAAGGCAAGGAAAATCGCCGTGGCATATCCAATTGATTGATAATGTGTTCGCTTGCAGTCGCTCATGCTGAATACTTTTTCATTTACTTACATTTTTGACAAACCTAATTTTACGCGTCAGAAGCTCAAGACAAATTAAGAGCAGCGATCGCCTCATTCTGATGCCAATACCGTAACTTTAGCGTCGGAAGCCTTTTTTGCCTGCACGATGGGCATTTCTATATAAAAGGCTGAACCTTGATCAGGGGTAGACACACAACGTAGCGTACCGCCGTGTCGTTCAATAATTTGATAGCTGATGGAAAGCCCTAACCCTGTCCCTTTACCAACAACTTTTGTTGTAAAGAACGGGTCAAACAGCTTTTGCTGCGTCGCACTTGACATCCCTGGCCCATTATCGCGCACCACAATCTGAACGTGCTCTGTATCGAGCCTTTGAGTTTGAATGGTAATCACTCCGGGCCGATCGCGATTCACGTCCTTGTCATCGTTGGCATGAGCGTCTTGCAACGCATCGATCGCATTCGACAAAAGATTCATAAAGACCTGATTTAATTGCCCCGCCGAGCATTCCACCAACGGCAATTCACCATAGTCTTTAATCACTTCAATACCCGGTTGCTGAGGAGACGGTTTCAACCGATGCTGCAAAATCATCAGCGTACTGTCAATCCCTTCATGAAGCCATACATGCTTCATTTCAAACTGGTCTAAGCGCGAAAAATTGCGGAGCGACAGAACAATTTCACGAATGCGATCGGTGCCTACCTTCATAGATGCTAGTAGCTTGGGTAAGTCTGCCAAAATAAAGTCCAGATCAATCAAATCAATCTTTGCCTGCACATCTGCTGGCAACACAACATAAATCTCTTTGTAAAGCTGCAAAAGGTCGAGCAAATCTTGTGTGTAGTGGTCAACGTGAGCCAAATTACCATAAATAAAATTGACTGGATTATTGATTTCATGCGCCACACCCGCTACAAGTTGCCCCAAAGACGACATCTTTTCAGATTGCACCAGTTGAAGCTGCATCGCCTGCAATTGATGCAAGGTTGCTTCAAGCTCCTGAGTCTTTGCCTGTGTTTCCTGAAGCAGTTCTGCCTGATAAAGCGCCACATCAAGCTGAACGGCAATTTGGCGAACAAATTCAATCTCTGATGTTTGCCACTGACGCGGTTCAGAACATTGATGAATACACAACAACCCCCACAGCACCTTGCCTCTCAGAAGTGGCACAATCAAATTAGCTCTGATTTGAAACTGTGAGAGAACCGCAATATGGCAATCGGCTAACCCCGCGTTGAGCACATCGGCTACCGCTTGAATTTGCCCCTGCTGATAATGCACCGCATACCGTTCGCCAAAACAATGGTCATGAATACGGCGCTTGAGAGCCGATGCATAGGGCGGGAGTACCGCTTCTGAAACAAATTCACCGTCATCAAAGCCTGAGTCGGGGTAGAACCGAAAAATACCCACCCGATCGACATTGAGTAGCTGACGCACTTCGGTCGCTGCCAAATGAAAAATAGCGTCTAGCCCAAGTGGGGCACGAATCTTACCAATGACCTCTGCCAGAGCCTGTTGCTGCTCCGTAAGGTGTTGTAACGCAGCGGTGCGTTGCTCAACATGAAGCTCCAGATCCTCATTTTGACGCTTGAGCTTGTTCTGAGTTTGTTCAAGCAGTTGCTTGCTCACTTGCTTGTGCTGCTGAAGCTGGTACACCAGCCACAAGGATACCCCACCAAGAATGGCGATCGCGCCACCACACAGCAACAGTAGGAGATCAGCACCGCTCCAATCAGATTCAACGACAAGCAAAAACAGCCGATGTAGATTCAGAGCCCAATCCATCATTGAAGCATCCTCTCAACCACGCGCATGATGCTTCAGACCTTAACATTTGCAAGAATCAGTAACCACAGTAAAAGTAGCCAAAGTGGTACGCTTCTTCTCCAAGAAGCGCCTGCACCTCAAAACAGATTCAACAGAGAAAAGATGAATCTCAATCACCGCTTAAATGTAACCTCAAGCATCGAATCTGTGTCGTTGCTTGAGGCTGCTTTCAGAGTCTATTCATAATATTTATAAAGAGATCGCTGTAGAAAACCCTGTATGCAAAATTTTGCAACATTAAGAAAGCTTGCACCACAATCGCCATTGCTAGATGTTAGACCCTGTCGGCGGAATGCCAAGGATAGCACAAGGGAACTCCGTCTCTAACTGTTGTACTAATGGGTGTGTGGCCGAATCGCACCCTAACAGCAGTAAGGCAGCGGATTCTGCTTGAGCCACCCGCCGCAATTCAGTAGCCACCTGCCCAAAACGGAGATGGGTTTTGAGAGAACCACGCCATTCATCCGCCAAATGGCGCGCCTGCCAAAGAATTAAATCGGCCTGGTCAAACTGATTGAGTTGGCAGGCTGCTGCCCGTATCGGTGATTCAGCGACAGCGCTATTAGAGCGATGCCCTGCATCGAGAGGACGATAGTCAGTGTCGATCACACCGCGATACAACCGCTGGTCAAACTCCTTCTGGTCATAGCCCCACGGGGTGGAACACTGAAGCGGCAAGGATGGAGCAGGAGAACAGGCATCCGCTGCATCCAAAACATAAACAACTTGCACTGTAACCTGCTTACCCGTTGCCAACCGTGTCTGGTGCGCAATCCACAGGGTTAAATCCAGAGCCGTTTGGCTACGAGGAGAGCCATTGTAGGCCACAAGAAGGTTGATTCGTTTAGAAGAACTGGACTCCACTCCATTAAACGGCACCAACACCATTTGTTTGGCGAGATTAGGGCAGCCCAGCGCGTCTTGCAGACGTGCAAGCATTGATAAAATATTCACGGTTGAACCTCTCAAGAATAGAGTGTACGAGAGGTGGGTCAGTAACAGATACGAAACCGTTGCTGAGCGGTAGGACGTATCTATCAGGAGACTCCAATAACCATAGCTTTTTAAGCAATAGTTTTGGGCGACTCCTCCCATTGCCGACGGAGTTAGCTGACGGGCTAAGACTGGAAGGTGTCTCTCTCAAAACGCTGAGATTAGCCCCAATGATTTGGTTCCTCCGCTTGAGTTGAAGCGCTGTATACATGCCCTTGCTTAGGCATCAACTCATATTAGGCTACCCACTTGTCTAACAACTGACGGACGAGTCTGATCGTCACCAAATGTGTTGTAAAAGAGCAAAGCACAGTGCAGTAAAGCTAACTTAGACCATGTTAAGCGGTCTAAACTGCTATCTCTAAAACAGAAGCAACACATCTCTGCTTGATCAAGTTAAATCATCCTTAGTCAATATAGCTCACTGAAGCTTTATTGGTTATCTTCCCTTGGAGAGTTTAACGATGTGTTTACCGTACTATCGCATTCAGGGCTTGAACTTAAACCTTTTATCTCCCAAGTCTTAGCAGAGGGTCCATCAGCGCTTTAAAGCATGGGTATAGGTTATGGAAGAGCCAGTCTAAAATCAAGCTATATGATGAATGGAACGATCGCGTTGATCGAATCGCGTAAGTCGATCGCTTAGTCTCCACTACAGGTAGGATTTTTGGGCGTGACTGTTTCCCCTTTAGCGTCAGGGCTAGACCTGACGACTCTTTTTCCCTTTGAGTTGGACGATTTTCAGCAGCAGGCGATTGCCGCGTTGGAGGCGGGTCGATCGGTCGTGGTCTGCGCGCCTACAGGATCAGGAAAAACGCTCATTGGGGAGTATGCCATCTATCGAGCGCTTAAGCGCGGCAAGCGAGTTTTTTACACCACCCCACTTAAAGCACTGTCGAACCAAAAACTGCGCGATTTTCGAGAACTTTTTGGCAGCGATCAGGTGGGTCTGCTGACCGGGGATGTGTCGGTCAATCGGGATGCCCCCATCCTGGTGATGACCACAGAAATCTTTCGTAATATGCTCTACGGTACCCCGATCGGCGAAGTGGGCACGTCGCTTACAGGCGTTGAAGCCGTGGTGCTGGATGAATGCCACTATATGAACGATCGCCAGCGTGGCACCGTTTGGGAAGAATCCATTATTTACTGCCCACCCGAAATTCAGCTTGTGGCGCTGTCTGCCACTGTTGCCAATAGCGATCAACTCACGGATTGGATTCATCAAGTCCACGGCCCGACCGATCTTATTTATTCTGATTTTCGCCCCGTCCCCTTAGAGTTCCACTTCTGCAACCCCAAAGGCCTCTTTCCCTTACTCGACGACAGCCAAAAGCGCATCAACCCCCGCCTTAAGCTGAAAGGTGTGAAAGGTGCCCCCGGTGGTAGTAAACGCGGCCCGCGCCAGGAAAGCCCCAATCTAGCCTTTGTGCTGAGCCAATTGCGGCAGAAAGATATGTTGCCTGCCATCTATTTCATCTTCAGTCGGCGGGGCTGTGATCAGGCTGTTGCGACTGTCAGCGATGCACCGCTATCGATGGTCAGTGAAGCAGAAGCCGCGCAACTCCGCGCACAGGTCGATGCCTTTCTAGCACAAAACCCAGAAGCAGGACGGGCAGGGCAGATTGAACCGCTATACCAGGGCATTGCAGCACACCACGCGGGCATTTTGCCTGCCTGGAAAGGATTGGTAGAAGAGCTTTTTCAGCAGGGCTTAATCAAGGTTGTGTTTGCTACCGAAACGCTCGCAGCCGGAATTAATATGCCTGCCCGCACAACGGTGATTTCGAGCCTCTCTAAGCGGACTGATCTGGGACATCGCTTGCTGAACGCCTCTGAGTTTTTGCAGATGGCAGGACGAGCAGGGCGGCGCGGCATGGATAGCCAGGGGCATGTCGTTACTGTGCAAACGCCTTTTGAAGGTGCACGCGAGGCAGCGTATTTAACCACTGTGGGGGCCGATCCACTAGTAAGCCAGTTTACCCCCAGCTACGGCATGGTGCTAAATCTGCTGCAAACCCATACGCTGGAGGAGGCAAAAGAACTGGTTGAACGCAGTTTTGGGCAATACCTCTCCACGCTCTACTTACGACCTCAGCAGGACGCGATCGCCCATCTCGAGGCGGAGCTTGCCCAACTGCAAGCACAACTAGAGGGCGTGGATTGGAGTTTGCTGGCACAGTACGAAAAGCTGCAAGAACGACTGAAGGAAGAGCGCCGTCTGCTGAAGATTCTGCAAGACCAGGCAGCGGAAGTGCAGGCTAGCGATCTGCCCGTGGCGTTGTCGTTTGCGATCGCAGGCACCGTCCTCAGCCTCAAAGGTGCCAACGTGCCTGTCGCCCAACCGCTACCCGCCGCGCTGGTGATGAAGGTGCCTGGTGCGGGACAGTTTCCTTACCTCATCTGCATTGGGAAGGACAACCGTTGGTATGTCGTTACGGTAAAAGATGTTGTGGGTCTGCGGGGCGAAATTCCCCGGCTCAGTGGTGTGGATCATCTCACGCCACCCCCTGAAATGCCTCTCAAACCGGGGCAGATGAAGTCAGGGGACAGCACCACAGCGACGATCGCCAATCAAATTCCCGCTGTCCCGTCTCCAATCGACGAAGCGCCCGAAGTGTACGAGCAGCTTCAGCGTATGGAAGGCGTCCAACATCAGCTTGAAGCACATCCAGTTAACCGTTGGGGTAATCGTGTGACCATTCTCAAGCGCCAAAAACGCATCACAGCGGTACAGACTGAACTGGTCGATCGCCAGACCAAGCTTGATCGGCAAGCTCAACAGCACTGGCGAGAATTTCTGGACTTAATCGAAATTCTGCAACATTTTGGCTGTCTCGAAGGCTTAATTCCCACACCGTTAGGTCAAGCGACTGCTGCGATTCGGGGCGATAACGAGCTTTGGTTGGGACTAGCGCTCATGTCTGGAGAGCTTGATGTGCTGGATCCACACCATCTGGCAACGGCCTGTGCTGCACTCGTCACCGAAGTGTCGCGCCCTGATAGCTGGACACGCTATGACCTTTCTGGCGAAGTCGAAGAAGCGTTGGGTGGCTTGAGAGGCATTCGTCGTCGCCTCTTTCAGCTTCAGCGCAAATATCAAGTTGTACTCCCTGTATGGCTAGAGTACGAACTGGTCGGCCTGGTCGAGCAATGGGCGCTCGGCGTGGAATGGACAGAACTCTGCTCGAATACCAGCCTTGATGAGGGCGATGTGGTTCGCATTCTCCGCCGCACGCTCGATTTTCTCTCGCAAATTCCGCACGTGCCGCACGCGCCGAACGAATTGAAACATACAGCACATCAAGCCATTCGCTTGATCGATCGCTTTCCTGTCAAAGAGGGTGTGTAGTCTACAAAAGGTTGTTTAGCCCCAAACGTAACCATATCGGCTAGCCTTCTTCCAGGCCGCCAACCACTCGGTTACGCCCAGCAGCTTTTGCTTTTAAGAGGTTTTGGTCGGCACGTTGCAGCAGGCTGGCTCCTTTCAGATCGTCACTAGCTTTTAGGGATGCAGCACCCGCGCTAATGGTCATGTCAAGCGTGAGGGCGTCGTCGATCGCAAACGTCTGGTCACCAATTAAGTGACAGAGGCGACGACCAACCAGCAAAGCTTCTTGCTCATCGGTACTACTCAGCAGAATGACAAATTCTTCGCCGCCATAGCGAAAGAGCGTATCGCGAAACCGGAGGTTGTGGCGCAGCCGACCGGCGATGAGTTGCAGGGCGCGATCGCCAACAGGATGCCCGTAGGTGTCGTTAATGTTTTTGAAGTAATCCACATCCAGCATCAGGATGCTCATTTGCTCTGAGCGAACGCGAGAATTTTGGATCTGACGAGGCAGTTCCCAATCAAGGGCACGACGATTATTCAGTTCTGTGAGCGGGTCTGACAGCGCGATCGCAGACAGAATATCGTTCGTTCGCATCAGTTCACGGTGATTCTTAACGGTACGCAACCCAGAGGCAATTTGTGCGCTGAGCAAACGGTCTTGCTGTATGACCACATCTAGATCCAGTGTCTCCCCTTTGGCATCCTGTTTAGGAAACCATAAATAGGCATCGGCACCGCTCTCCAGCGCATCGGCTCGGCACTCCATTTCCCAAAAGCGATCGCGCCACGCTTCTGCCAGGGTATGCGTCGGATAATCGAGCAGCAAGCAATAAATCCAGGCAAGACGCGTTTGCTCTTTAATTTGGCGGCAAAGTTCTAAGCTACCCGGTTGATTTCCCTGAAGAATGACCAGATCGGGCTGCTGTGCTTGAACCAGCGGCATGGCTTCGCTTGCATTTGTTGCCACTTCTACAGTGCAACTCACTAAGTTTCGGATACGAACCAGAAGTGTTGCCAGAAAGTCATCACCTCCGACTAACAAAATCGAAGCGTCCATTGGCGTTTTAGCAGCCTAGTTTAAAAATCAGGTTCATACGTTATTAAGGTACTGGGGTTTCTACTGCGAGAGTATGCATCATAGACCATTTGGCAGGCGGAATCAGAACACCGAATATTCAGGTATCAATCTACACTTTAAGAAAAGAAACACACGGAGGTTCAACGTTTCCGCAAGTCTTGTTTGTAGAAAACGATTGAGCGCTTGGAGTCTTTATGAACTGGCATATAGGGTAGAGCATCCGTAAACTTTAGCAGGATGGGGTTGCCATCCCTCGGCGATCGTGGTGAGAATCTGCACCTAACAGCCATACAATCACACGAACGCTACCTTTTTTCGAGGAGTATGCCCAAATTTCCACTTGTCCAGGCTATGTTGTGTCCCTTTCCGCCATTCTGCGAAAGCTTCAGGATTCCATGACACTTCAAGCAGAGATTAACTACCGCTGGGTTAGACAACTGTTAGGTTAAATAGGCTAAACAACATCAGTAATGTGGCATTAGTGATGTGGTCTTAAGGCACTGCCCTCAATAAAATCTAACAAGATACGTTGATGGGGTTTGCCGAGCGGGCGCGTCTGGTTCGCCTGGTGCGAGTAGCGATCGCCCCGCCGAATGTCTTCAACACTCGCCAGTGCCATATCCCATCCTTCCTTTAGGACAAGCTGGCTGAGATCGACATCCAACACGCCTTGGTAGACACAGCGAACTACCTGGATATCTTCATAAAAGCCGAAAGGGGTAAGCATGGCGGGTGCGTAACTAATTTCTTCCACTAATTCCCGTCGAATTGCCTCATCAGGATGCTCACCAGGCTCTAGGTGACCACCAAACAGCGCCCAGTGGCCGGGGTAGAGAATGCCAGGAATATCGTCACGGAGTTGGAGTAAAAAATGACCGTTTTGATGCAGAATGACGATCGCAACTTTATGACGATGCTCCTGACTAATATCCAAGTGTTCTATCCTCCCACGTCAAGCTTTTGCAGAAAGTTCTATGCTCGTAGGTGAGCAGTCAGCTCTCAGCGTGGGACGTGCCACGATCGCTTTTGACGGCAGGCGTATGCTGAAGTTGCCGCTGCTGCTCAAGATAAACAGATCCCTGTTCTCTGCCGTTGAGTTGAATAGTTTGATAGAGCAGTTTGCCCTCTACCACAACGCCATCACCTAAATTTGGGATCGCGTCTGTGGCAATCACCCAGAGGCTTCCCGTAGCGTCGCTGAGTTCGTAAGCAGTCTTGCCTAGGAGAGGCACCCGTTGACCCACCTGCCCTTTAACCTTCACGATCGCGTTGACATGAGGCGTCTGTTTGAGCGTCGCGATCGTATTGGTGGCGATCGCAAACTCAACAGGTTGAATACCACCACTGCCTTGTGCCTCACCGAACGAGACACAACCCGTTAGACCCATCATAAGCAGAGCCACCATTGACCACTCGGTATGAGCTTTCATGGGAGCGGTTAAAAACCCCATGATATTTCTCCCTCTCAGAGACAGACGCAAAGGAACGCTAGATCTGCGAAACTGGTAAGCAACCTAACGCTGTATTAACACAGACATTGATGTTTGACCATATGTGCGGCAGCGATCGCTGCCTTGATTCTGCCTAATGTCTACTGCTCAACTGCTTGACGGCAAAGCCCTCGCCAATTCAATTCAAACTGAGCTAACGCAACAAGTCCAGGACTTGCAAATTCGCAAAGGCCGTGCGCCCGGTTTGGCAGTGCTGATGGTAGGGGATAATCCTGCTAGCGCGGCATATGTTCGCAATAAAGAGCGAGCTTGCGCCAATGTGGGCATTGCATCCTTTGGTCGGCATTTTCCAGCCACCGCAACCCAGGCTGAGTTAGAACAGGCGATCGCCGCCTTGAACGAGGACGAACGCGTCGATGGCATTCTCGTCCAGCTCCCTCTGCCAGACCATTTAGACGCGGTTGCACTCCTGAACCAAATTGCTCCCGACAAAGACGCAGACGGGCTGCACCCAGTCAATTTGGGGCGACTGGTGCGAGGGGAACCAGGTTTACGAAGCTGCACTCCCGCAGGTGTAATGCGACTCCTTCAAGCCTATGACGTTCACCCCAAAGGGCAACACGCCGTCGTGATCGGACGCAGTATTTTAGTCGGCAAACCCCAGGCGTTGATGCTACTGGAAGCGGATGCCACTGTCACGATCGCCCATTCCCGCACGCCTGACCTCGGCGCGATCGCGCGGGCTGCTGATATTCTCGTAGTGGCCGTGGGTTGTCCAGCACTCATCACGGCGGCGATGGTAAAACCAGGCGCGATCGTCGTCGATGTCGGCATGAACCGGGTTACCGATGCCAGCGGCAAAGCGCGTTTAGTTGGGGATGTTGACTTTGCCTCGGTGCAGTCGATCGCGAAGTTGATTACACCAGTTCCCGGTGGCGTCGGTCCTATGACGGTCGCCATGCTGCTCCAAAATACGGTGCAGAGCTACATCGAACGCTAGAGGTCGAGCGAAGTAGCCCAAGCCGCAGTGATAGCGAGATGAACAAGGCTCATGGCTTAAAACAGTTGTTTGCAGCCCCAAGTTGACCGACGTGAACGCAAAAGTCCAGAAACTCAATGTCTCATGAGTGCAGAAACCTCCGTAGAATGATTGAGGGGTTGAGAAGCGTGGGGATAAAGAATGATTGAGGGAAATCGATTGGGTCACGCGATTGTGATGTAACTGAAGTGAGAACGGGGAGGGAAGTATCGAAATGGTTTTATCAGACAAGCTGCATATGTCCCAGAAGGCAAGCCATTTTGATCTGGCAGCCTATCTACAAGAACGGCAAACGCTTGTAGAGGCGGCGCTCGATCGTGCACTCCCAGTCATTTATCCCGAAAAGATTTATGACGCGATGCGTTATTCCCTACTGGCAGGTGGCAAGCGGCTGCGTCCCATTCTCTGTTTGGCAACCTGTGAACTCATTGGTGGCACGATTGACATGGCGATGCCCACCGCTTGTGCCTTAGAGATGATCCACACTATGTCATTAATCCACGACGATCTGCCCGCGATGGATAACGACGACTATCGGCGCGGCAAGCTGACCAACCACAAAGTGTACGGTGAAGATATTGCCATCCTGGCAGGTGATGGCTTACTTGCCTACGCTTTTGAGCACGTGGCAATGGAAACAAAAAACGTGCCCTACGATCGCCTCCTCCGCATTGTCGCCATTTTGGGACGGGCCGTTGGCGCGGCGGGTCTTGTCGGTGGGCAGGTGGTTGACCTCGAATCGGAAGGCAAAACAGACGTCTGCCTGGAGACACTCAACTTCATTCACAATCACAAAACAGCCGCATTGCTCGAAGCGTCTGTGACATCAGGTAGCATTCTGGCAGGTGTTTCAGAGGCCGATTTGCAGCACCTCACACGGTATGCCGAGCATATTGGTCTGGCCTTTCAAATTGTGGACGATATTCTAGACATCACAGCAACCCAAGAGCAACTGGGTAAAACGGCTGGCAAAGATCTGCGAGCGCAGAAAGCGACCTATCCCAGCATTTGGGGCCTAGAAGAGTCGAAAACTCAGGCACACACGCTGGTGCAAAAGGCCAAAGCAGAACTGGCAGGCTTTGGCGATCGAGCCAAACCGTTAGTGGCGATCGCTGACTTTATTACCGCTCGTACCCACTAAATAGAAAGGTTAAAGGCTAAAGGCTAAGCGAACTTTTTATCCTTTATCCTTTAGCATCCATCCTTTATCCTCCTCTCTCCGCAAAACACATGCAGGACTTTGGCAACATTATTCACAACCAGGTACTGCTGGTCGCGCTTATCGCGTGTCTGGTTGCTCAAGCCATGAAGCTTGTCATTGAGTTTGGCAAACATCATAAAGTCAATTTGCGGGTGTTGGTAGAAACAGGCGGCATGCCCAGTGCCCATTCGGCACTTGTTGCCGCCCTGGCAACAGGTGTTGGACAAACCGCTGGCTGGGCAAGTTCCGAGTTTGCGATCGCGATTATTTTTGCGGTGATCGTTATGTATGATGCAGCAGGCGTGCGACAGGCGGCTGGCAAACAGGCCCGCATTCTCAACCAAATCATTGATGAGTTTTTTCAGGAAGATCAGCAGTTCAACGAAGATCGCCTTAAGGAATTACTCGGTCACACTCCCGTCCAGGTTATCGCTGGCTCGATTCTAGGAGTGCTTATTTCCTGGGCCGCTGAGCTTGCTTATTAGTCAGTTTTGAGTGCAAAGTTTTGAGTTTTGAGTTGAGGGAATCGGTAAGAGGTTAGCCAGCAGTGGTTTAGCCTTCAGTCAGTTTTGAGTGCAAAGTTTTGAGTTGAGAGGACAGGTAGTGGACAACTAGCAGCGGTTTAGCCCTCAGCCTCAGCTACCCCTACTTTTACCTTCTGTCCCCGCCTTCTGCCCCTCGCCTTCTGCCTCCTGCCCTTAAATCAGCCATTACCAGGGAAATGCTCAATCTGGGCATAGCCACTGAAGACCAACTTCTTACCCTGAGTTTCCAAGCGGTTGATGCGCATCGTCACGCCGTCAAGGTCAAAGCGATCGAGATCCACCATATTGTCGAGGATCTCGGCAAACGCCAGCGTCAGCACGCGCGAGACGCCTCTAAGGGTCTCTGGCACCACGTCTTCGTTAAACTGCGGGTTCTGAAAGGAAATTCGACGGCGACGTTCGACCGCTAAAGACGCAATCAGGCTGATCGGGACAGAGCCATTGGGTAGCTCCGTCTTCGCAAAGATTTTGATCTGGCTACCGGGCATTAGCTGTAGATTAACATCCGTAAACGAGACAGGCTCACCACCTGACAAATTGGTGAGTTCGGGCGTATCAATATTTAAAAGGCGTTTTTTAACCAGTTCAGCCATAAACGCCTGGTTAATACCGTCTTCGGTCAGCACAACCTGCGCGATCGCCTGCGTTGGCTGTTTCAACCGAATTTTACCGCTCAGGACAGAGCTGAAGTCGATCGAAACCGCGTCCGTCTCAAAGGACATTTCTTCGACCCAAAAGTCTCTGCGAATGACCAAACGGCGGCCATTCATCTTGAAGTTGTCGATACTCCCTTGCAGTAGCTTGCTGGAAGGAGAGCAACGGATAGCCACCTCAACTGACTCACTCTGAGAGAACAGATGACGGATCGATTGGCTGACAACCTTATTGAGCATGCGCTCACCAAAGTCGGTGCCGGTAGGGGGTGCAGTGAAGCCACCAATCATGCGATCTTTCGTCCCGAAGGTTGTCTCACTACGTTGTAACAAATTGTGAAGTACTCAGCAATCTTTATTTGGATTGAACGTCGCTCAATCGATCGCAAAGAGACTTACACAAACACGTTCAAAGAGGCATGAATAAAAGCGATAGCAAGTTTTTGGGAACGTCAGGCGACAAACGATTAAAGTTTTCTTGACCTTCGATTTGTAAAGCTGATCTGAGAAGCGCTGCGCTGAACGCTTGGGCCGATACTTGGCTACCCAGCAGAATCACTAGCGACAAAACCCTCACCGAAGAAGGCGTTGTACCACCAGCCTAACTGCACCAAGCAGAAACGAAGTCGATCGCTCAGTCTTTTGCAAAACCCGTTAACGGTACGCTCTATTTTAACCCGGATCGCTCCAGTGCCAGACAGCGAACCTTGAACGAGAATTCAGGGGGCAACGTCAGGCTCTTCGTGACTTTTAGCTTTTTCTATACGAAGCCACCCTGCTCAAAGTTGTGAACTGAAGGGCGAACTTCGATTCCTTAGGTGTAAGTCCTATCTAACTTGATTCTGACTTTTGGCTCCTGATTTCTGGCTTCCCTTCCTGCCTTCATCCCTCGTCCTTTCACCTTCTGCCCTATCCCTCACCCCTTACCCCTCACCGTTGCCTAAACACATCGGCTGTCGCGCTGGATGGTGATTCGGCATAGCGTTTGAGTTCACGTGCCATGCGACGAATACCCTGCTGCTCGTCCTGACGGATGAACGGGAAGATCACCCGTGTGAGCAGTCCAGAGAAATTTTCCTGGTGAACATATTTGGTGCGGTCGCGCCCTGACTCCTGGAGCTGGAACACATGCTCATGCACAAAGCCAGGAATTGAGGACACCCACTTCAAGCAAACTTCTGGCTGCAACAGCGTAATGAGGGGTTGAAACTCTGTTTCTTCATCACCCAGAATGCGCCGTAGTGATAGCGAAACCTCCCGTCCCTGCTCAAAGCGTTGCTTGGGGTCGCAGTCATAAAGGTAAGTATTCCAATACAACCATTGCTCTTTACGCAGAAGCGCTTGCCAAACCCTACGCCGGGACGCATTGATCTCCATTTCGACATAAAGACTAGGCATAGGAACGTTTGGCTTAGACGTTTGAACGAAGTGAAGGCAGACGGTGGCGGCAAGGGAGTTGTTGATTTTTAGTGTTTAGAAGGAGTCAAAAACGACTCATGTACTAACAGCCAACAACCAACAACTAACAACTGGGTCAACTCAAACCTCTCAGTCTGACGGCTGAGTGCTAAAAGCTGACGGCTGATAGCTAATCACTATCCCATTCCTCATTTTTCCCTTTTATGCCGACAGTTCACGATGACTACATCAAATCAGTTGGTGTGACTTGGTACAATTGCGGGTCAGACATTCCTTTAAGCTAATGACGCTCTAACAAGCTGCGCCTTTGGGGCACTACTAAAAAAGCTGGTAGCTGACTGCTGCGGCCACGTCTAGTTAACTCAACTAAAACCCGTTGTAAAGCCAAATGCCCATGACTAACCTCACTCCTAATTCCAGTTTTAGCCTGACCATCCGCTTCCAGGTGCCAAATCGCCCTGGGATGCTGGCATCGGTGACTAAAGCCGTCTCTAGCTTGGGCGGCAACATGGGTCAAATTGATTTGATTGAGCAGACTCGCCAGTTGTCGCTGCGCGATATCACCATTGATGCGGCCAGTACAGAACACGCAGAGACGATCGTGGAAGCTGTAAAAGCACTCCCCGATATTAAAGTGCTGAATGTGTACGATCGCACCTTTGACTTGCATCGTGGCGGCAAAATCACCGTAGAGAGCCGTATTCCATTACGGGGACAGGCCGATTTGGCAATGGCGTATACGCCAGGGGTGGGGCGTATTTGCACCGCGATTGCGGAAGAGCCAGAAAAGGTCTACACCCTAACCATCAAACAAAACACGGTAGCGATCGTCACCGATGGGAGTGCTGTCTTGGGGCTGGGAAATTTGGGGCCTGAAGCGGCGATGCCAGTCATGGAAGGCAAAGCCATGCTGTTTAAAGAGTTTGGCGATTTGGACGCATTCCCCATTTGTCTCGCCACGCAAGATACCGATGCGATCGTGGAAACGGTAAAGCACATTGCGCCCGTCTTTGGCGGCGTCAACCTGGAAGATATTGCGGCTCCCCGTTGCTTTGAGATTGAAGCCCGCCTCCAACGCGAACTGAATATTCCTGTTTTTCATGATGATCAGCATGGGACAGCTATCGTCACACTGGCGGCACTCATCAACGCATTGAAGCTTGTGAACAAAACAATGGCAGACGTGCGCATTGTGATTAATGGGGCAGGCGCAGCAGGGGTGGCGATCGCTCGACTACTTCGTAAAGCAGGCGCAGAGCATATCGCCATGTGCGATTCCAAAGGCATCCTGTCGTTTGATCGCGCTGATCTCAATGATCAGAAGCGTGAATTTGCCCTTGAGAAAGGCGGCAAGCTGGCTGATGCGATGAAAGACAGCGATGTTTTCCTGGGTGTTAGCGCGCCAGGAGTCGTGACACGTGAGATGGTGCGATCAATGGCAAAAGATCCGATCGTGTTTGCAATGGCAAACCCCATTCCCGAAATTCAGCCAGAGCTGGTCACGCAGGATGTCGCTGTGATGGCAACTGGGCGCAGCGATTATCCCAATCAAATCAACAACGTGCTGGCATTTCCCGGTGTCTTTCGAGGTGCCCTGGATTGCCGTGCCTCTACCTTTACGATCAGCATGTATCTCGAAGCAGCACAGGCAATTGCCTCGCTCGTGAAACCATCTGATCTCAATCACGAGTTTATTATTCCATCCGTTTTTGATGAGCGAGTGGCAACGGCTGTCTCTGCGGCTGTACAGCAGGCAGCACGTCAGGATGGTGTCGCGCGGGCTTAGCGCCGATTTTAGAAGCCAATGCAGGCTTTTTTTGTAGCGCTCAAGCTTACCTGGAACAAGACTAATCCAACCGCAGTAGCCCTTTGCGTACCCCGTAGAACAAGCGATCAATAATGATGTAATCTTCCTCAGTCAGCCCATCAGTTAACAGGGTCAGCATCAATTGATAGCGGTTGGAAGGCGTAATCTTACCTGATCCCAGGATTTGTCCTGCCAGGTCTTCTAGTGAGATACGGGTGGGAACGGCGATCGTAATCATAAGCGGCAACCTGATTGTCATCTGTTTCAAAGGTTTCGTTAGCATTCCCTCCCGCTTTGTCTGCGTAACAAGTTGTGTATCAGCTTTAAGCAAATTACACCCTGCACAACTGATGACGACAAGCAGCAGCAAGAACCATCACCAGCCTCGATCGTATGTCTACCTTCAGTCATTCCCTCTTGAGTAATCCGCGTTTGGTAGCAAGTGTGACTGCAACCCGCTCACTGCACATGAGTAGTATGTATACTGCATACCCCAGCGTGTTGTTCGCTAAACGCTGTTGCAAGGAGTCGTGGTTCACATGGTTAATACAGCTCGTCGAACGGTTTATCCCAGAGGCTGCACCTTTACCGAATCAGATTGGGATGCACTGGCACCTTTTTGGTATCCGATCGCCTTTAGCCGCGATGTGAAAGAGCAGCCCATCTCTGCAACTTTGCTCGATCAGCGGTTAGTGATTTGGCGTACCTCAGCGGGCATTTCTGTAGCCAACGATATTTGTCTGCATCGTGGCATTCCACTAAGCATGGGTTGGGTTAGCGGCGACCAGCTTATTTGCAAGTACCACGGCTTTCACTACTCAGCCGAGGGGCGCTGTGTCGAAGTACCTGCAAACCCTGGTGCCACCATTCCTGCTAAGCTTTGCCTCAAAACCTATCCGGTCAAAGAAGCGTATGGGCTGGTGTGGACATCGCTTGGCGGGGGTGAAGAATATCCCTTACCTGACCTGCATGAGTGGGATGACCCTAACTATCAGCAAATTCTGCCGAATGCGGTCGATATCAATGCGGCGGCTGGCAGACAAATGGAGGGCTTTCTTGACGTGGCGCATTTTGCCTGGGTGCATACCAACACCTTCGGCGACCTCAACAATCCGGTGGTGCCGCGCTACGATGTCGAAAAAACACCCAATGGGATTCGCGCTGAGTACCTCAGTACGGTCAGCAATTTTCCCAAAGCCATGCAAGATCTTGCCCCGCCTAATTTTCAGTGGCTCCGCATTTTCGAGGTGTTCTTCCCGTTTACCGCACGCCTGACGGTGCATTTCCCTGGCGAGGGACGGTTGTGTATTCTCAATGCGGCTTCGCCAGTGTCTGCCCGCAAAACGCGTATCTTCGTCCCACTGTGCCGCAATTTTGACAAAGATGCACCGCTGGAACCTGTGTACGAATTTAACTACCAGGTGTTTGCCGAAGATCAGGAAGTGGTGGAAGCCCAATATCCCGAAGATTTGCCGCTGGAACTTTCTACTGAATCGCATATTGGCGCAGACCGAACCTCGATCGCCTATCGCAAAGGGCTGGGTGCGCTTGGCTTGGGTCGAACGTATACGGCTTGAAGTCTGTTGGCAATCAGCGATCAGCAGTCAGCGGTCAGCTTGTTTGGTTCGCTGGTAGACAATTGTGTCGGGTAGTACGAAGCATTCTTAAGCTCAGTATGCTGTCATGATTTGGGAGGGGACTCGCAAACTATGAACTAAAGCAATGGATGCCGATCGAATCATTTTTCAAGCGAAGTGGATTGTGGTCAAAGAAAGTCCTAGAGGATTTCAGTATTTGGAACGCAAGGGCAAAGATTCGGTTGCCGTTTTTCTGTTGCGAAGCAGTGCAAACCCGCCGCAGTACGAAGTCCTCATTCGCCAGCAGCATCTTTGTCTCGACAATCGAGAAGTAGATGGGATGTTTAAGCTCTTCCCCTGTCCGATTACGGGCGCATTGGAGGAAGGGGAATCGCCTGAAGCCGCTGCGCTGCGAGAAACTTACGAAGAAGCAGGGTATCGAGTGACAGTACAACCATTCGGTCAGTACATCGTCGGTACGCAGGTGAATGAAATGTGTTATCTCTACTATGCTGATGTGACTGGAGTGGAGCCGGATATCGCGCTCCAAGATGGCACCTACATGGAATCAATCGGGCACAACGAGTGGCATCCCTTTGAATACTTGAAGCACTGCGACTACGCCGCCTGCCAGATTGGTTACGCGAAGCTTCGATCGCGCCTCTTCCAGTAGAATAGGTGGGCATCGATCGCAAACAATGCCAAGCTGCATGACAAACCCCTACGCTGAAAACCGGGACTATTGGATCAAGCAAAGCGAGATGTTGCAGGCTGCGATCGCGCGGATGGCAAATAATTCATTAGAAGTGAAAAAAGTTGGCATCACAGTTTGGGCCGCGATCGTCGGTTTTGGGTTTGCCAATCGAAGTACCGCCTTATTTCTATTAGCATTCATCGCTTTTGCCTTATTTGGTGTCCTGGATCTTTACTACCTCGATCTGGAGCGCAAGTTTCGCGAGAACTTTAATCGCCTCACTCGCATTAACAGTGGCTACATCATCAGTGACGATGATGCATGGGTTGAGAAGATGCAAGGGAACTTTCTCAAACCGGATGGATCGACCAAATTTTTGGAACAGTTTCCTCAAGCAATCCAATCCTGGGCAAATTTGCCATATTTAATTACCTTTCTCATCACAATTTTGCTTCTGGTCGTCCCGTTTCCAGCGTTGCCCTCAAAGTAGAGCGATCGTTCCAACTACCATGCGATCGCGCCCATAGAAAAAGCGATCGCGTACACCGTCCATATCAATTTGCAGGCAACTTGCAGGAAAGGATGCAAGAGGCAATTCTATGCTGCAACAGGTCTGGGGGCATGCAGACCAATACCGTTGCCTTCGCTGTCTTGAATGATGCCAATAAACCCCGGCTCACCAATATCGGTCTTGGGCATCAAGAGCTTACCTCCGCTAAACTCTACCCGTCCCAATGCCTGTTCTAACTGTTCCACCGTGCCCAGGTTCAGGTAAATTAAGGTGCCTGTCATGGAAGGAGTCAGGCGATCACTTTTGACGATCGCGCCTCCCACACTGGTTGCCGTCTGAGCGCTGGGGAAGAAGGCTTGCGGCTCTCCCATAAATTCTGCTTTTTGGATTTCGGTACCCAATACAGAGCTGTAAAAGGTGACTGCTCGATCGAAATCGGCAGCAGGAATTTCAAACCAGTTGATGGCATTCTGCATATAAGCTCCTTGTCAGCAATAGGACCACTCAAGCTTACTGGAAGAAATAAAATAGAACAAGTGTACTTATATGCGCCTCTCCGCTAAGACTCAACGGTGCCAGGTAGCAAAAAAACAAAATGCCGATTCTGTGTAGGGTTAGAGGCTAGCAATTTGATTGGCTGACAAATCTTCCCGTGATCGCTTGCCCCGCCCTGCACTTTGAGTGCTTGTCATTACCCAGATTTTTTACCTCAGCCTGCCTGCGAGCGAGGCGCCCCAGCAGCGCTCTTGGAGACGGCACCAGCCGCGCCACAAAGTTTGCCCACCTGGGTTGCCATCGCCTCTACGCCCAATCGCGCCACCTATTGCGCCAAAGACCGCCAAAATTCGCCGAGTGTTTGGGGTGGGTGCGGCAATGCCTGACGCGCCGTTAAGACCGGAATCATCGCGTCAGGCATCGCGTCGGGTGTGGGTGTTTCTGGGTGGGTTCGCGCGAAGGTTCGCAGTGGCGGCAGTCGCACTGCCCCAATGGCGAGCAAGCCTAACAATCGCACCAAGCCGTCAGCCGTGGTCAATGGGCGGCGTTCATGGCACAGCCACGCTTGAGACAGTTGTGAGACGCCTCAAACACCCAACGTCTGCGTACCACTCCACGTGCATCAGGGCCTCGGTTGCATCGCTGAGTGCAATGGTGGTAAACAACACCCATGCCAACGCTTGGGCTCGCTTTGTCCCTTGCCACACGCGCATGCACCAACCCGACGGCGCTGCTTCGTGTCGCTCACTGCCAGGCACCAGAGGCCGCACAGACAGTGCAAACCAGGCAACCTGTCAGGGCAACCGTCTGTTGCGGCTGTCCATCGCGTCCTCGCAGTTTTAGCGTGGTTTGAGCCAGCGCAGAGACGAAAACACCTCACGGCCCCGGTCGCCCACACTCCCCCAACGTTGCTCGCCCTTTGGCGCACGTCCTATCGCTTCGAGCCGTTCTGCCCAAACTTCGGCTTCTCGCTAGCGTGCTGCACGTTGTGTCCGGGTTTCCGTTCCCGCTTTGACCGCAGTGCGTCGCCACACCCGTTGTCCAGCCAGTCCCATCACCTCTGCGTTTCCAGGCGTCGGAATGACTGCAAGCCAACTGTGCCACATCCAGCCTCGACCGCCAGCGTTGCCGAGGTGTCCAAGCGCTTGTGTTGGAACGTGAGCGCTGTCATCCAGGTCGCTGGTCGCTGGCACTAAGAGCACGACCGCCGCACGGCTCTGGGGTGGCTCGGTCTCGCGCCTGCTGCCAGGGCGGTTGACTCAGAACCGCATGCGTCACAGCGGCCTCGTCGAGCAGTCGACAGCCCGCTGTGAGTTCTCGTCAACGCAGCAGTTGTGCGGGCAGCCTACCATCAAGATCTCCTGCCAGAGCCGCTCCCATCTTCATCGCTCGTCGCGTCCGGCGCGCATCGCCTAACGCTGCTTCTCCCCATTGCTGTTCTGCCCACTGTCCCAGCTTGCCGTATGCGTCGATGGTCGTGCCCACACTCTAGCTCACTGCAAAAAGGTGGGTAATGACAAGGTTTATTAGGACGGGCGTGGTAAGGTTGATACCTCAAAGTTTTTGAGCTTAATTGATGACGCGCTCTAACACTCCACTTGTTAGCGGTGCTCTACAATCAAAAACATCGCCAGCACTTGCACGACCTATGCTGCCAATCATTTACTCAGACGACTTTTTGCTGCACGAAACAGGGCACTTTCATCCTGAAAAACCCGCACGATTAACGGCAATCAAAACAGCGTTGAAAGCAGCATCCTGGGCAGATCAGCTAGAGTGGCTATCGCCTACCCCTGTAGAGCAGCGTCCAGTGATGGCAGCACTCGCGCAGGTGCATTCCCAACGCTATATCGAAGGTGTACGCCGATTGGCAGAGCGGGGCGGCGGCTATTTAGATGCCGATACGCCAATTTCACTGCGCACTTATGACGTGGCGTTGTTAGCGGTAAGTGCCTGGTTAGATGGGGTTGATCGCGTGCTGGAAACGGCGAATCCAGCCTTTGTCTTAGCGCGCCCACCAGGGCATCATGCTTTGAGCGACGTGGGTATGGGCTTTTGCATTTTCTCTAATGCCGCGATCGCCGCTCACTATGCACTCACCCAACCGGGCATCGATCGAGTTGCCATTCTTGATTGGGACGTGCATCACGGTAACGGTACCCAGGCGATTGTCGAAAGGCATCCCCAAATTGCTTATTGCTCATTGCATGAGTCTCCCCAGTATCCCGGCACAGGCGCAGCAACCGAGCGTGGACTGTATCACAATGTGCTGAACGTGCCGATGCCTGCTGGTAGCACGATGGCAGATTATGCACCAGCTTTTGAGCAACAGGTCATACCATTTTTGACGCACTTTCGACCAGATTTGCTGATTATCAGCGCTGGGTATGATGCCACCCATGCCGATCCCCTGGCAGATATTGCACTCAAACCAGAAGATTTTGGAGTATTTACACGCCATTGTTTGACGCTCACTCACCATATCCTCTTTGGCCTGGAAGGTGGCTATGACCTGGATGCGATCGGGCGATCGGTGGTGGCAACGATCGAGCCATGCTTGTCATAGAGCAGTTAATGATTGCGTAAGCTACAGTTTGGTAAATACGGGTGTAGGGCGTAGGGTGTGGTGAATGCAAATGAAAACGGCTCTCATTCACGGCAAAGGTTGCACCGTTCGTGCTTCTCCTAAGGTGCTGACGGCTAATTTATATTGTTAGGCATCGGAGTTTTTGATAAAGGAGTATTATGCCTTGTAAAACTCATCAAAGTGAGTTTAATGCTATATGAAAAACCTGATTTTTTACTTAGGCTTTGCAACGCTCATTACCCACGAGCTTGATGCAATGACGCAATCTGAATGGAGATTGCTACTTGGGTTGAGAAGTCTGCCTGAACAAATTGCATCATTTACTTTTGTTGTTATTCACATACCTTTGATTGCAGCACTTCTGTGGTTGACAAGTAATGAATCTCCAAGTATTCGGCACTCTTCACGGATTGCATTCGCTACATTCCTTGTGATTCATATTGGGCTTCACAAGTTATTGGAAAATCACCCAGATTACACATTTAACTCGTTGCTTTCTTCAGGGCTTATCTATGGCGGTGGTTTGCTTGGCTTTTTTTATTGGGTTTCGATTTTTATATCTTGGCGGCGCAGTGTGCCTAGCAATTCGCTTAGAGCGGACTAGCGAGGAATCTCGGTTTAGATTCAAAGAGTACTTGCCGCCGCCCAACCGGAACGTTAAAAGTAATTTCTAGAAGGGCTGTCAATGCCTGCATGGTCATGAACGAGCTGGATACGCGAGAATGGCTGCTGACAAATGGGTTGGGGAGTTTTGCAAGCGGGACGGTTTGTGATGCTCGCACCCGAACGTATCACGGTTGGTTAGTGGCTGCGATCGACCCACCCCGGCAGCGAACGCTGTTGTTCTCTCATCTAGAGGCTAGCCTGGAAGTCAGTGGTTTGATCTTTGCGCTAGGCACCAACTTCTGGACTTCTGACAAGGTTGATCCCCAGGGCTATCGGTTATTGCGCGAGTTTAGCATTGATCCTGTGCCGACTTGGGTTTGGGGTTTAGGAGAGCAGTGGCAGCTACACCGTCAGATCATGATGCCCTACGGGTTGGCGCAGGAGGAGCCTTCGCCAGGGTCAGCCTTGCCCAGTCAGCCTGTGCATCGAGTGTTGGTGGCATACCGCTATACAGGCAACCAGTTAGCCGTATTGCGCTTGCGACCCATTATGGGCGATCGAGTCTTTCATCATCATCAACAGGAATCACCAACGCTTTCCTTTTCTCAGTTAGTGGGTGCCAACCAGGTCTTTCTGCAAGCGCTGCATGCTGGCAAGACAGGCACGCCCTGGGAACTCTCCTGGAGCCACGGACACTATCAACCAGAAGAGACCTGGTATTGGAACTATTACTATCCAGAAGAAGCAAACCGTGGCTTAGATTATCTAGAAGATTTGTTCAGTCCTGGGTATTTGACCGTTTCGTTGCAGCCGGGTGAAACGGTAACGCTAGAAGCGCGGGTTGGCCTCCCTGTATCCAGTCCCCATCCACTAAACTCAGTCACTGTTGAGCAAGCAATAAAAGTTCAGCAGCAGCGGTTAGACCGTGATTTTTTGCACTTGCCGACCATTGATCGCAATCAAACAATATGGGAATCCTTACTGCGGGCAAGCGATCAATTTATTGCGTATCAGTCGGCGCAGAAGGCACCCACCATCATTGCTGGCTACCACTGGTTTAGCGATCGTACTCGCGATACTTTGCTCTGCTTACCAGGCTTTGCGCTCACCACCAAGCGGTTTTTATTGGCACGAAGAATGCTCGATCAATTGGGGCGATCGACCTCTCAGGGGCTAATCCCCAATTGGTTGCCAGATAGTCGCGGTGATGCGGTCTACCGCAACCTCGATTGCGCTCTGTGGTGGATCGAGATGCTGGGGCTATATCTACAAACCACCCAGGATTGGGATTTTCTGGTTGATCAGTACGAAGTGGTCAAGCAAATCTATAAAGGGTTTACGGCTGGCACGCTGCATAATATTCGCGTCGATGCTTCAGATGGGCTAGTGACTTGGGATGATGCCACCACACCGTTGACCTGGATGGATACACTGGTCGCGGGTGAAGCTGTAACCCCGCGACATGGCAAACCCGTTGAAATTAATGCCCTCTGGTACTCGGCGCTTTGTTGGTCAAGTCAGTGGGCAACGCTGCTAGCAGAGCGTCCTGATGGTGAGAACACCGATCGCCTGCTCAATCAAGCTCGACGCTATGCCCAACAGGCAGAGCAGGTCAAAGATTCCTTACAAACGTTTTGGCATCCTCAGCAAAACTACCTCTACGATCGCATTGAGCCAGACGATCGCCTGGATGGCACCATTCGCCCAAATGCAGTTTTAGCCCTATCGCTCCACCACACCGCTTTTACAGTCGAGCAATCCCGTCAAATTCTCTCCACAGCGCGCGATCGTTTGCTGACACCCTATGGACTCCGCAGCCTTGACCCAGACGCACCAGCCTATTTAGGCACCTGTAGCGGTTCTCCCCGCCAGCGGGATTGGGCATACCACCAGGGCACCGTTTGGAGTTGGCTCCTTGGACCGTATATTCGTGCCTGGAGCCGTTTCTACCCAGGAGAACCCCTACCAATCGATTTACAGCCACTCCTGACCCACTTTCGAGAGCAAGGCTGCTTCAATGCGATCGCCGAAATTTTTGATGGCGATGCACCCCACACCCCACGCGGCGCGATCGCCAGTGCCATCACGATCGCCGAGTTGCTCCGCCATTGGCAGGAGTTGGGATGGGAGGAGAAGGGTGAGGGATGAGAAGTTTTGAGTTTTGAATTTTGAGTTGAAGAACGATCAGCGGTCAGTGGAGAAGTTTTGAGTTTTGAATTAAAGAGCGGTCAGCGGAGAAGTTTTGAGTTTTGAATTTAAAGAGCAATCAGCGGTTAGCAGTCACCAGCTATCAGCCGTCAGCCAACCGTAAAACGGAAGTAAGCTAAAGCTTTCAAGGCTCATCTGTCCAGCTTGCTTCTAACAACCAACAACTTTTCTTGAATGCCCAATGGGCTATACAACTAACAACTTCTTCTACTCTCACGGCAAAAAGAGTTGCAACAGCGTTCCCAAAGCACTCAGCAGGTTAATGCCAAAGCCGTTCCCCGTTTTTGGCTCTTTGGGCGGCGTTTCTAACGTTTTAATCGACTTTTGAATGTCTAACGCGGTCTTTGTGTCGCCCTGCGCTGTGAAGAGTTTATCTGCTTGCTTTAAATCCGCGATCGCCCCGACGCGATCGCTTACTTGGAGCCGTGCTAACCCTCGCCCTAGATAAGCTGGCGCAAAATCGGCTTTACGTGCAAGGGTCTGGGTAAAGTTCTCAACGGCGGAGGCGTAGTTTTTCTGCTCAGCATCTGCCATAGCCCATTGGTAAAACTCCTCTGGACTGCCCACCGCGTTAGATAGACCGATCGCCCCTCGAAACTGGGTACGCTCTAAATTTGCGCCTTGTAAGGTGGCATTCGTCAGGTAAGCGTAACGCAGGTCGGCAGCAGCCAGATTTGCGCTATCCAGGTTGGCTCCGGTCAGATTAGCACCCGACAAACTCGCTCCTGCCAACGTTGCACCCCGCAAATCGGCTCCTTCTAAATTGGCTCGACTGAGATTTGCTTGACTAAGATTCGCCTGACGTAAATCTGCGCCCCGTAGATCGGCATACACTAAACCCGCATTGCTGAGATCACAGCCAGAACACTGCCTGGTTGCCAGCAACGCCTGCGTTTGCGCTGGGTTGTCTGCCCGCACGGGCAACGTCAAGCTCAAAGCCAATAGCACCGTGCATTCTACAAATACAGCTGCGTGAATCGGCGAACGTTGGACTCTCATAGCGATCGATCAAAAAGAACGAGAAGCCTCATCATTTAACTCTAAGTTCTCGCTCTAGGCACAACTAATTCAAAACTTCAAGTGTATTCCGTACTATCCAAAAGCGGCATTCGCACAGAAAACAGCTTAAACACGATACTGATTTTTCACCGTCTTAGTCGTAAACTAGCTCAACGCAAGCATCCTGCTCGTCTTGGCAGTGCTACTGAGTAGCTAGGCATCACTAAACTAGAAATGGTTTAGGGGGTGGAGGGATAAAACCCCCTGCCTGGGGGCAACCCCCTCAAAGAACCTTTTACAAATCATTGTGCTTACCTATTTAACAAAAGTAACGCCAAGCTTTGAGCCATATCGCAATTTAAGGAGTATTCATGGGTAAATCCACAGTACGCGGCATGTTAGACGTTGAAACGTTGAAACAGATGGTTGCAGATGAACAAATTGAGACCGTCATCACCGTCATGCCAGACATTTATGGACGCTTGATGGGCAAACGCATTACAGGTGATTATTTCGTCCATGATGTGCTGGAGGAGAACGTCCACGCCTGCGACTATCTGCTTGCCTGCGATATGGAGATGGATCCTGTACCGGGCTACCAATTTACAAGCTGGACAAGCGGCTACGGTGATTTTCGTTTGGTGCCTGATTTAAGCACGCTACGCATTGCGTCCTGGCTGGAGAAAACCGCGATCGTGCTCTGTGACGTGCTGAACGAAGAGGAAGACATCCCTGTTAACATCGCGCCTCGCAATCTGCTCCGCAAGCAGCTAGAAGCCGCCAAAGCGCTGGGATATACCCTCATGGGTGCATCGGAACTAGAGCTATATCTCTTTGCCGATTCCTACGAAGCAGCCCGTAAAAAGCACTATCACGACTTGCAGCCGATCGGCGCTTACATTGAGGACTACCACATTTTTCAGGGCACCAAAGAAGAGTTTGTGATTGGTGCCATTCGTAAGCATCTTGATCGCTCTGGTATTCCCGTTGAAACCTCCAAAGGTGAGTGGGGCCCAGGGCAGCAAGAAATCGGCCTGCGCTATACCGACTTTCTGGAAATGTGCGATCGGCACGTTCTTTACAAACATGCCGCTAGAGAAATCGCGTGGCAAAACGACGCGGCTGTCACCTTTATGGCGAAATGGGATGAACGCTACGCAGGCTCCAGCATGCATATTCACGCCAGCCTCTGGAATGAAGCAGGCAAACCGCTCTTTCCTGGTGATGAAGCCTTTGGCCCCGTCCACAGTTCACCCTTGTTTCGCTGGTTTCTCGGCGGCTGGATGACCCATATCCGAGAAATCTTCGCCTTCTATGCCCCCTACCCTGCGTCCTACAAACGCTACGTCGCGGGATCATTCGCCCCTACCGGGATCGCCTGGTCCTATGACAATCGCACTGCAGGCTTTCGGGTGCTGGGGCATGGAGCCTCCTTACGGTTAGAGTGCCGCGCACCTGGGGCCGATGCTAATCCGTACCTGGCGTTTGCAGTGACCCTGGCGGCTGGCCTGGACGGCATTAAAAACAAAATCGAGCCACCCCCCATGTTTGAGGGAGACGTGTATGCCGCACGAGATCTGCCACAAGTGCCCTTCAGCTTAAATGAATCCATCCACGAACTTGAGAAGAGTACCTGGGCGCGAAGCGTCCTCGGCGATGATGTCGTTACACACTACTTGCATTTCTTTCGCACCGAGCAGCGCAAGTTTGACGAAGTAGTCACCAGTTGGGAACGAGCGCGGTATTTTGAACGCGCGTAAGCTAAAAGGCAGCAGGCTGACGGCAGAACGCAAAACCGCGCCCATCAGTGTTTTGATGATGGCGATGTGTCCTACAGCGGTTATTGATTGGTTAAGCTACAGTTCTTTGAGGAGGGGTGTGGGGTTTAGAGTGTCGGGTGTGGTGAATGCAAGGAAAAATGGCTGTAATTCATCCAGGTACCGCTATAGACTCACCCTCTGCATAACCATGTGTAGGGACGTTACATGTAATGTCCCTATGCACAATCTTCGGATAGGCTACGAGCGTTTGGACTTAAAGAAACAAGGCTTGGCGATGCGCTAACACTTTTGCGGGTTCGATTTCAGTTACGGCTTCATCTAGCGGCAGCATCCGCACGCAACGTTTGAAGACGTTCGCCTGGTAAACGCGACGATTGGTCATATCAACGCCTGTTAGCCAACCACTTCTGGGATGATACGCACCTGTGTCGATATCCAGCCAGCCATGACCTCGTGCTAACTCCCCTGGGGCAACGTTTGGCAGCGTAAAGGTGATCGTATGCCCCGTCACAATGAGCTTGTCCGCAAAGTATGGTTTGGGGCTGCTGTGAAATTCATCCCGAATCCAGCAAAACTCTTGCGTTGTTTGAGCCTGAATGGGCAAGTTGGGATGAACACCCGCATGAACCAGCCACAAATCGCCTAGATCAAGATAAACGGGAAGTGTTCTCAGCCACTCAATGTGGTCAGCTCGAATGCCCGCATCACCATAGCTGGCAACCGTCGCGCGGCCACCACTGTAGAGCCAAGCCTGCAAGGCAGGATGAAACACGCGTCCATTGGGAAACGCATCGAGCAAAAGCTGTTCGTGGTTCCCCAGCAGGCAGTTGTAGCCATTCTCCTGGACAAAGCTGATCACATCGGCGCTATCTGGGCCACGATCGATTAAATCACCCAAAAAATAAAGCTGATCACCAGTACCCGGTGCGATCGCCTCCAGTAGCGTCATCAAACCTTCGTAGTGACCGTGTACATCGCCAATGATGATACGACGATGATTAGCTTCACTCATGCAATCGCCTTCTGTGTAATCTTTGAGCCATCTTTTAGCAGCTTAACCGTACTCTATAACACAATGATAATCAGGCAAATCATTGCTGCAAAGCCTCGGCTGAGCCTTTTCTTTTTAAGGTGATTTGAATCACTAAACTCATTATGCCCTGATTTTTTTTCCCGTTCCAGGTCAGGTATTAAAGATTACATTTAGCAGTGAGAAATTTACTAAAGGTTCACTGTCCTGCTTGATGCCAAAACAGCCAAACATAGGTCTGGTCTGGCATCAAGCCAAAACTTACTGCCCTAAGGCTCTAAGAAAGCGCTGCATCTCTTCAATCACAGTCCGCTTTGGTGAAGCTTGTGCGCCGCCAGCTTGAAGCAATTGTTCCAGCCGTTCAGTGCTCGGTTTTTCCAATTCTTCTGCCACCAACGCATAGGTATTGTCAGTCTCAAGCCACACTTGCCAGGGTGCGGGATAACAGCGCAATAATGCGGTTCGATCGAAGGGACGTAGGTAATAACACGGCTCAAAGGTATTGAGAAACCGTTCACGAATTTTACGCGCGGCATAGCCAATACCAACGGCACCAATATCCTCTAGGCGTGGAGTAAATAAGACGACAGGGCGATCGCCAGCAGCGGTACAAACTTGCTCTACTGGTGAAACTTCCACCGAAGAAGGTGCGATCAAGAGAAACAATTCATCAGCGGGACTTACTAGTTCTTCCACAGAAGTTGTTTGCCGTGATCCAGCCACATCCAAACTGCAAATGTTGAAAGACGTTTCGCCCCAATCACGTCTTGCCAGTGCAGCAGCCCCAGCATCCGTGAAAAACACTTTTAGCCCAGCCCCCATGCTGCTAAAGATCGAAAGATACTGAAACGCAATAGGGGTAGGCTTTAGCTCTGGTAGCAATAAATCAATTTGTAGACGAGTATAGCCAGCCGCGATCGCAGCTTGGGTAGCGCTTTGTGCTTGCACGATCGCGGCTTCTAACGTTTGAGGAAATTCAACCATGAGTGCGAGTGGGGCCAACAAGTTAGAGAACTGAGGACAGGGAAACCAGTAGCCAGGATGCGGTTTTTTATTACCTACAAGACATCTTTGCTGAAAATGCGGTCGGTAGAAATCAGTTAGTAGGAACCATCAGTATAAAAGCCACTCGTGACTCCTGGTTGATTCGTACAGAAAGTTTCTATCGAGAGAAGTGCACACTTAAAAACGGGGGCAAGCGTTTGAGTGCTTGACCCCGTTCAGCAAGTATAATGACGGCGGTTTTAACTACAGATTAATCCTTGTTGATGATTGCATTCGGTTCTAAAAACCACACAGCGTAACCTTGAACAGCCTTAGTAATGACAGCACCCACATCTTTGCGCTGTAACCTGGCAGCAAGCGTAAGTGCCTGCTGTTGAGTTGTCACTACTTTCAGCAAGCCGTAATACCTGCCCTCAAACAGCACGGCGGCTAAACGCTGATCTGAATCTGGCAGGCTGATGTGACACGCTTTGTAATCGCTGCGAGATTCAAGAATTTTGCAGGCAGGTACATCGGTGACTTGAGCAAGTGCTTGAGACGGCGATCGCGGACACGCATCAACATAGGCTTCAGGCTCTAGCCGCCAAATGGCATAGCCTTTAGCCAGTCTGGTAATGACGGCTGCTTTACCTGCGGATGTCAATCGTGTAGCAACTTCGAGCGATCGTGAACGGTCTTGTACCACTTTGACAAGGCTGTAATACTCATCGTCCACCACAACGGCTGCCACTCGATAATCTTCTTCTGGCAGGCAAATGTGGCAGGAACGATATTGATCACGAGATTCTAGTATTTTAGGAATCAGATTCAAAGGATCTACGGACAGTGGAGAGTGCGTCGGGACTAGCATGAACTGACCTCAAATAGATGCTCCAAAAGGGTCACTTTTTGAGATGCTCTTTCTAAGAACCTCAAAAAAACTTCACCAGGATGGCTTTATTCTGCCTGGTGTAGCACTACAACTGAAACCGTGATAACGCGCATTTTCAGCCTTTTGGCGTAGAACGATTCCGGGTTGAACCGAGTTAGCCTCCTGCTTAAAACTTAAATTCCATGTCTCATCCTTGCCATATCGTCGTAGTAGGTAATCCTGCTATTATTTATGCCAGTCGAAACGGTACGCCGGATCGTATGCTGCCGATTCTCAAGCGATTTCTCGATAAGTTTTGGCAAGAGCGCGATTTAGCAGGAGAAACTAGCAACACGCCTGAGTGCCTGGTCGCCCAAATTGTCGTCCGCTTTGGTTTTGAAATTTGTGAAGATGACTTCTCCAATTTGCGTGTCGGCGTGCGGTACGACCCCAACGTCGAATACCTTTATGCGATATCGTTGGAACGCGATATCAATGTGTGGGTGCCAGAAGATTCCTACCGACAAGAGCCAGAGCTTGGGCTGACGGGCTGTCGGCGATGGGAGGGATGAGGGCTGGGGGATGGAAAAGTTTTGAGTGTTGAGTTCTGAGTTAAAGAGCGGTCAGCAGTCAGCCGTTAACCCGCTCCCCACTCCCCATTTCCAACTTCTGCCTTTTGCCTTTTGCCCTCCTGCTTTCTGCCCTTCTCTCACAGTTTGGCGTTGCAGAATGTTTGATAATCAGCGTCTACTTGAATGGCGTAGGTGCGGGCATACTCTAACAGGGGTTGGTGCCAGACAGCCGTTTGAGCAAAGGTGATGAGGTCGTCGGCGATCGCAGAGCCTTGTCTTCCACCACTGAGCAGTTGGCCCCAAGCAGTAACCTCTGCCATTGTTTCGATGACTTTGCGTAACCGACGAAGTTTGCCATTCCATTGGCTGAGGTTAACTTCATCGTCCATTGGCTGTAACTCGCGCAAGACGTAAGCTTGCCCATCGAGTTCTACAGTGTCTAGCAAGGCAGGAGGAGACCATTGTACGCGTTGCTGAATAGTTACAATCCGATCGGCTTGGGTTGACCATTGAGGTTGTGCCAGAGTCAGGTACGGCTGTAACGACGAAGTACAGCTGTACTTGAGATCCAAAAGGTAGTTAGCGTTGGGTGAACCGTTGCCTTCAACCAGTAGAATGTAGCGCTCAAGCCCCAGACTGCCCGTACCCGCAACGCGATAAGCAACATCAAGAAGACGAAAGAATTTTGGTTTCTTCTGTTTTGCAGCCCAGGTTTGTATGAGGATCTCGATTTGTTTGCGCTGGGTTTTGGTGATGGGACGGGCTTTTTCGTTGAGCAACAGTCGCCGCGTTTTGCCAACTTTTTCTGTGCGCTTATCGAGAAATTCTTTGCGTTTTCTTAGCTTCAGACTGTCTATCAGTTCTTTGACTAAGCCTGTTGAGGTATCGCGGTTGACCATGCCAACCTGTCCCTTTGATAGCACCCTGGTATAGGCTGTGAGAAAGTTTTGGCAAAGCGCCTGAGCATCGGTGTCGTCGATATTTAGACTATGGGCTGCGACCAAAATCGAGGTCAAAAACCGTGCTAAATCCCACGTGCAAGGAGCCAGAGCGGCTTCATCAAAATCATTGATATCGAAATAGACCAAGCGATCGTTCCCTTTGTAAGTGCCAAAGTTTTCGAGATGCAGATCGCCACAAATCCATACAGGGGGAGCCTCGTTGAGCGCTGAGCGTGCTGGAAAATTTTCGTAGAATAGATGGCAGGTGCCACGCAGAAACGCAAAGGCATTTTGCCGCATAGTCTGATATTTGAGGGCAAGTAGCTCTGGTCTACGGTTTCGATTAAACTGCTGAATACGATCGACAAGGTCTGCCATGCTGGTTCTGATACAGGCGCTGAAGATTTTGTTTGAAGAAAATAAAAGCGTGAATGGGATGCGATTCTAGCACTAGCATTACGGATTGAAAAGTTGCTGCTATCAGTTGTTGGGTTACCCGCTTGAGGAAAAAGACGCTCAGTAACAACTGTTACAGGAGAGCGGAGCCGTCTCTAAGGTAGTTTATGGCTTCGACACTAGCAGTCTGTCAACTCAAAGTTGACATTCTATTAGCACCCTAGAATAGAAGATGAGGGCAAGGAGAAGCCCATAGAGATGCTAGTGGGGGTAAACATGCATTCAGGCTGGTCACGCGTTTTGCGATCGACGTATCAAAGAGATCCCGCTATCAGCTTTGTGCTTACGGCTGGAGTCGTGGAAGCCGCGATCGGTGGGTTGAATGAACACTGGTCACTGCTAACCTTTGGGTTAGGGACTGCTGGCGTTGCGATTACACTGCGCTTCTGGCAACAGCGTCGTCAAGTCGCCAAGTGGACTGAGCGTGCACCCGTATATACCCTTTCTGCCGCTGATGCTCGCCCCAGGCTCCCAGAGCTAAAGCCTAAGCGTAAGCTAGCGAGCGGTAAACGCTAAGTCTGTAGTGATTCGGTAATCGATCGTTGATTGAGGATGAGTAACAAAATGGTGATCTCTGCAGCAAACCGTGCTTCTACAAAACGACTCTTAAAAATCGGTGCAGTCGCAGTCAATAGCGGTTTACCCGTGAAAACGATTCGCTACTACGAAGAGATTGGGCTCCTGACTCCCACGGTTGAGCGATCAGAGGTAAACTATCGGCTCTTCAACGAAACCGTATTGAATCGTCTAGCCTTTATTAAGCGCGCACAAACCCTTGGGTTAACGCTTACCGAAATCAAAGCGATTCTGACGGTGCATGACGAAGGCGAACTGCCTTGCTGCGAAGTAAAGCAGCATCTTCAGGACAAAGTGGCGATCGTCAGCCAACAAATTAAGGCTCTAGAAACCCTTCGTACAGAACTCAACGGCATTCTTTCTGGTTGGCAGGAACACCCACCTGTACATTTGATTGAGCAAACAATTTGCCCCAATCTTCAGTGAGGATGAAGGCTAAAGGATGAAAATTTGATAAGACTTACGGCAGAAGAGATCCGTCACTCTCCTTGCCCCCTGCTCCCCTTAGCCCTCACGAGTGCTACGGTAGAACGGTGCTGAATAGAGCGAGGCGCTACTATTCATTAATTCAATCGCCAGACGCATCCGATGAGTATTTTTACGCTGCGATCGCTCCATAAAGACTTTGGGATCAAAGAGATTTTGCGTGATGCCAGCTTCAGCCTGGATGATGGCGACAAGGTAGGGCTAATTGGCACCAATGGGTCGGGCAAATCGACCCTCCTAAAAATGATTGCGGGTCAGGAGTCGATCGACAGTGGTGAAATGCTGGTTAACCCCAGCGTGCGGATTGTCTATCTGTCTCAGCAGCCAGAGCTAGACGACGATCTCACCGTGCTAGAGCAAGTGTTTGCCGACAGTGGCGATCAAATGGCGTTGGTGCGCGAGTTTGAAGAAATTTCTGACAAACTGGCGCATGGACACGGCGATCACGAACAACTGATGGCAAAGCTTTCCAGTCTGACCCACCAGCTAGACGCGACCGGAGCCTGGGATCTGGAAACCAACGCCAAAATTATTTTGACTAAACTAGGCATTGAGGACTTTGATGCCACAATTAGCGCTCTGTCGGGTGGCTACCGTAAGCGTATCGCTCTAGCAGCGGCACTGCTCTCTGAACCCGACGTGCTGCTCATGGATGAGCCAACTAACCATCTCGATGCCCTTTCAGTGGAATGGCTGCAAGGTTATCTCAATCGCTTTCGAGGCGCACTGCTGCTAATTACCCACGATCGCTACTTTCTCGATCGCGTTACCAATCGCATTCTAGAGATCGATCGAGGCGACCTCTACACTTACAGCGGCAACTATTCCTACTACTTAGAAAAGAAAGCCCTCGCCGAAGAATCCGCTGCCAGCACCGAGCGCAAACATCAAGGAGTATTGCGCCGCGAACTGGAATGGCTCAAACGCGGCCCCAAAGCTCGAAGCACCAAGCAAAAAGCGCGGATCGATCGCATTCGCGCCATGCAGGCAACTGAATTCAAACAAGGTCATGGCAAAGTTGATATCGCCACAGCAGGACGACGCATTGGCAAGAAGGTCATTGAACTGGTGAACGTCTCAAAGGGCTATGGCGATCGCACCCTCATCAACGGCTTCACCTACGAATTTAGCCCTGAAGATCGCGTCGGTATCATTGGCGGCAACGGCGTGGGCAAATCTACCCTGATGGACATCATCACTGGACGCTTGCAGCCCGACTCTGGCACCGTCGAAACTGGCTCCACCATTCACATTGGCTACTTTGACCAGCACTCCGACGACCTCACCCTCAACCCCGACCAGCGCGTCATCGACTACCTCAAAGACGTCGCCGAACTGGTGAAAATCGCCGATGGCACCGTCATTACCGCCTCCCAAATGCTGGAGCGCTTTCTCTTTCCTGGCAATCAACAGTACGCGCCCATCAGCAAACTCTCTGGTGGCGAAAAGCGCCGTCTCTTCCTGCTGCGCGTCCTCATGAGTGCGCCCAACGTCCTCATTCTAGACGAACCCACCAACGACCTCGACGTGCAAACCCTCGCCGTCCTGGAGGATTACCTCGAAGACTTCAACGGCTGCGTCATCGTCGTCTCCCACGATCGCTACTTCCTCGATCGCGTCGTCGATACCATCTTCGCCTTTGAACCCAACGGCACCCTGCGCCAGTATCCGGGGAATTACTCGGTGTATTTGGACTATAAGCAGGCAGAGGAGGAGTCAGGAGTCAGAAGTCAGGAGTCAGAAGGAAAAGGGGGCAAGGGGCAAGGGGACAAAGAATCGCCATCACTAGCCAACAACCAACAACTAAAAACCAACAACTCCGCAAACTCAAAACTCAAAACTCAAAACTCTCAAAAGCTTTCCTACAAAGAAAAACGCGAATTTGAGCAGTTAGAGACTCAGATTCCCAAGATGGAAGCCGAAAAAGAACAGATTGAGAAAACGCTGTACCAAAATCCGCCCTCTGGCTTCACCGAAGTACAAAAACTCTCTGCACGGTTGGCTGAGTTAACGGACGCGATCGACACCGCCACCGATCGCTGGTTAGAATTATCAGAATTAGACTCCTAACGATCGTTCTGGTCCGCCATTAGCTTTTATCCTTTATCCTTAAGCCTTTATCCTTCTTCCATCCCTCATCCCTCTCCTCCCCATGTCCGCCCTCACCCTCACCCTACATCCCACCCTGGAGCTGACCGACGACCAGTTCTATGATCTCTGCCAGCACAACCGAGATTTACGCATCGAACGTACTGCAAATGGAGAACTGCTCATTATGGCTCCCGTAGGTGGTGAAGGCGGTTGGCGGAACAGCAAACTCACTCAACAAGTGGGCAATTGGGAAAACACAAACGATCGCGGCATTGCGTTCGATTCCTCTACGGGCTTTAAATTACCGAACGGCGCAGATCGATCGCCCGATGTTGCCTGGGTCAGCCGCGATCGATGGGATGCTCTTACACCGGAGCAAAAGCGCAAATTTCCGCCTCTTTGTCCCGACTTTGTCATCGAACTGCGCTCCGAAAGCGATTCTCTCCAGACCCTACAGGCAAAAATGCGGGAGTATATTGAAAATGGTGCGCGTCTCGGTTGGCTGATTGATCCCAAAAACCAGCGAGTGGAAATTTATCGTCCAGGGCAGCCTGTTGAAGTGCTGCAAAACCCAGCAACGCTCTCAGGCGAGGAGGTACTACCAGGGTTTGTGTTAGATCTCAAGCCAATCTTTAGCAATCTTTGAATCAGCAAGTGGATCAGTAACACGGTAAAGCGCCCTTACCCATTGGGGTCGGTCAGGACGCTTTTCAATTCCTCAGCCGTTTTCGATCTGTGCTGTGGTACGAGCGCGATCGCGTCTGTTGACAAACGCTCCAACGAAGGATGAAGCCGCGTTGAGTGCTGATGAGGAATCATCTGAAGACCAGCTGACAATTACTGTCTTTCTGCAAGCTGCATGAGAGTGAAAAGAATCGGTGAAGCAGGTACAGAAATGCCCGCTATCGTGTGAACATTCACTTAGAATCGGGGCGATGCTGCCAGAGCTATACCGCGTTGAAACGATGAGTTGAGACGATGACACGCCGTTGGAGTCTTTTGGGCGGCATCTAATATCGCAATTTTCTATCGCAATTTTCAGAGACACGCCCATTTACTCGATCGCAACGGAGCCAATGCCAACGATGTCTACTCCATCTCTCGTACCCGTCATTCTTGCAGGTGGAAAGGGTGAGCGCTTTTGGCCCCTCAGCCGTAGAAATCGCCCCAAGCAGTTTCTCAGCCTGGATGGCAGCGGTCGCAGTTTGCTTCAGGCAACAGCAGAACGGCTCTTGTCGATCGCGGATGGCTGGTCATCCATCTTTGTTGTCACCGCCTCTCATCTGGCAGACGGCGTGAGAGAGCAACTGCCTGATCTGCCCGAAGCCAACTTGCTAGTCGAGCCAGAAGGCCGTGATACGGCTCCCGCTGTAACCTGGAGCACCCTACAAATTGCTGAACGCTATGGCAAAGATACCGTCGTTGCCTTTTTCCCTGCCGATCATTGGATTGCTGATAACGCAACCTTTGAGGCCACATTGCATGCGGCGGCAGAACTCGCTTGTAAAGAAGACGCGATCGTCACGCTAGGCATTACGCCAACCTTCCCCTCTACAGGCTACGGCTACATCCAAGCAGGCGAAACGATCGGCACTTTTGGCACGCAGGGTGAGCAGAAAGGCTTTCCCGCCTATCGCGTCACGCGCTTTACCGAAAAGCCCGATCGCGACACCGCAGAGCAGTTCCTTGCCACAGGCACCTTTAGCTGGAACAGCGGCATGTTCGTCTTCCGTGCTGAGGTGGCGCTGGATGAGCTATTAGTCTACGCGCCCGAAATCTTGAGTCCACTGGAAGAACAGGGCGTGGATGCCTATTCCACCCTGCCCAAAAAGAGTATTGACTACGCCCTGATGGAGAAAACCCAGCAGGCTTATGTGCTACCCGTTGCTTTTGGTTGGGATGACCTGGGCGACTGGAACGCGATCGAACGCCTGCTCAAAGGCGAAGACTCAAACGTCGAACTTGCCCGCCACATTGGGTTAGACACTCATGGCGCACTTTTCTATGCCACCGAGCAAGATGACCTCATCGTTACGATCGGCCTTGAAGACACGGTAATCGTGCGCGATGGCAAAGTCACCCTTATTGTTAAAAAAGACCGCACACAAGAGATCAAGCAAGTACTCAAAGAAATTCAAGCCGATCCGCAGTTCAAAGATCTGCTTTAGTTGTTAGGTTTTAGGGGTTAGTTGTAGAGTCTTCAAGAAGACCTCCCGACTAACTGCTAACAACCAACAACTAACAACTGCATGTTCTCCCGCATCGCCCAATCCAGTGCTCGCCAACGCGAAATTGCCGAAGTTGTCCTCCGCAACGGTTGGGGCTATATGCGGCGACTGCTTACTGGCACCAAAGCCGAAGAACCGCAACTGCCGCCCCCTACCGTCCTGCGTAACATCCTGGTTGAGCTAGGTCCTGTCTACGTCAAGCTAGGGCAGTTGCTCAGCACGCGCCCCGATCTGCTGCCGCCCGAATACATTACCGAACTAACCGCACTTCAGGCTGAAGTGCCCTCCGTCGCGTGGCAAGAAGTCGAGGTCGTCATTCGGCAGCAGTTGCGTCGTCCACTCGAAGAGGTGTTTACGACGATTAACCATCAGCCCGTTGCGGCTGGCTCGATTGCTCAGACGCATCGAGCAACCCTGGCGGATGGGCGAGAAGTTGCGCTTAAAATTCAGCGCCCCGGCATTGAGGCGATCGTCGATCAGGATATAACGCTCATTCGTAGTCTCGCCGATCTGGTGTCGCGCACCAACTTCGGCAAGTATTACGACCTCAAAGCGCTGGCAGAAGAATTCGCCATCGCACTCATCGGCGAGTTGGACTTTATGCTAGAAGCCACTCACACCGATCAGCTTCGCAGTAACCTCTCTAGCAGCCGTTGGTTCGACCCCAAGCAGCTAGTTGTCCCCGAAATTTATTGGAACCTGACAACAGAGAAACTGCTAGTCATGGAATGGCTTGATGGAGTGCCCCTATTGCAAGGGACGTTCTCTGGTGCTAGACATGGCGGCGATGCCATAGCCGAAAGTCGAGCGATCGTTGCATTGTTGGTGAACGCCTTCTTTCAGCAAATCTACATCGACGGCTTCTTTCATGCCGATCCGCATCCCGGCAACCTCTTTTACTTAAGGGATGGTCGCGTAGCGTTGTTAGACTGCGGGATGGTTGGTCGCCTTGATCCTCGCACTCAACAAGTGTTGACCGAAATGCTGCTGGCGATCGTCAACCTGGACGCTCAGCGTTGTACCCAACTCACCCTGCAACTGGCAGAATCGGTGCAGCCCGTCAACCTGGCGCAGCTCGAAAGCGACTACGATCGCCTCCTGCGTCGTTATTACAACCTCAACCTGGCGCAGGTCAACTTCAGCCAGCTTTTTTACGAAATTCTCCAGCGAGCGAGGGCAAACCATCTCCGCGTTCCCGGCAATATGGGACTCTATGCCAAAACGCTCGCAAATTTAGAAAGCGTTGCCCGCAAGCTTGACCCCGACTTTAACCTGTCCGACCAGATCAAGCCACTCATGACCGACCTGTTTCGACGACAACTGGTGGGTGAGGCACCCCTTCAAGCACTCCTGCGTACTGCGCTGGATCTCAAAACCTTGTCGCTCCAGTCGCCACGCCAACTGGAACTGCTGCTTGAGCGCGTCACCTCTGAAACGCTCCAATGGAACCTGAATCTACGTGATCTCGATCCCCTCCGTCGCAGCGTAGACGACTCTGCCAATCGTCTTTCGTTTAGTATTGTGGTCGGTGCTTTGATTATGGGAGCCGCAACGATCTTGGCGAACGATCGCACTGGTCGGCTCTTTTGGGTCAGCAGCACCCTTTTCTTTTCGGCTAGCTTTCTCGGACTCTGGCTGATTGTGAGTATTCTGCGCTCAGGCAGGCTCCGATAACGAGTGATCACCCATATTTGATCACAAACAATAAAGTTGGAAATTAGACATGTCGGGAAATAGGCGAGAATGGAGAGCAGCGACAGAATAAGGCGATGCTGAATATTGCACGGGTGCTGAACCAAGATCGATTGCTGCGGGCACTCACTGGCTTGAACCGAAAGGCGTTTAATGCCCTACTGGAAGCCTTTGCTCCCCTGTATGAACAAACTCGCCAGACTCAACCGCGTCAACGAGCCGTCGGTGGAGGACGGAAAGCTCGTTTACTTAGCACTCAAGAGAAGCTGTTTTTCATCTTGTTCTACTTCAAGTGCTACCCCACCTTTGATTTAGCTGGCATTATTTTCGATTTGCACCGTTCTCAAGCGCATGAGTGGATGCATCGTCTCCAGCCGATTCTGGAGCAAACCTTGGGCGAAAAGCTGGTTTTGCCTGAGCGTAAACTCGCTAGCCTTGAGGTCTTTTTCGAGCGTTTTCCAGCGGTTAAGCGGGTGATGATCGATGGGACAGAACGCCCCATCCAACGCCCTCAAGACCCTGAAGCGCAACAATTAAACTATTCAGGCAAGAAGAAGCGGCATACCCGCAAACATCTCGCGGCAGTCGATGAAACGAAGCGAGTGCTGGTTTGGAGCAAGGCACGCGAAGGTAAATTGCATGACAAAAAGTTTCATGACCAAGAGGATATTGCAGGCAGTGTCCCAGATGCTATTCCTATCGAAGTAGACTTAGGCTTTCTGGGCTTGCAGAAGGAGTATGACAACATCCATCTACCGCACAAGAAACCGAGAGGAGGAGAACTCAGTGAGCCTCAAAAACAGGAAAATCGGGCGTTGAGTCAATCCCGTGTTGTCTGTGAAAAAGCGTTTGCGGGAGTCAAACGCTACAACGCCGTCAGTATGATTGATCGCAATCGAATCGAGGAGTTTGATGATCACTTGATGTTGACAGCAGCAGGATTATGGAACTTCTACTTGGTCGCTGCTTAGAAAGAGGCTACTCGAAAACCAGCAGTGACTCATTCATTATTATTTCCCAACAACTCTAGTCGATCAGCTTTTGAAATCTCGGTCATTTTTAGGGGAGCGATCGTCCTGATCAGTGTCAGCTTGATCTTCATTAGACCTCCTGCGCGAATACTTAAAAGCCCCCTCCCGTCCCCCAAGTTTGGGGGAAGCTAAAACTGATGCCCCCCAAATTTGGGGGGATGGGGGGGCAAAATCTGATTCATGCAGGAAGTCTAATGACAACCAGTTTTCTCACGACTTCAGGTGTCTCGACAGTTTGAGCCAGCGTTGCCAGATCAATCGGTCGATCGTTCTTAGGAGAATCATCCACCTCAACGTCAATGACAACAAGCTCTCTCACCGTTTCAGAGCCATCAACCGTGTTACCAGCGCTTTCTACCTCCAGATCCTGCCCGGTGTTTTTGAGCGAACGGACTACATCTGGGTTTTCCGAGTCAGGCTGTTGCGTCTCTTCGCTCATGGTGAATCTTCTTTGAATCGATGGGTTACTAAATCGGTACTGCTAATTCTACGGCTCCCAATGCTTTGAGTGTCACTCTCTGAGCTGGGGTTAAGCCGATCGCGCTGGTGATATTCATGCCTTCATAAGGGCGATCGACTCGGAGCATTTTCAAACAGGTGCCAGTGCTAAGTAGTTCCACTTAGGATTATGGATTCAATAAAACCGGAAATCATAGTGATTGCGGCTTAGCAGTGTAGTTCCATTTTGGCAGGTACTCATCAAACACAATCTCCATCGTCTGCTTGAACGCCTCTGTCACTTTT
>JAESFU010000222.1_pt1 | contig 62460 bp, 64 predicted proteins | sample 9269461 | NCBI WGS metagenome assembly JAESFU01 (sample SAMN14502556, study PRJNA617107) | algae metagenome | isolation source: Stenomitos rutilans HA7619-LM2 and co-occurring heterotrophs from cave walls | place: USA: Waikapalae cave, Hawaii | collected 2009-07-28
ACGCTTTCGCGCCAGTCGATCCGCACGGCGTCGACACCCTCGTCCTTGAGGATCAGGCGCGCCGCCTCGACCGCCGCGTTGTAGCGGCTGTGCCAGGTCTGGAACAGGATGCGGTCCTTCTTCTCGCCGTAGGCGACGAGGTCCTCGAATTCGGAGATGGTCGAGGTCGGCGGCTTTTCCAGCAGCACATCCTTGCCGGCATCGATGGCCTCGCGCACGTAGCTGTGCCGCACGTTGGGCGGGGTGCAGATGGCGACGAGCTTCACTTCCGGCATGGCCTTGTAGAGCTCGGCCGGAGTCTTGAAGACCGGCACGTCGCGATGGCCGACGCCACGGGTCGAAACGACGGCGGCGAGTTCGAAATCCGGGCTCTTGTCGATCACCGGCAGGTGCTGGTCCTGCGCGATCTTGCCGATGCCGATGACGGCGATCTTCTTTTTGGCCATTGCGGCATCCTCCTCGAAACCGGGCGGCACTTAAGGGGAAATGGCGCGCGAAGGGAAGCGGGCCCGAGGCGGAAATTCGTCGAGCGGCCGAAGGTCGTATAGAGTGGCGCGAGGAGGACCAGATGTCCCGCGCATTCGTTTCCGAAGGCGGCAGCGTGCCGCAGGTCTATGCCTCGATCGACAGCGCCGAGAGTGCCGCCAACATCCAGCGCGCCATGGACGGCCGCCAGTACGACTATGAAGTGCGGCCGCGCGAACGCGGCGGATACATGGTGGCGCGACTGAAAAAGGACGGCGAGTTCGACAGCTGGGTCGAGGAGTAGCTAGTCCGCCGGCGGCTGCCAGAGTTCGATCTGATTGCCTTCGGGGTCGTGGATGCGTGCGAAGCGACCGGTTTCGGGAGTGTCCCACTCGTCGGGCCGGGTCTCGATGGCGATGCCGGCATCCCTGAGCTGCGCCATCAGCGCGTCGAGGTCATCGACGCGGAAGTTGATCATCCACTGCTTGTCGGCCGGAAAGTAGGTCGTATCCTGCTTGAACGGCGAGAATACCGTAAGGCCGGCCTCCTGCGTCCAGAAGTCGGTCACGCCAAGGTGGGTGCTGTACCACTCGGCGAGCGCCTTGGTGTCGCGCGAACGGAAGAAGAAGCCCCCAATGCCGAGTGCCTTTGCCATGCTGCTCCCTACCTGACGATGATCGCGCGGAAATCGTTGACGTTGGTGCCCGTCGGGCCGGTGATGAACAGGCCGCCGACGGCGCGGAAGGCGTTGTAGGCGTCATTGTCGGCCAAAGCGCGGCGGGGATCGATGCCAGCGGCGCGCATGCGTGAAGCCGTGGTGCCATCGCAGATGGCGCCCGCATTGTCGCCGGCCCCGTCGATGCCGTCGGTGTCGGCCGCGAGCGCGGTGATCCCCTCGAGGCCGTCGATGGCGAGGGCGAAGGCGAGCAGGAATTCGGCGTTGCGGCCGCCGCGGCCGGTGCCGCGAATGGTGACGGTGGTCTCGCCGCCAGACAACAGCACGGTTGGCGTGGCGAATGGCCGGTTGCGGGTCTTCACCTCGCGGGCCATCGCCGCAAGTACGCCCGCCACGTCGCGCGCCTCCCCCTCGATGGCATCGGACAGGATGTGCGGCGCCAGCCCGGCAGCGGTGGCGCCGGCCGCCGCGGCATCGAGTGAGATCGCAGCGGACGCAATGATGCGCACGCTGTTGCCGGCGAAACGCGGATCGGCCGGCTGGGGTGAGAGATTGTCGTCGGACGCCAGCAGGTCCTCGGCCGCGCCCGGGAGCTTCAACCGATAGAGGGCGGCGAGGTGGCGCGCTTCTGCCCGGGTCGAGCGCAGCGGCACGGTGGGGCCGGAGGCGACCAGCGCCGGCTCGTCGCCGGGAATATCCGACACGATCAGCGTTGCCACCCGGGCAGGTGCGGCAAGCGCTGCCAACCGCCCGCCCTTGATGGCGCTCAACTCGTTGCGGATGACGTTCATCACGCTGATCGGCGCACCCGAGGCGAGCAGGACCTGGTTCACCGCCTGCTCGTCCTCAAAGCTCAACCCTGCCGCCGGCTGCGGCAGCAGCGCCGAACCACCGCCGGAGATGAGGGCAACGACCAGGTCGTCGGGCCCCAGGCCGGCCACGGTTTCCATCAGTCGGCGAGCGGCGAGGAAACCCGCGACATCGGGCACGGGATGGGCCGCCTCGACGATCTCGATGCGTTCGCACGGCACCGCGTAGCCGTAGCGGGTGACGACGAGACCGCGATCGATGCGGTGCGGCCACGCCTGTTCGAAAGCGCGGGCCATCTGGGCCGAGGCCTTGCCGGCGCCGATGACGATCGTCCGGCCTTTCGGCGGCTGGGGAAGATTGGCAGCGATCGCGTGCTGGGGCTGGGCTGCATCCACGGCGGCGTGGAACAGGCGTTCGAGCAGATCACGATCCATGCAGCAGATTTCCCCTCAGGTGGGTCCATCTTGGCTGCCGCATGAATGAGGCGCAAGCGCGAGCGTCTGATCGGCACGCTCACGTCGTTTCCGCCATTTTGGCGGATTTTGTGCAATTCATCCGCCGTTCAGACGACCATCGGTAATCACAGCTCATCAAAGCGCGGGATTGGCCGCGTCATACATGAGGGTTTAGCAAATGAGACTTTCGGCAATTGCGCTGGCGACGCTGGTCGCCCTGTCGGCGGCTCCGGCATTCGCCATCGACTTCATCAAGATCGACATCGATCCGCCCAAGCCCAAGCCGGATCAGTCCGAGACGCCATCCAAGGGCGATAGTGGCTTTCCGGGCAAGAACAACAACGGCAATGGCGGCGGCATCGTGCTGACGCCTGAGATCGTCGATGCGCTGGATGTCGGCAACAAGCCGATCGTCATCCTCGACGATGGCGTCGGCAGCGGCGGCCTTGGACCCTTCCCGGAGAATGCACCGGATATTCCGGGCCTGCCCGTGGGCGGCGCGAACGGCGCTGCCGGCAACCCGGGTGGCGGCGACGTGCTGGTGCTGCAGCTCGCCTGCGTGGTCGGCGCGGAAGGGCTGACGCTGATCAATGTCGGCGATGCCACCGCGCCCGCCGGCCTGCGGCTGCGCTGGCAGGTCCCGGGTGCCGGACGCGGCACGATCCGGCTCGACGGTGCGCTGAAGGCCGGGCGAAGCGCGCTCGTGCCGGGCGTTGCGGCAGCGGTCGGCACGGCATGCGGGGTAAGCCTCGTTTCGTGACGACTGGCTTCACGACGGACGACACGGGCGCGGAGCTTGTGTCGTCCATGCAACGTTTCCTGTCGGGCTAGCTGAACGGGGGCTAAACGCACCCCTCACGCTGAGTTCAACCGGTATGCAGTAGCTGCCGGTTAAGATAGCACACGCACAATGATGTGGTCGTGGACGCGGCCACCGGCCCTATGCCAGGAAACATGTATGAAACGTCTTCGTCCTCTCGTGGGCGCGTTGCTCGCGACACTGATTCTTTCGACGGCGGGCTTCGCCGATGAAGTCGAACCACTGGTCCCGGGCGGCAAGACCGAACTGACGCCGCCGGGCACGGACCCCAGCAAGACCGAGCCGGACCAGACCACGTCCACCGGCCCATCGGAAGAGACCCCTCGCCCGTCACGCGAAAAGGGCGAGCGCGCGTCCAGTCCCACTCCGCCGGAGCAGGTTATCCAGACGCGCCATTTCGGCTCGCTGATCGAGCTCAGCTGCGCCGTCAGCGATCAGCCGAATGCCCTGGTCGTGGTCAACCACAGCTCGGAACCGCTGCCGCCCGGCACGCGGATCAAGTGGCAGCTGCAGTCGGAAGGCCAGCAGGGCTTCTTCAAGCTGCTGGGCACGCTCGAGGGTGGTGCGACGCTCGTCGCCGACAACGTGCTCGAAGGCGGCGCCAGCGGTGGCGCGAGCTGCATCGCCCGCATCATCTGAACGACGCCGGCGGACGCTTGCAGGGCTGACAAAAAACTGACATCGAACGCGAATAACCACCGCGTCCGCTGTCACATTTCCTCGCAAGATGCCCGAACGCTTTGCCATCTACTATGCGCCCGAGGCGCAGCATCCGCTCTGGCAGAAGGCCGCCGAATGGCTGGGCCGCGACTGCTTGACGGGCGCGACCTTCGATACGGCTCTCCCCGGCATTGAGCGTGCAGCCCTGACGCCGCTCAGCGTCTCGGCGCGAAAGTACGGATTCCACGCCACGATCAAGGCGCCGATGGCGCTGTCGACCGACACGACGCGCGATGAACTGGTGGAAGCGCTGGCTGGCTATGCGGCCGCAACCGAGCCGGTGGCGATCGGCCCACTCAGCCTCGAGCTGATCGGCGGCGGCTTCATGGCGCTTATCCCGGCACTGCAGTCGGAAGAGCTGACCGACCTTGCCGCCGATGTCGTCGAGACGTTCGAGCCGTTCCGCAAGCCGCTCTCAAGCACGGATCGTGAGCGCCGACTCAGGGGGGCAAACTTTTCCGAGCGCCAGGTCGAACTTCTCGACCAATATGGCTACCCTTACGTGTTCGAGCAGTTCCAGATGCACATGACGCTCACCGACCGGTTGCCGGTCGCGGAGCAGCAGAGCTTCCATGCTGCCGCAGCTGAATTCTTCGGCCCGCTGGCCAGCGCCGACACGGTGCTCGACCGGCTGGTGCTGTTCCATGAGCCCGAGGCCGGCGCACCATTCGTCCGGCTCGATGACTTCGTTCTTACCGGGGAGACAGCGCATGAGCGAATTCGCGCTCGCTAACGCCAGGATCGTCTTGAAGGACGAAGTGATCACCGGCTCGGTGCTGGTGCGCGACGGCAAGATCGCGGCGATCGATACCGGCGTCGTGCAGAACGCTGAGGATATCGAGGGCGACTACGTCATCCCCGGCCTCGTCGAGCTCCATACCGACCATTTCGAGAACCACTATCGGCCGCGCCCGGGCGTGACCTGGAACGCCATCGCGGCGCTGCAGAGCCATGACGCGCAGGTCGCGGGCGCCGGCATCACCACAGTGTTCGACGCGGTGCGTATCGGCTCGGACCCCGAGACGGGCGACATTACGGACGACGTGCGGGCCATGGTCGAGGCGGTAGCGGAAGCCGATGCCAGCGACCGGCTGCGCGCCGACCACCACATTCACCTGCGCTGCGAGCTCGCGACGCCGGACGTGGCGGCGCATTTCGAAGCACACTGCGCCAACCCGATCGTCGGCCTCGCCTCGCTGATGGATCACACGCCGGGCGCGCGGCAGTACACCACGCTCGAGCACTACATCGCCTACTACCAGAAGAAGCTCAGGCTTTCGGATGCCGAGATGGCGCAGTTCATCACCGACCGGCAGGCCGAGCGCGACAAGTATGCCGACAAGAACCGCGCCGCGATCCTAAAGCGCGGTCGCGAGATCGGGCTTGCCTTTGCGAGCCATGACGATGCGACCGTCGACCATGTCGATGAAGCCGTGCGCGACGGGATGTCGATCGCCGAATTTCCGACCACGATGGATGCGGCCAAAGCCTGCCACGCTGCCGGCATGGCGGTGCTGATGGGCGCGCCGAACGTGGTGCGCGGCAAGTCGCATAACGGCAATATCTCGGCCGCCGAGCTGGCGCGTGCCGGCGTGCTCGACGTGCTCAGTTCGGACTACGTGCCGTTCTCGCTGATGGTCGCAGCGTTCCTCCTGCCGGAAGTTGCCGACAACATCACGCTGCCCGAGTCGGTCGGCATGGTGACCTCGCGGCCCGCGGCATCGGCGCATCTTAACGACCGCGGCGAGATCGCCATCGGCAAGCGTGCCGATATCGTCCGGGTTCTCCGCACCGATCCCGTCCCGGTGGTGCGCGGCGTGTGGCGTGAGGGAAAGCGCGTCAGCTGATGGCCAACGGAGCGCTCGTATTGGTGGTCGGACCGTCGGGCGCCGGCAAGGACACGCTGATCGGCGCGGCCAAGACCGCTTTGCGCAACGATGCCCGTTTCTCGTTTCCGCGCCGCGTCGTCACCCGCACGGCGGTGGTCGAACTCGAAGATCACGACAGCGTTTCGCCGGAGGCCTTTGCGCGCCAGCGGCAGGATGGTGCCTATGCGCTCGAGTGGGATGCCCACGGTCTCAGTTATGGCGTACCGGCAGAGATCGATGCCGAGTTGGCGGCGGGCCGCACCGTGGTGGTCAACACCTCGCGCAAGGTCATCGAGTCCGCGCTCGCCCGCTATCCCAACTGTCACGTGATGCTGGTCACCGCACGGCCCGAGGTGCGGGCGCTGCGCCTCGGCGCGCGTGGGCGGGAAACACCGGGTGAAATCGCCGCCCGCCTTGCTCGCGAGGGCGCACCGGTGCCGGACAACGTCCAGCCGATCGTCATCGACAATTCCGGTTCGCTCAGTGAGGCCGTGGCGCTGTTTGCCGGCGAGTTGCTGAAGCTCGCCCGGTGAACCAACCCTGGCCTCGTGCGTTGTCGGCGTGAAGCGTCACATGTACGGGGCACCCATGACCAGAAACTCCCTCTACCTCGTCATCGCCGTTCTGGCGGTGCTGGTTGCCGGCTTTGCGGCCTACACCATCTACCAGCAGTCGCAGCAGCCGGCCCTCGAGATCCGGGTCGACGAAAACGGGATCAAGGTCGATGGCAATGGATGAGGAACTGCGCACCCGCCAGATCGAAGCGGCCCTGCGCCACGCACTCGAGCGGCAACCGGTCGAGACGGTCGCCGAACTCGATCTCACCAAGCTCGCGGTCGACATCGAGGCCGTGCTCGGCATGCCAACCAATCCGCTCGATCCGGAAGGCGACGGGCTGAAGCCGAGTGAAATCAACGCGGCGAACGACGTTTAGTCGACGAACAATTCCGTCCGCTCGAACGTCCTGACGTCGATCAGCCCCTTGTCGGAAATCCGCAGCTCCGGTATCACCACCAGCGCCAGCAGCGAGTGCTGCATAAAGGCGTTGTTGAGATCGCAGCCGCAGGCGCGCATGGCCGCGACAAGCCGCTCGGCCTTGCCCGCCACCACCGGCGCCGTCTCGTCCGACATCAGCCCGGCGATCGGCAGCTCGACCAGCGCCAGCACCTCGCCCTTCGACACCACGATCGCCCCGCCACCGACTTCGCCCAGAGTATTGGCGGCGAGCGCCATGTCGTCGCGGTTCGTGCCAACGACGATCATCTGGTGGCTGTCATGCGCCACGGTCGAGGCCACGGCGCAATCGACCTCGTAGCCGAAGCCGGAGACCAGCGCGTTCACCACCGCGCCAGAGCCGGTGTGCCGCTCGACCAGCGCGATCTGGCAGACATCCTGTTCGCGATCGCCACTGACCAACCCATCCTCGACCGGTAGGGTGCGCTCCAACGCCCGCGTCGGCGCCTGGTTCTCGATGACGCCGATGACGCGAGCGGTCACGGCGTTGCGGCCGGCCGGCGCCTTGATCTCGAAGCGCTCGGCCGTAAGCGGCTGCAGCCGCACCGTGCCCTTGGCGAAGTCGGGATAGTCCCAGCGCGGCAGGTCGATGCTCAGCGTGCCGTTCTCGGCCACCACCTGCCCCTGCGCTACTACCAGCTCGATGGGCAGGGTCGCGAGGTCCGAGGTGAGGATCAGGTCGGCGCGACGGCCGGGCGTGATCGAGCCCAGTTCGCGCTCCAGCCCGAAATGCGTCGCGGTGTTGAGCGTCGCCATCTGGATCGCCGTGATCGGCTTCAGCCCGCAGGCGATGGCGTGGCGCACCACGCGGTTCATGTGCCCTTCGTTGACCAGCGTGCCCGAATGGCTGTCATCGGTGCAGAGGACAAAGTTGCGGCTATCGAGCCCGAGCTCGGTGATGGCCTTCACCTGCGGCGCCACGTCGAACCAGGCCGAGCCCAGCCGCAGCATGGCGCGCATGCCGAGCCTTACCCGCGCCACGGCATCCTCGACGCGCGTCCCCTCGTGATCGTCGGCCGGCCCGCCCGCGACATAGCCGTAGAAGGGCTTGCCGAGATCCGGCGAGGCATAGTGCCCGCCCACGGTCTTGTTCGCCCGCTGCGTCGCCGCGATCTCGGCCAGCATTTTGGGGTCGTTCATCGCGACGCCCGGGAAATTCATCATCTCGCCGAGCCCGATGATGTTGGGCCAGGTGAGCATTTCGGCTACATCCTCGGGTGAGATCGTCGCGCCCGGCGTCTCCAGCCCCGGCGCCGAGGGCACGCAGCTCGGCGCCTGTACATAGACCGAGACCGGCATAGCGGCCGCCTCGTCATGCATCAGCTGCACGCCGCGAATGCCGAGCACGTTGGCGATCTCGTGCGGATCGATGAACATCGAGGTGGTGCCATGCGGGATCACGGCGCGGCAGAACTCGGTCACCGTCACCATGCCGCTCTCGACATGCATGTGCCCGTCGACCAGCCCCGGAACGAGGTACCGCCCTTCGGCGTCGATCACCTGCGTGTCAGGTCCGATGGCGTAGCTGAGGTCGGGACCTACGGCGGCGAAGCGGCCGGCAGCGATGGCGAGATCGGTGCCGGGGATGATTTCGCCCGAGTGGACGTTCACCCACCGGCCGTTGCGGACGACCATGTCGGCGGGACGACGGCCGGTCGCGACATCGATCAGGTGCGGGGCGACATCGGGCCAGGACGCTATGGGCAAGGGACGATCCTCAGAACAGAAAGTCCCGATGTGACCGGCCCGTTCGAGCCCGGTCAAGCAAAAGAGCCGCCCGTTGCGGCCGGGCGGCTCTTGATCTTTTCGTCTGACGCGAGCCGTAGCCCAGGGTCAGAGGGAGGCGATGCACACCTTGCCGGTGCCGGCGTTCTTCACGCCCAGCTTGGCGGCGGCAGCCTTCGAGAGGTCGATGATGCGGCCCTTGTGGAACGGACCGCGGTCGTTGATCGTTACCTTCACCGATTTCCCGGTGCGCTGATCCGTGACCATTACGACAGTGCCAAAGGGGAGGGTCTTGTGGGCGGCGGTCATCGCGTTCTCGTTGAACCGCTGGCCCGAGGCCGTCTTCTTGCCGTTGAACCCTGGTCCATACCAGGACGCCCCACCGCACTGGTCGGCTGCCATGGAACTCGTGACGGACAACATCAGCCCTGTCACCATGGCGGCGACCACAACGATTTTCTTATTCAACCGTAGACTACTCACACTTGTTACGACGGGCGGGAGAAAACTTCCGACCGTGGCGAGAATGTGAACGCCAGATGAACGGCGGTATCGCAACTTCTACTGTTGCGGATATGTCTCAGTAGGATTTGCCGGCTGGAACGCCGTTTTGCGCTGTGCCGGCCAGCACTTAGGGCGCGCATGGATCAACCCGGCAGAGCTGTTGCGCGAGTCAGATTTTTCGTGCGCCCGGCCAGAAAAAGTCGGCGGAAGGCGCCCGCAACCCGCTCAATCGTCGGTCGCAACCATCACATCTGACGCCTTCACCACCGCGATTGCGGGCTTGCCGACCGCGAGACCCAGCTCGTCCACCGCCTCGTTGGTGATCGACGCGGTGATGATGGCCGTGCCGATATCGATGCGGACATGCGATGTCGTCGCGCCCTTCACCACTTCGGTGATCGTGCCGCGGATCTGGTTGCGTGCGCTGATCTTCATATCATCCTCCAAATCGGTCGACAGGATGACGACGTTAAGCGATCGTCAACTATCTGCCTCTAGCCGATTCCTGACGCTAAGGATTGGCAAACGCGTGATCCTTTAGCCTCGGGCGAGGAGCGAGTGATGAGCGACAGCAGCTTTCGCAACGAGGACAACGGTCCCCTGCCCGACCCCCGCCGCGAGATGGTGGGGAGCGTTGTGGGCGTCCTGCTGCTCGCCTGTACGGTCATTGCGGCGGTCATTTACGCCGTGCACTCGCTCGACACGGCTTCGGTGGCCGGCGAAGTGACGCGAGCCAAGGCCGCTGTGATGGCGGTCGGCACCGACAGCGCCGCAGAGACAAGGCTGCGCAACGAATTCATGCTGGCCGGCGCGCGCTTCACCATGCCGGGGCAGCTCGCGCCCGGCGAAGTCTCGGTTCCGGCGGCCGGGGGCACCGTGCTTGCCTGGATGCCCGAACGCATCGGCACCGCGATGATGATGCAGCTGGCGCCGTTGCGCGTAGCCGCTTCCGGCGTCTTCCTCATCGGCATCGCCCTGGTGCTGCGGCGGCTCTACGGCCTGACCCGCGAGCTCGAGCGCCGCCGCAAGCAGGCGCACGAGCTGTCGCTCACGGATCCGCTGACTGGGCTCGGCAACCGGCTCGCGTTCGAGCGCTGGGTTCGCGCGGCCAGCGAACGCGGCGTCGGCGAAGTGGGGCTATTGTACCTCGACCTCGATGACTTCAAGGCGATCAACGATCGCCAGGGTCATGGCGCGGGCGACGAGCTGCTGAAGGTGGTCGCCAGGCGCATCGCGGCGCTGGGCACGCCCGACGACCTGGTGGTGCGCATGGGCGGCGACGAGTTCGCGTTCGTGCGGCCGGGTCCGATCGACCGGTCAGAGCTTGCCGAGCTCGCCGCCGACATCGGCACGTCCCTGACCGAGCCCGTCCGGATCGGCGCCAGCGAGATCCTGCTCGGATCGAGCCTGGGCGCAGCGATCGGTCGTCCGGACGACCAGCAGCTGCTGGCGCGCGCCGACAAGGCGCTCTACCGCGCCAAGGCCCTGCCGGGGCACACATTCGTCTTCTCCGACGCCGCCTGACCCCGCACCAAAGTCGGGGATGGCATTGCGCGCTGCCGCCGCATAGCTTGCCGCACATCTCTGGGGGGAAATCATGCCGACCGACCTGTCGTCGACACTCTATGCGCTTGCTCGCCTGCTGCTGGGCGGCGCCTTCGTGGTGTTCGCCATCCGCCACGTGTTCGTCAACATCCCGCGCCTTACGGGCATCATCGAGAACAGGGTGCCGATGGCCCGGAACGTCGTGATCTTCGGCATTGCGCTGCAGTTCGTCGGAGGCCTGCTGTCCGCGATCGGCCCGTGGCAGGTGCTCGGCGGCGTGCTGATGATCGTGTTCCTCGTCCTTGCGACCGTGCTCTTCCACCCGATGTGGGCCTACAAGGGGGCCGAGCGCGCGCCGCATACGGTAGCGACCCTGATGAACACTTCGCTCGTCGGTGCTTTCCTGCTGCTGGTCGCCGGCGGCGTCTGAGCCTTCACGCCCGTGCCGCGTCGCTATAGAGAAGCGACGCGGAATAAGCGGGTGTGTTGCGTTGGCAGAAATCGGAACCGAGATCGACGGCGCAGCCGATGGCCGGCAGCGCGGATTGGCGCACCTCGCGATGATAGTGTTCGCCGCGCTGATCGCCGGCTCGTTCACGCTCGGCGCGATGACTGTGCCCTATATCCACGCCGTGCCGCTCAATGCGCTGCGCTTCGTACTCGCGGCTGCGTTCATGGGTGCATTCGCCTTCGGCATCCAGCGCATCCGCTTCACCTTTCCGGCTGCGCCATGGCGCTTTGGCATCAACGGATTCCTGACCGCCGTCTACTTCGTCTCGATGTTCATCGCGCTGACGATGACACGGCCGGTCGCCACCAGCGCGGTCTATACGCTGGTGCCGCTGATGACGGCGGTCACGGCGTTCTTCATCGTCGGCCAGCGCTCGGGACCGGCGGTGCTGCTGAGCCTCATCCTCGCCGGCATCGGCGCTATCTGGGTGATCTTCCGCGGCGACCTGGGCGCGCTGCTCGGCTTCGACATCGGCCAGGGCGAACTGATCTATTTCGTCGGCTGCATCGCATATGCGATCTACACGCCGCTGATCCGGCGCTTCGCGCACGGCGAACCGTCGGTGGTGCTGAGCTTCTGGACCATGGCGGCGACGGCGCTTTGGATCCTCGTCTACGGCGTAGGTGAGATCGCGGCGACCGACTGGCTGGCGCTGCCGCCCGTGGTCTGGTGGGTGGTGCTCTATCTTGCGATCGGCCCGACGGCGATCTGCTTCTTTCTTATCCAGTTCGCCTCGGCGCACCTGCCGGCAGCCAAAGTCATCGCCTATGGCTACATCGTGCCCGCTTTCGTCATCGTCTTCGAGGGGCTGGCCGGCCATGGCTGGGTCAGCCTCAGCGTCGCGGCCGGGGCGCTGGTGACCGTGCTCGGTCTCGTCGTGCTGGCGGTACTAAAGGACGGCTAGCTCAGCCTGCCGCTGCCTGACCCAACGGCGAAATGCACCCTGGTAGATCGAGACCGGCCATGGCTGAGGTGTCGTGAGGAACCACGAGCACTCGATCTCGGCGATCCACTGGCGTTCGATCAGGGCACCGACGCCGACGCGCTCTTCCTCGCCGTAGCCCGAGGAAGAATAGACGGTCATTTCACCAAAGGAGATGACATCCCCCTCCACCCTCAGGTCGACACGCACGTGATCGACGCCCGCGCCGAGGGTTGCGGCAATCGCCGCGGCGCGTCGAAACAGCTCCGGTGGCACAGCTCGCCTTGCGCGATCCGCCATGTCGATCGGGGTTGCGGCAAGCGGGATGCCTTCGGCGCTGAGATACACGCCGCGCTCCTCGGGCGTGCGCTGGGCAAAGCCGGCAAATGCCGAAGCGATGCGGCCGTTCTGGCAGCGGAAGGTCAGGTCGACCAGATCGTCAGGCGTTCCAACCAGCCGCTCGATCAGCAGGCGGCGCGGCAGCCGTCCATAGGCCCACTCGCCGCGCCCGCGCCTCGGCCGCTTGAGCCAGGCGGCAAAGCGGTTGCGGATCGTCGCTTCGTCCCAGCGCTCGCGGGTGGGGAAGTAGTTCGAGCCACTGCCGCTGCTGGCCTTCAGCACCACATTGCCGTCGAGCAGGGGCATGGGAATGTCGGCCGCGCTGCTGCCGACCCACAGGACCTCCGCCTGGGCAAGGTCGGGCAAAAGCCGGCGTACCCATGCGGCCGTCGCCAGCTTGTCGCAAAAGGTCACGAACAGCGGATTGTGATCGAACACCTTGCGCCACTGCATCAGCGCATCGTGTCCGAGCGGGCGGGCGATGTCGGGAAATCGCCCGAAGCGGCGAATCCAGCGGCGCCTCAGCCGCGGGCGTGAAAGGTAGATCCAGGCGTTGGTGACGCCGAAGATCGCCTCGTCGATGAGATTGGTCACGTCTGCCGCTTTGTCCGCCGAACCGCTGGGCGGTCAATCGCGCGGGCAGTAGCGCCGGTCAACCGGCTACTTGGGCAGAAGCCCGAACAGGAACAGGTTTTCGAGATAGCGGGCCGCGTCCTCGAAGCGCCCCTCGCCGCCACGGTCCTTGCCGAGCACGGCGCGGACCTGCACGTCGAAATCAGCGTAGTGCTGGGTCGTCGCCCAGATCGAAAAGATCAGGTGATAGGGGTCGGTGCGGCGGATCTTGCCGGCCGCCATCCAGGTCTCGAAGACCGTAGCCTTCTCGTCGACCAGCGACTTGAGATCGGTCGAGAGCGTATCCAGCACACGCGGCGCGCCCTGCAGCATTTCGTTCGCGAAGAGCCGGCTCTGGCGCGGATAGTCGCGGCTCATCTCGAGCTTGCGGCGGAGGTAGGAGCGCAGCTCCGGCACCGGGTCGCCACTCGAATCGATCTCGCGCAGCGGGGCCAGCCAGATGTCGAGCATCTCGGCCATCAGCCGGGCGTAGATCTCTTCCTTGCGCGGGAAATAGTAGAGCAGGTTGGGCTTGCTCATCCCCGCCGCCTCGGCGATCTGGTCGATGGTGGCGCCGCGGAAACCCTCGCGCGAGAACACATCCAGCGCCGCTTCCAGGATCACTTCCTGCTTCTCGCGCTGGATGCGCGTCTGGGCGCGCGGACGCTTGGCGGCGGCCGGTTTTGACGCACCCGCCGCGCCCTCGGCCTCCAGCATTTTCACCTTGATCGGCGGCATGGGAGTGATAACGTTTTTTCCAACTGGTCAAATTTCTGGATAACTCATCCAAAGGTCAAGCGCGAAAAGCGGCCTGACCGCCAACTCAACAAAAAGACTGAGGGAGCCCCAAGGTGTCCGACCGTCGCAATGTCACGCCGAACGACCTGAGCGCATTCTGGATGCCGTTCACCGCGAACCGGCAATTCAAGAAGGCGCCCCGCATGTTCGTGGGCGCCAAGGACATGCATTACACGACTTCGGACGGCCGCCAGGTGCTCGACGGCACGGCAGGCCTGTGGTGCGTGAATGCCGGCCACTGCCGCCCCAAGATCGTCGAGGCGATCGCCACGCAGGCTGCCGAGATGGACTACGCGCCGGCCTTCCAGATGGGCCACCCCAAGGCGTTCGAGCTCGCCAATGCGCTGGTGAACATCGCGCCCGAGGGGCTCAACCACGTGCTCTATACCAACTCGGGTTCGGAGTCGGTGGAGACGGCGCTCAAGGTGGCGCTGGCCTATCACCGGGTGAAGGGCGACGGCAGCCGCTTCCGCCTGATCGGGCGTGAGCGCGGCTATCACGGCGTGAATTTCGGCGGTATCTCGGTGGGCGGCATCGTCACCAACCGCAAGATGTTCGGGACGCTCCTCACCGGCGTCGACCACATGCCGCACACCCATACGCCGGGCAAGAACCAATTCACCCGCGGCGAGCGCGAGGGCGGCGGCGAGGACCTCGCGACCGAACTCGAGCGCATCGTCACCCTGCACGATCCCTCGACCATCGCGGCGGTGATCGTCGAGCCGGTGGCTGGGTCGACGGGCGTGCTGATCCCGCCCAAGGGGTACCTCAAGAAGCTGCGCGAGATCACCAAGAAGCACGGCATCCTGCTCATCTTCGACGAAGTGATCACCGGCTTCGGCCGCGTCGGCACGCCGTTCGCTGCCGACTATTTCGGCGTCACGCCGGACATGATCGTCGCCGCCAAGGGGCTCACCAACGGCACCATCCCGATGGGCGCGGTACTGGTGACTTCGGAAATCCACGACGCGTTCATGGGCGGACCCGAGCACATGATCGAGTTCTTCCACGGCTATACCTATTCGGGTAACCCCGTGGCCTCGGCCGCCGGCCTTGCGACGCTCGAGACCTACAAGGACGAGGGCCTCCTCACCCGCGGCGCCGAGCTCGCCAAGTACTGGGAAGATGCGCTGCACAGCCTCGAGGGTCTGCCGCACGTCATCGACATCCGCAATCTCGGCCTCATCGGCGCCGTCGAACTCGAGCCGATCGCCGGCTCGCCGACCAAGCGCGCCTTCTCGGCCTTCGTCGAGGCCTATGAGAAGGGCATCCTGATCCGCACCACCGGCGACATCATCGCCATGAGCCCGCCGCTGATCATCACCAAGGCGCAGATCGACGAGTTGATCGGCACGCTCGGCGGCATCCTGAAGACGCTTGAGTAGAATGGAACGACTGTTCTATATCGCAACGAATAGAATGAACGTTCCAAACACTGACGGCGGAGGTCTGTGATGCAGACAATTCAGAATGCGATCGGCGGCAAGCTCGTCACTTCGACGAGCACGCGCACCCAGCCGGTCTACAACCCGGCCACCGGCGAGGCGATCGCGACGCTGCCGCTGTCGACGGTCGACGAGATCAACGGCGCCGTGGCGGCGGCCAAGGCGGCGCTGCCGGCATGGGCCAACCAGACGCCGATGAAGCGCGCCCGGGTGCTGTTCAAGTTCAAGGAACTGCTCGAAAAGAACGCCGACGAGCTGGCGCGTCTGATCAGCCTCGAGCACGGCAAGGTGCATGACGATGCGCTGGGCGAACTGGCCCGCGGCATCGACTGCGTCGACTTCGCCTGCGGCATCCCGCAGCTGCTGAAGGGCGAGTTTTCGCGCAATGTCGGTCCCTCGATCGACAGCTATTCCGACCGGCAGCCGCTCGGCGTCGTCGCCGGCATCACGCCGTTCAACTTCCCGGCCATGGTGCCGATGTGGATGTATCCGCTGGCGATCGCCTGCGGGAACACCTTCATCCTGAAGCCCTCCGAGCGCGATCCGTCGGCGCCGATGTTTGCCTGGCAGCTGTTCATGGATGCCGGCCTGCCCGAGGGCGTGCTGAACGTCGTCCACGGCGACAAGGAAGCAGTCGACACCATTCTCGACCACCCGGACATCAAGGCCGTGTCCTTCGTCGGCTCGACCCCGATCGCCGAGTATGTCTACCGCCGCGGCACCACGGCCGGTAAGCGCGTCCAGGCACTGGGCGGCGCCAAGAACCACATGATCGTCATGCCCGATGCCGACATGGACCAGGCCGCCGACGCGCTGATGGGCGCCGGCTACGGCTCCGCCGGCGAGCGCTGCATGGCGATTTCGGTTGCCGTACCGGTGGGCGAGAAAACCGCCGACGCGCTGATCGCCAAGCTGAAGCCCCGCGTCGAAGCGCTGAAGATCGGCCCCGCGACCGACAAGGACGCGCAGATGGGCCCAATCGTTTCCAAGGCCCAGCGCGACAAGATCGTCGGCTACATCGACTCGGGCGTCGAAGCGGGCGCCGAGCTCGTGGTCGATGGCCGCGGCTTCAAGCTGCAGGGCTACGAGAACGGCTTCTTCGTCGGCGGCACGCTGTTCGACCACGTGAAGCCGGACATGAAGATCTACCGCGAGGAGATCTTCGGGCCGGTGCTCTCGGTCGTGCGCGCACAATCCTACAAGGACGCGGTCGATCTGATCCACGGGCACGAATACGCAAACGGCACGGCGATCTTCACCCGCGACGGCGACGCCGCCCGCGAATTCGCCGACAAGATCGAAGTGGGCATGGTGGGCATCAACGTGCCGATCCCGGTGCCGGTCGCCTACCACTCGTTCGGCGGCTGGAAGCGCTCGATCTTCGGCGACCACTCGATCTACGGGCCGGAAGGCGTGCACTTCTACACCCGGCTCAAAACCGTCACCACCCGCTGGCCCGCCGGCATCAAGGGCGGCGCCGAGTTCACCTTCCCGAGCATGAAGTAGGACCACCCCATATGGCTGCTCCCGGCGAAAACCTCCGTATCAACCCCGATCGCCTGTGGAACAGCATTCACGAACTGGCGGAGATCGGGCCCGGGATTGCCGGGGGCTCGAACCGCCAGACGCTGACCGACGACGATGCCAAGGGCCGCGCGCTGTTCCAGCAGTGGTGCGAGGCCGCCGGCATGAGCATGGGCGTCGACAAGATGGGCACCATGTTCGCGACGCGCCCGGGCAGCGATCCGGACGCGCTGCCGGTCTATGTCGGCAGCCATCTCGATACGCAGCCGACCGGCGGGCGCTATGACGGCGTGCTCGGCGTGCTCGCCGGGCTCGAAGTCGTCCGCTCGATGAACGACCTTGGCATCCGGACCAAGCATCCGATCGTCGTCACCAACTGGACCAACGAGGAAGGCGCGCGCTTTGCGCCGGCGATGATGGCCTCGGGCGTGTTCGCCGGGCAGTTCTCGATGGATTACGCCTATGGCCGCAAAGACCAGGAGGGCAAGACGTTCGGGGACGAACTGAAGCGGATCGGCTGGGTGGGTGACGAAGAGGTCGGCGCACGCAAGATGCACGCCTATCTCGAGTACCACATCGAGCAGGGCCCGATCCTCGAAGCCGAGGGCAAGCAGATCGGCGTGGTGACGCACGGCCAGGGCCTGTGGTGGCTGGAATTCACGCTCACCGGCAAGGAAGCGCATACCGGTTCGACGCCGATGAACATGCGCGTCAATGCCGGACTCGCCATGGCCCGCATCTTCGAAATGGTGCAGGCGGTAGCGATGGACAATCAGCCCGGCGCCGTGGGTGGCGTGGGGCAGGTGAAGTTCTCGCCGAACTCGCGCAACGTGCTGCCGGGCACGGTGGTGTTCACCATCGACATTCGCTCGCCGAGCCAGGACAAGCTCGACGGCATGCGGGCGCGGATCGAGGCGGAAGCGCCGAAGATCTGCGAAGCGCTGGGCGTCGGCTGCGCGGTCGAAGCGGTGGGGCACTTCGATCCGGTGGCGTTCGATCCGGTGCTGGTGAAGCGTGTGCGCGCCGCAGCCGAGACGCTCGGCTACAGCCACATGGACATCATCTCCGGCGCCGGCCACGACGCCTGCTGGATGAACCGGCTGACGCCATCGGTGATGATCATGTGTCCCTGCGTCGATGGGCTCAGCCATAACGAAGCCGAGAACATCTCCAAGGAGTGGGCCGGCGCCGGGGCCGACGTGCTGCTGCATGCGGTGCTGGAGACGGCGGAGATTGTGGGGTGACGGCAGCAGCGCACACGCACGATACGACGCGGGTTATCGTGTGCAGCCACGTCGTCGATGGTGGCCTGCCGGTGCTGCAAGTCATGCACGAGCCCGACGGTGAATGGCAGTTTCTGTGCGGAGGCACGGACCATGTCAGTGCCGACCAGGTGCGATTTGCCTGCTGGACCTGCATGAAGGAGCAGGACCCCAGCCTCGCCTCGGTGAATGACCTCTGGCTCGGCTACATGGTGACACGACGCACCTTGGCCGACCGCTGGTCAGTACAGCCTTGCGACGAGGTGGAGCAGTGAGCACGTAGATGGACGTTGACGGGCTGCTCCAGAGCGTAGTTCGGTTTTCGAACTTCATGACGGCGAGACTGATCGTCTCGGGCCTCGTCTTCTACGTTCTGGCCGGCTTCACCGATATCGGGTCGAGCACCGAGGGGCTGCTGCCCAATCTCGACCTGATGAACAACGTCATCCAGAACTACCAGAACATCTTCGACATCCTCGGCGTGTCGGATTTCGCGCTGCTGCTGATCTTCTTTCTGTTCATCACCGCCATCCACCTCACCTATGTCGCGTTCGAGCGCGTCGGCGACTACATCCCGCCGGCGATCATACCGCTGCCGAGCTGGACGGCGATCGAAGACCTGACGCGCGCCAGCTTCGACATTTTGCGCGACGCGCGCGGCACCCGGCACACAGAGGAAGAGAACCAGCGCATCTTCGAGTTCCGGCGCAAGCTCGAGGCGATCGATGCGGCCAACGAGCTCGAATACAAGGAAAAGCTCGCCGGCACCTACAACGTGTTCCGGGTGTCGAAGAGCCTCATGCTGTTCATGATCCTCGCCTGGATCTGGGCGAGTGTGTCCGGCCGCTACACGGGTGATCCGGTGTTCATCCTCGTCGCCCTGTCGCTCGCGGCCTGCACGGCGCTCTACACCACCATCGCGATCTATCGCGGCCACCACGAGCGCATCCTCGAGCTGCGCGGCGAGGTGACCCATCAGCTGCTCGGCTTTGCCGCGGTATGGTTGCCCGAGACGCACCAGCAACGCATGCTCGATGCCAGCAAGCAGGTCAGCGACCTCAGGCCCGCGCATTTCAAGGTGCTGATGCCGGTCTACGGGACCGCCGACGCCTTCATCGCCGACTATCGCAAGTGGCGCGACAAGCGCCGCGCCAACAAACGCACCGCCTGAGGCGTGACCGAACACGGGGAAACGACATGACCATCATCAAGAACGGCACCATCGTCACGGCCGACCTGACCTACAAGGCCGATATCCGCGTCGAGGGCGGCAAGATCACCGAGATCGGGCAGAACCTTTCGGGCGGCGAAACGCTGGATGCCTCGGGCTGCTACGTGATGCCGGGCGGGATCGATCCGCATACGCATCTCGAAATGCCGTTCATGGGCACCTATTCGTCGGATGATTTCGAGTCCGGCACGCGCGCCGCGCTCTCGGGCGGCACGACGATGGTCGTCGATTTCTGCCTGCCCGGCCCGAACCAGTCGCTGCTCGAAGCGCTCCAGATGTGGGACAACAAGACCGGCAAGGCGAGCTGCGACTACTCGTTCCACATGGCCATCACCTGGTGGGGCGAGCAGGTGTTCAACGAGATGAAGGATGTCGTCGATCGCGGCATCACCTCGTTCAAGCACTTCATGGCCTACAAGGGCGCGCTGATGGTGAACGACGACGAGATGTTCGCCTCGTTCCAGCGCTGCGCCGAGTTGGGCGCCCTGCCCCTCGTCCATGCCGAGAATGGCGACGTCGTCGCCTCGATGACGCAGAAGCTCCTCGCCGAGGGCAATAGCGGGCCGGAAGGCCATGCCTATTCGCGGCCGCCGGAAGTGGAAGGCGAGGCGACCAACCGGGCGATCATGATCGCCGACATGGCGGGTGTGCCGGTCTATATCGTCCACACCTCGTGCGAGCAGGCGCATGAAGCGATCCGCCGGGCGCGGCAGAAGGGCATGCGCGTGTTCGGCGAGCCGCTGATCCAGCATCTGCTGCTCGATGAGTCGGAGTATTTCAGCAAGGACTGGGACTATTCGGCGCGCCGGGTGATGAGCCCGCCCTTCCGCAACAAGCAGCATCAGGATTCGCTGTGGGCGGGGCTGCAGGCCGGCTCGTTGCAGGTCGTCGCGACCGACCACTGCGCCTTCACCACGGCACAGAAGCGCAACGGCATCGGCAATTTCGCCAAGATCCCGAACGGCACGGGCGGGCTCGAAGACCGCATGCCGCTGCTCTGGACCTATGGCGTGGGCACCGGGCGCCTGACGCCGAACGAGTTCGTGGCGGTCACCTCGACCAACATCGCCAAGATCCTCAACATGTACCCGACGAAGGGCGCGATCCTCGTTGGCGCCGATGCCGATCTCGTCGTCTGGGACCCCAAGCGCAAGAAGACCATCCAGGCGGCCAAGCAGCAGTCGGCGATCGACTACAACGTGTTCGAAGGTTTCGAGGTCACCGGCCTGCCGCGCTTCACCCTGACGCGCGGCCAGGTGGCGATCGTCGAGGACGAGATCAAGACACAGCAGGGCCACGGCCAGTTCGTCGCCCGCGAGGCGACCAACCCGGTCAACCGAGCGCTGAGCCAGTGGAAGGAACTCGTCTCGCCGCGGCCGATCGAGCGCACCGGCATTCCGGCGACTGGAGTTTGAGTTTGGCGGACGGGGGCATGCAGCAAAGCGTCGTCGAGGCGAAAAGCCTCGGCCTCATCTACAAGACCGCCGACAGCGACATCACGGCGCTGTCGGACGTCAACCTCACCATCAACAAGGGCGAGTTCGTCTCGTTCATCGGGCCATCGGGCTGCGGCAAGACGACGTTCCTGCGCGTCATCGCCGATCTCGAGCAGCCGACATCGGGCACGATCACCGTCAATGGCACCTCGCCGGCCGATGCGCGCGTGAACCGGTCGTACGGCTATGTGTTCCAGGCGCCGGCGCTGCTGCCGTGGCGGACGATCGAGAAGAACATCGCGCTCCCGCTCGAAATCATGGGCTATTCCGACAGCGCCGATCGTGTGAAGCGGGTGCTGGAGCTGGTGAACCTCACCGGCTTTGAGAAGAAGCATCCCTGGCAACTCTCGGGCGGCATGCAGCAACGCGCGTCGATCGCGCGTGCGCTGAGCTTTGATGCGGACCTGCTGCTGATGGACGAGCCGTTCGGCGCTCTCGACGAAATCGTGCGCGACCACCTCAACTCGGAGCTCCTGAAGCTCTGGGCGCGGACGCAGAAAACCATCGCCTTCGTCACGCATTCGATCCCCGAGGCGGTATATCTCTCGACCAAGATCGTGGTGATGAGCCCGCGGCCGGGTCGGGTGACCGATATCATCGAATCCGACCTGCCGGCCGAGCGTCCGCTCGATATCCGTGAGACGCCGGAGTTCCTGCGGCTCGCCGCCCGCGTCCGCGACGGCCTCAGGGCCGGGCACAGCTACGAGGAGTAGCGGGTGCGCGGGCTGATGCAAGGCAAGGTCGTGCCGGTGCTGATCGTCCTCTTGGCGATCGTACTATTCTGGTACGCGGCTTCGGTGTGGATGAACGCGCCGTGGCAGCAGACGCTGAACGGGCGCGCCGGTGTGGCACCGGGGCTGATCGAGTTCGCGCAGCAGACCTGGGCGCAGGACAAGCCGATCCTGCCAGCGCCGCATCAGGTGATCTCCGAGATCTGGAACGCCACGATCGGCACCGATATCGCCTCCAAGCGCTCGCTCGCCTACCACGCCGGCATCACGCTGGGCGCAACCCTGCTCGGTTTTGCGCTGGGCACTTTGCTCGGCATCCTGCTGGCAGTGATGATCGTCCACAACGATGCCTCGAACCGCTCGCTGATGCCGTGGATCATCGCCAGCCAGACGGTGCCAATCCTCGCGATCGCGCCGATGGTCGTGGTCGGGCTCGGCGCAGTCGGCGTCACGGGCATGGTGCCCAAGGCGCTGATCTCGATGTACCTGAGCTTCTTTCCGGTCGTTGTCGGCATGGTAAAGGGGCTGCGCACGCCCGAGGGCATCCAGCTCGACCTGATGCGCACCTACAATGCGTCGGGTTGGGAAGTGTTCTCCAAGCTCCGTTGGCCGGCGTCGATCCCGTTCCTCTTCGCCTCGATGAAGGTCGGCGTCGCTATCTCGCTGATCGGCGCGGTGGTGGGCGAACTGAGCAACAATGCCGGTGGCGGGCTGGGGGTGCGTCTGCTCACCGGTTCCTATAACGGCCAGACGATCCAGATCTGGGCGGCGCTGTTCATCGCCGCGGCGCTGGCCGCCGTACTGGTGATCCTTGTCGGCGCCAGCGAGAAGGCGGTGAATCGGGCCATGGGGGCACGGGCATGAGTCGGCTGCAGATGATCCTTGCTGCCGCCGCGTCCGGCTTTGCCCTCCTGGGGCTGGTGCTCGGTCTCGTCGACGGCGCGCCGCTGCTGTTCATCGCTTTCGCCGCGCTCGGCCTCCTGAGCTTTGCGCGCTTCCGCGTGCCGGTGTCGCTGTGGATCGATGCCGGAGTGACGCTGCTCGGCGCCGTTGCGCTGCTCGCCGCATTGCCGCTCCACGACATCGAGCCGGGCTGGTTCTGGCTGGGGCTCGTTGCCTGCTGGGTGTTTGCCTGGCTGTTCGTCGAGCGGCTGGCGCAGGCGATCCGCGCCGGCGCCCTGCCCGGCGGGCTCGGTTTCGTGATCCCCGTCGTCTTCGGCCTCGCACTGCTGTTCGCCTGGGAGATCGTGACCCGCGGCGCCAACGTGCCGATGGTGCTGCTGCCGGCGCCAAGCCAGATCTGGGAGCGGCTCATCGCCTCGATCCCGACACTGGCGGCCGATTTCGTGCAGACCTTCAAGGCGGTGCTGGCCGGCTTTGCGCTGGGCTGCGGCTCGGGCTTCGTCGTTGCGATCCTCGTCGACCGCTCGCCGTTCCTCAAGCGCGGCCTGCTCCCGATCGGCAACTTCGTCTCGGCGCTGCCGATCATCGGCATCGCCCCGATCATGGTGATGTGGTTCGGCTTCGACTGGCCATCCAAGGCCGCCGTCGTCGTCGCCATGACGTTCTTTCCCATGCTCGTGAACACGGTCGCCGGGCTGAATGCCAGCTCGATGATCGAGCGTGACCTGATGCGCACCTATGCCGCGAGCTACTGGGAAAGCCTGTTCAAGCTCAGGCTGCCGGCGGCGGCGCCGTTCATCTTCAACGCGCTCAAGATCAACTCGACTCTGGCTCTGATCGGCGCAATCGTAGCGGAATTCTTCGGCACACCCATTGTGGGAATGGGGTTCCGGATATCGACCGAGGTCGGCAAACTCAACATCGACCTGGTCTGGGCAGAGATCGCAGTAGCGGCGGTCGCGGGCTCTGCCTTCTATGGGCTCATCGCGCTCATCGAGCGCGCGGTGACCTTCTGGCATCCATCGATCCGGGGTGGGCGGACATGATGTCCGCTGGCACGGATGGATGGAAACAACGTCCGCCTGGCCGTGGTGGCCGGGCGTAACAGGGGTAAGGGAAACGAGAATGAAGAAGCTTCTACTGACACTGGCCGCGGGGGCGATGGCGCTCACCGCGACCGCCGCAATGGCTCAGGACAAGCTGACGCTGCAGCTGAAGTGGGTGACCCAGGCGCAGTTCGCCGGCTACATCGTGGCCAAGGCGAAGGGGTTCTACACCGAGGAGAACCTGGACATCACCATCCTGCCGGGCGGCCCGAACGTGGCGCCGGAACAGGTGATCGCCGGCGGTGGCGCCGACATCATCGTCGACTGGATGGGTGGCGCCGCTGCTGCCCGTGACAAGGGCGTGCCGCTGGTCAACATCGCCCAGCCGTTCAAGCGCTCGGGCCTGATGATGATCTGCCCGAAGGAAACCGGCGTCACCTCGGAAGCCGACTTCAAGGGCAAGACGCTCGGCGTCTGGTTCTTCGGCAACGAGTACCCGTTCTTTGCGTGGATGAATAAGATCGGCCTCACCACCACCGAGGGCGGCGACGTGAAGGTGCTGCAGCAGTCCTTCGATGTGCAGCCGATGATCCAGAAGCAGGCCGACTGCATCTCGGTCATGACCTACAACGAGTACGGCCAGGCCCTCGACGCCGGCTACAGCCCGGACAACCTGACCATCTTCAACTACACCGAGATGGGCAATGACCTGCTCGAAGACGGCCTATACGTGATGGAGCCGACCCTTGCCGATGCGGCCAAGGTCGACGCCTACACCCGCTTCGTGAAGGCCTCGATGAAGGGCTGGGCCTATGCGCTCGAGAACCCCGAGGAAGCCGCGCAGATCGTCGTCGACTCTGACGACACCGGCGCCGCGACGCTCGAGCACCAGCTCTACATGGTGGGCGAGGTGTCCAAGCTCGTCGACGCCACCGACCCGGCCCTCGACATGGCCGCCTACGACCGCACCGTGAAGGCGCTGGTCGACCAGAAGATCATCTCCAAGGCCCCGGAAGGCGCTTACACCACCGTCATCACCGACGCGCTGAAGTAAGTTTTCGGGTTCATCCGGAATGCGAAAGGCGGGGCCATTGGCTCCGCCTTTTTCTTTGTGCCCGTGGCCGCCCCCTCCACCAGCTACGCTGGTCCCCCTCCCCCGCTGCGCAGGGGAGGATGAAGGAGAGATCGTGCCACAGCGCATCCTCCCCCGTTCACGGGGGAGGGGGACCGCCGGAGGCGGTGGAGGGGGCGGCCAAGTGCACGGGCCCTGCTACGACCCGATCACCCCACCATCGTCCTTGGTGATCACCACAAGAGACGGGCGCGGGCCGATACCCTCGACGAAGTCGGGCCAGTTGGTGCCGGCGTCGATCAGGCTCTCGGCATCCTCGCCATCGGTGAGGCGCAGCTCTCCTGGATGCTGGATCGAGAGGAACATCGTCTTGCCGTCCGGCGTGAAGCAGGGCGAGCAGACTTCCGAGCCGACCGGCGGGGAGTAGAACAGCTTGGGCAGAGCCTTGCCGGCGCCATCGGTGTCGGCGACGTAAAGTGCGTCGTTGAAGCCGGCATCCGGCGGGCCGTCGGTGGTGACCCAGAGGCGCCCTTCTGGATCGACCGAAAGGTTGTCCGGGTCGGTGAACCAGCCATTGTCCGAAGTCTCGGGATGGCACATGGCGTCGGCGGCCGGATCCTTGGGGTCACCGCAGAGGATGAAGGCGTCCCAGGTGTAATCGGTCGCGGCGTGGTCAGGCGCGTCGGGCGCGCCCGGCGGGGTCAGCTCGAGAATGTGCCCATCGGGATTGGGCGAACGCGGATTGGCGGCGTTCACCTGCTCGAACTCGTCGCCTTCGCCGGTCGGCAGGCGATCCTCGTTTTCGGTCATGGCGATGTAGACGCGGCCGGTCCTGGGATGCGGCACGAAGCCTTCCGGGCCGTCCATCGGGGTCGCGCCGAGCAGGTCGGCAGCCATGCGGGTGCGCAGCACCACGTCGGCCTGGGTGTGGAAGCCGTTCTCCGGGGTCAGCGGGCCTTCGCCCTGGATCAGCGGCATCCATACCATCTTGCCATCGGCATCGAAGCGCGCGGTGTAGAGCGTGCCCTCGTCGAGCAGGTCCTTGTTGGCGGCGCGGTCGGTCGGGTTCCAAGGCTTCGCCGTCACGAACTTGTAGAGGTACTCGAAGTCGTCATCGTCGCCCATGTAGAGGACGACGCGGCCATCGGGAGCCACGGCAACCTGGGCGCCTTCATGGGTGAAGCGGCCGAGCGCGGTGCGCTTCACGGGCTTGGCTTCCGGATCGAACGGGTCGATCTCGACCACCCAGTCGAACTTCATCCACTCGTTGGGCTCGTTTTCGAACTTCAGGCGCGCATCGACGCGGGTCAGCGCGTAGCCGTCATTCTCGTCCTCGTCCCAGCCCTGGCGCTCGACCAGTTCCTGGTCAGGGAGCGTGGTGTAGTCGCCACCGAAGACGTCCATGCCGCCTTCTTCACCCGACAGGATCGTGCCCCAGGGGGTCATGCCGCCCGAGCAGTTCGAGATCGAACCGAACACCACGGTGCCAGTCGGATCGATCGAGGTCTTGAGCCGATCATCGCCGGCGGCTGGGCCGGAGATGCGCATCTCGGTGCCCATGTGGACGCGGCGATTGTACTGGCTGTCGAGCACAGTGACCCAGCCGGCGCCCTCGCGCTTCACCTCGACCACCGACATGCCGGTGGTCGCAGCAACGGCGCGCACCTGGTCGTCGGTCATCTTGTCCTTGTAGTCCTCGTAGCTCATGCCCGGGAACATCAGGTACGGCGAGGCATATTCGTGGTTCACGACGAGGAGGCCGTGATCGTTCGACTGCGACCCCTGCGGCAGCGGCAGGAAGGCGGTGAAGTCGTTATTGTAGCCGAATTGCTTCGCCGCAGCGTCGCCGTTGAGCGTCGCGAGATCGAAATCCGGCGCGTCGGCGAACAGCTTGTCACCCCACTTGAGCAGGATCTGGCGCGAGTAACCCTCGGGCCAGTGATCGGCCGTGTCGGTGATGCGGTTGAGCTCGGGGAAGGTGAGGCTCGAGGGCGAATTGGTCTGCGCGGCGACGCGGCTGGTGAGGCCGAGGCTCGCGGTGCCGGCAAGCGCGGTGCCCGCCATCAGGCCCTTGAGAATGGTGCGGCGCGAATAGCCCTCGACCATCAGCTCGGAGTATTTCGTGCCAAAGGACTGCCGGCGCGTTGGGCGCGCGCGGCTCTTCAAACGATCGGTCATGTCGTGACGCTCCAGAAGTGTGGAGCGCTGCCCTGCGCCCGACGCACGACGCTGATGTGACGTTTGGATGTCGCTCAGATGACCAGCAATCCTGACTTTTCCAGCCAGGAAATGGCCGTTCAGCTGGCAGCCAGATGATCGAGCGGCGGAGCCGGCATCTCGTCATAGGCGACGTTGAGGAGCTTCCGCACCTGCTCAACGGTGATCGGCCGCGACAGCAGGTAGCCCTGCGCCTCTTCATAGCCGGCGGCGTGCACGTGACGCAGCTGCTCGGCGGTTTCGATGCCTTCGGCGGTCGTCGACATGTTGAGCCGGCGGCCGATATCGGCGACAGCGGCAACAATGGTGCTGGCGCCGGCCGTGCTCGACAGGGCGCGCACGAACGTCCCGTCGATCTTGATCTTGTCGAACGGGAAGGCCAGCAGGTAGCCGAGCGCGGAAAAGCCGGTGCCGAAATCGTCGAGCGCGACGCGCACGCCCAGCGAGCGGAGCTGGCGCAGCGTCTCGAGCGACTTCTCGGAATTCTCGAGGAACACCGACTCGGTGATCTCGATCTCGACCCGGTCATGCGCAAGGCCGGAGGCGGCGAGCGCCTGGGTCAGGGTGGTGAGGAGGCTCCCCCGCACCAGTTGCACCGAGGAGACGTTGACGGCGACGCGCAGGTTGCCCGGCCAGCGTGCCGCCTCGGCCAGCGCCTGGCGCAGCACCCAGTCTCCGATCGGCACGATCAGCCCGGTATCCTCGGCAATGGGGATGAAGTCGGCTGGCGAAATCAGTCCGCGCTCGGGATGACGCCAGCGCAGCAGCGCCTCGAAGCCGGCAAAGGCCTGGGTCGCGAGGTTGAGGATGGGTTGGAAATGCAGCTCCAGTTCGCCATGCTCGACGGCACGGCGAAGGTCGACCTCGACCCGGCGCCGCATGGCCTCGGCGCGCCCCAGGTCGGGATCATAGATCCGGATGCCGCCACGACGATCGCGCTTGGCCGCATAGAGCGCCAGGTCGGCGCTGTGCAGCAGGGCATCGGTGTCGGCGCCGTCTCGATCGGCGCAGGCGATACCGATGCCGACGGCAACTGATACGACCTGGCCATCGAGGTCGTAGGGCTTCGAGGTCGCCGTCGAAATCCGCACGGCGAGGGCATGCGCCGATTCTGCCGTGCCGAGGCGATGCAGCACGACGAATTCGTCGCCGCCCATGCGGGCAGCCGAATCCTCGGGCCCGAGACAGGCGGCGAGGCGGGCCGCGAACTGGCGCAGCAGGGCGTCGCCGGCCGCGTGGCCGAGCGTATCGTTGATCGGCTTGAAGCCGTCGAGGTCGAGGCAGAGCACCGCAAAGCCGCCGACCGTCGCAAGGCTTTCGAACGTGTTTGCGATGCGCCGATAGAACATCGTCCGGTTGGGCAGGCCAGTCAGTGCATCGTGGTAGGCGAGATGGCTGAGCTCAGCCTGCATATTATGCAGCTCAGTCACGTCCTTGTGGGTCGACACCCAGCCGCCGTCGACCATGGGCTGGTGCGTCATCGAAATGACCTGGCCCGAGTTCAGCCGATGGATGCCGCCAATCGTGCGCCCCTCGCGCACGGCGCTCAGCCGGTCGGCCACATAGCCCTCGCCGTCATCGCCGACATGGGTGTTGCCGAGGACACGTGCCTCGAGGATCTGCTGGAAGGTGGTACCGGGTTTGCCCAGCTCCGGCGGCAATCGGTAGATGTCGAGGAACTGCTGGTTGCAGGCAACCAGCCGCTCCCGCTTGTCGTAGAGAGACAGGCCGTGGGCGAGATTGTCGAGGATGGCGCGGGTACGGACATCCTGCGCCTCGAGCTTTGCGCGCAAGGCGTCGAGCGACTTGCGCAATCGCGCGGCGTCGTCTCCGGCTTCGGCCGGAGCGGCGTCGGGCGCATCCTCGTGCGTCCCCGATCTGCGCGTCGACCTCGGCACCGTCCCCTCGTCAAAAGCCCCTGAATATCCGGGCCAAACTAAAGGGCGCGCGTAAAGAGACGGTTAGTCGGCAATTGGACCGAATATTGCCGCCAGTTACCGCTAGTCGACGCGACCGCGCGAGGCCACCGGTACGGTGTCCTTGACTTCATCACCCGAGATCAGCGTCACCGTATCGAACAGGTTCGACACCACGCACACATGGTTGGGGATGATGCGGACACGGTCGCCGACCCGCGGCCAGTCGGAGGCCGTCGGCATTTCGATCACGCCATGCTCCTCGGAGAGACCGGAAACGATGAGATCGGTGCCAGCGACAGGGCCGTGGCCGAGTTTCAGGTCGCCCTTTACCGGGTCGTAGGCCAGCGATTTGGAACCCGCGTCGATCACGGCGCGGGTGGCCGTGGGACGGCTGACGACGGTCGCAAGAACCGTAAGGGCGCAGTCGTCCCAGGTTGCGACGTCATCATCCACCTGCATGCGATCATAGTAGATGTAGGTCCCCGGCCGACGCTCGGTCACCGGTCCGCCACCGGCGGCCCACATGTCGGGGCTGTTGCCGGCAGTGATCTTCGGCACGGCGATGCCCGCCTGCCCGAACAGCCCGAGGGCCTCCTCGAACCAGGCGTTGGACTGGGAGAGGCCGTGCTTGGGCGGATAGGTCATCAACCCACCGAAACGAAGGCCGTGAGCCAGCTCGATCTGCCGCGCCAGGGCCAGCGCCTGCGCCGGCGTCTGCACGCCGCAGCGCTTGGCGCCGGTGTCGCACTCGACGAGCACGGTCAGTGGCTTCGTGCTGGTGAAGGTCGCTGCATAGCCGGCAACGGTGTCGGGGCTGTCAGCCGTGACGGCGAGCGTAACCCGCTCGTTCAGCGCCTTCAGCCGGGCGAGCTTCTTGGGCCCGATGATGTTGTAGGGCAGGAAGATATCGGCGAGGCCCGCATCGGCCATGACCTCGGCCTCGCCCAGCTTCTGCACGGTAATGCCGACCGCGCCGAGCTCGACCTGGCGCTTGGCGAACTGCGGCAGCTTGTGCGTCTTGGTATGCGGCCTCAGCGCATAGCCTTCCTTGTCGGCATGATCCTGGGCGCGCTTGAGGTTCGCTTCCACGCGGTCGATGTCGATAAGGATGGTCGGCGTGTCGAGGTCGGCAATCTTGGTCATTTTCGGTCCCGAAATTCTGGCGCGCCAATTGGCGCCAGCCGCGCCGGGAAAGCAAGGGCGATGCCAACAGCAGGCGCGAACCGGTTGCCGTGGAAAGACTGCCGCTGTTGCCGATGAGCGATTGCCAACAGGGAGGCGGCACCCTCCTATGCCCCCATGAGCACATTGGAAACAGAGCACCGGGTTGCGACCTGGGGACCCGGCGAATTTACATCGCGAGGCCTCGCGCTGGTGTTGCTCATCCTCGCCATGCTCGGCGTCATCTGGATGATGCCGCTCAGGACCGAGATCCCGGCCGGATGCGACGACTTCGGCTACTTGCGGCAGGCGGAGCTGTTCCGTGCCCAGGGCGTGGACGGCTTCCGGACGGACCTCGCCACGCCGCCCGTCGATTGGCTGATCTCCACCATGAAGGACAGCAAGTTCGACACGTCGTGGTGGTACCAGGCCGTCGCCCCGCACTGTCATCACTACCGCGCGAGCTCCGGTGACGTGATCATCCAGTACCCGCCCGGTGCGGGCTGGTTGATGGCGCTGTTCCCCTCGAGCGAACAGGAGCGCCTGCTGAGGATCACCGCCACGGTGGCAACAGGCGCGGTGTTCGCACTTCTCGTGGGTCTCGCCCCGACAGCAGTCGTTGCGGGCCTCGGGCTCGCGGCCGGCGCACTGGCGATGCTTGCAGCGTCCTACGGAACGGATTCGGTACCACCGGCAACTGCCATGGCGGCGCTCTGCGGCCTGTTGGCCGTGCCTGCACTGGAGCGACGAAACCTCCTGACGTTGGCGCTGTTCGGAGTGCTGTGTGGCCTGGGTGGCAGCATGCGGGCGCCGAACCTCATCATCCCCGCAGCCGCCGGGCTCGCGCTGTTTGTCTCACTCGTGGGGCAGGCAAGCTGGGGCCGGTTCGGTGCGCTGGCGACATTCGGCGTCGCCGTCGTGGTCGGATATCTGCCGGTTGCCTGGGCCGGCTATGTGAACACCGGGTCATTCCTCAGCACCACCTACTCGCCCATCGACGCGTCCGCCCCGCGCTTCGACATGGACTCGCTGTTGCGCGGCCTCGAGTACTATTACCGCTTCGACGCGCAGGGACTGCTGCTGATCGGGGCCAGTGCGGCGACCCTGCTGATGTTTGCCGAGCGCCCCAAGTCGCCGGTTGTCGCCACCACGTTTGTCGCGATGCTGGCGTCCCTGCTGTACTTCCTGCCCAAGGACGTGCTGATCAGCTACTACCCGACGCCGATTTCGGCCTTCGCCCTCGCGGTCGCGGTCGGGTGGGCAGCCAATGGAGCACCGAGCCCGTGGTCGCGGCTTGCGACCGGCACCACGATGGCGGCGGTAGTGCTCGGGCTGGGCGCGGCCTTCTGCCTGCTGCGGCCCTTCCCGCCAACGCCCGTGCCGCCGATGGCACCGGCAGTGTCGGCGGCGCTCGAGCGCGACCCGATCGTCTGGGCCGACCTCAGCGGCGGACGGTTCGTCATGGGCAACGGGGTTTATTCGGCCAAGCTGAATTTCACCTCGGATGAAATCCAGGACTACATGGTCGACGCCGCCTCCGCGGCGGGCCAGCCCCAGCTGCTGGTTGCCGATACCGACACGATGCGGAAGATCATCGAGCGGTTGGGCACGCGTTACCGGCTTACCCCGCTCGGCCAGGCGTACAATGCCGACGTGTTCGAGATCGGCCCTGCTATCGCAACGCCTCCGCCCACCAGTCCCTGATGTCGCTTGACTCTCATAGCTGATGGGTTATTGATCTAATCAATAGCTGACGGGTTATTGATTATGCTGCCTGCTGCGCATGATGAGCTGTTTCGATCACTTGCCGACCCGACACGGCGAGCGCTGTTCGAGCGGCTGTGCCGCGAGGGCGAGCAGACGGTGCGGGCGCTGACCGACAAGGCGGGGATTTCGCAGCCGGCGGTGTCCAAGCACCTGAGCGTCCTGAAGCAGGCCGGGCTGGTGCGGGATCGGCATGAGGGGCGGCAGACCCACTACAGCGCGCGGCCGGCGGCGCTGGCGCCATTGCTCGACTGGACAAGCGAGATGACCGGCTTCTGGCAGGACCGGTTCGACGACCTGGAAGACCTACTGAGGAGAATGGACCAATGAGCAGATTCATCCGCCAATCCCACCGCTGGATCGCATTTGCCTTCATGCTGGTGGTGATCGCCAACTTCATCGCGCTCGGTTTCGGCTACCAGGCCGAGTGGCTCTACTACCTTCCGCTGCCGCCGCTGTTTCTTTTGATGGCGTCCGGCATTTACCTGTGGGTGCTGCCGTACCTGTCGAAGCGGCGGGCCTGAGCAAGGAGCCGACGATGCCGATCACGAAGCTGGAAAATGGCGTGGTGCTGCTCTCGGGTGGCAACCCGCAGATCCCCAAGGGCTATGGCGACGGGCCGGTGCAGGCCTATCTGGATGCCATCCCGGTCAAGTGGAAGCAGGACGTTTCGCGCCGGATCGACAAGCTGATCGAAAAGGCGGTGCCGGGCGTCCTCAAGGCGGTGAAGTGGAACACCCCGATGTACGGCACCGAGACCGACCACTATTTCCTCGGCTTCCACATGTTCGACAAGTACGTGAAGGTGTCGTTCAATACCGGCGCCAAGCTCAAGCCCATGCCGCCGGGAACGTCCAAGCAGGCCAATGTGCGCTACCTCGATATCCACGAGGCGGACAAGCTGGACGAGGCGCAGTTCAGCGACTGGGTGAAGCAGGCGAGCCAGTTGCCGGGCGAAAAGCTCTAGGGAGGACGCGATGAGCGCAGAGCAAGCCGCGGCGGCGCGGCATATCGACGAGAGGATCGCCTCGCTGGGCGACTGGCGCGGCGAGACGCTGGCGCGGGTACGCGCGCTGATCAAGCAAGCCGATCCCGATGTCGTCGAAGAGTGGAAATGGGACAATCCGGTCTGGTCGCATGCCGGGCTGATCTGCACCGGCGAGAGCTACAAGGCAGCGATCAAGACGACGTTCCAGAAGGGGGCATCGCTGCCCGATCCGACCGGGCTGTTCAACTCGAGCCTGGGCGGCGGCACGCGACGCGCCATCGATTTTCGCGAGGGCGAGCCGATCGACGCGGAGGCGTTCAAGGCACTGATCCGCGCCGCCGTCGCGCTGAACGAAGCGACCGAGGCCGAGCGCGCGACCAAGAAGCGGACCAAGGGCTAATGGCGGAGGCCGAACTGCGCACGGCCGTGGTCGAGCGGGAAATCCCCTACCCAGCCGAAAAGATCTGGCGCGCGCTGACCCAGCCGCACCTCATTTCGGAATGGCTGCTCCGCAATGACTTCGCGCCCGTGGTGGGGCATCGCTTCACCTTCGGCACCGACTGGGGCGGGGTGATGAACTGCGAAGTGCTGGCGATCGAGCCGCACAAGCGCCTCAGCTACACCTGGGACTTCGACAATGACGACGCAATGTATGCACTCAAGAGCGTCGTCACCTTCACGCTGACGCCGACCGAGCGCGGCACGACGCTGCGGGTCGAGCAGTCGGGCTTCCGGCCGGAGCAGAAGCAGGCCTATGGCGGCGCGCATGCGGGCTGGAAGGAGTTCCTTGCAAAGCTCGAGGGCGTGCTGGGGCGCGCCGGCTAGGCCGGCGGCACCTCCGGCTCGCAGGGCGAGACGTCGATGGTCACGACCCGTCGAACAATGTCCGCGACGTCCTTGCCGGTGAAATTGGTATAGGCCTCGAGCTGCTTTGCCGGCGAGATGCAGGCATTGGTGCGCGGCCAATGCGGCGGGCCGTAGCCGGAGTAGCCGTTCATGGTCGGATAGCCGAGGTCCTGCGCGAGGATCATGCCGTCGAGGTCGGTGACGGTGATCTGGTAGGCGTCGCGCGACCCGGTCCGCACCCACAGGATGGCATCCGGTGGAAGGTCGGGCGGCACCAGCGCCTTCACCGCTTCCAGCCGCTCCTGCCACTTGGCGACTGTCGATGTGCTGCTGCGAGCGCTCAGCGGCTCCACCAGCAGCAACAGCGCAATACCGACGGTGACGACGGCACCGACAAGGCGGGTGGTGACGAGCTGGCGACTCAGCACCATGGTGCCGATGCCGGCGAGCACGCCGATCGGAAGCAGCATCACGACAATGACGCGCGCCACGGCGCGCACCGAGCTCACGCCCGGCATCCAGGCGATGAGGTAGTAGAAGGAGAAGTACCGGATCCACAGCGTGCCGATGGCAATGAACAGCAGGGCCAGGAACATGGTGCGGCCGAGCGAGGAGAGCTCGGCTCGCTTCAGCAGCACGGCAACGATGCCGACGAGCGTCAGGGCCATGGCGGCAAAGCCGACGAACATCTGCTGCTCGCCGCGCACGGGGATGCCGAGATCGGCGGTCAGGCCGTTGAGGAAGGGCACGCGGCTATTGTTGAAATAGCTGGCCCAGCGCGGCAGCATCGAGGTGATCTCGGCGACACCACGGCTGAAGCCATAGGTGCGGGAGACGATCAGGTAGTAGTTGCCCAGCAGGTAGGCCATGGCGAGGCCCGAGAGGACGACGATCACGCCGGCGACGATCTTGTCCCGCTGCGGGGCGTTGCGCCAGTTCGCCAGCCAGGGCTGAAGCGCGAATGGACGGTTCTGCAGCCACAGCGCCGCGGCCAGCGCCGCCAGCAGGTAGAGCAGGAAGATGCCGAGGTAGATCGAGCAGTAGAATTGCCAGGTCGTCCAGAATGCGACGGAGGCCAGGCCAAGGATGCGACGGCTGTGGAACGCCTGCCACAGGCCAAGCGCCGCCAGCGGGACACCGAAGCGGTAGATCAGCTGGGCATGTCCGTCCTGTGCCAGGATGGGCAGCCCGAAGGTGAAAATGAAGGCGCCAATGCCAACCGCCGCCGGAGTAAGGCCGAAGCGACGGAGCGCATATGTCGCGGCGGCGAAGTTGGCGATCACCCCGCTTAGATACCAGACGTCGAAGGCGTGCTCGCGCGACAAGCCAACAAGGCGGGCCGCGATGTAAGTGACGCCGTTGCCGAAATGGTTGTCGCTGAAGGCCAGAACGCCGCTGAACGGATAGAAGAAATCCGGGTTCCACAGCGACTGCTCGCCCTTGAGCACCCGGAACAGATGCTCCAGCACGACACTGTTGAACCGCGCGTCGCCGACATCGCCGGGCACCGCCGCGAACCATTGCATGCTCGGCAGCGTGATGCCCGCAAGGCCGACAACAAACAGCAGCGCGACCAGCGCCCAGCCAAGCGATCCGATGCGTGGCACGATCTCGATCTCGTCGCTCGGTGCCACTTCGCTAGAACTCATGATGCCCCCAATTTCTGCGTCGCCTCCGGGCCCGCACTAACACTCATAACCCATCGGCCCTGGCGGGCTGTTCTTGAACGGATCGACCAGCGCATCCGTGGTGACGCCGTCGAGCACCCGGTGCTTGGGCAGAAGATTGGTGCGGAAAAAGCGGGAGAAGCTGGCAAACATCTCGCCGCGCGGTGTCAGTCGCACGCACCCATCCTCGAGCGTCACAGTCCCGGAATTGACCTGTTCGGTCACTCGAACGTCCATCAACCGGAATTCCGGGATGTATTCGGTGATGAAAACGTGCTCGAGCTCGGCTTCGCGGATACCGCCGCCGCGCTGCTGCAGCTTTTCGAGGATGTAGAACGACAGCGAGCGATCGAGCACCGTGGGAATGGTGATTGCGAACGCAAAGCCACCAAGCAGCCAGACAGTGGTGAGCAGCACTTTCTCAAAGCCGGTGAAGGGCAGGCGCTTGCCGAGCAGCAGCACGACCAGGAGTGTGGCGGCAGCGGCCAGTGCGGCGTCTACCAGTGCGGCGTAGAACACGACTGGAATGACGAAGTACCAGACGTGGACGAGGTAGGCCGCGCCCAGGAGCAGGACGAACAGCGCAGTCAGCAGGAGGGCGGAGACGAACTTCACCGGGCAAACACCAGCAGCTTGTTGGCGGCAAAGCTCATAAGGACCTGCAGCCCGGTGGCAAGCAGGAAGCCGATGCGGAAGTCATAGCCCAGCAGGTCCGTCCACAGGTAAAGCACTCCGGCATGGATCAGGGCGAAGACCGCGTAGAGGGCGACGAAGCGCCAGAGTTGCGCCCCGAGGCTAGCCGTGTGGCTGCGGAAGACAAAATACCTGCTGCCCAGAAAGCTGACGGCGATACCGACGATCGCCGCGAGGAAGTTGGCGAGGCCGGCCGAGGGAATGCCGACGACCTGGATCAGAAAGCTCAGCACGCCATAGTGCACGACCGTCGCGCCGACGCCGTTCACCAGATAGCGGAGGAACTCGCGTTGCGACTCAGACAGTGACGCGGGCATCGACTTCCGTGACGTCGTCAATCAATTGCCGGTAGTCGACGCTGGCGAGGTTGGAGGATCGGACGACGCCTGAAAGCATCAGGGTCATCAGTGTGAGCGCGCCGGTCTGCAGCAGCACCAGGATGAGGATACCGAGCACGAGAGAGGTCCAGCCCGGAGTGGCAATGCCCACCAGCTTGAACAGCAGGCTGAGCCCAACCCCGATGGCCGAGAGAACGGCCACGCCGGCGCAGACGATACAGACGCGCACCAGCACATCCTCGGCAAAAACCATGAGCGCGCGCACCCCGTGCAGCACGAGGCTCGAAAAGTTCATCTTCGAGCGGCCGGCATAGCGGAGGCCTCGGTCGATCGGGCTGAAAGCGAGGCGCAAGCGCGACATCAGGACACTGGACGCCACATGGATCCAGAGTTCGGGCATGGCGGTCAGGCGCTTGAGGCCCGCGGGCTTCACCGCCATGAAGTTGCCGAAGCGGATCTTGCGGCCACTCAGCAGCCAGAAAATGGCACGGTAGACGATGTAGAAGGCGCGGAAGGCCAGCGACTCCTGGCGTTGCTGGCGGCGCGCAACCACCACGTCCACGTCGGGGCGGCGTAGCTGCTCGAGCAGCATGGGAATGGTGGCGGGCACGTCCTCGCCGTCCGAATCCATCACTACGACCGTGGCCCCCGGGGCGCGGTCGGCGATATAGCTCATCCCCACGGCGATGGCCCGCTGATGGCCGACATTGCGGCGGAGGCGGATGATCGTCCCGGTCAGTCCCGCTTCAGAAATCGCGGCGGGCTGGATCGGGTGACGAACCGAGCCGTCGTCGACGGCAACGATGCCGACATCCGGACCCAGCACGTCGGCTATGTCGCGATAGAGGTGGGCAGCGACGTCTGCGTCCTCAAAGACTGGCGTAACGACGAGGAGCTTCTGCACGATCAGGTTCCGGTCCGGCGGCTGGAGGCAACCCCTACACTTTGCACCGTCCGCGCCGCAACCGGCTGGCGGTCGCGCCAACGGCCGGAGCTACGCTGCGGCTCGGCGGCCAGCTGGCGATAGAGCTCGGCATAGGCGGCGCCCATCGCGTTGGCGGTAAACAACTGCTCGTAGCGGCGGCGCGCGGCCGCGCCCATATGCGCGGCGCGAGCAGGATCGTTCCACAGAACCTGCATGGCTTCCGCCAGCGCTCCGGCATCGGCCGGAGGGACGACAAAGCCGGTGGTGCCGTGCTGGTTGACGAAGCTCGTGCCCGTGCCGAGCTCGCAGCAGACCATCGGCAGCGACGAAGCGGCGGCCTCGACCAGGGCCACGCCAAACGCCTCCGAACGCAGGTGCGAAGGGAACAGGAAGCCGGTTGCGAGGCGCAGCACGATCGCCTTGTCGCGGTCGCTGATCTGGCCGAGCAGGGTGACGTTGTTCAGCCCGCGCGAGGCGACTTCGGCGGCGAGCCCCTGCTCTTCCTCGCCGGTGCCGACGATGACGACCGGGAGGCGGGTGCGCGCTGCTGCGTCGAGCAGGTAGCGCAGGCCCTTATAGTAGCGCAGGGCTCCAACGAACACGAAGTAGCGGTCACCCAGCCGGCGACGCCAGGACGCGACGGCCTCGGCCGGCATGACAGCGTTGGCGACGTCGCGTGCGCCAAGCGGGATGACCGAGAGCTTCGGGCTGTAGTCCTTGAGGATCGGGCTGGTTGCAACGTAGTTCGGCGAGGTTGCGACGATGGCGTCGACGTCGTCGAGAAATCGCCGCATCAGCGGCTGGTAGACGGCCTTGAGCAGCCGCTGCCGGACGATGTCGGAATGGTAGGTGACAAGCGTCGGCTTTTTCACGCGCGACATGAAATGGACCGCATCCGCAACCGGCCACGGAAAGTGGTAGTGCACCACGTCGGCGCGCTCGGCCATCTCGCGGAAGATGCGCGGCGCCGAAAAGGAGAACCCGGTCGAGGCAAGCTCGAAATCGAGCCTGGCCTTTCGGGCGAGGTGCCCCTCGATCACGACGGTGTTGCGCTCGGGCTCGCGGCTCAGCGACAGCACCTCGGTCTCGATGCCGAGCGGCGCCGTCGCGTGGGCGATGTCCCCGATCACGGTCTGGGTGCCGCCAAAACTGTCCGGAGCATAGCTCTTGAAGAAATGTAAAACGCGCATCTATCCCGCCGGCCCCGCCGCCCGCTGGCTCACAACACCGCCTTCAGCCTGCGCCCCGGCCATCGGCTCGACTTTCTCCGGCGCGCGCCTCGCAAATTGAGGCGGTCTGAAGCCGTCGAGCCAAGAGGTGGCACAAATCCCCCCTCACTTCCAGCGATGCATGATCCTTGTTCCCCACTGGACGTTACTTCGCCCGGGAAGGATGCAGCAGGGACACAGCACGTAGCGCGAGCCGGCTCAATTTGCCGGGACTTGCGGGCACCGATTCGATCATTCCAGCCGGTGCTGGGCCCGGCCGCCGCCGAAAAGGGCACCCCACATCAGTCCGGCGCTGTGGCAGATGCCGATCCAGCGCACCCGCCCGACAATGTCGGCCGGCAGTTCGGCGCGACGCGGGTGGGCCGCGAGCACCTCAGCGATCTGCTTGATGCGATCGCCATGGACGTAGCGGATCGATTCGGCGACGGCCCGGCGCGGCGAGATGTGGTGGCGGCGCAGCGAGCTGCCGGCGACGATGCCATTGTCGAAGACGTGGATCGACGCCTCCCACCAGTTCACTACCTGCTTGTGGTCGATCAGCACCTCGTTGTGGACGGGTCCGATGCGGCCGAGCACGGTCATTTCGAACAGGTGCGGTGGAAACGGCCGGCTGCCGACCAGATCGCGCCGGAACACCAGGCTGTTTACGGTGCCGGGCAGTTCGGTCGCCGCCGTCGGGGCCCAGTGAAAGGTGAAGTTGAACAGGAAATTGGCCCAGCCCCAGGGCGTGGTCGAACGTTCATTGGTCACGGCGGAGGTGAAGGACAGCTGGTCATCGGGGGCCGAGCGGATGGCGGCGAGGGCGGCATCGACCCAGCCGGGCTGGACGGCAGCGTGGTCCTCGACCAGCGCAAGCCAGCCGACCTCGCGGGCCAGAGCCGGGATGCGGGCGCGCAGCTCGAACACGCTTTCGCCGGGGATGACGACGTACTCGACATTCTCGCCGGCGAGCGCAGCGCCCTCCTCGGCCTCGCCGCAGACCACGGTGAGCAGGGTCCGATCGGTGAGTTGCGGCACCAGGCTGTCTATGCCGGCCTGGCACTTGGAGAGGCCCTCACCGCTGGCCAGGATGATCTGGAGATCGAAATCGCGGCTGGCGACTGGCCAGAGGCGGACTGCCTCGACCACTGCGGCATCGCTGTGCGCCGACTCGCGGAAGCGGTTGCGATACTCGGGCAGGTCGGTGATGCCGGTCGCGTCGAGCGGCTGAAGTTGTTCGGAGGCGGTCGGGCGGCGGCCCAGCAGTCGAACGAAAAGGTCGGCGGAATTGATTGAACTCAACTGGGCGCCCATGCTTGACATCACCGCGTCCTAGCTATCATTCAATTTGTTGCGTCGATCCATCATAAAATCGGACTTAAGGCATAATGGTCAGTCGATTGCGCGCGCTCTGGCGGCGACTTCCGATTCCGTATGCGGTTCGGGCGCGCGTCTCCCCGCTCTATGGCATCGTTCTGCACAGGCTGACCCGCAACAGGCGCAGCGAAACGCTCCGGCCGGACCGAATCACGCCGGGTCCAGTGATCGTCTCCGGCTTTCTCAGCGACGTGACCGGCATCGGCCGGGCAGGCCGCATGACGGTCGACAAGCTCGGCGCGTGGAATGTGCCGCTCATCACCCACGATATCCGCGTCGATCCGGGCGCCGAGACGCTGCAGGAGCGGGTGCCGGATGGCGGCATCTGGATCTGCCACTGCAATGCACCGCAGGTGCTCGAGACGCTGGCGCACGGCGCCGACAAGGTCTGGGCCAACCGCTACCGCATCGGCTACTGGGCCTATGAGCTCGAAACGCTGCCGGCCGACTGGCAGGCAGTGATCCCCTATTTCCACGAGATCTGGGCGCCGAGCGGGTTCGTGGCGGCGGCGGTGCGGCGTTCGCGCCAGGCGGCCGATACCATCGTCAAGGTCGTGCCGCACCCCCTGCCCGATTTCAGCGGCGCGACACGCAATCGCGACCTGCTGGGCTTCGGCGACAGGTTCGTCTTTCTCTCGATGTTCGACGCGCGCTCCAGCTTTGCCCGCAAGAATCCGATGGGAACGCTCAGGGCCTTCCAGACCGCCTTCACGGCGGACGACGAGACTGTCGCGCTGGCCATCAAGGTGGTCGCGGCCGATACCGAGCCCGGTTCGCTCAGGGCACTGCGTCAGCAGGCCGAGGGCTGGCGCAATATCCGGATCATGACCGAGCATCTCAAGGACAGCGAGGCCGTCCAGCTCATCGCCTCTGCCGACTGCCTCGTGAGCCTCCATCGTTCCGAGGGGTTCGGGCTGACCCTTGCCGAGGCCATGGCGGTGGGAACGCCGGTGATTGCGACCGACTGGTCCGGCAATACCGATTTCAGCCATGGGGCGGTGCTCGACATTCCCTACACGCTGGTGCCGACGGAGGACGCCTCGGGGCGCTATGCCGAAAAGGGCGCGCGCTGGGCCGAGCCCGACATCGGCGCGGCTGCGGACGCGATGCGGCGTATCCAGGCCGATGCCGCCTTCCGCACCGAGCTCATCGCCAAGGCCAGGCGCCAGGTGGCGGAGCGGCTCGACGTCGCCTACCCCCGCGCGCCCTACGAGCGCTTCATCGCCGATGCGCCCGAGATCACACCCCTGCGTCGCGCCGCCGGGTGACATTTCGCTTGAACTGGCGCGGGCCGCGCTCCTATCAGTCAGCCCAGCTTACCTGATCCCCACCGGACGGCCTTTCCATGCGCATCTTCACCGCGTCGCTCGCCACCGAAACCAATACGTTCTCGCCGGTGCCGACCGACATGGCCTCGTTCAAGGGCACGTTCTACGCGGGCCCGGGCGAGCATCCGGAAACGCCGACGCTCTGTTCCTCGCCGGTCGTGGTGCTGCGCCAGCGCGGCAAGGCGGAGGGCTTCACCGTCATCGAGGGCACCTCGACCTGGGCCGAACCGGGCGGGCTGATCCGCAAGGACGTGTTCGAGACGCTGCGCGACGAAATCCTCGGCCAGCTCGAGAGGGCGCTGCCGGTCGATGGCGTGGTGCTGGGACTTCACGGCGCGATGGTCGCCAATGGCTATGACGACCCCGAAGGCGACCTGCTCGAGCGGGTGCGGAAGCTCGTCGGTCCGGACGTGCTGATCGCCGCCGAACTCGATCCGCATAGCCACCTCACGGCCAAGCGCGTTGCCAACTCGAACATCCTCGCGGCCTTCCTCGAGTTCCCGCATACCGATTTCTACGAGCGCGGCGAACACGTGGTCGATCTCGCGCTGCGCGCCCTGCGCGGCGAGATCAAACCGGTGATCTCGACCTTCGATTGCGAGCTCATCAGCATCTATCCGACGAGCCGCGAGCCGATGCGCTCCTTCGTCGACCGGATGGTCGCCCTGCAGGGCCAGGACGGTATCCTCTCGGTCTCGCTCATCCATGGCTTCATGGCCGGCGACGTGCCCGAGATGGGGACCCGCGTCCTCGTGGTGAGCGACAACGCGCCGGAAAAGGGCGCGGCACTGGCCGAAAAGCTCGGCCGCGAAATCCAGGCGATGCGGGGCAAGACGGCGATGCCCATGGCGAGCATCGAGGACACGCTGGCAAAAATCCGCGCCGCCGGCCCGGGCGACAAACCCTTCGTCGTCGCCGATGTGTGGGACAATCCCGGCGGCGGCGTTGCCGGCGACAATACCGTGGCGCTGCGCGCGATCATCGCCGGCGGTTTCGACAAGGTCGGCGTCGCAACGATCTGGGATCCGCTGGCGGCCGCTTTCTGCCTCGCCGCTGGCGAAGGCGCGGTGATGGACCTGCGTTTCGGCGGCAAGGCCGGCAATACCTCGGGCGAGCCGATCGATGCGCGCATCGAAGTGCTCCGGACCACCGAGTCCGGCTGGCAGTCCTTCGGCAAGAGCCAGGTGCCGCTCGGCGTTGCGGCCGTCGTCCGGATCGTCGGTACCGAGATCGACGTGATCCTCAACACCAACCGCACGCAGACCTTCGAGCCTGACATCTTCACCAATCTCGGTATCGATTTTGGCAAGAAGCAATTGCTGCTGATCAAGTCGACCAACCACTTCTTTGCCGGCTTCAACCCGATCGCGCGCGAAGTGCTCTATGCCCGCGTCTCCGGCCCCTATCCGGATGATCCGCGCACCACGAACTATCGCAAGATGACGCGTCCGATCTGGCCCCGCGTCGACGTGTTCGCCGGCCGCTGACCGCCCACCGGATGTCATCCCTGCGAAGGCAGGGATCCATCGCGCCGCCAGCGCCAGCCGAGAGTTAGCCCCCTGCCTTCGCAGGGGTGACAGCTGGTGAGTAGCCGTAGGCCAGACCTCCACAGCCCTCACACCGCGGAACCGCCGGCCGGTCACCGCATTGCATGCACCATGCTGCAATCCTCCCCCACCGCCCCGGGTAGCGCGCCCGGGCCCGTCGACAAGGACGGCCTCGCCTTCGGCCCGCTCGGCGATAGCTGGGTGCACCTCTGCATCGACATGCAGCGCATGTTCGCCGAGCCGACCGACTGGCAGACGCCATGGCTGCCGGCCGTGCTGCCCAAGGTGATCCAGCTGGTGGAGCTCGCACCCGAGCGCACGATATTCACCCGTTTCGTGCCGCCACGGCATGCGGCCGAGGCGCCAGGCGCCTGGCGGCGCTATTACGAGCGCTGGCCTGCCATGACGCTCGACCGGCTCGATCCCGCGCTAGTCGAGCTGCTGCCGGACCTCACCCGGTTTGTGCCGCCGGCACGCGTGGTCGACAAACGCGTCTACAGCCCCTGGCCGGATGGGAGCCTGCACCGCCTGCTGCGCGGTCTCGGCGTCGATACGGTCGTGGTCTCCGGCGCCGAAACCGAAGTCTGCGTCCTCGCGGCAGTGATCGGGGCGATGGATCTGGGGTACCGGGTCATCGTCGTCACCGACGCGCTCTGCTCGTCGGCCGACCAGACCCACGATGCGGCGCTCGAGGTCTATCACAACCGCTTCGGCATGCAGGTAGAGGTGGTGAGTACGGCCCAGATGATCGAGGCCAGGGTCGACGGCCTCCTCGGCTAGTGCGGGTTGCGCGGCGGCCGATCCGCCTGCTACTCGGAACGCATGACTCTCACCCCCGATTTCGACCTTACGGACCGGAATACGCTCGGCCTGCCATCCATGGCGCAGCTGGGCACGCTGGTGACCGACGGCAAAGAGATCGCGGCGCTGGCCGAGCGGGCCCGCCTCGCGGGCCTGCCGCTCCACGTCCTTGGCGGCGGCAGCAATCTGGTCCTGCGGGCGCGGCTCGATGCCGTGGTCGGCGTCATGGCGAGCAAGGGCCGCGAAGTCCTTGGCGAGAGCGACGGCCATCTGCTGGTGAAGGCGCAGGCGGGCGAAGACTGGGCCGAGTTCGTCCGCTGGACCGTCGCGGAAGGGTATTGGGGCCTCGAAAATCTCGCCCTCATTCCCGGCACCGTAGGCGCCGCGCCGGTGCAGAATATCGGCGCCTACGGGCTGGAGCTGGCCGACCGCTTCCACTCGCTTACCGCCTTTGACACCGAGACGGGCGAACAGCGGACGCTCCATCGCGACGAGCTGCAATTCTCCTACCGGCAGAGCCTCCTGAAACAGGTCGCAGGCCGCTACATCGTGCTCGACGTGACCTTCGCCCTGCCCGCCGAATGGCGCGCGAACCTGAGCTATGCCGGCCTCGATACGCTGCCCTCCGATGCCGAAGCCCCGGCGATCTTCGAGCGGGTGGTGGCGATCCGCACCGAGAAGCTGCCGGATTGGCGCAGGCTCGGCAATGCCGGCTCGTTCTTCCACAATCCGATCGTGCCGATCGAAGTCGCGCAGGCGATCAGCGGCGGGCCGCGCTATCCGCAGCCTGGCGGCGGCATGAAGCTCTCGGCGGCCTGGCTGATCGATGCGTGCGGCCTCAAGGGCACGCGCGAGGGCGGAGCCGGTATCTACGACAAGCACGCCCTGATCATCGTCAACCACGGCGGAGCGACCTATCGGGACGTGTCGACGCTGGCCGAACGGGTCAAGCGCACCGTGCTCGACCGCTTCGGCGTAAGTCTCACGCAGGAACCGATCGAACTCTAGCTACCAGCGGAGCGCTGCGGTCCGCACGGGGGCGTCCCACAGGGCCGCCGTCTCGTCGTCGAGCAAGGTCAGCGTGATCGAGCAGCCGGCCATGTCGAGCGAAGTCACGTAGTTGCCGACCAGTGAGCGCACGATATCGACACCGCTCCCCGCGAGGGCGCGACGGGCCGCGTCATACATAACGTAGAGCTCCATGGCCGGGGTGGCGCCGAAGCCGTTGATGAACAGCAGGGCGCGCTTGCCGGCGAGGCCACCGAAATCGGTGGTGATGGCGCGGCAGATCTCGGTGGCGATCTCATCGGCAGATTTCAGCTTGTCGCGTCGCCGGCCCGGCTCGCCATGGATGCCGACGCCGAACTCCATCTCGTCGTCGCCGATCTCGAACATGGGCTTGCCCGAAGCAGGCACGGTACACGAAGTGAGCGCCACGCCCATGGAGCGAGTTGCAGCGTTAACCCGATCGCCCAGCGCCTTCAGCGCATCGAGGTCGCGCCCCTGTTCGGCGGCAGCGCCGACGATCTTTTCGACCACCAGCGTGCCGGCGACGCCGCGACGGCCGGTGGTGTAGAGCGAGTCCTCGACGGCGACGTCATCGTTGACGAGGACGCGCGCGACGCGTCCCGAGGCCATCTCGCCGGCCATCTCGAAGTTCATCACGTCGCCTTCGTAGTTCTTGACGATCAGCAGCACGCCGGCGCCGGTATCGACCGCTTCGGCCGCTTCGAGGATCTGGTCGGGCGTCGGCGAAGTGAAGACCTGGCCGGGACAGGCGGCATCCAGCATGCCCTCGCCGACGAGGCCGGCATGCAGCGGCTCATGACCGGAGCCACCGCCCGAAACCAGCGCCACCTTGCCGGGCTTCAGCACCTTGCGGCGAACGAACTTGTGGCCGCCGCCGAGGGCGAGAGTATCGCCGTGGGCGGCGACGAGCCCATCGAGGGACTCGGTGAGTATCGTATCGACACTGTTCAGCAGCTTCTTCATTCGTCCCCTCCACCGGGGCGCATCAAGGCGCCCATCCTCGTTATGAATTCGCCGACGGCCTTGTCGAAAGCCGCGTTCTGCTTGTCGCCCAGGTCCGGCACGAGCAGCGTCAGGTGCCGGGTGCGCTGGGTCAACTCGCCGATGTCGAGCTTGCCGCGATGCGCCCGCTGGTAGGCGGCCATGAAGGCATCGCGCTCGGCCGGACTGAAGTGGCAGACGGCAAAGATGGTCGCGAGATGCTTCTGCGGGATGGGCGTGGCGTAGCTGGGGCTGGTGATCTGGGTCACAAAGCTCCGGTGCTTGCCGAGCGCGTCGGCGAGGCGCTGGCGCGCGCCGGAGGGCCGGGTCTCGAGCACTCTGGACAGCAAAAGCTTGTAGTCGGCAATCGCCTCGTCGGCACCGGCACGCGGCGCCTTATCGCGCATCGGTGAGGCCCCGTGTGGCCGCGACGGCCGCCTTGGCGAGCGGCAGCTGGGCCGGCGCGACGGAAAGGGTGCGGAGCCCGGCTGCGATCAGCAGCGGGATCAGGGCCGGATCGCCGCCGGCATCGCCGCAGAGGCTGGTCGGAATGGCATGCTGTTCGCCGAAGCCGGCAATATTGCGGATCAGCGCCAGCACGGCGCCGTTGCGCGGATCGTTGAGCGCGCCGACGGCGGTGCTGTCGCGACCGGCGGCCATCACATACTGGGTGAGGTCGTTCGAGCCGATCGAAAAGAACGCCACATCGCGGAACGGGGCGGGATCGATGGCGACGGCCGGAACTTCGACCATGATGCCGAGCGGCGGCATGCGATGCGCGATACCGGCATCGGCCAGCGCCAGCGCCTCCTCGCGGAAGATCACTTCAGCCGCCCGATACTCGGCGATGACGCTGATCATGGGGAACATGACCTTGAGCTCGCCATGGACGGCAGCGCGCAGCAGGGCGCGCACCTGGGCGCGGAACACGTCCGTGCGCGCCAGCGACAGGCGGATACCGCGGAGGCCCAGGAACGGGTTGGTTTCCTCGATAGTGTAATTGCGCACCGGCTTGTCGCCGCCGGCATCGACGGTGCGGATGGTGACGGGCTTGCCGGCCGACCAGTCGAGCACCTTGCGATAGGCCTGGTACTGCGTCTCCTCGTCGGGCAAGCCGCGCGAGAACAGAAACTCGGTGCGCATCAGGCCGACGCCGTCGCAGCTTGCGATATCGATGCTCTCGACATCGACCGGCTCGGCGATATTGACCAGCACATCAACGGCAATGCCGTCGGCCGTCACGGCCCGCTCGCGCTGGTGGCTGCGCGCCAGGTTCAGCAGGCGGTGATGCGCGGTCGACGCCTTGAGGAATTCGTGCTGGGCCTCGGTATCGGGCAGCACCACCACGCGGCCGTGCTCGGCATCGACCAGCACCAGATCGTCATTGGCCGCCTCGAGCGCGCCGACGCCGACCAGCATGGGCACGCCGCGCGAGCGCGCCAGCATCGCCACATGGCTCGCAGAGCTACCGTGCTTCAGCACGATGCCGCCGCCCTGCTTCCAGTCCATGGCGAGGAACTGCGTCGGGGTGATGTCACTGCCGTAAAGGATGGCGCCGGCCGGAGCCTTGCCGGTACGGACGCCGGCAAGGGCACGCAGCACGCTGTCGCGAATATCGCGCAGGTCGGCGCTGCGGGCGCGGAAATAGGAATCGTCGGCCGACTCGTAGTCGGCGATCTGATCAGCCAGCGCGCCCGACCACGCGGTCGCGGCATCGGTGCCGCCGGTAATGGCGGCGAAGGCCGGGGCGGCGAGGCTGTCGTCCTCCAGCATCGCGACCTGGAATTCGAGGATTGCCGCCGATTCTTCCTCGGCGCCGGCCATCAGGTCGACGACGGCGGCCGAGGCACGGGCAATGGCCTGGGTGAGCCGTTCGGCCTCGGTCGCGGCATTGCCGCTGCCGGCATACTCGGCGCCGCCGCGCTCCATGACGTAGAGCGGGCCAGAGGCGTAGCCGACCGAGGCTACGGTGCCGGTCGCCCTACGCGTCGGCATGCGAGCCCTCGTCGAAGTCGCGCTCGACCAGCCCGACCAGCGCCACGATCGCGTCCTCGGCGTCGTCGCCTTCGGCGCGCAGATAGAGCGTCGAGCCCTTGGGCGCCTTGGTGGCCATGACCTTGACGATCGACTTGGCGTCGACCCATGGCCCGTCCTCGGCGATGGCCATGAGGATCTGTGCGCCAAAGCCCTTGGCGAGCTTGGTGAGCTTCACCGAGGGGCGGGCGTGAAGTCCCACCTCGTGGGTTATGAGCACCTGTGCCTGAGCCAACTGCAGTCGCCTTCTCTATGCGGGTGAAAGTTCTTCGGCGGTGGCGCGGACCTCGGCCAGCGAAGCGCCACCCGACGCCTCGGTGGCCGCCATGACCGCGCCCTCGACGACGGGGGCATTGCAGACCACGACCTTCCTGGCCCGGTCGGCATCGAGCATTTCGATCGCCATTTCGGAATTGGTTTCGGCGCCGCCCAGGTCGACGAGGATCGCGACGCCGCGGTCGGACCAGGCCCGGTCGATGGCGCCGAGGATGGCTTCGACCGAGGTGCCGAGCCCGCCATCGGGATTGCCGCCGCACCAGGCGAGCGGCACCTCGTCGCCCACCATCTGGCGCACCATGTCGGCGGCGCCTTCGGCGACGAGCGGGGAATGGGAGACGATGACGATGCCGACATTGGCCATCACAGCACCCCCGCGACAGCTTCGGCGATAAGCGCGGTCGAACGGGCGCCAGGATCGACATGGCCGATCGAACGATCGCCCAGGAACGAGGCGCGGCCGCGAATGGCCTTGCGCGGCCCGGTGGCCTCGACCTCGGCATTGGCGATGGCGAGTATCTCGGGCTTCGACTTGCCGGCGCTCAGCGCTGCGGCGACCGGATAGAGCACGTCGAGCATGGTCTTCTGGCCGATCTCCGATTTGCCGCGCGCCGCGACCGCGTCGACCGCCTTTTTGAACGCGCCGGGATAGTCGTCGGGCGCCGCCGCGAGTTCTTTGCCGAGCGTCAGGAACAGCGTGCCATAGAGCGGGCCGGAAGCGCCGCCCACAGTCATCACCAGCTTGGTGCCGATGGCCTTCAGCGCATCGGGTAGCGGCTTGTTGGCAATCGCGTCGATATCGGCGGCAACGGCATCGAAGCCGCGCTTCATGTTGGCGCCGTGATCGCCGTCACCGATCGCCGAATCGAGCGCGGTCAGCTCCTCGGCATGCGAGGCCACGGTCGACGCGATGGCAGCGATCGCCGCCTTGAGCTGCGCCTCGGAAATCATTGCGCACCTCCAGGGATACGGTCGCCATTGGCGTTGAAGCAGAGTGGATTGTTGTAGCGGATCATAACCTTGTCGCCAGCGGCAAGAGGCGTATCAGGCGGGGCCAGCGTGATCAACTTGCGCTCGCCCACCCGCACATGCAGGTGGTTCTGGTCGCCCAGGTGCTCGATCCAGTCGACCGTGCCATCGGCGCTGCCATTGGTGGCTTTCTCGATGCTCAGGTGATCGGTCCGGGCGCCGACGGTGGTGGTGGCGTCGGGCAGCCCGGCATCGGGTAAGAGGCCGCGCGGCAAGAGGTTGATCGCCGGCTGGCCGAGCCGGGTCGCGACATAGGCGCTGACCGGAGCGGTATAGATCTCCCGCGGCGTGCCGATCTGGATCAGTTCGCCATCCTTCAGGATGCCGATGCGATCGGCCATGGTCATGGCCTCGATCTGGTCGTGCGTCACATAGACCAGCGTCGCGCCCAGTTCCTGCTGGATGCGCTTCAGCTCGAGCCGCATATTGGCGCGCAGCTTGGCATCGAGCGAGCTCAGCGGCTCGTCCATCAGGTACACGGCCGGCTGGCGCACCAGCGCGCGACCGATGGCGACGCGCTGCATCTCGCCACCCGACAGCCGGGTCGCGCGGTTCTCGAGCTTGTGGTCGATCCGCACGAGCTTTGCGGTCTCCCGCACGCGCCGGTCGATCTCGGCCTTGTCGAGCCGGCGGGCCGGCGAGCGCAGCGGGAAAGCGAGGTTCTCGTAGACGCTCAGATGCGGATAGAGCGAGTACTGCTGGAAGACGAAGGTCACATCACGCGCCGAAGGCGGCAGATCGGTGACGTCCTCGCCGCCGATGCTGACACGTCCGGCATCGGGGGCCTCGAGCCCGGCAATCAGCCGCAGCGTCGTGGTCTTTCCCGCCCCGGTCGGGCCGAGCAGCACGACGAACTCGCCATCGGCGATGGTGAGGTCGAGGCCGCGCACGGCCTCGTTCTGCTTGAAGCGCTTGCTGACGCCGGTGAGGGTGATCTCAGCCATCGACCTTGCCCTCATAAAGCGCCGTCTCGATGGCCCGGCCGCTGGCCTTGTCGAACAGCGACAGGTGGCTCGCGCGCAGCGACAGACCGACGATCTCGCCGACCGTCACGCCGGCGCTCGCCGGTATGCGCGCCTTGACCGTCCCCTCACCGGTTTCGACCACGACGATCTGGGTCGTGCCCAGGTATTCTGCGCCCAATACCTCGCCGCGCAGTTTCGAGCTGTCGTCGAGCCGCACGTGCTCGGGGCGGACGCCGAGCATCAGTTCGGTCGGCGCGATATCCTCGCGCAATTGCGGCAGGTCGATCTCGGCGCCGTTGACGCGGACGCTGGTCGCGCCCTTCTGCACGCCGCCATTGACCTTGAGGAAGTTCATCGGCGGCGAGCCCATGAAGTCGGCGACATACATGGTGCGCGGCCGATCGTAGATTTCGCGCGGGCTGCCGAACTGCTCGATGATCCCGTGGTTCATCACGGCGATCTTGTCGGCCATGGACATGGCTTCCAGCTGGTCGTGCGTCACGTAGACGGTGGTCGCGCCGATGCGGTTATGCAGTTCGCGCAGCTCGTGCACCATCAGGTCGCGGAACTCGGCGTCGAGCGTGCCGAGCGGCTCATCCATGAGGAAGCACATCGGCCGACGGACGATGGCGCGGCCGAGTGCGACACGCTGGCGGTCACCACCAGCAAGGCCGGACACGGGCCGGTCGAGGATGTGGTCAATGCGCAGCAGCTTTGCGACTTCCTCGACGCGCGACCTGATCTCGGACTTGGCCACCCCCTGGGCGAGCAGCGGGAAGCCGATGTTCCTGCGTACGTTCATATGTGGATAGAGCGCGAAGAGCTGGAACACGAAGGCGATGTCGCGCTCGCGCGCCCGCTTCATGGTCACATCCTCGCGGCCGAGCAGAATGCGGCCGGAGGTCGGCAGTTCGAGCCCTGCGATCATGCGCAGCGTCGTCGTCTTCCCGCAGCCCGAGGGCCCGAGCATGACGAAGAACTCGCCGTCCTCGACCGTGAAGGTCGAATCCTGCACGGCGGTGAAGCCGGAGAATTCCTTGCGCAGGTTCTCGATCCGGATCTCGGCCACGGCTTACTCCGGAAACTTCGAAACGACGATGAACATCAGCGTCCCGACCAGCATGGTGATGAACGAATAGGAGTAGAGCTCGAGCACGAACGGCTGGAACAGCATGACGAAGCCGAGCCCGATCAGCGCGACAGCCAGCCCCTCCATCGGACCGCGGCGCAGGAGTTTGGGCCAGCGGGTCATTGGTTGGACTCCCTTCGATCTTCGCTGCCGCTCAGATCGGCGATGCCTTGCATCGCGTACCCCTCATCCGCCCTTCGGGCACCTTCTCCCTCAAGGGGAGAAGGACGACCACCGAGAATTCCCAGTCGGGACTCCCTTCTCCCCTTGAGGGAGAAGGTGGCTCGCGCAGCGAGACGGATGAGGGGTCGGTCAGCCACGATGCCTGTCATTTCCGCACCGCTCCAAACGTAATCCCGCGCAGCAACTGCTTCCTCAGCAGGATGGTGAACACGAGGATCGGGATCAAAAAGATCGTCGTGCCCGCCGCGACGGCAGGCCAGTCCTGCCCGCCCTCGCCGATGATGGTCGGGATGAAGGGCGGTGCCGTCTGCGCCGTTCCGGAGGTGAGGAGCGCGGCGAACGCATACTCGTTCCAGGCAAAGATCAGGCAGAAGATCGCGGTTGCGGCGATACCCGTGGTCGCCTGCGGCAACACCACTTTCCAGAAGGCATGGAGGCGCGTGTAGCCGTCGATCATCGCCGCTTCCTCGTACTCGCGCGGGATCTCGTCGATGAAGCCCTTGAGCAGCCAGACGGCGAGCGAGACGTTCACCGCGGTGTAGAGCAGGATCATCCCCAGCGCCGAGTCCGACAGGCCGATCTCGCGGTACATCAGGTAGATCGGGATAGCGACGGCGATCGGCGGCATCATCCGGGTCGAGAGGATGAAGAACAGCAGGTCGTCCGCCAGCGGCACCTTGAAGCGCGAGAAGCCGTAGGCGGTGAGCGTGCCGAGAAACACCGCGCAGAAGGTCGAGCCGAAGGCGATGACCAGCGAGTTGATGAAGCGCGGCACGAAGTTGGACGGGCCGGCGATCACCATGTTGCGCTTGCGCGTGACCTCGTCGCAGAAGCTCGTCGGCGCCGGCAGGCTGTCGATATATTCGCGCGTCTGCCGGGTGCGGGTGGTGAACAGGTTGCAGTAGCCCTCGGTGGACGGCTGGAACACGATCTTTGGCGGATAGGCGATCGAATCCGGGGGCGTCTTGAAGCTGGTGGCGAAGATCCAGAACAGCGGCACGATCGAGATCAGCGCGTAGACGATGACGATCGCCCCGGCGATGCGCTTGGACACGCGGCTCGGCTCGACGACGGAATGGGCGGTGGTGAGACTGCTCATCTCTGTTTCACCCGGTTGAGCGCCTTGACGTAGATGTTGGCGAGGCCGAACACGGCGACGAAAAGGATGATGGCGAAAGCCGAGCTATAGCCGGTGCGCCACTTCTCGAAAGCCTCGCGCTTGAGCGTGATCGAGGCGACTTCGGTGGTCGAACCCGGTCCGCCACCGGTCAACAGGTTCACCATGTCGAACATCTTGAAGTTCTCGATGCCGCGGAACAGCACCGCCAGCATGATGAAGGGCAGCGCCATCGGCAGGGTGATCGACCAGAACTGGCGAAGCGGGGAGGCCCGATCGACCTCGGCGGCTTCGTAGATGTAGTCGGGGATGGAGCGCAGGCCCGCAAGGCAGATCAGCATGACGTAGGGCGTCCACATCCAGGTATCGACGATGACGATGGCCCACGGCGCAAGCGAGACATTGCTCAGCATCTCGATCTCGGTGGGCGGAATGCCGGAGACGAAGCTCACGGCATAGGCGAAGAGCCCGATCTGCGGCTCGAACAGGAAGCGCCAGAAATTGCCGACCACGGCCGGGCTCAGCATCATCGGCACGAGGATGATGGTGGTCCAGAAGGCGTGGCCACGGAATTTTCGATCGATCAGGTAGGCGAGGCTGAAGCCGATCAGGGTCTGGAGCGCGATGGTCCAGAACACGAAATTCGCGGTGGTCTGCATCGCGATCCAGATGTCCGGATCGGTCAGGATGCGCTCGTAGTTCCTGAGGCCGACATTCTCGATCGCCTCGTTGGGCCGGTTGGCCCGGTAATTGGTGAAGCTTAGCCCGATCGCCCAGAACAACGGGAAGATGTTGATCGCGAGCAGCAGCGCCATGGTCGGGCCGATGAAGAGCCAGGCGACGACCCGGTCGGACAGGCCGGTGACCCGTTTGGTCAGCCTGGCCGGGGTCGAGCGGGCGGCAACATCCGCGGCGCGATCGAGCATCGATGTTCTGGTGTCGGTCACGGAACCGCTCGCTTCAGGGTGGTGACGGCGCCGCATGCTCGCACGCGGCGCCGGGGAGGGAGGCCTACGGTCAGAGCTTGCCGTCGTCCTCGAACACTTCAGTCCAGTCCGCGACCAGGCCGTCGAGCGCTTCCTGGGCGGTGCCCTGGCCGGCGACGACATAGTCGTGGAAGCGCTTCTGGCTCGCCTGCAGCAGCGAGGCATAGGCAGGCTCGGCCCAGAAGTCCTTCACGATGGACATCGAGTCGAGGAAGGTCTGGGCGTAGGGCTGGCTGGCCGCGAAGCCCGGATCCTCGACCACGGCGCGCAGGCACGAGAAGCCGCCGAGCGACCACCACTTGGCCTGCACTTCAGGGTTGGCGAACCACTTGATGTACTTGAGGGCAGCATCCTGCTTGCTCGAGTACGACACCACCGAGATGCCCTGGCCGCCGAGCTGGGCGAACTGCTCGCCATCCGGACCCTTGGGATTGGCGAAGTAGCCGATCTTGTCGCCACCGACGGCTTCGTCCTTCTGCAGGCCCGGCCAGGTGAAGGCGAAGTTCATGTGCATCGCCACCTGCCCGGATTTGAAGGCATCGACGCCTTCGCCCATGTAGCTGTTGGCGGCGCCCGGCGGGGTGCAGCAATCGTAGAGCGACTTGTAGAACTCGAGTCCGGCAACGGACTTGGCCGAGTTCACGAAGCCTTCCATGTCGTAGGGCTTGTCGGGATTCTCGTACTTGAAGCCGTAGCTGTAGAGCACGTCCATCGCGCCCATGGTCACGCCCTCCGAGCCGCGCTCGGTGTAGATCGAGGCGCCGTAGACGGTCTTGCCGTCGATCTCACGACCCTGGAAGAACTCGGCGATCTGCTTCAATTGCTCGAAGGTGCTGGGCGCGGCGAGGTCCCAGCCGTATTTGGCCTTGAACTCGGCTGCCAGTTCGGGGTTCTCGAACCAGTCCTTGCGGTAGGTCCAGCCGACCACGTCGCCCATGGCCGGCAGCGCCCAGTAGTTCGGCGTGCCCTTGGGCCATTCGGAATACCCCGTGACCGTTGCCGGCACGAAGTCGTCCATGGTGATGCCTTCGGCGGCAAAGAAGTCGTTCAGCTTGACGTAGTGGCCGTTCTCGGCCGAGCCGCCGATCCACTGGCTGTCGCCAATGATCAGGTCGCAGAGCTGGCCCTTGCTGTTGAGTTCGTTGAGGAACCGGTCGGCATAGTTGGTCCACGGCACGAACTCGAACTTCATGTCGATACCGCTCTCGGCGGTGAAGTCCTTGCTGAGCTCGACAAGGGCATTGGCCGGGTCCCAGGCGGCCCAGCACAGGGTCAGTTCCTCGGCTTGCGCCGCACTCGCAGACACCAGCGGCGCTGCGGTTCCTAGAGACAATAACGCTACGCCCGCGAAAGCGGTCCTCAACGTCGGATTCATGATCTCCTCCCAATCGGAGCTGCCCCACGCAGCCCCCTTTACGGGCACCCCTCAGCGCCCAGTAAGCTCCTCCACACGCCATTCGCGTGTTTAGTTGTTATGTTTAGTCATACACGTTTCACTAAACATGGCAAGTGCCCCGCAGGAGCCTCGCGGGAGCGTGGAAAAACGCTCGATCCAGTGCTGGAAAGCGAAGCGTCCGAACGGCCCTGCGGCCCTACATCAGCGCCTTCAGCTCGGCCCGGTGGCGATGCATGGCCAGGTGGATCCTGAAGTCGCGCTCGAAGCCGGCACGCGCCGCCGCGTTGGGCCGGCGGGTGGTGTTTCGCTGCGCCATGGCCACGCAAGCCGACGGCAGGTCGGGGTGGAGCCCGGCGGCGGTCGCCGAGACCATGGCGACGCCGAGGAGGGTTGCATCCTGCGTCGCCGGCTCGACGATCACGCAGCCGGTGGCGTCGGCATAGAGCTCCATCAGCAACGCATTGTGGGTGTGCCCACCGGCGACATGCAGCGTATCGATGCCATAGCCGCGCTCGCCGAGCGTTTCGAGGATATGCCGCACCTGCACGGCGATCGACACTGCCGTCCGCCAGTAGAGCCGGCAGAGGCTGTCGAAATCGCTGCTCAGCGACAGGCCCGAGATTACGCCCAGCGCCCGCGGGTCGGCGAAGGGCGAGCGGTTGCCGTGGAAATCGGGGAGGACATGGAGACCAGCGGCAAGGTCGACGCCTTCGCTGGCGCGCAGTTCGAGGATGCGGGCGACGACACGGGCATGCAGCGCCGGTGTCGGTTCGCCGCCGGCGCCGTGGAATTGGAGGATATGGTCGAGCAGAGCGCCGCTGGCCGACTGTCCGGCCTCGTTGAGCCAGGCCCCGGGCAGCACCGCCCCGAAATACGGCCCCCAGACGCCCGGCGCCGGACGCGCATCGGCCGAGAGTGCCATCACGCAGCTCGAGGTGCCGGCGATCAGCGCCAGGTGCCGGTGGATGGTCGCCGGGTCGCCGGCAAAGCCGGCGAGCGCACCGAGGGTTCCGGCATGGGCATCGATCAGCCCGACCCCGACCACGCAGCCGGTCGACAGGCCCAGTTGCTCCGCTGCCTCGGGCGTCAGCGGGCCGAGCGCGGTGCCGATCGGGCTTGCCGCGTCCGGCAGGGCGGCATGTGCGAAAAGGTCGTCGAGCCCGACGCCGGCGAGGAAATCCCGCTGCCAGCCGGGCGTCTCGTGCGCGAGATAGGTCCACTTGCAGGTGAGCGTGCATTCCGACCGCGCCGCCGAACCCGAGGCCTTCCAGGTGAGGAAATCGGCGAGATCGAAGATGTGACCGGCCTGTGCCCAGGTCTGCGGCAGGTGCCGCTTCAGCCACATCAGCTTGGGCACTTCCATTTCCGGTGACATGACGCCGCCGATGAAATCGAGCACGCGGTGCCCGGTCGCAGTACAGGCCTCCGCCTCGGCGATGGCGCGGTGATCGAACCAGGCGATCGTGTCCCAGCGGCCCTCGCCCGCCGGCGAAACCGACAGCGGTACCCCCATCCCATCGCGCACCACCAGCGAGCAGGTCGCATCGAAGCTGATGCCGACCGCCTCCTCGGCCCGCGCCCCGGCGAGCCGGATGGCCCGCCGCACCGCTATCGCCACCGCGTCCCAGATCTGCTCGCTGTCATACTCGGCGACATTGGCGCCCACCCGATGCAGCTCCAGCGGATGCTCGGCCCGCGCCACCAGCCGGCCGGCCGGCGTCGCGAGGCCGGCGCGCGCACTGCCCGTCCCGACATCCACGGCGACCAGCAGCTTGGCCTCACCCGCCTCACGCGCCGCGTGCAGTTCGAGCAGGCCCGGCAGCGCCCGCATGTCGTCGACGATCGCATCCGGCCCCAGCGCCTCGATCTCGGCCCGCAGCCCCGACTGTGCGATGTGGCTCCCACCCAGATAGGCGAACACCGCCATCCCGGCGGCCCGCGCCGCAACGATCCCGGCCGGGGAATCCTCGATGACGAGGCAGTTCTCCGGCGCGACGCCCATTTCGCGCGCCGCATGCAGGAACAAATCCGGCGCGGGCTTCCCATTCGCCACCATGCTCGCCGAGTACATGTGCCCCTCAAACCGCGGCAGCAGGCCGGTGAGTTCGAGGCTCAGCCGAATGCGTTCTGGCTGGCTCGATGAGGCAACGCAGAAGGGCAGCCCAAGCTCGCCCAGCACCCCGGCGATCCAGCCGGTCGGCCGCAGTTCTTCTCGATACAGCGCGTACAGCCGGTCGCGCATGCCGGCGAGCGAAGCTTCGCTCAGATGCGCGCCGTGGCTGAGGTTGAGGCTCTCGGAAATCGAGGCCAGCGAACGCCCGAGATAAGACTTGAACGCGGTGCCGCGCTCGATCTCGATGCCCTGCTCGGCAATCACTTCGAGCAGCACGCGCATGGCCAGCGGCTCGCTGTCGACCAGCACGCCATCGCAATCGAAAATGACGAGCCTGATCGGCGCCATGATGTTCTCCCCGGCCTACCGGTAGCCGGGTGGTGGTTGGTTGGGCAAGTCGCTGCTCACCCACCGGCTGTCATCCCTGCGCAGGCAGGGATCCAGCTCTCGGCTGGTGCTGGCGGTGAAATGGATTCCTGCCTGCGCTGGGATGACAAGCGAGTTGGCGGCGACAGGGTGCCTACAATGTCCCCGTCAGATATGCTTCCAGAGTGGCCGTCGTCCCCCTTGCCCACAGCGACGACAGCGCCGTCGTGAACGCCGCGACATAAGCCGGATTCGTCGCCAGCGGCCCGAAAATATCGGTCATCGACAGCCACGCCTCAGGCCGCACCCGCGCCTCCTTGGCGAGCTTGGTCAGCCGGTCCCAGTTCGGGTCGTTCGGCGGGATCACCTTGCCGCTATCGCTCTCGCCATAGCAGTAGCGGGCCCAGAGCGCCGAGACCAAGGCGAGCCCCGTTACCCCCTTGCCCGCCGCGAGCCGATCCGCCGCCGACGGCAGGATGAACTTCGGCTGCCGGTTGCTGCCATCGAGGCAGAGCCGCGTGATCGTGTCGCCGATCTTGGGGTTCGAGAACCGCCGCTCGATCAGCTTGTAGTAGTCGCCCAGATCCGTGTCCGGCACCGGCGGCACGATCGGAATGATCTCCTCCCGCTCCACCTTTTCGAGGAAGGCGCGCACCAGCGGATGCTCCATCGCCTCGTGGACGAAATGGATATCGAGCAGCCCCGCCGGATAGGCGATAGTCGCGTGCCCGCCATTCAGAATGCGGATCTTCATATGCTCGAACGGCGCGACGTCCGGCACGAACTGCACGCCGACCTTCTCGAGCGCCGGGCGGCCGGCGGGGAAGTTATCCTCCAGCACCCACTGCTTGAACTCTTCGCAGAACACCGGCCAGGCATCGACAATGCCGAAATCGGCTTCCAGCGCATCACGCTCGCGCGGCCCCGTCGCCGGGGTGATGCGGTCGACCATGCCGTTGGGGAAAGCCACCGCCTCACGCACCCATTTGCCGAGCTCGGGGCTGATCAGCCCTGCGAGCCCCGCCACCGCGTTCTGCGTCACATGTCCGTTGCCCGGAATATTGTCGCAACTCATCACCGTGAACGGCTCGACGCCCCGCTCCTTGCGCAGTTGCAGCCCAAGCAGGATCAGCCCGAACACCGTCTTGGGCGCCTCGGGGTTCACGCTGTCGGCGACGATATCGGGATGCGTCAGGTCGAACCGCTGCGAGGCCGGGTCGATATAGTAGCCGCCCTCTGTCACCGTCAGCGACACGATGCGGATCTTGGGGTCGGCCAGCGTCTCGCTGATCGCGGCAAGGTCGCCGACCGGCAGGAAATCGATCATCGCCGCGGTGACGCGGGCGCTCGTCCGCCCGGCCTCCTGCTCCACCACAGTGGTTAGATAGTCCTGCCCGAGGAGCTTTCGCCGCATGTCCTCGTCATTGGCGCGCACGCCTGCGCCGATCAGTGCCCAGTCATGGTCGAGCCCGAGGTTGAACAGGCTGTCGAGATAGACGGCCTGGTGCGCCCGATGGAAATTGCCCACGCCGAAATGGACGATGCCCGGGGTCAGCGAACCCTGCCGGTAGCCCGGCACGCTGGCCCTTTTGGCAATCTCCGGCAGGTCCTCGGCGGAGAGTTCGATCGGCATGGTCGTATCCTTGGTCTAGTCCAGTTCACTATTGGGGTGAGACACTGTCCCACCCACCGGCGTCATTCCCGCGAAGGCGGGAACCTAGTTGCGCCGCCGGTGCGCTTGGCACTGGGTCCCCGCCTCCGCGGGGATGACCCCGGTGCCGGGCGCAACCAGCGGTCCAGCAGCCTCACCGCAGCGCCTGCCCGGCCTTGTCGAAGCGGTAGACGCGGTTGGGTTCCGGCGACAGCCACACCTGCTCGCCCGGGTGGAAGTCGTTTTCGCCGCCGGTGCGCACGGTCTGTAGCCCGGCGCCGTCGACATGCACATGTAGAAACGTGTCGGAGCCCAGGTGTTCGGCCACGCCCACCCTGCCCTGCCATTCGCCGGCGTCGCGGGAGATGCGCACATGCTCGGGACGCACCCCGATCGCGTCGGCCTGGTATTTTCCGGCCGCCGCGCCTTCGAGGAAGTTCATCTTCGGCGAGCCGATGAAACCGGCCACGAACCGGTTGGCCGGGTTTTTGTAGAGCTCGAGCGGCGAGCCGAACTGCTCCACCCGTCCGGCATTCAGCACCACGATGCGGTCGGCCATGGTCATGGCCTCCACCTGGTCGTGCGTCACATACACCATCGTGGTCTTGAGCTGCTGGTGGAGCTCCGTGATCTCGATGCGCATGTTGACGCGCAACGCCGCGTCGAGGTTCGACAGCGGTTCGTCGAACAGGAACGCCTTGGGCTGGCGCACGATGGCGCGGCCGATGGCGACGCGCTGGCGCTGGCCGCCCGACAGCATGCGGGGCTTGCGGTCGAGATAGTCGGTGAGGTTCAGCACCCGCGCCGCATCCGCCACCTTCTGGTCGGCCACGGCCTTGTCGACATTGGCCATCTTCAGCGGGAAGGCGATGTTCTGGCGCACCGTCATATGCGGGTAGAGCGCATAGGACTGGAACACCATGGCGAGCCCGCGATGCGCCGGCCCCTTGTCGGTCACGTCCACGCCATCGAGCTTGATGGCGCCGGAGGTCGTGTCCTCGAGGCCGGCGATCAGTCGGAGGAGAGTCGACTTGCCGCACCCCGAGGGCCCGACGAAGACGACGAATTCGCCGTCCTGGATATCGAGGGAGACATCGGGAATGACCTGATGGCCACCAAAGGTCTTGTTGACGTGTTCGAGCGTGATCGAGCCCATGGTCCGAGTTCCCCTTATTTCACGGCGCCGAAGGTGAGCCCGCGCACCAGCTGCTTCTGGCTGAACCAGCCGAGCAGCAGGATGGGCAGGATCGCCAGCACCGAGGCCGCCGAAAGCTTTGCAAGGAACTGGCCCTGCGGTGACGAGAAGGACGCGATGAACGCCGTCAGCGGCGCCGCGTCGTCTGTGGAAAGCCGCAACGTCCAGAACGCCTCGTTCCAGGCGAGGATGACGTTGAGCAGCAGGGTCGAAGCGATCCCCGGTACCGCCATCGGCAGCAGCACGTAGACCAGCTCCTTGGGCAGGGTGGCGCCATCCATGCGCGCCGCCTCGAGGATATCGACCGGGATTTCCTTGAAGTAGGTGTAGAGCATCCACACCACGATCGGCAGGTTCACCAGCGTCAGGATGATGGTGAGGCCCAGGAGCGTGTCGAGGAGCCCGGTGTAGAGGAAGATCAGGTACATCGGCACCAGCACGCCCGCGGCCGGCATCATCTTGGTCGAGAGCATCCACATCAGGACGTCGCGCGTCTTGGGCGTGGGCGTGAACGCCATGGCCCAGGCCGCGGGTACCGCGATCAGCAGCGCGACGAGCGTCGAGCCGATCGAGATGATCACCGAGTTGAAGAACGGCCGGAAGTAATCCTGCTGGTCGAGCACCAGGCTGTAGCTCTCGAAGGTGAAGGACGGGATCATCGAGAACCCGGCCGCCGCCTCGCCTTCGGTCTTCAAGCTGGTGATGATCGTATAAAGGATCGGAAAGAAGATGATCAGCGCCACCAGCCAGACGAGGATGGTGTTGGCGAGCTTGCGGCGCGTCGAGATTGCACGGGCCATTTAGCGGACTCCCTCGAAGCTGGTGATTGCGGCCCCACCCTCATCCGGGCTTCGCCCACCTTCTCCCATCAAGGGAGAAGGCCCGACTGTGATGCTGGTGGAGGACCCTTCTCCCCTCGTGGGAGAAGGTGCCCGAAGGGCGGATGAGGGGGCCAAGTGCACTGACCTAAGCATCCAGATTCCTCCCCACCGCGCGCATCAGGAAGATCGCGACAATGTTCGCGAGCACCACGGCCACCAAGCCACCGGCAGCTCCCGCGCCGATATTCCCGCCCAGCACACCGGTGTTGTAGATGAGGAAGGGCAGGTTCGTGCTGGCGAAGCCCGGGCCACCGCCTGTGGTGATCTGGATCTCGGCGTAAACCCCGAGCAGGTAGATCGTCTGGATCAGGATCACCACGGTGATCGCCCGCGCCAGGTGCGGCAGGATGATGTACCAGAAGCGGCGGAGCGCATTGGCGCCGTCCATTTCGGCCGCTTCCTTCTGCTCCTCGCTCAGCGACTGCATCGCGGTGAGCAGGATCAGCGTCGCAAACGGCAGCCACTGCCAGGCGACGATCAGGATGATGGAAAACAGCGGGTAGTTGCCGAGCCAGTTCACCGGTTCGGCGCCGAAGAACCTCGATATCGCCGCGAACACGCCCCAGGTCGGGTTCATCAGTTCGTGCTTCCAGATCACGGCCGCGACGGGCGGCATGACGAAGAACGGCGAGATCATCAGGATGCGGACGAGCCCCTGCCCCCAGATCGGCTGGTCGAGCAGCAGCGCCAGCAGGATGCCGAAGCCCACGGTGATCACCAGCACGCCGACGACGATCAGCAGCGTATTGATGATGGCCGGCCAGAACGCCGGATCGGTGACAAAGAACTCGAAATTGGCGACCCCGGCGAAACCCTTGATGTTGGGGTTGGTCAGCCGGTAGCGCTGGAAGGCGAACCAGATGGTGAGTGCCAAGGGCACGATCATCCAGATCAGCAGCACAAAGACCGAAGGCGCCATCATCAGCCGCGCGAGGCGATGTGTCTGCTTGGTCGCCATTGTGTCGTCCCCCCTTTGCGCCGGTCCCCACCGGCAGTCGTGTTGGTGGCGCGTTGGGAGCCACCGTCCATCCCACCCACCGGGTCACCCCGGCGAAGGCCGGGGCCCATCATGAGGTCTCTCAGCCGCCACCGCGGGAGGAGACATCTCCAGGCTGGCCCCCTTTGGAGCCACCGTCCTTACCCACCCACCGGCTGTCACCCCTGCGCAGGCAGGGGTCCAGCTCTCGGGTTGCGCCAGCTGAGGCTTGGATCCCTGCCTTCGCAGGGATGACAATCGAGTGCGTGGCAGCATGAGGGACCATCTCGTCCCCCGGAAGAAGAACCCGGCAGCCGAAGCCGCCGGGCAGTCGCCCTTGGAGGAGGACTTAGTAGTAGCCGGCCGCCTTCATTTCGCGGTCGACGGTCTGCTGGGCCTGGGCCAGCGCGTCATCGACGCTGGTCGAGCCGGCGAGCGCCGCCGAGAACAGCTGGCCGACCGTGGTCGCCATGCCGGCGAACTCGGGGATGGCGACGAACTGCACGCCCGTATACGGCACCGGCTTGACCGTGGGAGCGGTCGGGTCGGCAGCGTTGATCGAGTCCAGCGTCATCTTGGCGAAGGGCGCGGCAGCCTGGTACTCGGCATTCTCGTAGAGCGAGGTGCGAGTGCCCGGCGGAACGTTGGCCCAGCCTTCCTTGGACGCGACGAGGTTCAGGTAGTCCTTGGACGTCGCCCAGGCGATGAACTTCTCGGCAGCCTCGGCCTTCTGCGAGCCGGCAGGGATGGCCAGCGACCAGGCCCAGAGCCAGTTGCCGCGCTTGCCGAGCCCGGTATCGGGAGCCAGCGCGAAACCGACCTTGTCGGCAACCGTCGATTCCTTGGCATTGGTCACGAACGAAGCAGCGACGGTGGCGTC
>JAESFU010000223.1_pt1 | contig 62291 bp, 55 predicted proteins | sample 9269461 | NCBI WGS metagenome assembly JAESFU01 (sample SAMN14502556, study PRJNA617107) | algae metagenome | isolation source: Stenomitos rutilans HA7619-LM2 and co-occurring heterotrophs from cave walls | place: USA: Waikapalae cave, Hawaii | collected 2009-07-28
CCGGCGACAACGCCGAGCTGAACGTCGAGCTGATCACGCCGATCGCCATGGACCAGGGCCTGCGCTTCGCCATCCGCGAAGGCGGCCGCACCGTCGGCGCCGGCGTCGTCGCCAAGATCGTCGAGTAGTAGAGACGGTCTGATCCTTTCGCTCCCTAAGCGGAGAGAGAAAACAATCAGCCCCGCTGGAGCAATCCTGCGGGGCTTTTTGCTGCGTCGCCGTCGCCTGTAACGCGAGGGGCCTTGCGTGGAACTGCCACAGCCGCCTTAACGTTCACCACGGACGTTAAGGATTTGGTAATCATGATGCGAGCGATACGCACCGGTCTTTTCATCGGGATCATCATCGGCATGTCGGCCTGCGCGACCCCGCCGAGCGAGGGATTCAGGCCCGGGGCCTATGGATCGGTCGATGCGGGGCGCAGCGGGTCCTGAGGCAAGGTCTCTGGTGCTTTGGCAGGAAACCGTGGCGCGGGCGGTGATTTGCCACTATCATGACAGATGCGGACCGCCGACTGTTGCACCGCGCCGGTTCCGCCTCACTAGATGTTAGCCATCGCCATCGTCGTCGTACTGCTGCTCGTGGTGCTGAACGGCCTGTTCGCCATGACCGAGCTTGCGGTCGTTTCCTCGCGCAAATCCAGACTGCAGAGCCGGGCCGAGCGGGGCGACAAGGGGGCGAGGGCCGCCCTGAAGCTGTCGGAAAATCCGACCCATTTCCTGTCCGCCGTCCAGGTCGGCATCACCGCCATCGGCATTCTGGCCGGTGCCTATGGTCAGGCGACCATAGCCGGCGAGCTGGACCGTATCCTAACGGCCGCCTTTCCGGCGCTGGACGCCTATACCCAGATCTTCTCCACGGCCCTGGTGGTCATCTGCATCACCTATGTCTCGCTGATCGTCGGCGAGCTGGTGCCCAAGCGGCTGGCGCTGATCTTTCCCGAATCGATTGCGGCCAAGATGGCGGCCCCGATCTCGACCCTAGCCATCGTGCTGCATCCGTTCGTGGTGCTGCTGACGGCCTCGACGTCCGGCATACTGAAGATCATCGGCGTCAAGGACCGCGACGGCTCCGACGTCACCCAGGAAGAGGTCGAGACCATGATCGCGGAGGGCACCTCCGCCGGTCTGATCGAACCTGAAGAGCAGGAGATGATCGAGGAGATCCTGCGCCTGGGCGACCGCCCGGTGAAGGTCGCCATGACGCCGCGCCATGAAGTGTTCTGGGTCGCGCTGGACGATTCGGAAGAGGTGCTGCGCGAAGAGGTGCGGACCTGCCCCTATTCGCGGATCGTGGTCGCGCGCGAGAGCGACGTCGATAATCCGCTGGGCGTCGTTCACAAGAAGGACCTGCTGGACAGCCTGCTGGACAACGGCGAGTTCAATATCGAGAAATACGTCCAGGTCCCGGCCTTCATTCCGCAGTCGTCCTCGGTGCTGAAGGCGCTGGAGATCATGAAGGGCTCCAAGGTCCACATGGTCTTCGTCGTCGACGAATACGGCGCCTTCGAAGGCGTGGTGACGGCGACAGACCTGCTGGAAATGATCGCCGGCGACTTCAACGAAGGCCACGACGAACTGCATGCCTATGTGCGCCAGCGCGAGGACGGCAGCTGGCTGGTCGATGGCCGCACCGATCTGGACGAACTGGCCGACACCCTGGGCGAGGACTTCGGCGAGAACGAGAGCTTCCACACCGTCGCGGGCCTGATCCTGCACCAGCTGTCGCGCGTGCCCGACGAGGGCGAGGTGCTGCAAGTCGGACGCTTCGAGGTCGAGATCATCGACATGGACGACCGCCGGATCGACAAGCTGATCTTCCGTCAGCTGGTCAAGGCCGAGGACGAGGCGCGCGCGGTCGCAGAACACCTGGACGAATAGGGGCGGGGGCACCGATAGCCCTTGAAAACCCCGTGCCGGTCGGGCATACGCCCCGGTCTGGCGATACGCACGCGCCGTCGGGGAAACCCACGGCGCGTTGTGTTTTGTCCGGAACCTGAAGGAGTGTAGCTCAGCTGGTAGAGCATCGGTCTCCAAAACCGAGGGTCGTGGGTTCGAGTCCCTCCACTCCTGCCATTTTACCCCTGTCGCCGCCGGGTGGGACTTCCCATCTGGTGGGCAGGATCAAGAGTTGAAGAGACGTCAGATGGCCAAGGCCAAGACCCCCAAGGGTCGTCGCACCCCCAATGTCCAGGTCAGCCAGCCCGTGCTGGCCGGTCAGGCCGTGGGCACCGACGCGCCGACGCCGAAGAAGCGGACCTCGATCCCGCAGTTCTTCAGCCAGGTCCGTGCCGAGGGTCGAAAGATCGTCTGGCCGTCGCGCAAGGAGACCTGGATCACCTCGGTGATGGTCTTCATCATGGTCCTGATCGCGGCCGTATTCTTCTGGATCGTCGACTGGGGTCTGGCCAAGATCTCGCTCGCCGTCCTGTCCATCGGCCAATAAGGAGACGCGCCCATGACGGATGCAGCGCCCAAGCCCACCCCCAATCCCCGCCACAAGTGGTATATCGTCCAGGCCTATTCGAACTTCGAAAAGAAGGTCGCCCAGCACCTGACCGACCAGGCCAAGCAGCAGGGTCTGTCGGACCATTTTTCCGAAATCCTGGTGCCCACCGAGGACGTCGTCGAGATCCGTCGCGGTCGCAAGGTGAACTCCGAGCGCAAGTTCTTCCCCGGCTATGTGCTGGTGCGGATGGAGCTGACGGACGAGGCCTATCACCTGGTCAAGAACACGCCCAAGGTCACGGGCTTCCTGGGCGCCGCAGGCGGCACCAAGCCGCTGCCGGTCTCGGAGCGTGAGGTTCAGAACATCATCGGGGCCGTGGAAGAGGGCGTCGAGCGTCCCAAGCCCACCATCCACTTCGACATCGGCGAGACCGTCAAGGTCATCGACGGCCCGTTCGCCAGCTTCGACGGCCAGGTCGAAAGCGTCGACGAGGATGCGGCCCGCCTGCGCGTCGCCGTGTCGATCTTCGGCCGCCCCACGCCTGTCGATCTGGAATACAGCCAGGTGGAGAAGGTCGCGGCCTGATCGCGAGCTTCATATGCTGAATAATGCTGCGGCGACCCTCGGGTCGCCGTTTGCTTTTTAGGGTCAGTAAGGAGCGCTGATCAACCGAACGGCAGCGAAGAACAAATTCACGCCCAACCACACAAAAGCTGCCACGCGAGTGCTGGCGGAATAGCCTCTTCGAAGCGTGAACCATGCGAAAACTATGGGCAGCAGGATAACGCCCATACCCAAGGGAATGCCAAGTCGGCGTGGCAGCTCTGCTTCCATGGTCGATCTTCCCCGCATGCCAGCTTGAAGCGTAACATGCTGACTGACACCGCCAAACGCCTGTTTGCGTCTCAGATAGGCATCTGCTACACGCGCGCCTCGCTCTGAACAGGGCGGTGCGGGTTCGCTCGCACAAATCCGTGGGAGGCAGCCATGCCAGACCACGGCTCACCGGTCCTGATTGAGTTCAGGGCCATCACAGGAGAGACCAATGGCCAAGAAGATCCTCGGCTATATCAAGCTGCAGGTGCCGGCCGGCAACGCCACGCCGTCGCCCCCGATCGGCCCGGCACTGGGCCAGCGCGGCGTCAACATCATGGGCTTCGTCAAGGAGTTCAACGCGCGCACCGAGAAGGAAGTGAAGGGCACGCCCCTGCCGACCGTGATCACGGTCTATCAGGACAAGAGCTTCACCTTCGTCACCAAGACCCCGCCCGCGACCCACTACATCAAGCAGGCCGCCGGCATCACCTCGGCCTCCAAGCTGCCGGGCCGCGAAGTGGCCGGCAAGATCAAGCGCAGCCAGCTGCGCGAGATCGCCGAAAAGAAGATGAAGGATCTGAACGCGAACGACCTGGACGCCGCGACCAAGATCATCGAAGGCTCGGCGCGCGCCATGGGCCTCAACGTCGTGGAGGGCTGAGCACATGGCCAAGCAAACCAAGGCTCAAAAGGCCCGCACCGGTGACACCCTGGCTCTGATGCCGTTCTCGGACGCCATCGCCGCCGTCAAGGACAACGCCAAGGCCAAGTTCGATGAGTCGATCGAGATCGCCGTCAACCTGGGCGTCGATCCGCGTCATGCCGACCAGCAAGTCCGCGGCGTGGTCAACCTGCCGTCGGGTACGGGCCGTGACGTTCGCGTCGCCGTCTTCGCCAAGGACGCCAAGGCTGACGAAGCCCGCGCGGCCGGCGCCGAATACGTCGGTGCCGAGGATCTGTACGAACAGATCAACGGCGGCCTGATGGACTTCGACCGCGTCATCGCCAGCCCCGACATGATGGCTCTGGTGGGTCGTCTGGGTAAGGTGCTGGGTCCGCGCGGCCTGATGCCCAACCCCAAGGTCGGCACCGTGACCCCGAACGTCGCCCAGGCCGTCAAGGACGCCAAGGGCGGTGCGGTCGAGTTCCGCGTCGAAAAGGCCGGTATCGCCCACGGCGGCATCGGCAAGGCCTCCTTCACTCAGGAAGCCCTGGAAGCCAACGTCAAGGCCTATGTCGACGCCCTGAACCGCGCCAAGCCGGCCGGTGCCAAGGGGACCTATGTGAAGCGCATCACCCTGTCGTCCACGATGGGCCCGGGCTTCAAGGTCGATCCGGCCTCGCTGGCCTGATCGACAAAGGACAGATCGGCCTCAAGTAGCGCGAACGCGCGGTAGGCCAAAAAGAATGAAGGGCGGCGGTCGCAGGATCGCCGCCCTTTTTCGTGCTCGCTAGGCTGTGACACGCATGCGATCTTGCCGGCCATGTCAGGGACGGACGTCATATCCGAAACTCGGGAGGGCGAGCCGCGTCCGCCCGAACTGACGTATGGGGCGCTGTTTTTGAAGTTCCTGCGGTTCGGCTTTCTGGCCTTCGGCGGGCCTGTGGCGCAGATCGGGATGATCCGGCGCGATCTGGTCGAGCGCGAGGGCTGGATGTCCGGCGATCGGTTCAATCGGTTGCTGGCCGTCATGCAGGCCCTGCCGGGGCCGGAGGCGCATGAGCTGTGCGTACACATGGGCATGCGGGCGCGGGGGCGTATCGGAGGCATTCTGGCCGGGCTGGGCTTCATGCTGCCGGGCCTTCTGCTGATGCTGGCGCTGGCCTGGGCCTATTTCCTGATCGACTTCGACCAGCCCTGGATCGCCGGCGCGATGCTGGCCATCCAGGCGGTCGTTATCGGGCTGATCCTGCGAGCCGTGCATCGCATAGGCGCGCACGTTCTTCACGAACGGGGCATGTGGGTGCTGGCGATAGGGGCGGGTGTGGCGACGCTGGCGGGGGTGAGCTTCTGGATCGTGCTGCCTGCGACTGGTGCCATCCATGCGCTGCGAGCGCTCGGCAAACCCTGGCTGGCCGTCCTGGTCGCAGCGGGCGCGACGCTGCTGGCCGTGGCTCTGACGGTCACGGGCATCGCGCCATCCATGCCCGACCTGGCGCCGGCCGGAACGGATGTGGCCGGGCCAGGGACTGCCTCGGCGTGGCTGATCTTTCTGTCGGGCCTGAAGGCCGGGCTGCTGACCTTCGGCGGGGCCTATACGGCCATTCCTTTCATGCGTCAGGACATGGCGGGTCGTGGCTGGATCAGCGACGGGCAGTTCCTAGACGGGGTGGCGCTGGCCGGGGTCTTGCCCGCGCCGCTGATCATCTTTGCCACTTTCGTGGGTTATGTGGCGGGCGGGTTTGGAGGGGCCCTGGCCATGACGGCGGGCGTCTTCCTGCCGGCCTTCGCCTTTTCGCTGATCTTCTACGAGCGGCTGGAGAGTCTTCTGGACGTCAAGGCGATCCGGGCGCTGCTGGACGGCGTGACGGCCGGGGTCGTGGGCGTGATCGCGGCGACCAGTCTGCAACTGGCGGCCGGACTGATGGCCGAGGCCGCCGCTCCGGCTCGGGTTGCGGTTCTGGCGGGCGTCGCCACGCTGGGTCTGGTCGTGGCCTACCGGTGGAAAAGCGGCTGGGCCATGCCTGTACTCGTCGCGCTGGCAGGCCTGATCGGCGCCGGGATGCTGGCGCGCTAGGTCGATTTGCGATTGCCAGATACCGCCGAACCTCGAAAGATGATGGCACAGAGGGGGAAGCCGTCACCATGCGCAGTCTGATCATCGCCGTCGCCGTATTGGCACTGACAGGTCCTGTGGCCCTGGCGCAGGAGGCTGCACCCGACCCCAGGCAGGCCCTGGCCGACCGCTATCTGGAACTGACGGTCAGTCTGGATGTCGACAAGCTGATACGCGAGCAACTTCAGCAGGATCTGGCCGAAGGCGATGTGACCGCCGAACAGCGGACATGGATCACCGAGCAAATGACCGGCCTGTACGAAACGGTGATCGACAAGACCCTGATCGAAATGCGGGCGGATGTCGCCGAGCTGTATACCCTTCCCGAACTGCAGGCCCTGGTGGCGTTCTACGAGGGACCGCTGGGTGCATCGCTGGCGCGCAAGAATGTCGAGGCCGGCATGCTGATGCAGGAGGTGATGATGCCGCACCTCGTCACAGGCATGACCGATGTGTTCGAGAAATACTGCCTGCGCTTCGACTGCGAGGCGATGGGGGCAGCTGCGGCCAAGCAAAATGGTGCGGGTCGTTAGGGGTTGTCCGTATACGGATGACTTGACCCGCGGGCATGCGCGGGGGACGACAGCCGCATGATCGAACCCCCCATCCGCACCGAACGCGCCGAGCGCCGCCAAGTCGCGGCCCTCTGCTGGCGGCGTGGAAAACAGGGGCTGGAGATTCTGCTGGTCACGTCGCGCGAGACCCGGCGCTGGGTCACGCCCAAGGGCGGCCGGATGCCGGGACTGACGGACGCCCGGGCCGCCGCCGTCGAGGCGCTGGAGGAGGCGGGGGTGGAGGGCAGGATCGCCGATCACCCGATCGGCACTTTCCGCTATCTGAAATGGCTGAGGCGGGGCGAGGGGCGCTGGTGCGTGGTGTCGCTGTATCCGCTGGAAGTCACCGTCGAACATGACACCTGGCAGGAGCAGCAAGAGCGCACGCGCCAGTGGATGTCGGCCGAGCAGGCGGCCAGCCGTGTCAACGAAACCGATCTGGCTGCGCTTATCCGGACCTTCGCCCGCTGACGGCTTGTGCGAACGGCGTCATCGCGAGAGACTGAACGCGAACAGGGGGATGACCATGCGTTTGATGTTTGTGATCGCCGGCGCGGCGCTGGCTGGATCGGTGCTCATGCCGACGATGGTTGAGGCCAAGGTTGCGACCGAGGTCCCGCAGGCGGCTGCCAGCCAGCCCTCGGCCCGGCAGCTGGAACTGACCCGGCAGTATATCAATCTGCTGATGACGGATCAGCTGGAGGGTGCGATCCGCGAGATGGTCGGCGACGAGATGGCCAACGATACCTCGGCTCCGGCCCTGCCTGCCGAGGATCGTCGCTTCATTCTGGACCTGACGGCCGAAATGACGACCGATATGGTGCCCCTGATGGTGCAGGAAATGGTGCCCGTCTATGCCGCCGTGTTCACGGAGGAGGAGCTGCTGGCTCTGATCGCCTTCTACGACAATCCTCTGGGACGGTCGATCGCGGACAAGTCCATCATCGTCATGCCCGAGGCCAACCGCGCCATCATGTCGGTGGTTCCGCAGATGCTGGAGAAGATGGCCCTGCGGATGTGTCAGCACTATCAGTGCACGCCCGAGGAACTGGAAGAGATGCGGCGCGGAATGCGTGAAGCGTCAGGAACGGCTAGCGGCGAGAGCGTGGCCGCGGCACCCCGCCGCAAATAGGACGCGGCGGAGGTCGGTCGCCACGGTTGCGCCGTCGCGTCGGCATCCCCACAACGAGGGACATGAACGCACATGTCCCGCCGCCGACCGCCCATGCCGATGCCCCGCTGTGGGATCTGACCGACCTGTATCCCTCGCGTGAGGACGCCTCGGTCCAAGCCGATCTGGATCGCGCGACGGAGGTCGTAGGCCGGCTGAATGCTTTCGAGGGCCAGCTCGTCGCGGCGCGCGGCGATGCGGCGGTGCTCGGTGAACGCCTGGATCAGGCGATCACCCTGTATGAACAGGCTTCGGACCTGCTGGGTGCGCTGGGGGCCTATGCCTTTCTGTCGGCCTCGACCGATCGCGGGGATGCGGCGGCGCAGGGGTTCGAGGGCACACTGAGGGAGAAGATCACCACTATCGTCACACCCACCGTCTGGGTCACGCTGGAGATCAACCAGCTGGAGGAGGCCGAGATCGAGGCAGCGCTGGTCGCGCATCCGGCCGCCGCGCGCTGGACGCCCTGGCTGCGCGGGGTGCGGGCGATGAAGCCCCATGAGCTGTCCCAGGAGCTGGAGACCTTCCTGGCCGAGCGCGGGCCGATCAGCGCCCAGTGGCCGCGCCTGTTCGACGAGACCCTGGCGGCGATCCGCGTCCGGGCCGGCAGGGAATCGCTCACCCTCGCCGAGGCGTTGAACCAGCTGTCAGATGCCAAGGCGGCGCGGCGCAAGGCGGCGGCCGAAGGGCTGAGCGAGGCCCTGGGCGCGCGGACGCAGACCATGGCCCTGGTGCTGAATACGGTCGCGGCGGACAAGGCGCTCGAGGACCGCTGGCGCGGGTTCAAACGTCCCGCCGACAGTCGCCATCTGGCCAATGAGGTGGACGGCGAGGCGGTGGATGCGATGGCCGAGGCGGTGGCGGCCGCCTATCCGCGCCTGTCGCACCGCTACTATGCGCTGAAGGCGCGGGCGATGGGTCGGGCGACCCTTGACCAGTGGGACCGCAATGCGCCGCTGGAAGAGAAGATCACGCCGCGTCGATACGGCTGGAGCCAGGGGCGCGATCTGGTGCTGGATAGCTTCGCCGATCTGGGCGGGGATTTTGCGGATCGGGTCCAGACCTTTTTCGACAAGCCGTGGATCGACGGCCGGGCGCGGCCCGGGAAACAGTCGGGCGCCTATGCCCACCCGGTGACGGCGGACCGGCACCCCTATGTCTTCCTGAACTGGATGGGCGAGCGGCGCGATGTGCTGACCCTGGCGCATGAGCTGGGGCATGGGGTGCACCAGACGCTGGCGGCGGGGCAGGGATCCCTGCTTGCGGACACGCCCCTGACCCTGGCCGAGACGGCGTCGATCTTCGCCGAGGGGCTGACCTTCGACCGGCTGCTGGCGACTGCGCCCAAGGCCGAGCAGCGCGGCCTGCTGGCTGGGCGGATCGAGGACGGGCTGAATACCGTGGTGCGCCAGATCGCCTTCCACCGTTTCGAGACGCGCTTCCATGACGAGCGGGCGGGCGGCGAGGTGTCGGTCGAGCGGATCGGCGAAATCTGGCTGGAGGAAATGGGCGCGTCGCTGGGCCCGTCCGTGACGCTGAACCCCGGCTATGAGCACTGGTGGAGCTATGTCAGCCACTTCGTCCACTCGCCCTTCTACGTCTATGCCTATGCCTTCGGCGACCTGCTGGTGGCGGCGCTTATGGAGACTCGGGCAAAAGATCCGGACGGCTTCACGCCCCTGTATCGCGAGCTGCTGGCAGGCGGCGGGACCAAGGGCTATGTCGAGGCGCTGAAACCCTTCGGACTGAACCCCCGCGACCCGGCCTTCTGGACCATCGGCACCCGACGGCTGGAAGGCCTGATCGATCAGTTCGAACGTCTGGCTTGAGCCTGAGCGCCGGGCCGCTATAAGGCACCCACCATTCCGAATGAGTCCTTTGGATACCCCCATGGCCGACCCGCACACCGCCGACGCCCACGACAGCCACGACGACTATGCTCGCGGCACCCAGGAAATCAGCGAGCAGGTCGCGACCTTCAACCTGTTCCAGGGGCTGACCAAATGGGGCTCGCTGGCGGTCGCCGCCATCCTGGCCTTCCTGACCGTCTGGTTCATGCCGGGCGGCAGCTTCATGGCGGGCGCGATCGTGTTCGTCGTCCTGCTGGTCGGCGGCGGCTTCTTCCTGCGGTCACCGAAGTCGGCGGGGCACTAGGCAGCAACCAGGCGGCGCCTCAGGCGATCAGCGCCAGCCACTCGTCTTCGGTCAGCACCTTCACCCCGTGCTTCTGGGCGTCCGCCAGTTTCGAGCCGGCGCCCGGGCCGGCGACCAGATAGTCGGTCTTCTTCGACACAGACCCTGAGACCTTGGCCCCGAGGCTTTCGGCGCGGGCCTTGGCTTCGTCGCGCGTGAAGCGCTCCAGGCTACCGGTGAAGACCACGGTTTTGCCGGCGACGGGGGTATCGGATTTCGGGCGTTCGGCGTCTTCGATCCGGTCCATCTGTTCGACCAGGCGATCGACCATCGCGCGGTTGTGTGGCTCCCTGAAGAACAGGGCGAGGGCGCGGGCCGCGACGGGTCCGACCCCGGCGACGCCGGCGATCTGTCCCAGCGAATCCGACGGGCCGTCCTCGCGTGCCACCCGGGCGAGTTCGACCAGATCAGTCCAGCTATTGGCCAGCGTCGCCAAGCCCCGTCGCGCTGGGGCGGCCAGACCGGGAAAGGCGAGGGCGATCTTCTGATCGATCGGCGCGTCGGGCCAGGGGTCTTGGGCAGGTGGACTCGCCGCTGCCAAGGCCGCGATGACGCGGGGTGAGACCGCATGGATTTCGGACAGGCGCATCCAGGCCTCGGAGGCGATACCGGACGATGCGGCGACGCAGGCGGCTTCGAAGGCGGGCCAGCTCTCGAAGGCGCGGGCCAGGACGATCGAGGTCTGTTCGCCGATGTCGCGTACGCCCAGACCATAGATGAAGCGGTCCAGGCTGATGGTGCGGCGGGCGTCGATGCCGGCGACCAGGTTCCGCACACTGGTCTCGCCATAGCCGTCCTCGACGCGAAGCTCGGCCAGGCGGGGTTCGTCGCGGGCCAGGCGGAAGATGTCAGCGGGCTCGTTGATCCAGCCGCGCTCATGGAAGGCGATCAGCTGCTTTTCCCCAAGACCCTCGATGTCGAAAGCGCGGCGGCTGACGAAATGCTTCAGGTGTTCGATGCGCTGGAACGGACAGGCCAGTTCGCCGGTGCATCGACGCACGACGGATTCGACGCCCGAGGCATTGGTTGCCTTGACCAGCGGGGTCTTCAACGGACAGGCGCAGGCGGTCGGGAATTCGTAGGGCTCGGCGCGGCCCGGGCGGTCCGGATCGACGACGTTCAGGATCTGGGGGATGACGTCGCCGGCGCGTTGCAGGGTGACGGTATCACCGAGCCGTACGTCCAGCCGGGCGATCTCGTCGGCATTGTGCAGGGTGGCGTTGCGGACCACGACGCCGCCGACCGTGACCGGATGCAGCCGGGCGACCGGGGTGTGCGAGCCGGTGCGACCGACCTGGATGTCGATGCCCTCCAGCACCGTCGTCGCCTGCTGGGCCGGAAACTTGTGGGCGATGGCCCAGCGGGGGGTGCGGGCGACGAAGCCCAGCCGCTGTTGCCAGTCCAGCCGGTCGACCTTGTAGACTACGCCGTCGATGTCATAGCCGAGGCTGGCGCGGTCGGTTTGCAGGCCGTCGTAAAGGGCGATCAGGCCCGCCAAGTCCTCGACGCGGGCCGAGCGGGGATTGACCGGAAAGCCCCAGCTTGCCAGCGCCTTGAGCGCTTCGGCTTGAGTCTCGGCGACTGGCGACGAGACCTCGCCCCAGGCGTAGGCAAAGAACCGCAGCGGTCTTTTCGCGGTAATCGCCGCATCCTTCTGGCGCAGCGAGCCGGCGGCGAAGTTGCGGGGGTTGGCATAGGTCCGCTGGCCGGCGGCCTCTGCGGCGGCGTTGAAGGCGGCGAAGGCGTCATTGGGGGCATAGACCTCGCCGCGCACCTCGATGATGTTCGGCCAGCCGGTGCCGGACAGGCGTTCGGGGATATCATCAAGGGTGCGGAGGTTGGCGGTGACGTCCTCGCCGGTTCGCCCGTCGCCGCGTGTCGCGCCGCGCACCAGCACGCCGTCCTCGTAGCGCAGGCTGGCGGACAGGCCGTCGATCTTGGGCTCGGCGACGAAGGCGATGGGTTCGTCGCCCGGCAGCTTCAGGAAGCGCGCGATACGGGCCACGAAGTCGCGCACCTCGCCCTCGTCGAAGGCGTTGTCGAGCGACAGCATGGGCACGCCGTGGCGCACCGGCGCGAACTGGGTGGAGACGGCGGCTCCCACGGCCTGCGACGGGCTGGCCTCGGTCGTCAGGGCCGGGAAGCGCGCCTCGATGGCCAGGGCGCGGCGTTTCAGGGCGTCATAGTCGGCGTCCGAAATCTCGGGCGCGTCGTCGGTGTGATACAGGGCGTCGTGATGGGCCAGTTCGGCGGAGAGGCGGGCCAGCTCGGCGGCGGCCTGGGCCTCCGTCAGGGTATCGACGGGTTCGGACATCAGCTCATCCCTTCCTGAACGGCGACAGGTCTTCGGTCATGGCGGCGATCTCGGCCTCGACGGCGGGACGTTCGCCCTCCAGATAACGCGCCACCGGCTCGCGCAGGGCTGGATCGGCGATCCAGTGGGCCGAATAGACGGGGGAGGGCAGATAGCCACGCGCAATCTTGTGCTCGCCCTGCGCCCCCGCCTCGACCCGCGACAGGCCCCGCGCGATGGCGAACTCTATGGCCTGATAGTAGCAGAGCTCGAAATGCAGAAAGGGCACCTCGTCCAGCGCGCCCCACTGGCGGCCATAAAGCGCCTCGTCACCGATGAAGTTCAGGGCCCCGGCGATCGGCACGCCGTCGCGGAAGGCCATGACCAGGGCGATGCGGTCGGCCATGGTCGCGCCGATCCGGTCGAAGAAGTCCCGCGTCAGATAGGGGCGTCCCCACTTTCGGCTGCCGGTGTCCATGTAGAAGGCGAAGAAGGCGTCCCAGTGCGCGGGCTCGATATCCCGTCCGGTCAGCACACGGATGCCCAGTCCCGCCTGGGCATCGCGCCGCTCGCGCCGGATGGTCTTGCGACGGCTGGACGACAGGGCCGCAAGGAAGTCGTCGAAGGTGCCATAGCCGTCATTACGCCAGACATATTGCATGTCCTCTCGCAGCAGCAGGCCGGCCTCGCCCATGGCCCGCCAGTCACGCTGGGTCGGGAAATTCACATGCAATGATGACACGCCCAGTCGCTCGACCAGGGCCGTCGCACCCTGCAGCAGGGCGAGGCGCACCGTGGTCTCGTCGGCGAACGGATGGGCCAGGAAACGCGGCCCGGTCACGGGTGTGAAGGGCACGGCTCCCAGAAGCTTGGGGTAATACTGGCCGCCCGCCCGCTCATAGGCGTCGGCCCAGCTGTGGTCGAAGACGTATTCGCCTTGGCTGTGGCCCTTGAGCCAGAGGGGCATGACGCCCGTCACCCGCCGCTGGTCGTCGCGCAGACACAGGTGGCGTCCGGCCCAGCCCTGACGTGGCACGGCGCTGCCCGAGACCTCGCAGGCATCGAGAAAATCGAAGGACAGGAAGGGGTCGCCGCTGGGCCCGGCACAGCCGTCCCATTCGGCCTTGCCGATGTCCGCGACCCGATCATGAACCGTGATGTGGAAGGTCACTGCACCTCGATGACGGCATCGACCTCGACGGCGAAGCCGAGGGGCAGGCGGTAGACACCGACGGCGGCGCGGGCGTGGCGGCCCTTGTCGCCGAAGACCTCGACCATCAGGTCCGAACAGCCGTTGATCACGGCCGGAATAGCGGTGAAGTCGCCGGCCGCCTGGACGAAACCGCCCAGTTTGACGACCCGCACGACCCGCTCCAGATCGCCGTCGAGGGCGTCGCTGAGCTGGGCCATCAGATTGATGCCGCACAGGCGGGCGGCGGCCAGGGCCTGTTCGGGGCTGACGTCGTCACCGACCGTGCCCTTGATGCCGCCCGAGGCGTCGTTCGACAGCTGGCCCGAGATGTGGACCAGATTGCCCGTGCGGACCCAGCCGACATAGTTGGCCACGGCCTTGGCGGGCTCGGGCAGGGTGATGTTCAGTTCGGCCAGGCGGGCGGCGACGGTCATGGGGCGGGGCTCCTTGAGGACTATGCGGGCGGTTTAGCGTGCGGGCGTCTTGCCGGGAAGGGCGCGGCCCGCGATCACGGCGCCTTGGCCGAATTTGGCGCGCAGGACGTCGATGGCGGTTTCGGTCTTGAGCGCCCGCGTCTCGGAGGTTTCGAACAGCACGGGCGTATCAACGGCATCCACGATCTCGGCCATGCCGATGCCGATCAGGCGATAAGGGCGACCGAGTTCGGGGGCCATCAACTCCCGCCCGGCGGCGAACAGGGCGCGTGCGGTCTGGACCGGTTCGGGCAGGCTGACGCGCCGCGTCACGATCTTGAAATCCGTTCGCCGCAGCTTCAGCACGATGACCCGGCTGGCCACGCCGTCGCGCCGGGCCTTTGACGCCAGTTTCTCGCACAGCGGCCACAGCTCGGCCTCCAGATCGGCGGCGCTGGTCAGGTCCTCGTTGAAGGTGTTTTCCGCGCTCATGCCCTTGCGGTCGCGCTCTGGATTAACCGCGCGGGCATCGCGGCCGTGGGCCAGTTCGTGCAGGCGAAAGCCGGTCTCGCCATAGCGTTTGATCAGATCGCGCGGATCGGCGGCGGCCAGGTCGCCGACGGTGGCATAGCCGTCGCTTTGCAGGGTCTTCAGGAACACGGGCCCGACGCCCGGCAGGACCTTGACCGACCGAGGTGCCAGCAGCGCCTGGGCATCCGAACCGATCACGGAGAAGCCGCGCGGCTTGTCCAGCTCCGACGCGATCTTGGCCAGGAAGCGGTTCGGGGCCAGGCCGATGGAGACGGTCAGGCCGGTCTCGCGCTCGATCTCGTTCTGGGCCCGGACCAGTTGCCAGACGGGCGGGCCGCCGTTCAGCCGCTCGGTGCCCGCCAGATCGACCCAGGCCTCGTCGAGCGACAAGGTCTGGATCAGGGGCGTCAGTCGGGCCAAGGTGCCGAGGATGCGCTCGCTCTCGTGTACATATTTGCGAAAGTCCGGCTTGATGACGACGGCGTCGGGACAGGCTTTCAGCGCCTTGAACATCGGCATGGCGCTGCCGACGCCATATTGGCGCGCGACGTAGCAGGCGGTGGAGACCACGCCGCGTCTGCCGCCGCCGACGATCACCGGTTTGTCACGCAGCTCCGGTCGATCGCGCTTCTCCACCGAGGCGTAGAAGGCGTCGCAGTCCAGATGGGCGATGGTCAGCCGGTCCAGCTCCGGGTGCGCGATCACGCGCCGTGACAGGCAGGCCTCGCATCGCGTGACGATGTCGGCCGAACTCCACAGACAGTCGCGACAGAGGGATTTCATGCGGAAGGGTGACGGCCTTGTGTCGGGGTGATGAGACGGCTTCACCCCAACTTAAGAGACGCCGTGACAGTGTGCACGTGAAGACGGCGAAGATGTCGCTTCGCGCAGATACGCTTCAAGGCTGAAGCGGAAAAGACCGGGTGCCGATGTCCAAGACCGTCCTCATTGTCGAGGATAACGAGCTGAACATGAAGCTGTTTCATGATCTGCTCGACTCGCAGGGCTACCAGACGCTGCAGACCCGCGAGGGCCTGCAGGCGCTGGCGCTGGCGCGCGAACATCGTCCGGATCTGATCCTGATGGACATCCAGCTGCCGGAAATCAGCGGGCTTGAAGTCACCAAATGGCTGAAGGACGACGAGGAGCTGAGCCACATCCCCGTCATCGCCGTCACCGCCTTCGCCATGAAGGGTGACGAGGAGCGCATCCGTCAGGGCGGGTGCGAGGCCTATATCTCCAAGCCGATCTCGGTGATGCATTTCCTCGACGTTGTGCGAAAGCACCTGGGATAGCGCGATGACCGCACGTATCCTCGTCGTCGATGATCTGGAGACCAACGTCAGGCTGCTCGAGGCCAAGCTGACGCTGGAATACTATGAGGTGCTGACCGCCATGGACGGCGCGACGGCGCTGCAGATCGCGGGCGAGGAACGGCCGGACATTATCCTGCTGGACGTCATGATGCCAGGCATGGACGGGTTCGAGACCTGTCGCCGGCTGAAGGCCGATCCGGTGACCCGCCACATCCCCGTCGTGCTGGTGACCGCGCTGGACGGGCGCGAGGACAAGATCAAGGGACTGGAAGCCGGGGCCGACGACTTCGTCACCAAGCCGATCGACGACCTGATCCTGTTCGCCCGCGTCAAATCCCTGGTCCGGCTGAAATCCGTGATGGACGAACTGCGGGAACGCGAGGAGAGCGGGCGCCGGATGGGCGTCGATACCGGCGGGGCCGGGCGCCTGCGCGGCTCGGGCGGGCGTATCCTGATCGTCGACGACAGCACGGTTCAGGCCGAGCGGATGGTCGAGCAGTTGTCGCAGGAGCACCGTCCGGTGGTCGAGCGCGACACGGCAGCCGCCCTGATCGCGGCGCGCGGGCCCATCGACCTGATGATCGTCAATGTCTCGGCGGCAGAGTTCGACGGACTTCGGTTCGTGGCCCAGGTGCGCTCGACCGAGGCGTCGCGCCGCGTGCCCGTGCTGGCCGTGGTCGATCCCGCCGACCGGCCGCGTCTGGTCAAGGCGCTGGAGCTGGGCGTCAACGATATCCTGCCCAAGCCGGTGGACCCGGAAGAATTGTCGGCCCGTACCCGCACCCAGGTGCGCCGCAAGCGCTATACCGACTTCCTGAAGGAAAAACTGGACTACAGCCTGGAGATGGCCGTCACCGACGCCCTGACCGGTCTGCATAACCGGCGCTACATGACAGGCCAGCTGGACGCCATGATGGTGCGTTCGGCCCAGGGCGGGGAGGGCGTCGCCGTCCTGATGCTGGACATCGACCACTTCAAGGTCGTGAACGACAGTTTTGGCCACGACGCCGGCGACGAGGTGCTGCAGGAGTTCGCGGTCCGGCTGGCCACCAATGTCCGGGCCATCGACCTGCCCTGCCGGCTGGGCGGCGAGGAGTTCGTTGTCATCATGCCGGGGGCCTCGCTGGAGGCCGCGTCCCGCGTCGCCGACCGCATCCGCCGCGATGTGGCCAGTCAGCCCTTCCCGATCATGGGCGGCGCCGAATCCCTGACGGTGACGGTGTCGATCGGCGTCTCGGCCAGCGGCGACGCTCACGACACGCCTGATGCCCTGTTGAAACGGGCGGACCAGGGTGTCTATGAGGCCAAGTCCCGGGGCCGCGACCAGGTCATCGCCCGCGCGGCCTGACGGGATCGACGCTTGTCGGCGCGGCTTCGCCAAGTATGACAGGGAGTTCATCTGACACGGGACCCACGTGCCGCTAGCGTTGCGGGCCGTTCAAGGAGCCGTCATGCGCCAGTTCACGAAACCCGCCGTCCACGCCGTGCGCATGTCTGTCGCGCCCGTCGCGATGGCTCTGCTGCTGGCGGGGTGTGGTTCGATGTCGGGGACCGAAACGCCGGTTGAGACGGTGCCGACCGCCGCATGGCAGCAGCAGGCGCTGGACGACATCCGCATCCTGTCGGCTGACGATATGGGTGGGCGCGACACGGGCTCGGCCGGGGGGCAGATGGCGCGGGACTATATCGTCGGGCGCCTAGACGCCCTTGGCGTGGTCGCACCGCCTGTGGGCCGCTTCCAGCCCTGGGAGGCCCAGTCGCGGGGCAAGACCTGGAACGGCATCAATGTCATCGGCCTGATCCCCGGCACGCGGGTGACGGACAAATATATCGTGGTCACGGCCCATTATGACCATGTCGGCACCCAGGAAGGCCTGATCTACAACGGGGCCGACGACAATGCCTCGGGCGTCGCCACCATGCTGGCGCTCGCCGCCGATCTGAAGCGCCAGGCCCCGGAGCACAGCGTGCTGATCGTCGGCTTCGACGGCGAGGAGCACGGCCTGCTGGGTGCCAAGCATTTCGTCGAGGCCCCGCCCGTGCCCCTGACCTCCATCGCCATGAACCTGAACTTCGACATGACGGCGCGGGCCGAAACCGACGGCAAGCTATGGGTCACCGGCACCTATCAGAACCCCCAGTTCCGCCCCATCCTGGAGGGCATTCCGGCCAATGGGGCGGTGTCGCTGGCCTTCGGCAAGGATACGCCGCAGGACACCGGAACCGACAACTGGGTCGAGGCGTCCGACCACGGTCCCTTTTACCGGGCGCAGGTGCCGTTCCTGTATCTGGGGGTGAACTACCACCCCGACTATCACCGCCCGTCGGATGATTTCGAGCGGATCACGCCCGCGGTCTTCATCAGCGCGACGGAGCTGGCGATCGCATCCTTCCGGGCGCTGGATCAGAGCCTGAACCGCTGATCGCAAGCGCGTTTCGGTCGCAAAGATCGGGCTTGAAAACGTCGGGATTCGAGCGCTGTCTCCGCATCAGGAGACACGCTCATGACCACTGCGCCACTGCTCGATATCCAGACCGTCCAGAGGATCCGCAAGGTCGCGATCCTGGTCGCGCTTCTGGCCCTGATCGGTCTGTCCGTGGTCAGCCAGTCCATCGGCGGTGTGGATGGCGACTGGCACGAAAGTGTGGAGGCGATCGGTCTCGGGGCGATCGTGTTTTCCATCGTCGGACGGGCCTGGTGCTCCCTTTATATCGGGGGACGCAAGAAGGCCGAGATCGTGGATCGAGGACCCTATTCGATCAGCCGCAATCCGCTTTATGTCTTCAGCTTCTTCGGCGCCTTCGGGATGGGTGCGCAGACCGGCAGCCTGACCATCGCGGGCCTGTTTGTGGCGGCAGCGTTCCTCGTCTTCCTCATGACAGTCCAGCGCGAGGAGGCGTTCCTGTCGCGAGAGTTCGGCGCGGTTTATGCGGCCTACAAGGCGCGCACGCCGCGGTTCGGGCCACGCTTTTCGCTGTGGCGTGACGAAAGCGAGCTGACGGTCCGGCCCGCCTTTTTTCTACTGACGATCCGGGATGGGCTGGTCTTCCTGTTGGCTCTGCCGCTCTTTGAACTGATCGACATGGGGCAGGCCGAGGGCTGGCTGCGGGTGTTCGCGCATCTGCCCTGAGACTTCAACTCTCCGTCCGGATATCCAGCTTCAGTCCCATGATCTCGGCCAGGGCCTTGCCGCGCTTGCGGGTCTGTTCGCCCAGCAGGGCGTGTGCATAGCCGTCGGTGGCGCTGAGGATCAGATGGCCGTCCTCGACGGCGGCGCGGACATTGACCAGCAGGCTGGGCGACCGGCCCGACAGGTCGCAGGCCAGGCGGATGGCGATGCCCAGAGTGCGGGCCTTGCGGCGCTGATCTTCGCTCAGCAGGCGTTCGATGATCCCGGGCTCGGGCGTGGACGCGCCGCCGCCGTAGCGGGCGTTGACGGCACAGGCCAGCCAGGCGCGCTCGGCATGGGTCTGGCCCGGCACGGGCGCGCGCAGGACCTGGTCGAAGGCCAGTTCGACGCGGTGATCGACGTGCAGTCGCGCCCCGATGTCGGCCACGCGACAGGCGGCGTCGGCCAGGACGACATCGCGTTCGGCTGAGAAAGACGGCGGCAGGGTGTCGAGCAGCGGCTGGACCCAGGCGTGCAGGACGCCGGGCAGGGTCGGGGATATGCCCTGGCGCACGCCGAGAGAGGTGCAACCGGCCAGCAGGGGATCGTCGGCGGCGACCTCCGGCTCCAGCGCCTCATACAGCAAGCCCTCGCGAACGCCCCAGGCCGACAGAATGATGCTCTTCAGACCCAGCCGCTCGATCAGGCCCTCCAGGACAAGCGCGGCATAGGGCAGGGTCTCGGCCCGCTTCTTCGACAGGCCCGGCCAGGCCTCCAGCGAGGCCTTGGAGGAGCGTGATACCAGCCGGGCGATGTCGCGGGCCGAGGCAGCGTCCAGTTCGTACTGGTGCACCACCTTCAGCGGATATTGCGCGTGGGACATGTGGACCTGGGCCAGGGTCCGCCAGGCCCCGCCGACGGCATAGAGGGTGTCGGTGCTGAAATCCGGCGCGGCCTTCAGCCGCTTGGCGATCAGGTTGCGGACCCGGTCGGCGTCGAACCCGGCCGGATCGGACAGGGAGAAGGGCCCCAGCGGCAGGGTCACGCCGCGCTGCACCTGACCGTCGCCGATCCGCGTCAGCTCCAGGCTGGCCCCACCCAGATCGGCGGACACGCCCCTGGCATCGGGAATACCGGCCAGCACACCCAGGGCCGCATAGCGGGCCTCGTCCTCGCCGGACAGGACGCGGACCTGAAGCCCGGTCTCGGCGGCGACCTGATCGCAGAAGGCCTGGCCGTCGGCGGCCTCGCGCACCGCGGCGGTGGCGGCGACGAAAACATGGGCCGGCTGAACGGCCTCGATGACGGCGGCGAAGCGTTTCAGGGCCGTCAGCGATTGGGCCGCCCCGGTGACGGACAGCTTGCCGGTGGTGGACAGGTCTCGTCCCAGCCCGGCCAGGACCTTTTCATTGAAGACGGTCCAGATGGCCCGGCCCTCCAGCCGGTACAGAACCAGGCGCACGGAGTTGGAGCCGATGTCGACGGCGGCGACATCCTGGGGCGGGCCGAGCGTGGTCAGCGGCATCAGCGCTTCTTCCGCGCGGGCGTATAGCTGAGGTTTTCCGGACGGTTCTTCACCTTGCGCCCCCGTCCCGACAGGCTGGGGTTGGTCATGAAGTATTTGTGGGCCGAGAAGCCGTGTTCCGCGTCGGCCGGTTGGACCCGGCGGTAAGCCCCGTCCGGCTCCAGCACCCAGCTCTGGATGTCGTCCTTCAGATTGGCGACCATGATCTGGTCCAGCACCTGGTCGTGGACGGTGGCGTTCAACACCGGTGTCATCAGTTCAACCCGGCGGTCCAGATTGCGGTTCATCCAGTCCGCAGAGGAGATGAACAGTTTCGCCTTGTCGTGCGGCAGGTCGCGGCCGTTGGCGAAGGCGACGATGCGACTGTGCTCCAGGAACCGCCCGACGATCGACTTGACCCGGATATTGTCGCTGAGGCCCGGCACGCCGGGGCGCAGGCAGCAGATTCCGCGAATGACCAGTTCGATCCGCACGCCCCATTGGCTGGCGCGATACAGGGCATCGATGACCTCGGGATCGACCAGGGAGTTCATCTTGGCCCAGATGGCGGCGGGCTTGCCCTTGGCGGCTGCGGCCATCTCCCGGCCGATCAGGTCGATCAGGGTGGACTTCATGTTCAGGGGCGAGACGACCAGCGCCTCCAGCTCGTCCGGCTGGGCATAGCCGGTGATGTAGTTGAACACCCGCGACGCATCGCGGCCCAGCATGGGATCGCAGGAGAACAGCGACAGGTCGGTGTAAACTCGCGCCGTCACCGGGTGATAGTTGCCGGTGCCGAAATGGCAGTAGGTGCGCAGCGCATCGGCCTCGCGCCGCACGACGACGCTCAGCTTGGCGTGGGTCTTGTATTCGACGAAGCCGAAGACGACGTGGACGCCGGCCCGCTCCATGGCCCGCGCCCATTTCAGATTGGCCTCCTCGTCGAACCGGGCCTTGATCTCGACCAGGGCGGTGACGTTCTTGCCGTTCTCGGCCGCCTCGATCAGGGCGGCGACGATGGGGCTGTCCTTGGAGGTGCGGTACAGCGTCTGCTTGATCGCGATGACGTTGGGATCGCGCGCGGCCTGGCGCAGGAATTGAACCACCACGTCGAAACTCTCGAACGGGTGGTGGATCAGCATGTCCTTTTCGCGGATGGCCGCGAAGATGTCGCCGCCGTTGTCGCGGACCCGCTCTGGATAGCGGGGTTCATAGCCCTTGAACTTCAGGTCCGGATGGCCGCCCGCGATCAGGTCCGAGACCTGGGCCAGGCCCAGCATGCCGTCGACCAGCACCGTGTCCTGCGGCGCGGCATCCAGTTCGTTGGTGATGAAGGTGCGCAGGTCGCCGGGCATGGACGCCTCGATCTTGATGCGCACGACAGAGCCCATGCGGCGCTGCTTCAACGCCTCCTCGAACTCCATGACCAGATCTTCGGCCTCTTCCTCGATCTCGATGTCGCTGTCGCGGATCAGACGGAAGACGCCGCGCTCCAGCACGTCGCAGCCGGGGAACAGGTGATCGATGAAGAGCATCAGCAGGCTCTCCAGCGTCAGATAGCGGCTGCGCCCGGGTGTCGAGCGCCCATCGGTGGCCAGGGGCCAGAACCGCTTCACCTGGGCCGGGACGGGCACCAGGGCATAGAGGGTGCGGTTATCCCGCCGCCGCTTCAGCTTCAGCGCCAGCGAGAAGCCCAGGTTGGGCAGGAAGGGGAAGGGGTGGGCCGGGTCTATGGCCATGGGCGTCAGCACGGCGAAGAGCTGGTTCAGGAACTCCGGTTCCAGCCGTTCGCGCTCGGTCTTGGTGATCTTGCCGGCATCGACGACCTCGATCCCGGCGTGGGCCATCTCCTTGCGCAGCTGGCGCCAGCGCAGCTGCTGCTCATCCATCAGGGCACCGGCTGCGATATTGACCTGCTCCAGCGCCTCGGCCGGTGTCAGGCCGTCGGGCGAGACCACGCGGACGCGCTCGCGCACCTGACCCTTCAGGCCGGCCACGCGTGTCATGTAGAATTCGTCCAGATTATTGGCCGAGATGGACAGGAAGCGCAGCCGCTCCAGCAGCGGATGGTCCGGGTTGGCCGCCTCTTCCAGCACGCGACCGTTGAAGGCCAGCCACGACAGTTCGCGATTGAAGAACCGCCCGGGCGAGGCCATCAGGGCCTCGGACAGCTCCTGCTGCTGGGCGCGGGAGGAGGGGACTTCCTCGCCGGTCGTGGCGTCATGGATGCGCGTATCGCTCATGCACCGGTTCTGACCGGTCGCGGGCGCGGCTGCAACCGTGGAAAGACGACACGAAAACGCCGCCTGATCCTGGGACCGGGCGGCGTATCGTCCGTATACTGAAAGACTACCAGCTCCAGGCGTCTCGGATCACCTCGATGATGTAGCCGTCGTACTGGTCGATCAGATAGATGTTGTTGTCGACCAGCACCCAGCGCGTGCCTTCGGGCGGATAGCCCAGGCCGTAAGTGCGCCAGTCGTTCAACTGATACCGCCAGAAGATGGTCGGCAGATACTCTCCCACGCGATAGTCGCGGTTATAGTAGCTGCGCGGGACACTATAGTAGCCATAGCCCGGCGCGAAGTAGAAGCCGAAGCGATAGCCGCTGTAGCCCCGGAAGCGCCGATCGTCGCGCCACCAGTCCCGGTCGCGGTTCTGATACCAGTTGCGCCGCCACTGCTCGCTGTTGAAGCGCCTGCGGAACTCCCAGTGATTGCGGTCACGGTCGCGGTCGTTGTCCCAGCGCGGGCGGTCGGGCCTGTCGGGGCGATCTGGTCTGTCGGGACGGTCTGGTCGGTCCGGACGTGGCCTGTCCGGGCGGTCGGGTCTATCCGGCCGGTCAGGTCTGTCGGGGCGATCAGGCCGCGGCCTGTCTGGACGATCGGGACGGTCCGGTCTGTCCGGGCGATCAGGCCGATCCGGGCGAGGCCGGTCGGGTCTATCCGGTCTGTCGGGTCTGTCAGGCCGATCAGGACGATCAGGACGATCCGGCCTGTCGGGCCGCGGTTGATCGGGCCGATCCGGACGAGGCCGGTCGGGGCGGTCAGGACGATCAGGCCGCTCCTGGCGCGGCCTGTCAGGGCGTTCCGGCCGGTCCGGACGAGGCTGCTGCACCTCGGGGGCCGAACGTTCGGTCCGGGCCGTGCGGTTACCGCCGCCAAAGCGACTGTTTTCCCGATCGACCTCGGGCCGGGGGTCCTGAGCCATGGCCGCCAAGGGGGCGACTGCCGGCAGGACGAAGGAGGCGATCGCCGCCGCCATCAACAATGACCGTTTCATCGTCGTATTGATCTCCGCACACCCTGTGGGTGGCCTGTCTGAACGATCGGCGTTTTCGCATGAACCGCGACTGAACGACTCTTCGCCCAATCCTTACGCTTTCGTCATGAAAACGCCCCGCCGACCGAGGTCGACGGGGCGCGTGTTGGCTGGACTACAGCCGCTTAAAACACATCGTACAGGACGCTCGCGATCAGGCCTGTCGCGATGGCCGTCAGCACGATGTCATTGCCGGCATGGACGTAGCGATAGCCGCGCGGCGCGGGGCGCAGGCCATAGACGTAGGGGTCATTCACGTAATAGCCGCGATATGCCGAGGGCAGGTAGCCGCCGCGCACCCAACGCGTGTTGTAGTAGCGGGGCTCGACCCGATAGTAGCCGTGGTTTGGGGCGTACCAGTACCCCTGACGCGCGCCGCGATAGTCGCGGAAGTCGGCGCGGCCTTGCCACCAGTTGCGATTGTTGCGGTCATAGCGGCGCTCCTGACGGAAATCGCGGCGGTCGTCGCGGCGATCCTCGCGGAAGTCCCGGCGGTCATCGCGACGGTCGCGGCGGTATTCGCCACGGTTGCGATACTCGCCCTGGCGATAGTCGCGGCGGTCGTCGCGGCGCTCCTGGCGGAATTCGCGTCGGTCGTCACGGCGCTCCTGACGGAACTCACGACGGTCGCCCCGATCCTGGGCTGCAGCGGCCATTGGAACGGCGGTCGTCGCCATGGCCACGGCGATGACGGCGGCCTTGGTAAAGCGGTTCATGAACGTTCTCCTTTACTCGGGTCGGCGACGGAAAAGGCGATCCGGCCCGTTGATAATCAAACTTCGCGCGCGGCCGATGAACTGTGCCTGAATGGGTCTGTCAGCTTGCGCGGGTGCGGCACCATGCCCAGATGGCAAGCTGAACAGGAGCCGCCCCATGACGACCGCCCCCATCCAGCTCTGGTACTGGCCCACGCCCAACGGCTGGAAGGTGTCGATCGCGCTGGAGGAAATGGGCCTGCCCTATGAGGTCAAGCCGGTGAACATCGGCACGGGCGAGCAGTTCCAGCCCGCCTTCCAGGCCATCAGCCCCAATGGCCGGATGCCCGCCATCGTCGATCCGGACGGGCCGGACGGCCTGCCGCTGTCGATCTTCGAATCCGGCGCGATCCTGCAATATCTGGCGACCAAGTCCGGGCAGTTCTACGCCAAGGATGCCCGTGGCCGGGCCGAGATCGATCAGTGGCTGTTCTGGCAGGTCGGCGGCCTGGGGCCCATGGCGGGCCAGACGCATCATTTCCGGCAGTACGCGCCGGCTCTGATCAAGGATCAGCGTCAGATCGCCTATGGCGTTCGCCGCTATACGGACGAGACGCACCGTCTTTACGGCGTGCTGGACCGGCGGCTGGCCGATCGCGATTTCGTGGCCGGGACCTATTCCATCGCCGACATGGCCATCTGGCCGTGGATCCTGCCGGAACATCAGGGCCAGAACATCGACGAGTTCCCCAACCTGAAAGCCTGGCTGGCGCGGGTAGGGGAACGGCCTGCGGTCATTAAGGGCAGGGCGGTCGGCGACGAACTGCGCAGCAATCTGGCGGCCAGCGGCAAGGCGGCCGAAGAGGCCCGCAAGGTGCTGTTCGGACAGCGGGGTCGTTAAGCTCTCGCCAACGACTGTAAACGCCGGGTTTCCAACAGATTTCAGCTTGATGAAGGTGGCCTGACGTCTTCATTCCAGCTTTACGAAAAACATCTTCGCCACGGTTTGGCCGTTAACATTAACTTCAAACCACCGGTATCTTATCGCGTCACAGGAAGGGCCAGAAAGGCCGGTTCCAGGAGACACGGTGATGATCGCGCAAGAAACCGCGCCTGACGCAATCCACGAGCAGGGCCTGCCCCTGCCAACGGCCGAGATGAGCGGGGACGACCTGTTCCGGCTGGGCATGATGTATTCGACGGGCCAGAACGGCTGTCCCATCGACCGCGTCTCGGCCCACATGATCTTCAATCTGGCGGCCATGAAGGGTTCGATCGAAGCGCGCGTTTATCGCCGCGAAATGTCGAACGAGATGGAGCGCGAGGAAATCTCCGAAGCCCAGAAGGCGGCGCGCCGCTGGATCGACGCCGGGGTCGTGTCGCTGGCGGCGTAGTCCGCGATGATCGAGGTCAGGCGTCGATCCGACGCCTTCGCGCTGGTCTTGCTCCGATAACGGGGTTTGATGCTAGGCTGGTTTCGTGACCTCGCCGGCCAAGAGCATGACGGTTCCTTCCGAAGATCGGTTCATGGCCGATCTGGCGGCGCAGTTTGCCCAGCCGCTGCATCGCTATTTCCGCAAGCGCGGGTTCAGCGCAGATGTCGCTGACGATTACACCCAAGACGTGCTGCTGCGCATGCTGAAGCTTCAGGATCGGTCGCGGATCGACAATCCCGAGGCCTATGTCTTTCGCGTGGCGGCGGCGGTCATCGCCGATCGGGCGCGGCGGGACGGGGTCAGGGGCGCGAAACTGCATGATTGCACAGACGATGTGATCCTGACCGATGAGGAACCTTCGGCCGAGCGCGTCTTGAACTCCAGGCAGCAACTCGAGCGGCTGAAAGAGGTTCTGGACGAGATGCCTGCCCGACGCCGTGAAATCCTGATGCTGAGCCGCATGGACGGTCTGAGCTATAGCCAGTTGGCCGCCCGCTATGGCGTGACGGTCAGCGCTATCGAAAAGCAGATGATGAAGGCTATCGCCCATCTGGACCGACGCATGGGGATGGATCGTCCATGACCTCGCCCTGGCGTCTGATATCCAATCCTGACCTGGCCAGCTTTCCGACGACGCCGGAGGGTTGGGCGGCACGCATGGGGTCCGACCAGCGTACGCCGGAAGACCTGTCGGCATTCGACGCCTGGTCCCTGAACGATCCGGAGGGCCGCAAGGCCTATGATCGCATGCAGGACATGGCCCAGCTGATGCGGTCGATGGCCGACGATCCCTACGCGCGGCGCGTGCTGCGTCGCCCGCGGATCGATCTGGCGGGGCGCAGGCGAGCCCTGGCGGCGGGTCTGACGGCGATCGCGGCGACGCTGGTGGTCGTGGCCGTTTCGCCCTCCATTCTGGCGCGTCCGGACGTCTATGAGACCCGCAGGGGCGAGACGCGGCGGGTTGTGCTGGAAGACGGCAGCGTCGTTACGCTCAACGTCAACTCGCGCCTTCGTGCCCGTATGGAGGGCGACGAGCGTCGCCTGTGGCTGGATCAAGGTCAGGCCCGGTTCGAGGTCGCGCACGATGCCGATCGGCCCTTCCGGGTTTTTGCCGGCGATCAGGAGGTAAGGGCGCTGGGTACGATCTTCGATGTTCATCGCCAGCGTGCTGGACTCAATGTCGTGCTGGAGCAGGGCGTGGTCGCCCTTTACGCCGCAGACGAAGCCAAACCGGTGAATGCGGCGGATACGCCTCGGCCCGAGGTCGTGCTGCGTCCCGGTCAGTCGGCTATCGAGACGACGGCGGGTATGAGCGTCACCGCCATCGATCCGGCTGTCACGGGAGCATGGCGGTTTGGGAAGATGGTCTTCGACAATCGGCCGCTGGGTGAGGCCGTGGCCGAGATCAATCGGTACAATGCACGCGCCATCGTTATCGACGATCCGCAGATCGCGGCGATGAAGATCAGCGGCGTTTTCGGTACCGGCGACCCGGAGGCCTTTGTGCAGACTGTCCAGACCATCCTGCCCGTGGAAATCGCGGCGCAGGACGGCGACATGCTCCTGTTGAAGCGTCGCGAAAACTGACGCTCACACACCTTCGCCGCAAGTCCGTCACATTTTCTTCGTGCCGGGGGTGAGGGACGGGCGGATGACTGCGTCGAACCCTTCAGACGCCCAAGATGGCGCACTGGGGGAATGCACAATGACGACACGTTCCGGACTGCTGGGCTTCCGCGCGGCGCTGATGCTGGGCACCGCCTGTATCGTTCTGCCGATATCGGAGGCGGCGGTCGCGCAGACGCAATCGGCACCGATCACCGTTCCGGCGGGGCGACTGGACGACGCCTTGCGCCGCCTTGCCCTGGCGACGGGAGTCGATGTTTTGTTCACGGCCGAGACGGTCGGTGACGCCCGGACGACCGGCGTGCAGGGCGCGACCTCGCCCGATCAGGCGTTGAGTGCGCTGCTGTCGGGTTCGGGTCTTTCCTATGTACGGACCTCGTCAGGGGCCTATGCCATTCGGGCCGGCGACCAGGATGCGTCGTCCGACGCCACGGAGCTGGAAGAGGTGGCCGTCACGGGATCGCGCATCCGTGGCCTGCCGAACGACGGTCCGGTCCAGGCCCGCACCGTAACCGCCGAGGAAATTCGCGAGTCCGGGGCCACCCAGATCATCGATGTCCTGCGCGATCTGCCCCAGACGTCGGGCGGCAGCGGCACCTTCTCGACATCGACCGCAGGCCCGCTGTCGGGCAGCACGCCCGTGGGTGCCGCCGGCGTTTCTCTGCGCGGCCTGGGGACCGGAGCGACCCTGACGCTGATCAACAGCCGCCGTGCCTCCGTGGCCTCGTTCGCGCGTGGTCAAGAGTCCTTCATCGACGCCAACTCCATCCCCCTGGCGGCGATCGAGCGGGTGGATGTCCTGCCCAACGGCGCCTCGGCCCTGTATGGCGCGGACGCCGTGGCCGGTGTGGTCAACTACATCCTGCGCGATGATTTCGAGGGGGCCGAGATCAGCGTCTCCTATGGCGACTCGACCGCCTCGACCGATGAGGGCAAGACCAATGTCAGCGCCGTGATCGGCGGACAGGTCGGCGACCACTCGCTGATGCTGGTCGGCGACTGGTTCAAGCGCAACGCCTTCTACGACCGCGACCGCAGCTATACGGCCGACAGTTTCCGGCCCAGCCAGCAGGGCTTCTATCCCAGCTTCAACGATCTGTTCGCCAACACCTTCGATCAGACCGAGGAGCCCGGCGACGGCGGTTGTCCGGCGTCAGATTTCGGCAGCGGCAATCTGGGCGAATATTGCGAAGTCGATGTCAACGATTTCACCGCCACGGACGAGGAGCTGGAAAGCCGCGGTGTGCTGTTCAGCCACAAATGGCGCATCGACGACCGCACCGAATGGTTCAATGAGGTGCTGTACCAGCAGAGCGAATCCAGAGGCACCGGGTCGCCCGCCAATTTCTCGCGCACGCCCATCGATCCGGAAAATCCTTTCTGGCCGACCGCGCTTCAGGACGATCTGGTCGAAGATGCGGGTTTCACCGACTTCACCGACTTCTACGGCTTTCCGATCTACGCCTACGGCAAGCTGCTGGAGCCGCGGGCGGTCGAGGTCGAGTCCGAGAGCTTCCGTCTGGTCAGCGGTCTGAACCACCGTTTCGACAACGGCTGGAGCGTGGAAGCCGCCTTGACCTACGGCGGGAATGACCGGATCCAGCGCGGGTTGAGTGGCCTGGTGCGCACCGCCGCCTTCTATGACGCCAATCTGGGCAACCTCTGTACGGACGGAAGCCGTGTCGAGCGCTGGGACGTGGACCTGAACCGCCCGGATGCGGACTTCGTCGGCGACACCTGCGAGGACATCGGCAAGACCACGCTGTGGTACAATCCCTTCGGGGGTCAGACGAACCAGGATCCGCGCCTGGCCGATATCCTCAACACCACGGCCGAGCGTCGCGGCCGATCGCGGCTGTATGCGGCCGATATCTCGGCGGACGGCGATCTGTTCACCTTCAACGGTCGCACCGTCAAGGCCGCGTTCGGCGCGGAAATCCGTCGGGAAGAGCTGCGCGACACGCCGTCGGGCGATGCGGTGGCGACGCCGGATAATCCGGAACCGATCCTGGGCTTCAGTTCCACCTCCGCCTTCGGCCAGCGCGATCAGTGGGCCGCGTTTGCGGAGTTCTATGTGCCGCTGGCCGACAATCTGGAACTGCAGCTGGCGGGCCGGTACGACGACTACGACGACTTCGGCGGCGACTTCAATCCGAAGGTGGCGCTGCGATGGGCGCCGATCGACAGCCTGGTGCTGCGCGCCAACTGGTCGACCTCCTTCCGCGCGCCGTCGCTGGCGCAAAGCGGTGCGGGGGTGCTGTTGTCCAGCTATCGCGTCGATTGCGAGGAGACGCCGGGGGCGTGCGACGGCGATGCAGGTGCGACGGGTCAGGCCCTGCTGTCGGAAGACGTCGGCAATCCGAACCTGGAAGCCGAGAACGCCGAGTCCTACGGCTTTGGCGCGGTCTTTACGCCGACGGACACCATCGACATCGGTCTCGACTACTGGGACATCCGACACGAGAACCTGGTCGGGCTGGACCGCGACGACTTCATCCGCCGTGCCCTGGCCGGCGAGTTTGCGGTGGTCGGTCAGGGCCTGCTGCCGACCGGTACGCCGGGCCTGGAAGTGTCGTCGACGGGCTTTGTCACCGACGCCCATTTCCAGATCGGCAACCTGGGCTACCAGCAGGCGAGGGGGTTGGATTTCCGCTACACCCAGCGGATCTACGATACGCCCTGGGGCGACTTTACGGCCTTGGTCGACGCCAGCTATCTGCTGGAGTTCGAACGTCAGGCGTCGCTGACGGCGCTGCCGATCGACGAAGCGGGCGAGTATCAGTATCCCCAGCTGACCGCGACGGCGAAGCTGCGCTGGAAGAATGGCCCGTGGCGCGCCAGCGTACAGGCCAACTACACAAGCGCGTACAAGGACGATCCCGATCCCCGCACCCTGGCGGCCGTCGGCCTGCCTGCCAATGCAGAGGTCGAGGTTTCGGCCTGGACCACCTTCGATTTCAGCCTGAGCCGCGAGCTTGGCGAGGACACGACCGTCCAGCTCAACGTGCGCAACCTGTTCGACGAGGATGCGCCGCGGGTTCTGGGCAGCGGGGCCAATGTGGATCACATCAATCACGACACACTGGGTCGGTTCGCCACCGTGCGGATCACGCGCCGCTTCTAGCGGCGAAAGGGCCGGGCGCGTTTGCGACCCGGTCTCGATCCCGGCCCCTGTGCGAGTACGATCATGATGCCTCTGATGCCCACCGACGCCCCACAGCCGTCGCCGCCCGACGCCCCGCCACCGGCATCGACCGGCAGCGGGCTGGATACGTTTCTCATCCTGCTCGGCTTTGCCGTGCTGGCCTTCGTGGCGAGCTGGCTGGTGCCCAAGGGCGTGTTCGATGTGGTCGCCTCGGCGGCCAGTGGTGCGCGGCCCACGATCGATCCCGCATCCTTTCGGCTGGTTCCCGACGCTCAGGCGGGCGGTGCACCGCTGTTCGGTGCGGGAGGCGAGATCGGCTTTCTGAACTTCCTGTTCGAGGGGCTGGTCACGGGCGATCGCAATGCCGCAACCGTCGGTCTGATGGCCTTCCTGCTGATCGTCGGTGGGGCGTTCGGCGTGGTGATGAAGACCGGAGCCCTGGAGCGGGCCTTAAGGCGTCTGATGGCTCAGGGCGAGGCGGGCAAGACCTGGCTGATCCCGTTGCTTTTCGTTCTTTTCTCGCTGGGCGGTGCGGTCTTCGGCATGGGGGAGGAGGCGGTCGTCTTCGTGCTGATCCTGGCCCCTGTTCTGGTCCGGACGGGCTATGACAGCCTGACGGCCGTGGTCGTGACCTATGTCGCGACCCAGGTCGGGTTTGCGACGTCCTGGATGAACCCCTTCAGCCTGGTGATCGCCCAGGGGATCGCCGGGGTGCCCATCCTGTCCGGCATGGGGCTGCGGCTGGTGATGTGGGGCGTGTTCACCCTGGCGGCGGCTGCGATCGCCTGGCGCTATGCGATATGGATCAAGGCGGCCCCCGAGCGGTCGCTGACCCATGCGCTGGACACCACGCTGTATCGCACCCCCGATCAGCTATCGACCCTGCGAGAGACCGTCCGCCGCGAGGACTGGCTGATTCTGGCCATGGTGGCCGTCGCCATCGTCTGGGTCGCGTGGGGCGTGACCAGCCAGGGCTATTTCTTGGCCGAGATCGCCGGGCAGTTCCTGGCTTTGGGTCTGGTCGTGGGGATCCTCGCCCTGGTATTTCGTTCGCCGGGTGTCACCGCAAACGGCCTGGCGGAAGCGTTTCGTGACGGAGCGATGCAGATGACCCCGGCGGTCATCGTCGTCGCCATCGCCAAGGGGATCGTCCTGCTGATGGGGGGGGACGACCCGACCCGGCCCAGCGTGATCAATACGCTGCTGGACACCGTGGGGACTTGGTCCGCCGTCCTGCCCGACTGGGGATCCGCCCTGGGCATGCTGGGGTTCCAGAGCGTGCTCAATCTGTTCGTGGCGTCCGGTTCGGGTCAGGCGGCCTTGACCATGCCGCTGATGGCCCCTTTGGGCGACATCTCCGGCGTGACGCGGCAGACGACGGTCCTGGCGTTTCAGCTGGGCGACGGTCTGACGAATGTCGTCTGCCCGGCCTCGGCGGCCCTGATGGGATCGCTGGCCGCCGCCCGCGTCGGCTGGGCGACGTGGTTGCGGTTCATATGGAAGCCCGTGCTGGCCTTGCTGGCCCTGGCCGCGGTGTTCGTCGTCGCGGCCCAGACGATGGGGTATTCCTGATGCGCGGCTGTCTGTCGGCGATAATCGTGATGGCAGTGTCGATCGCGGGGATGGTCTCCCCCAGTCAGGCCGAGCCTGGTCGGCTGGTCATCGGTGGCGGGGCCGTTTCGCCCGACAATGCCGAGGTCTGGCAAGCCCTGATCGCGGGGTTGCCGGACCCCGAGCACGACACCATCGCCGTCATCGCCGCCGCGTCCGGCGAGCCGGTAGCGTCGTTCGAGAGTTTCCGCGACACCATGGCGGGCTATGGTGTCGATCGATCGCGCATCGTGTTGATCAGGGCGGCGATCATCGACGACGACACGACATCTGAAGACGAAAGCCTGTGGGCCTCGGGCGGCACCGACCCGGTCAATCTGGCCACGATCCAGGCGGCCGGCGGCATCTGGTTCACCGGGGGAGATCAGGCCCGCACGGCGCAGGTCATGTTCGACGACCAAGGCGCGCCAACGCCGTTGTTGCAGGCCGTGCGACAGCGGCTCGATCAGGGCGCGGTCGTGGGTGGCTCCAGCGCCGGGGCGGCGATTCAGCCGGAGATCATGATCGTGCGGGGCGATGGTCTGACGGCGCTGCTGGACCCGGTCCCTTCTGTGCCCAGCCCCGACGATATGGAGACCGGTGCGCTGATCCTGGCACCGGGGGCGGGCTTCTTCCGGTTCGGACTGATCGATCAGCATTTCGATCGTCAGGCGCGTCTGGGACGTCTGGTCCGGGCCACACTGCGGTCCGAAGCCCACCGGTTCGGCTATGGCATAGACGAAAACACGGCCCTGATCGTCGATAGCGCCCAGAGCGAGGCTCGCGTTGTCGGCAAGGGCGGCGTAACCGTCATCGATGACGTCGATGCCGAACAGACGGGTAGCCCGAACGATTTCCCCGCAAGCGGCCTGCGTCTTTCGTTGGCGGCTTCAGGCGATCAGATCGATCTGGCGACGGGCAGGGTGACGCCGGCACCCTTCAGAACGGCAGTGTCGATGCCGCGACCTGACGACACTGAACCGCGGCTTGTCGGGCAAGGCGCACTGGTCCCCAGCGGCACGTTCGTTGAGCGCATCGATGCGGATTTGATAGGCGGGCGATCGGCCTCGATCAGGCTTTGGACGGTTGGGCCGGATCGTCGAGCGGTAGAACTGAGGCTGACGCGACAACCCGAGACGCGGGCCTGGTTTGGAAGTGCCGAGGACGGAGACGGCGGCATGACGGTGGAGAGTCTCGATCTGGCGATCACCCCGGGGCGGGTACAGTTCGACGCGGTGCAGCCATGAGCGCGCCGTGGGGCCTGGCCCTGCATGGCGGCGCGGGCGTCCGCGCGGGCCGCAACTACGATCGGGCGCAAGCCTTTTTGCTGGAGACCGTGACCGATGGAGCCGAGCGGTTGAAGCGCGGGGCGTCGGCCCTGGATGTCGTGGAGGCCATGGTGATGGCCCTGGAGACCTCAGGCCTGTTCGTCGCCGGTTGCGGCTCGGCTGCCAATGCCGTCGGGGATGTCGAACTGGATGCCTCGATCATGGATGGCCGCGACGGTCGCGCGGGTGCGGTTTCGGCCCTTCGCGGCTTCGCCAACCCGGTGCAGGCCGCGCGGCGGGTGATGGAGCGATCCGAGCATGTCATGCTCACGTCAGCCGGGGCAGAGGCCTTCGCGTCGGAGCAATCGTGCACGGCCAGTCCGCCCGGCCTAGACTGGTTGGTGCGCCCCGACGGCTTTGACGCAGCAGATCTCGACGAGGGCCACGGGACGGTCGGGGCTGTCGCACTTGATACAGCGGGCGGTCTGGCCGCCGCGACCTCGACGGGCGGCATCTATGGCAAGCGGCCGGGCCGGGTCGGGGACACACCGATCATCGGGGCGGGCACCTGGGCGGACAGCCGGGTCGCAGTCTCTTGCACCGGCCTGGGAGAGGCCTTCATCCGTGCCTCGGCCGCCCATGATCTGGCGGCGCGGCTTCGGTATGCCGGTCAAGGTTTGGACCAGGCGGCGGCGGACGTATTGGTCGAGGTCGCACGCCTGGGCGGCGACGGCGGCCTGATCGCCATCGATGCTGAGGGGCGGATCACCATGCCGTTCGACACCGACGGCATGAAGCGGGCCTGGGCCAGCCATAATGAGCGACCGCAGGCTGCCGTCTTTTAGGCCACTATGGATTTGTGCCGCAGGGGCGTCTGGTGCCGGCTGCAGGAATCGAACCCGCGACATCCAGTTTACAAAAAACTTTAGTGCACGTTTGCGTAGTTTTGCATTTCGTGTCTGATCGTCCGGCAAATCCAGTGGTGACGGGGTTTTAGCCGTTTCTTTAGGTTGCACAAAGTGTCATAGTTTCCTCCAGATTTGTGCCCCCGGTGTGCCCCCAGAGCGCATTCTGTGCCCCCGGTGTGCCCCCAGAACGGCTTGGAAACTGACCTTGGCAAAGCAGATTTTGACCGAACGAATGGTGCAGAGCGCCCTTCCGGAAAGCGGTCGGCGGGCTGAACTCTGGGACGCACGCACACCAGGTCTCTGCCTGCGCGTCACCGATCGGGGTGTCCGCACCTGGATCTTCAGATACCGAGCAGCAGACGGCAAACAGCCCCGCTTCACCATCGGTAACGCGGCAGCGATTAGTCTGAAGGAGGCGCGGGCCAGGGCGCTAGAGATTGATCGGGACGTCGCCAGTGGTCGTGACCCGGCGTCCGAACGACGAGCCGAGCGGATCGAAGTCCGGAAAAAACCCAAGACCTTCTCGGATCTGGCGGATGACTATTTCAGTGCCTGTGCTTCGGGTGAGTGGAAACCGAAGGGAAAGCGCAAGCGTGATACCGTCATCCAGGGAGAGCGTGATCGTCTCCGCCTGCATGTCCTGCCCGTCATCGGTGACCTGCCGTTCACGGAGATCACACGACAGGAGGTGAAGGCTCTGCTGAGGGGAATGATCGCGAAGGGCATTGGCGCCCAGACCAACCTGACTCAGGCGATTATCCGGCAGGTCTATAATTACGCGATCGGCGAGGATCTTGTGCTGGTCAACCCGGCGACAGGTTTCGCGCCGTTCGCCGACCAGACACCTCGTTCGCGTATCTGGAGCGATGCCGAGCTGAGCGGCCTGTGGAGCGCGCTTCAGGATCCGGGGCGACTTCGTGACAGGGACGGTAATCGCGTCTTTATCAGCGAACCCCTGAGGCTGGCCATAGCGCTTCTGGTCCTGCTGGGTCAGAGGCGGGCGGAAGTCATCGGCATGGAGCGATCCGAGCTGGATCTATCCGCACGGACCTGGCTCATCGCGGGGAAGAGAATGAAGGGCGGCAAGGCGCACATGGTGCCGCTTCCACCCGCAGCGGTTCCTCTCATCAAGAGAGCGATTATGCTCGCCGACCTGGACCGGGAGCGGCCGTCTGCCTACGTGTTTCCGAACAACCGGGTCGTTGATACTGCCATGGCTCCGAATGCCGTGACCCACGCCATGGCGCGCCTCAAAAGCGGGATGAAGCTGGAAGGGCCGACCGTCCATGACCTTCGGCGGACGGTCAGCACCAACCTGACGAGCGAGCGCTGTGGCATCACGCCATTCATCCGCTCGAAAGTCCTCGGTCACATCGACGGGGGAGGAGGCGCGCTGGTGTCGGCAACACACTACGATGCCAACACCTATATTTCTGAGAAGCGACGGGCTCTAGAGACTTGGGCAGATGTGCTTGCAATGATCATTGTCACATCCGAATACACGAACCGGTCAGACAAGTGTCAACTTATGTAGGAGTGACGGTGAGGCGTTTCCATTTTATTTCTGCCAGCCAATTGAAGATTTTGCGCCCCTGTCGCATCGAGGCGCGATAATACTGTGTCGCGAAGCGAAACCGGCACCCGCCTTCTTAAAGATCGAGCCGGCCGCCTCGGTGGTCTACGAGGCCCTGCGCTGCTTCGCGATGAGGTTGAGGAGGGTGCTCACGGCGGCGTGCGGGTAGATCGTCGCTTGGTCTATGACCCGTGCGATATCAAGGCGGTCGCCGGGGTCAACTGAGACCGCAACCATGGCCCAGTTTTCAAACAGACGACCACGTACGCGACCAGCCCATACTCTTTGCACATCTTCGTGTCGCGAATCCGCACATATTCTTCGGAACGTCTCATCAATGGCTGCTGCCTTGCCTTCCAGAACCTGAAAAATCTGGGTGTCATTGATCAACAGTCCTCCCGTAATGCTTGATTGGCGATTGTTCCGGTCGGAGCTCTCAAGGATGGCTGCCAAATCATTCATAGAGATGGCTGGCGCGGTGCTTCTGCTGACGTAGACGAGCCTGATCATGACGCATAAATGCGGAAAGCTCGCCAGAGTTGCAGCCTTGCACAGCGCCGGTTAGCCTAGTGCCAGCTGGATGGTTTAGGTTGGACAGCTCAGAAGCAGAAGCCGATATTTGTTTTGGCAACTGCGCTGGAAAAAGACACCGATAGGGAACTCACCTTTAGCCTCGACAGGATTCGCCGATCTCATGAGCGTGCGTTTGAGCAAGGCGAACAATCAAAAACGCGAGCTGGCTCGGCGTATCAGCTCGCCTACAGCCTTGATCCACTCGCTGGCGTGGACGGTGACCCGGCGATCCAGCCGTTGGGATGATGGTTCGCCGGGTCACTTGATCGTGCTCGACGAACGACCGTGTCCAAACAAGGGGAAATGAACGCAGAGGTCAAGTTAAGGTTGAAGGATTGAGAACTTTATCGTTGGTAGAAAGCACATGTGGTTTGACCGTCTACCGACATGGCCAGACTCGCAGCATGGGGTTGGAACCAGCCTTGACTCCGTCAATGCCGACTTTCTTTCCATGGCGAAGGGTTGGGTTCTGGCTAGACTGGCCTGTCAAAGTGCCGAGCCGAAATCAGGCTTTGGCGCAATGGCCGTCTCCGACAAGTGTCTGGTTCGCGTTCCTAGTAGATGGGTCAGAATTTCGAGGTCATTGGCCAAGCTGATCGGATCTTCAACGAGGGCCGATTGAAGAGCCGATTTCAGCCATTTGGTCATCGCGGGATTCTCGAGAACCCAGCGAATCTGCTCGTCCAAAGACACCAGACGATCATGGCACGTGGAATCTGGCACGGTCATAGGGGTCCGTCCTTCTCGGAGTGATCTGTGATCGAGAACGCCTCACGGGGCTCGTGTGTCTGTTACGAGCAAGCCCAGCAACGTTGATGAACAGCGCCGCAAACGCACGACTGGCACGGCACGGGCGGGTATCAGACTCGGCTCGATTTGTGGTCCGGCGCACGAGCACTGATGTCGTTTGCCTGCTCGAGCGCGCGTGGACTGTAGAATCCACAAAGCCTTGGGTGAGCAAAATGATCTTGCGCCTGCTGTACCGAGTGTTTGCCGGCTCGGCGTAGCCGCCGCCCGCAAAATTTATCGCATCGAACAGCTCGGAGGCCTGCACCGGTGCGTGAGATGCCTGGAAGGCGCCTCTGCCGGTCAATCGCGGGCAATGAGGCCAGGACGACATGTGATCTGGCTTACGGTGTGATGAGTGGCTGAACGGGCTCCGGCATCATCGAAGAATGCAGATGCTCGATTTTCCAGCCGCCGTCTCCGTGCCGATAAATGAATGTGTAGCGTGCCGGCACTTCGCGGACCGTCCGGGTTGCGGGGTCTGTGAGGGTGACGGTCCAGGTCCCCACCCGCGATGCCGTCTCGCAGTCAATCTCGACAGTGCTGGTATCGATGCGAGCCGCCGGCTTGTTGGCCAAAAACATCATAAAGTAGTCCCGAACGGCCGAAGGGGTGGTCCTCGGAATATTGGACACGGTCGCCAACAGTACGGGATCGGCAGAGAACAAATCGGTTACCGCATCGGCATCGCCGGTAGCCCAGGCCGATGTAAAGCGAGTGAACTGCGCCTCGATTTCAGACGTTGAGACAGGTGGGCAGGTTCGTGGAGGCGGCGGCGGAGTCTGAGGGTGAGCAGCCGCGCTGGTCGGTGTGGAGAGCAGACCCGCAACGGTGAAGGCCAAGAGCGTGTTCATAATCGGCTTCCTTGTTGAACGTTCCGGTTGATCGACCGCCGGCTCGGGGTGGACGGCCAGCGATCTTGGCGAGGGTGGGCATCATCAGGTCATGGCCATAGCCAGACGGCCGCTGCGGTATAGAGGGCGATGCCCACGGTGAGATTGAAGGGGAAGGTGATGGCCAATGACGCCGTCACGAAGACACCGGCGTCAGCCTTGGGAGCGGCGAGGCGCATGGCGGCGGGCACGGCAATATACGAAGCCGAGCCGGCGAGGATTGTGAGCATCGCGGCATCGTCGAGGCCAAGTCCGGCAAGTCGGGCAAGGCCTAAGGCCAATGCTGCGGAAACGAGCGGAAATCCGAGTGCGAAGGCGATCACTCCGGCTCCAAGTTTACGACCGCCCTCCATCAGACGACGTGCGGCGATCAGGCCGATGTCGAGCAGGAAGAAGCACAAGGCACCTTGAAACAGCGGACCCACGAAAAGCTCGAGGCGGGTCATCCCAGCATCGCCGGAAACCAGTCCGACGATAAAGCTGCCCAGAAGCATGACGGTCGCCGCCCCGACAAACACCTCCCGAAGGACCGCGCGTTGCTGACCGGGCTGACCGCGACCCGCTCCATTGAGCAGAAGCAGGGCGGTCAGGATGGCGGGTGTCTCCATCAGCGCCAGAACGGCGGCCATGTATCCACCGGGCGTCAGGCCCACGGCTGCCAGATGTTGCTGACCGGCAGCGAAGGTGACGACAGATACTGAGCCGTAGGTGGCCGCCAGCGCACATATGGTGGCCCTGTCCAGCTTGCTTCGCTTAAGGATCAGAAAGGCCAGAAGAGGCATGAAGGCGCTGAGCGCCACCCCTATGCCACCCGCCAGGATAAAGTCGCCGTCGAGCCCGGCCGCCCGCGCTTCGACGCCGCCTTTGAAGCCGATGCAGAGCATCAGATAGAGCGACAGAGCTTTTGCGATAGGTTCCGGGATCGCCAGGTCGGATCGGGCGAAGGCCGCGAGTGCACCCAGTAGAAAGAAGAGGATCGCGGGTGACGTGAGCAGCGCCAGGCTGGCATTGAGATCAGGCATCGTTCGGTCCGACTTGAAGAGGCCGCCCTTCTGAACACTCCCTCTCAAACCTGACAGTTTATTACGCTCATGATGGCGATAAGGAACGCTAATGAGCGTTTGGTGTCGGTCTGCGTTGCGCATTGCATCGTGATCAGGACACGCCTTCGCGCAGCTACGGCCACCGGCTTCGCGCGTCCGTAGCCGCCCGGTAGGGAGCGTTATAGAGCCGAAGCCGTTCAGGCAGCGGCAACAGGCCGTTCAAACGCCTCTGCGACTACGGCTGCGCTTACAGAGTAGGTGGGGCCAGGGGCGACGCGCCAAGGTGGCCAGTATCGGTCAGCAATACCTTGGCATGGTCTGACAATGACGATGTGGAGACTGAGATGAGGAGGGTGCAGCTCAATACTGGGTGACGATGCCTCTACGGTCGTTGTTCGGCTCGGCTGCTTTGGCGCGCTGCCCTCTTCACGGAGTAGTCCGAAGCGGAGATCTTAACGTCTAGGTAAGGGAACGCGCCTTGATGGCGTCGGGCGCGTCAAGGTCAAACGCTATCGGCCAGACAGAACCCGCATGGCTAGGATCTCGCGGGTCGAGCGGGTGATGCCGTACAGCATGCCGGGGTCGCTTTCGTCCCAGTCCATGGCCTGACCCTGAGCGTCCATGCCCCGGGTCTCGAGGTGATCCAGCACGCCGCCGCCGTCTGGAATGCTCACGACATAGAGTTCGGGCCGGTCATGACCACTGAGCCACAGTCGCCCATCCGGACCCCAGCCGCCGCCCGAGACGCTCATCGGGGCGATCCGCTCCAGGATCGACGGCGGCAGAGCCCACGCCTGGACCTTGCGCCACTGGTCGTCGAACTGGACGAGGGTGGTATGGCGATGGTCGCGCGGGGCTTCGCCGCCGCGTCCGTCATAGTTGGCGAACATGGCCCACCAAAAGCCGTCGTGACGATCGACCCAGGTGATCGAACCGGTGCCGAGACCGAGGGCGATGCTTCGCTGGTGGGTCAGGGCGACGGGGTCGAACACCTCCACCGTGCTGACATGCGGCACGCCGGGGAAGTTGGAGCTGGCGCAAACGAGTTCGGCCTCCGCCCCACTGACATCGATGACGCTGCACGAGTTGATGTGCGGGAACCGGGCGCGGTCGCCGACCCATTCCGCCTTCTGCTCGCCCGTCGCCTTGTCGAACCGCGTCAGGGTGAAGTTGGAGACGGCATAGATGTCGCTGGGCCCCACCGCCACACCCTGGGTCGCGCGGGCCGGATATCGGCGCACCGTCACGGCCGTGCCCGCCAGCGTGACGGACGACACGGCAGGCGGCTCCTGACCCGAGAGCAGAAGGGCGGCGATCAGGGCGAGGGTCATCTGCATCCCCCTCAGAAGCTGACTGTGGCGCCGAGCCAGAAAGTGCGACCGTATTCCGCCGATTCCTGCAGGAAGCGACGGTTCGGCCCGGTATTCTCCTGACGCCCCGAGTCCGACAGGTTCTGGGCCTCGAAGAAGACGGTCACGCCCTGGTCGAAGCGCCAGCTGACCGAGGCATCATACAAGTGACGTCCCTTCCAGTACTGGTCAGCATTGGGGATGGTGTCGTTGATTGTCTCCAGAAAGCCGCCGATGTAGTTGTGCGAGATGCGGCCCTCGAATGGACCCTTCTGATAATAAAGGGTGGCGTTGGTAGTAGTCGCGGGCTGCAGGAAAAAGCCGGTGCGACGCGGCCCCGCCGCGGTCACGAAGGTGAACTCGGTGTCCAGAAGCGTGGCATTCAGGTTGATGCCGAACCCGTCGAAGGGCTCCGGCAGGAAGGTGAAGGCCTGCTGGAAGGCCACCTCGATACCTGTGATCTTGGCGCTCTGGGTGTTCTGGGGGGTGCGCACCTCCACAGGCTCAACGCCCCGGCCGATGCCCAGGTCGATGTTCTGGATTGAGGACAGGGTGAAGATCTCGTTCTCGATGTCCTTGTTGAACAGGGCCACCGAGATCAGGCCGTCGTCGGGATAGAATTCGAACGACACGTCCAGCCCCTCGCTCTCGCGCGGGTTCAGGCCGGGGTTGCCGCGCGACAGGATCGCCTGGGACCCGCTGAAGGTCAGGGTCTCGCGCGCGGAGATGTCGCCATAGTTGGGCCGGCCGATGGTGTTGGTCCAGGCGGCGCGGACGACGACGCGGTCGTTGGGTTCCCAGCGCAGGTGCAGGCTTGGCAGAATGTTGTCGTACTGACCCTGGCTCGACACCGGCGTGAAGGTAGAGCCCTGCTGGCGGAAGCTGTCGGATTCCACCTCAGTCCGCTCGTAGCGCAGCCCGCCCAGAAGCGTGAAATCGTTCCAGCGGTAGGACGCCTGGGCATAGGTGGCGACCACATCCTCGGTCACCTTGAAGTCGCTGGGCAGCGTCACGGTGGCGGTATTGAAGCTGGCGCGGTTGGTCTCGAAAAAGGCATTGGCCAGGGCCACGTCGACGCGCGGGGTCAACAGGTAGCGGCCCGCGATCAGCTGATCGGGACCGTCCGCCGCGACCGAGGCCAGGGTATAGGTGAAGCCCGGGATGGTCGTATAGGTCAGCTGGGTCGCGTCCACCTCATGCTCGGTGGAGCGGACCACGCCGCCGAACTTGACCTGCAGATTGCGGTCCATGCCACCGTCGTCAAAGGCGGCGTCATAGCGGGCCTCGACCACTTCCTCGGTGCCGTCGGTCGTGGCATCGCGGCGGTTTAGATGGACGAAATTGGCCGGGTTGCGCGTCGCCGCTTCGTTGAACGGCGTGAAGATCGGGAAGAAGTCCGAGGTGTCATAGGTAAAGCCGTAGTTGGCCCCTTGGGCATCGACGGTGCGAAACTCCTCCGACGTATTCTCCTCTTCCACAGTGGAACGCGAGAAGGTCAGGTTGCCGGTGACCGACCACAGGTCCGACACATTCCATTCGGCCCCGCTCTGGACCAGGGCGATGGAGCGGGTGGTGATCGGCTGGTTCAGCTGGATGATGTTGCGACCGCGCGCGAAGGTGCCGCTGGTCGCCGTCTGGTTGGTGACGTTGCCGATGGGCTCGGCGCGGTTCTCGATCCGCTCCTCGTCGTCCTCGATGATCGAATACAGGCCCGACAGGTCGAAACGCAGGGTGTCGGCGGCCCGCCACTCCAGCTTGGCATTGGCCCCGGTACGGTTCTTGGTGTTGTTGTACCAGAAGGTGCGGCGCTGGACCGGCACCTGGATGCCGTTGCCCAGAGGCGAGCCGGAATCGACCGGCACGCCGGCGGCGGTGTATTCGCGCACGGAGGGGTTGGCGACCTCGATCTGGGGGATGTCGTAGTCCAGCTGTTCCTGCGAACCGCCGATGACGATGCCGAACTGGTCGAGGTCGCCGAAGGTAGTGCCGGTGGCGAAGCTGAGGCGATAGGATTGCTTGTCGTTGCGCACGTCGCCGCTGCGCTCATAGAAGCCCAGCGAGGCCAGGCCGTCGAAGAACGGGCCGCCGCGGGCAAAGGCCGAGCGGGTGGTGACGTTGATCACTCCGCCGATGGCATTGCCGTCATTCTCGGGTGTCACCGTCTTGATGACCTCCAGTCGCCCGGCCACGACCGAAGGCACGATGTCCAGCGGAATGGTGCGGCCTTGGGTGTCCACTGAGGCGACCACCGCCCCGTCGATGGTGGTGCGGTTGTAGGTCGAGCTGAGGCCGCGCAGGATGGGAAAGCGCGGCTCGCCCTGATCCTCCTGGACCGAGACGCCGGGGATGCGACGCAGGGCGGCGGCGGTGTTGTGATCCGGCAGCTTGCCGATGTCGTCGGCAGAGACGACGTCGGCCACCACGAAGCTGTCGCGCTTGACGGCGATGGCCTGACGCTGGGCCTCGCGCTGGCCGGTGACGACGACCTCGTCCAGCTCCGACGCTTCGGGATCCGCGGGGACGTCCTGGGCCTGGGCCAGGCCCGGCACGCTGAGGGCGGTGGTCAGCAGCAGCCAGGCCGCCAGGCTGGGCGTGGACAGACGTTTCGACATCGGCAGTTCCCCCGTCGCAAGGCGACAACAGGGGGCGCATAGAACCGAGACATCGCGATCACGCGACGGTCCGATGCCGGTTCGGTCAAGGAATAACAAAACATGAGTGACGGTTCGACAGCGTGCTGACGAGTTGGCTGGCCTGTTCGAACTGCACCTCGCAACAGCGCGGTTTCACCACGGGCGTTCTGCTTAGCGCTGGCGTAACGCCGGGTTCAGACTTGTGCGTCTAGGCTGCAGGCCGGCTCGTGGGGACCTGATGACAGCGACGACCATCCGGACACGCACGCCGCCTTATCTGGCCGCGGCAGCCTTGGGCGTCCTCGCCTTCGGCCTTGTCTTGGCAACCATCTTCTACACCCGAGATCACGGCCGGATCGCTTCTATCTGGCCGCTCAATGCCATTGTCGTGGTCCTTCTGCTGCGATGGCCTGCGAGACACTGGGGGCCGAGCCTTGCCGCCGTCTGGCTGGCCATCCTGGGTGCGAACCTCGCTATCGGGGATGGAGTGCTGAGAGCCGCGCTTCTCGCGTCGGCCAATCTGATCGAGGTGACCATCGCGGCCACGCTGCTCGTCCGACCGTATCGGGTCCGGCTGACGCGCCGGTCGGGTTTTGCGCGCTTTCTACGTGCCATCACCCTGGCCTGTCTCGCATCGACGCTCGTCGCCACAACAGCCCTGATCCTGACGGGCGGGAACCCGCCGCTGGAGGGGGCCGGACTGTGGCTGGCGGCCCACTGGCTCAGCCTCCTCGTCTTTGCGCCGCCCTTAAGCATTGCCCTTGCCGGGCGGATATCGCCGCTTTTCGGCCGCCACCAGCGTCTTCGCACCGTGGCGATCCTCCTGGTCGTGATGGGCATCACCCTGCTGACCTTCGTACAGAGCGACTTCCCTCTTCTTTTCGTGACGCCCGTGCTTCTGGTGCTCGTCGCCTTCCAGCTGGGCCTGGCCGGGGCTGCGCTGATGGCCTTGCTGGTGGCCATCGTCTCCATACCTCTCACCCTGAATGGCCATGGCCCCCTGATGCTGGTCGAGGGCGGCATGGCCGTCAGGATGCTTGTTCTGCAGGCCTTCCTGACCCTGATTTCAATGACCGCGATCATCGTGGGCGGTGCCGTCGCGGAACGGCGCAGCCTTGTGGCGCGGCTGACTCACGCCCGTCGCCGCGCCCAGCAAAAGGCTTTGAAAGAAGGCGAACTGCTCGATCAGGCGCGACTGGCAGAAACGATCTCCAACGTCGGATACTGGACCCTGGATCCTTCGACGGGAGACGTGTTCTGGTCGCCTGAAGTCTATCGTATTCATGGTGTCGATCCGACGACCTTCGATCCTGGGCTCGAGGACGCCCTGGCATTTTACCTCCCCGCTGACCGGGTCATGATCGAGGCCTTGATCGGTGACCGGATGCGCACCGGGGAGGACTGGTCCTTCGACGCCTGCCTGCTGAGACGGTCTGACGGCGAAGTGCGCAATGTCCGTTCCGTGGCCCTGTGCCAGAAGGATGCCGCTGGGCAGGTTGCGAAGATATTCGGCGTGTTCAAGGATCTGACCGAAGAGCGTCGAATGTTGACGGCCCTGTCCGAGAGCGAGGGCCGCTATCGTCTTCTGGCCGACAATGCCACCGACGTCATCGCGATCTACGACATGAACGGCATCTTCTCCTACCTCTCCCCCTCAATCGGGGACATGCTGGGCTATGAACCGCAGGATCTGGTGGGCCGGCCGACCTCGACGATCATGACCGCACAGGAAGCGGAGAGGGTGACGGCGCTTTTCGGGGCCGCGCTGCCCAGGCTCGACAATTTTGCGGTGGAGTATCAGGCCTTTCATCGCGACGGTACGCCACGCTGGCTCGAAGCCCGCCCGCGGCCGCAGTTCAATGCGCAAGGTCAGCTGACAGGGTTCGTCGACAATGTTCGCGATGTCACGGATCGCCGGGATCGAGAAGCCGCCCTGGCGCAGGCGCGAGCGGTCGCCGAGGCGGCGACCCAGGCCAAGGCGGCCTTTCTCGCCAATATGAGCCACGAAATCCGCACCCCGATCAATGGCGTGATCGGATTTGCCGGCCTCCTGGCCGAAACTGCGCTGGATGCAGAGCAAGCGCGCTACGTCGACCGCATCAAGGCCGCCGGCAGCGGCCTCTCGACACTGATCGATGATATTCTGGACGTGTCGCGTATTGAGGCCGGAAAGGTGACGATCGATAATCGGGGCTTCGATCTGGAGGGTCTGGCCCATGAGGTCGTCGACCTGGTCGCGGCAAGCGTCCGCCATAAGCCGATTACCTTCAGGGTCGAGGCTGATCCCGGCCTGGATCTCAATATCGTGGCCGATGACAGTCGGGTTCGGCAAATTCTGCTCAACATCGTCGGCAATGCCGCGAAATTCACCGAAGCCGGGCGGGTGGAGGTTTCGATTTCCCGGCAGGGTGCCCTGCTTCACGTCGATGTGCGTGACACCGGACCCGGCATCCCGAAGGATCGCCAGGCCAGCCTGTTTGAAAGCTTCAGCCAGGCCGATGCGTCCATCAGTCGCCAGTACGGAGGCAGCGGGCTCGGCCTGACCATAAGCCGGTCTTTGGCACGGCTGATGGACGGCGACCTCAGCCTTGAGAGTGAAGCCGGACAGGGGACGACGGCACGGTTGAGCCTGCCCTACCGCATCGCTGCACCATCGGCTCCGCTTGGGGCTCGCGGTTCTGGCTTGGCAACCTCGACTGCGCCCGTACCGCCCATGTCCATCCTTGTCGTGGACGACATCGAGGTCAATCGCGAGTTCGTGCAGATCGCGCTGGAACGGCAGCGCCACACCGTCACGGCGGTAGCCTCTGGGCAGGCGGCGATCGACGCCTTTGCGGCGGGCGCAAGGTTTGATCTGGTGCTGATGGATGTCCAGATGCCTTACATGGATGGCCTGACGGCCACTCGCGCGATCCGGGCCGAGGGCGAACAGGGCGGGTCAGTCCCGATCATCGGGCTTTCCGCAGCCGCCCTGCCCGAGCAGATCGCAGCCTGCTACGACGCGGGGATGAACGACCACATCGCCAAGCCGATCGATCCGGTAGGGCTGGTCGAACGGGTACACGCAATCGCGCGGCAGGCCCCGGCGGGATCAACGGCCCCCGCGCCAGCCGCGCCGGACCCGGCACTCACAGACCTGGCGAACCGTTATGCGCAGCATCTGGCGACCCTGCCCGCGGAGCTTGATCGTCTGTGCGACGGTCCGCATGAGGACCGGCTTGCCGCGCTCGCGGCCTTGGCGCACGCCGTGGGCGGGACGGCGGGCAGTCTCGGGTTCGCGGATGTGTCCGCATCCGCCTTCGTTCTGGAAGGAGCTTTATCCGATCTGTCATCGGGTCGCGAGCCCGACCTTAAACTCGACGCGGCGATCGACGCCTTCCGGCAGGCCCTGCAGAGAACCGCACCCTAGCCCTTGGGGTTGGGTGGGTGTAGGTCGGGTCCGGGTTGTAGGGTCTGAGCGTCAGGGGCGTGTTTGATGGAATGTATCGTCGTTGAGGATGATCCCTTCTGGATGGCCGAGATTTGCGACGCCCTGGCATCAGAAGCCGCGCGAATCCATCAGGCGACGTCGGGTGCGGTCGCCCTGCGTCTGCTGGCGGACCATCCCAAGGCGGTCATGGTGCTCGACGTCATCCTTCCAGACCAGGATGGCCTGGAGGTTCTGAAGGCCGCGCGGGAGGTCGCCCCGGACATGCGCGCGCTGGTCATCAGCGGGGGAGGGCGGCTCCCCGCGAGCTTCTACCTGCAGCTGGCGGATGCCTTTGGCGCGGACATCGTATTGGAAAAGCCGTTCACGCACGGGCAGCTGGTCGCCCGCTGGCGCGACCTCACGTCGCCGAGCCTCCCATGACGGATCACGGCCGGTCCATACTCGTCGTCGATGACGATCCTTTCGCGCGCGCCTTCGCAGAAGCCGTTCTGGGGCGCGCCGGATATCGCGTGTCGCAGGCCGGGTCTGCAGACGAAGCGCTGGAGCTGATTGACCGGCAGCATCCGGATTTCGTCCTGCTCGACTATGCGATGCCCGTTCGTACAGGTCTCGATGTGCTTCTGGCAATGCGGGCGGGGCGGGCATCGGACCAGACGGCCATCATTGTCCTGTCGGCATGGGCGGCGCCGGAGGCGCGTCAGGCTGTCGAACAGCATGGCGCTGTTTGGCTGGCCAAGCCTGTGTCAGCCGATATCCTCGTGGCCACCGTGGCCAAGTGCCTGACCTGACCCTTGACGCGAGGTCGCCGGCGAGAGCGGGCGAGGTGCAGGGCGGACAAGGCGGCTCCGCGTGCGATCCTCCGGAACTCGGGAAATGGGGAATGGGCACAGGCTGAAAACCTTCTGTTCAGTATATCGGCGCAAAGTTCACGCCCTGACTTTCCGTCGTCCGATGATCCATAGCTCGAGCCATGTCCGCCAATCGTATTCTCATCGCCGATGATGATCCTTTCCTGCGGGAGCTGCTGACCCACAAACTGTCAGCCGCCGGCTATGTCGTCGTGGCGGCCCGCCATGGTGGAGAGGCTCTTGACCTGTGCCAATACCCTCTGCCGGACCTTGTGGTGCTCGATGCCATGATGCCGGTCGCGGACGGTTTTGAAGTCCTTCGGCGGCTGAAGGCCGATCCAGCGACCCGGACGGTACCCGTCATTATGCTGACGGCGCTGCGTCGTGAGGAAGACGTCGTCGGTGCCCTGCAGCTTGGTGCCGCGGACTATCTGGTCAAACCCTTCATCCCCGATGAGTTGGTGGCGCGCATCGGGCGTCTTCTGCCATCGGGAGACGAGGATGCGGACAGTCATCGCCATGGTCATCGCGGCCGCGCTGGGATCCGCTAGCTCCGCATTTTCGCAGGATCGATCCGCTGATGCGGACGCCCTGTATTCCAGTGCCGTTCAGGCCAGGCTCGCCGGGCGCTGGGCGGAGGCGATCGACGGGTCGCGGCGGGTTCTGGCGCTTCGCCCGGCCGATGTCGATGCACGGCTTAATCTCGCCTTGGCCTTGATGGCGGACGGCCGATCGGATGAGGCCAGGCGCGAGCTCGACCTCGTTCTGCTGGTCGCGCCGGCCTATGAGGACGCCCGTGCCGCAAGGCGGCGGCTGGACGCAGCCGAAGCCTCTCGTCAATGGCGGTTTGACGTCTCTGCCGCACGCAGCCGGCTTTCGAATGATCAGCCATCCTGGTCCGAGGCATCGGCGACGCTGACGCGCGTTAGCACAACGTCCTCGGTGGCCTTGACGGTTGAATGGGCCGAACGCTTTGGCATCGAAGACACCTATCTCGAAGGACGACTGGAACACCGCATCGGGGCCGGATCAGCCTATGTGGCGATCGGGGGGACACCAGAGGCGACGTACAGACCCGAGGCCGCGATACGTGCCGGGCTGGTGGCCCCGCTCCAAGGAACGCCCCTGTCCGGGACCCTTGACGCCAGCCTGTCCCGTTATCCTGTCGGGACCGTGTCGTCGCTTCAGCCCGGCGTGGAGTATGCGACCGCCGACGGCAGGCTTGTCATCGGTGCGCGCTGGATAAACGTCTGGGACGAACGAGACATCTATCGTTCGGGTTATGCTCTGCGCGCGCTACTGGCGGTGCACGACAGGGTTAGGCTGCGCGCAGGCTGGGCAGACGCACCGGAATCGTCCGATGGCGTGACCGCCGATGTCCGCGCGACCAGCCTGGGCGGCGAGTTCGACCTCTCCAGCCACTTCACCCTGCGCCTCTCGACCGTGCTGGAAGAACGCCCGGCCTACGATCGGCGGGAAATCTCACTCGGCCTCGGCTACCGCTTCTAGGACATGAGCGCCCTCTCGCTTCTCTGGTGGCTGTCGGTCTTGCTGGCCGGGGTGTCCGTCCTCTGGATGATGGGGCTCATACTGGCGCGCCTGTTTCGCGAGAACAGCGAGGTGCGGCGACAGCATGACCGTGAGGCACTTTCCGGAGCCTACCTCGCGATCATGGAAGGCGTACCGGGAGCCGCCGCCGGTTTGCTGCCCTTCCAGCACCGGAGCCGCCTGATGGCCGAAACCCTTCTAGAGGTCTTGAACATCGTCAGGGGCCAGGAACGCGACCGACTGATCCGGAGCCTTTTCGATCTGGGGGTCGATGCCCGCCTGCGGGCGAGGCTCACGCGCGGAAGCCGCACCGGACGCCTCGCCGCCGTGGAAGCTCTGGCGGCATTCGGCTCGGCCGAGACGCGGGATGCCCTAAGGGCTCTGCACAGCGCCAGTCGAGATGCCGAAATCCGTATCGGGATCGTCCGGACGCTTATCGACATCGGCGATGCCCCCCGCGTCCAGGACCTCATGCGCGAGATGGCCGGCCAAGCGGACCGCGATTCGCTGCAATACGCCCCGGTCCTGCGTCGCCTGGCGATAGACCGACCTGAAGATGCGCTGGAGGCTCTGGCTGTCTCCGAATTCAATACCGCTGCGCGCGTGGTCCTGATCGACGCGGTGGGAGCGACCGGCGACTATCGCGCCCTTGAGCCCCTGACCCGCGAGACCGAGGCTGTTGAGGTGCTGGTGCGCACGGCAGCGATCCGGGCGCTGGGTGTGCTGGCTCATCCGGGTTCCGCGGGCGTTGTGGCGCGCGCCCTGACCGATACGGCCTGGGAGGTTCGCGCCGAGGCTGCAGGCAGCGCCGCCGACCTCAATGTCGCGGGCCTGATCCCGGGCCTCCTTGTCCTGCTGGACGATCCGGTATGGTGGGTGCGCTTTCGCGCTGCTGAAGCCCTCGCCAGCATGCGGGGGGAGGGGGTCGCAGCCCTGCGGCAGGCTCTCGGTTCAGCTCGCGACACTGTGCGGCGGGCTGCCGCCATGGCTCTGGCGGAACGCGGCCTGTCCCAGCCTGCGGTGAGCGCATGACGCCGCTGCTGCTGGAGGTTTCGCAGACGATTGCCCTGCTGGTCATCTCGACCGGGCTGCTCCAGAACCTGATCTATCTGGTGCAGTTGGCGCTGGCCGCTGCCACCCTGATTGAAACCCCCTCTACCCCCGCCGTCAGTGTTCTGTGGCGACGGTATGCCGAGGCATCTCCGCCTATTGCCCTGCTCGCGCCCGCCTACAACGAAGCGCTGACCATCGTGGAAAGCGTGCGGTCTCTTCTATCGCTGCACTATCCGAACTTCGAGATCGTGGTGATCAACGACGGCTCATCGGACGAGACGCTTCGTGTCCTGATCGACGCGTTCGCACTGGAACCCGTCGAGCGTCACCATGACCTGGCCGTCCCCCATCTTCCAATCCGTGCCCTCTATGCCGCGGCACACCAGCCTCGACTCGTCGTGGTAGACAAGGAGAACGGTGGCAAAGCGGACGCGCTCAACGCCGGAATCAATGTAGCCAGGGCTCCAATCCTGTGTGCCATGGACGCCGACTCGCTTCTCGAGCCGGATGCGCTTCTTCGTGCCGTGAGGCCGTTTATCGACGATCCTATTCGTACGATTGCCGTCGGCGGCACCGTGAGGGTGGCCAATGGCTGCCGGATCGATCATGGGCGGGTCGTTGAGGTCAGGGCCCCCACAAATGCGCTCGCCCTGCTTCAGACGGTCGAATACCTTCGCGCCTTCCTCATGGCGCGGCTCGCCTGGAGCAGGGTCAATACCTTGACGATCATATCGGGGGCGTTCGGTCTGTTCCGGCGGGCGAGCGTCATCGAGGTCGGTGGATACTCCCGCGGAACCGTGGGCGAGGATATGGAGCTGGTGGTCAAGCTGCATCGCCTCATGCGTGACCAGAACCGTTCCTACCGTATCGCCTTCATCCCAGAACCCGTGTGCTGGACGGAAGCGCCGGAGACGCTCGACGTTCTGGCGCGCCAGCGTGCCCGCTGGCATCGCGGTGCCCTGGAGACGTTTGAGCGTCACCGGAGCATGCTGCTCAATCCGCGCTATGGACGGGTCGGCACCGTCGGCTTCGGCTACATCCTGCTGGTCGATGTCTTGGGGCCCCTGGTCGAGTTGCTGGGCTATGTCCTGATCCCGGCGCTCTGGCTCACGGGTCTGCTGTCGTTCGACTATGTCCTGGGCTTCCTGGCCGTCAGCTTTACGTTTGGCGTCGTGATCTCGGTAGGGGCGCTCGCACTGGAAGAATCCGAACTTCGCCGGTTTCCGAAAGCGAGGGACCTTATCGTGCTGACGCTTGTCGCCGTGGCCGAGAACTTCGGCTATCGCCAGCTCAACACCCTCTGGCGGCTGAGGGGCAGCTGGCAGTATCTGCGCAAGAGCCAGTCTTGGGGAACCATGACCCGCAAGGGGTTCCGCGTTGATTAGCGCGCGTTTCGCGACGCCTTTGAGGGCGGCCGAACACAGCCATGCGTGACGGGTTCGTCCCTGAACGACCCTACCTCTGCTGTTGCCGGTTGCCAGTTGCCGGGTGAAGGTGCGGAAGGGTTGGGTTGATCCGATTTGCGGGTCGATCAGCCGTCAGCGCCGCGCGATCTGCTATGCAGGCCGTCAGAGTTCAGGCTTCCGCAACCCTATCAAACGACAGTGCCGGACGGGCGCTCGTCGCGGGTGCGTCGAGGAAAAATCACCATGTGGCGCTGGCTGAGCTGGGTGCTTGTCATAGTTGTCGTCGCGGGACTGGGTGCCGTGGCCTGGGATCGCCTGCGTCGACCCGACCCCAGCGAGATGCACTGGTTTGAAGGTGTCGTCGGTCCGCGCGACGTCTCGCGCGTCGCGCCTCCGGCACCGACGCGGCTGTCAGAGTTTGATCGCGGGGGGCCACATCGCCTTGCGGTTCTGGTCACCGATCCGGACTCGGGCTGGCTCGGTCTGGTCAGGGGGTTTCGCGCTCTCGGCGTACCGATCACCGTCACCACCGATGTCGACCGTGCCTTGCGCCACAAGGTGGTGCTTGCCTATCCGATCGTCTCGGGCCGGGTGCTGGAGCGTCCCGAAATCCAGGCTTTGGCGCAGCATGTGCGTGAAGGCGGCACGGTTGTGGCCTTCAACCTGGCGGGTGGTGGCCTGGAGGACCTGTTTGGCGTCAGAACGGGGCCCGAAACCAGTGCAAGGACAAGACTGCGTTGGCAGTTTCCGCGGGATGCCGAAACCGAGACAGTGGTTTCAGGTTCGGGCGAGGCCCGGGTCGGTAGCGTTGGCTATGCCGCCACGACAGCCCGCGTTGAGGGGCGGTTTGAAGACGGGACGGCGGCGGCGGCCTGTCGGTCCGTAGGCGACGGCAGGGCCTGCGTACTCGGCATCGACCTCGGGTCTCTGGCCCAGCGGTCGATGAATGGCCGGGCGGAGAGCCTGTCGCGCGGATATGTCAACGGTTATGAGCCCTCTTTGGATACCTTGTTTCGCTGGCTGCGGGACATCTATGTCGCCGAGGACCCCATGCCCTGGCTGATCTCCACGACACCATCGGGCTACGACGTCTCCATCCTGTTCACCCATGATGTGGATTTTGGTCCGTCGGTCGTCAATGCGGCCACCTATTCGGAGGCTCTTAAGACGCGCGGGATCCAAGGAACCTTCTTTGTTCAGACGAAATATCTCAAGGACTACAACGACAGCATCTTCTTCGATCAGGCCGCAGTCCCGCTCTTGCGCCGTCTGGTCGGCGACGGGATGGACGTCGGCAGCCACACGGTTTCGCATTCCCGGATGTTCGAGAGCATGCCGCTCGGCACCGGCAAGGAGCGCTATCCGGACTACCGGCCGCGCGTGACCAGCGACACTGGCGTATCGGACGCTTCCATTCTCGGTGAACTCAGGGTCTCGAAATATCTTCTTGAACACCTCACCGGTGCAGACGTCCAAAGTTTCAGACCGGGGCGATTATCCTATCCATTCGCCCTGCCGCAGGCGATGGCCGCAACGGGCTATCGGTATTCGTCCTCGATCACGGCCAATGTCGTTCTCACTCATCTGCCTTTCCAGATGACCGATGGTCGGGCGGACGGTGCTTTGCAGCCGGTTTACGAGTTCCCGGTCACGATCGAGGACGAGGCCCTGCCTCGTCTTGGCGAACGCCTGCAGGCCGGTCACCAGCTGATCGAGCGGATCTCGCGCCACGGGGGGGTCGTCGTGATCCTCGTTCATCCCAACGTCGCGGGTCACAAGCTGGAGTTCGTTGAGGGCATCGCAGACCACTGGCGTGGCAGGGCATGGATGGGGTCTCTGGCTGAGTTTGGAGGGTGGTGGGCCAATCGTGACGCCCTTGAAACCGACATCGTCTTCGAAGGCGGAGGCTGGCACCTGCGCGCCGCCTCTGAAACCGGAGTGGATCACGTCGATGTCATTCTGCCGAAGGCGGCAGGCCGCAGGATTGGTCTCGCGATCGCGGCCGGGGAGCACGTGGATATGGCGCTCTGAGTGGGTTGAACTTGTTAGACGGATGACATCGCTAGCCCGAAACTGCGTCAATCCTTCGCAGTGCACACTAAGTCGGCAACCCGACTTATTGACCGGCGTTTCCGACGCTCGTGTCGTTGGGAAAGCTTATGATCCGGCCACTCGTTCTGTTGGTAGAGGACAATGCGATGCTCGCCTTCGCCTTTGAAACCCTCCTTGTTGATGCTGGATTTTGCGTGGTCCACGCTGGGACACCGCATGATGCGGTTCACCTGATCAATGAGAAGGGCGATGCCGTCGCTGCGATCGTGACGGATATCCAGCTTGGCGAAGACAAGACGGGCTGGGACGTTGCGAACCATGCCCGCATGCTGAAAGGTGCGATGCCGATCGTCTATATGACAGGGGACAGTGCTGAAGACTGGTCCGCCCGTGGCGTTCCGGACAGCGTGCTTCTGCAAAAACCCTTCAGCGATGCCCAGTTGACGTATGCCCTCTCGACGCTCCTGAACATCGGCCACGTCGGCCGTACATAAGACTGACTGGATCGATCTGCGGTGCATGTGCAACGTCGCCCGCGCTCCTCGACCCTGGCAGACGCGACGGCGCAAAACATGACTGCATCTTAATGTTCGCGCTCCCATCCCGATCGATGACCGCCGCGTAGCTGGCGCGTGACCCTGCCGATTGAACGGTGGTGGCCGAACATAGGAGTCTACGATGTCATTTCTTCGCACCATGATGTTGCCGTGTCTGTCTCTGGCCCTTGTTACGGCTGGTGGAATGAGCCCGGCAGAAGCCCACGACCGAGGCCGCGCCCACGCCGTGCGGCCTGTGCCCGCTACCGCGTCCACGGTCGTCGGCGTCGCCGCCGGTAACCCGGACTTTTCGACGCTGGTTGCAGCCGTACAGAACGCTCGCCTGGTCGAGACCCTGTCCGGGACCGGTCCCTTCACCGTGTTCGCTCCGGACAACGCGGCCTTCTCCGCCTTGCCGGAGGGAACGCTGGATCGGCTGATCGAACCGGCTCGACGACGCCAGCTTCAGGCCATTCTAGGCTATCATGTCGTACCCGGTGCGATTTCCGCATCTGATCTGACGACAGCGATCCGTGTGGGCGGCGGGCAGGCTGTTCTAAAGACTGTTCAGGGCGGCACACTCATCGCTGAAACCGCCGGTCGGGGGCGGATACGATTGAGAGATAGCACCGGCGAAACCTTCTGGGTGACCGGAGCGGACATTCAGGCTTCCAATGGTGTCATCCATGCCATCGATGGGGTCATGACGCCCGGCCATTGAAGGTTCTGGCGGGCGCAGGATCCTCGGGTCCCGCGCCCGTCGCTCGGCGACGGCGAACAGCGGGAGGTTTGATGCTGGCCAAAGCGACAGATGCTGCCACTGGTGGGGAGCCATCGACAGTTCCATCAGAAGCCGGACACTGACCAGCCGGTCTGGGCAGGGTGGGCGGTCTGCAGCTGTGTCTTGATGGTCAGCACAGTCGTCAGCCCCAGCGGCGTGCTGGATGACCGTCCACGATCATCATGGCCGCAGATCTACGGGTCCTGGTCTCACCGGTAGTCCTCCAGCGATGGATTGAGAGGAGGCCTCTTCGGGATGAGTTGCGGAAGTCCTGCCGGGGCAGGGCCAGAGCGACAGTAGCTCCTGTCGCTCGGCCCGGCCATCGCCGTTGAGGTCCAAGCGTTGGGCGAGTCTGTCGGTCAGGGCGATGCGGGGGCGGTCGCGGCGGATTTCCCGCCGCCGCAGATCCACCGTGGTGAGGGTCCCGTCGCGATTGCGATCCAGACGGTCGAAGTGCGCGAGCGCCTCGGACGCGCCGGGGCAGGTCCGGGCGCTCGGCAGTCCCTCCGCCGAAGCGCGGACCGGTCCTGAGTCCGTGACCCTGATAGCGGTGACTGTGGCGCTGCTCGAAGGTGAAACGGGGGAGGATGGTGATGGGGCCACACCAGCATGAGCCTGCTGGGCGAACCCGAGAACCAGAGCCGGGGCGATGAGCCAGCGGCATAGGCTCGAAGCGGTAGAAGTCTGGCGGACAGAGGTCATGTTCATCGTGATGGTATTGCACGCGCCGACGATGCCTGGATCGGCCAGACGGCCTGTCGGCCGGCCTATGCCGATTGGGAGAGGTCGGTGAAGAGCCCAGATGCGGCAATGTCGGCGACGGCGCACAAAGACAGCCTGCCGATAACCTCTCGCAACGTTCTAAGCCTACCAGACGCTAGGCCTAAACCGCGCGCAGGAGCGGGCAGAGCGAGTGAGTCGCCCATGCGCGACGCGCGGGAGACATATTGTACAACCCGCGAAGACGCCGCCTGCGCCAGCCGAGGGTCTAGGTGAGCGTCTGGACGGAGCGATCGCGTCGACCGGCATCTGGGGCGGAAACGACAGCGCACTCCGATCGCGCGCGATCGGGGTCCGGACAACTGGACGATGGCGATCGGTTCTGGCGCCGTGCCGTGGCGAAAAGACGTGACAGTCCCGCGGCCAAGGTAAAAGCCACGATTATGCTGAAGGGTCTCGAGGGTCTGTAGCGATGGACGTCCATGGCGGCTCTCCTTGATCGGGAGCGGCGCGGGGACCCGCGGAAGTCTCTGGATCCGGTCGCAAACACACCCGAGATCCGACATCGCGATCACCATGATCGCCAGAGGGGCCCGGATGCACTTCGAGTATCTGTGCGCCTGGTAGGAGGTGCCAATATATTGTCGTGATCGGCGCGATAAGCCGGTGCAATGGGGAGGTCGACGCGTGCTCGGCGTGTTAGCCGCAAGGTCGATCCCTAAAGCCGAAGGGGCGAGACGACCCCGATGCCCCGGCCTCACCAATTCGCCGACAGCTGCGCTGGGACCGAGCAATGGGTGGAGGGCCGCTGGCACACCTTACAGATTTCGCCCCGACGCTGGGCTCGGCTGCATGACCGGTTCGGCGATGTGACTGGGGGTGTTCGGGTCGTCCGGGGCCGTCAGCAGCAGCCCTTGGGATCAAGGCGTGGATCCCTCGCGGTGCGCATGGCCGACCGAAAAAGTTGGTCCGGCTTCAAGAGCTCGCGCGCACCGGCTGCGAATGGGGTGCGTTCCTCTTTTCGCAGTCTGTTGGGGCAATAGACTCGCCATCAGGGTGGTGAAGACCCGATCGCTGGGTCCGGCCTCAATGAGGCTCTGCGGATCGATCCGTTCATCCCATGACATGAGGAAGCGTCGTCCCATTGCAGGCGCGCTCGGGCCAAGCCGGCACAGCATTGTGGCGGCGCGATAAGACCGTGGAGCGCAGGCGGCGGTCGCCGCAAAATCGCGGTCCTCAGCTCCAGGCGTGATCATCGGGCCTCAGGGACGACAGGGTGACGCGTCCGCCACAGGGACCACAGCACGCCCGCCAGCAGGATGGCGAAGGTCACGCCCAGCGAAATGGCGGCCGGAAACTTCTCCCAGCCCATCAGGTCGGCCACGAAGATCTTGGACCCGATGAAGATGAGCAGCACGGCCAGGGCCTGCTTCAGATAGGCGAAGCGGTGGATGATGGCGGCCAGGGCGAAGTAGAGGGCGCGCAGGCCGAGGATGGCGAAGATGTTGGAGGTGTAGATGATGTAGGGGTCGGTCGTGATGGCGAAGATGGCGGGCACTGAGTCCACGGCAAAGATGACGTCGGCGATCTCGATCATGATAAGCGCCAGGAAAACCGGCGTCACATACGTAGCCAGCTTCCCCGTCTTTGCATCCGGCAGTTTGACGAAGAACCGCTCGCCGTGAAGTTCGTCGGTCACCCGCAGCCGCCGCTTGAGCAGGCGCAGCAGGGGATTGTCGGCCAGGTCGTGGGACTTGTCGGCCATGGCGATCATCTTGATCCCGGTCAGGATCAGGAAGGCGGCGAAGATGTAGAGGATCCAGCCGAACTCGGAGACCAGGGCCGCGCCGCCCGCGATCATGATGGCGCGAAGCACAATGACCCCCAGAATCCCCCAGAAAAGCACGCGATGCTGGTATTTCTGTGGGATGGCAAAATAGCCGAAGATCATGGCGATGACGAAGACATTGTCCATCGCCAGCGACTTCTCGACCACGAAGCCGGTCAGGTATTCGATGCCGGATTGCGCCCCGAGGCTGTACCAGACCCAGCCGCCGAAGCCGAGGCCGAGCGTCAGATAGCCCAGCGACATCAGCAGGCTTTCGCGCACGCCGATCTCGCGGTGTTTCTTGTGGAGCACGCCCAGATCAAGGACGAGCAGAACGACGACCAGGGCCAGAAAGCTGGCCCACATCCAGACCGGCTTGGTCAGGACGTCTTGCGTGAGGAATTCCATGAGGGGGTATGTCTATTTCTGAGCCGCGGTCAGACGCGGATGTCGAAGGTGTGCCGGCTGGGCCGGCGGGTTTGAGTGTCGCGCCCGATAGCCCCTGGCGGTTCGATGGGGCGGTCCCTGGGTGTGCTCTGGTGCGCGGCGAGCCGCTCGCGCAACTGTTGATCCTGGATGGACCAGGCCTGGACGGCCGGAGTGATGCTGGAGATGATCCGCATGTTCAGCTCGATCCGCTGGGCACCAGATCGAAGTCCGCTGGATCCTGATCCAGCAACCGGCAGATCCGGACGATGGCCTGCCATTCCTCGCCGTCGAACCCGCCGTCGGACTCTGCGACGGAACAGGCTGTTTCGATGAGCAGGCGGGCAAAGAGAGGCTGGCCGCTGAGGGCGGTGATAGCGGCTTCGGCGTGGGCCTCCCCGTCGTCGAGGTCTCGATCGAAGCGGGCGTTGAGCGCTTCATACGCAGCGATGATCTCGCCGATGTCGAACACGGCGATGAGGGTGGATGTCCGCATGCGCCGTATCATGGCGCTGCGCTCTTCCGGCGTGACCCATCCGTCGGCCTGGGCGACGAGCACACAGGCCGCCACTACCGCTTCCATCTGCAGGGTGTCGCCGGGCGTCCAGAGATCGCTCGGATCGGTCAATCGTCGTTGTCTGACGTTTCGGGGTTCAATCGGCATCTGTATCTCGTGTGAATGGCGCACGGCCAGCGGGGTCACCCGCTGTGCTCTTGAAGGGGGAGTGGGGGTTCTGATCCTGACGTTTGCGATTTCGCAGCATCAGCGGTGCGTGGACTGCACTGCGCGATCCAGCGCCATCAATCGATCCTTGATCGAGAGCTTTTTCTTCTTGATCGCGACCACCACGTGATCGTCCGGGCGCACCCGGGCGCGTTCTTCCCTCAGCGCCAGTTCGAGCAGGGCATGATGCCCGTGCAGGCGACGTTGCATGACAATCGACATTCAGCCTCTCCGGTTCTGAACGGAGCGTCGATCCAGGGCGGGAATGGACAGATGTCTTTGGCCGGACCCAGGATCGGGCGCACCCGATGCAAGCCGACATCACGATCACTATGATCGTCAGAGGGGCCCGGACTGCTGAGCGATAATGCCGCGAGCAGGCTGCGCACGCCAATCAGTTGGTATGATGCAACCTATAACGGACACTCATACGGCTGTCGGGCCGCGTTCAAGTGCGCGCAGTACTTCCTGCGCGAGCAGGGTCGAGGGGCCACCTGCGCCGCGCGCCGACACCAGGGCGATCTCGCTGTCGGCTAGATCAGGCAGACCCGAGCGCAGCACCGTCAGGTCGCGCGGGGCCATGGCGGCCGGAAGAACGCCGATGCCGAGCCCGGCCCGCAGCGCTGCCATCTGCCCGGCCAGGCTGGGAGAAGTGAAGGACGGCCTGAAGGTCAGTCCGGCTCCGGACAGGGCTGCCAGCGCGCGCTTGCGATAGATGTCGGGCGCGGGAGCGATGATGAGCGGGAGAGGGGCCAGCTCCATGATCGAAGCATCCAGAGCGACCCAGACCAGGGGCTCGCTCCAGACCCGCACGCCCAGTTCGGGGCCAACGGGTTCGCGCTTGATCAGTGCAAGGTCGAGAGAACCCCGCGACATCTGATCCAGCAGATTGGCGGTATAGTCGCAGGTCACCGACAGCTTGATCCGTGGATGACTGCGGGCGAAGGCTCCCAGTATCGTCGGCAGATGGATGGTGGCGATATCTTCCGGAGCGCCGAAGCGAACCTCGCCCTCCAGGTCGCCATCGCCCAGGGTAGACAGGATCTCGTCGTTCAGACGAACCAGTCGACGAGCCTGCGGCAACAAGGTCGCGCCCTCGGTTGTCACGGTCACTCTGCGTCCCGCCCGATCCAGAAGCGGCGATCGCAGCTGGTCTTCCAGGCGCCTGATCTGCAGACTGACGGCAGGCTGGGATCGACCCAGCAGGTTCGCGGCCCGGGTAAAGCTACCGGTATCGACCACTGTCACGAAGGCGCGGAGAAGGTCGATATCGAGGTTGATCAGACGCAGCGTCACGACATCACGATCCCTTATGCCATCTGCATACGCCATAACGGATAGATCGGGCCAGGTCCATGGGATGCCGTATCAGAAGCCGACGGTCACTCCGACGAACGGAGCATGGCCTACGCGGTCCTCCGCATTGTCGCGGATGTCCTGCTGCCGCAGATAGCCCAGGCTGACATCGTAACGGCCGAAGCCGCGCTCGAAGCCGACGAAGGTCCGCAGGCCGGTCACTCCCGTCTGGCCACCGGGCTCGGTATTGCGCAAGGTGACGAAAACCTCGGCATCGCCGGTCAGGGCCCAGCCATCCTCATCGCCGGTGAGGGGAACGGTCGTGCCGATCCGCTGCCGCAGCCGCCAGCCCGTCTGAGGGTCGACATCGACGAAACGCTGCTCCAGCCGTGTTCTGAACTCCAGAGGACCCCAGTCGTACCCGACCTGCTGCAGCAGGCGCACCTCGCGCTCGTCCGGGCCGTTCCAGCGATGTTCGACGCCGACGTTCCAGTCCCGCCCCCGACTGTCCTGGCGCTTCAGCCACAGACGGGCGAAATAGGTGTCATCGCGTGGGTCGCTGCGCAGCCGCTGGGCGGTTTCAAGCTCGATGGACGTTCGATCGTCGAGCGAGGTTTCGAAGGTGGGATTGAACCAGAACTCGCCCGCTTCGTCCTGTGCCAAGGCCTGGGGCGCGAGCGCCAGAGTGCCCGCTGCGGCCAGCAGGGCCGTCTTCAATCCACGCATGATCTCTATCCTGAAGAAACGTCCGGGCTGACGACCGGATCAACCCCGTGGCCGGACTGCACAGCCCTGCCACGGGGTCGGGTTGTTAGAAGCGGTAGCTCAGACCGGCACTGATGACCCAGGGGTCCAGCGCATGTTCGGTTTCCAACGCGATGGCTGAGCCCGAACGGAATGTCGCCGTGGTGTCTACGAAATAGCGTTTGGCGTCGATGGACAGCCCGAGGCCACGGTTGTTGATGGGCATGTCGAACCCGGTTTGGAGCACAAGTCCGAACTCGTCAGACAGACCGACATCGGTGACCCCCAAGGCGGTCGCGTCGGAACCAACGCCTTCATTGAAGATGAAGAAGTGGGTGACCCCGGCACCGACGTAGGGCTTGAAGCCCCGGGCCATCGTCCAGTGATATTTTGCCGTGACGGTCGCAGGCAGGATGATCGCCTCGTCGATGAGGGCCGCACCCGCCAGGGCACCTTCACCCTCGACATCATGCGGCGTCACGCAGCAGATGGTTTCCAGCGAGAAGGACGGCGTGACGAAATATTCCAATGCGAGGGTTGGGACATAGGCGTCCGAGGCGCTGACTTGGCTGCCGGTCGGAAGGCCGATGTTGTCCGTGCGCACGTCGGTGATCTCGCCATCGGGCAAAACCGCTGTGACGAAGGCCTTGATCTGCAGGCGGCCTTGATTGTCCTGCGCGAGGGCAGGCGTTGATGAAAAGGCGATGAGAGTGGCCGTCGTCGTCGCGGCGATGAAGGTCTTCATTGTGTCTCCGGGAAATCAAACGATAGACACCGGCCGCACTCGTCCCAGTGCGGCCGGTAGAGAGGCTCGCTTAGTTGGGCATGTAGGGCAGCGAGGAGTGGTGCAGGACGATGCGCAGGGCCCCATTGGCGTCTCGAACCCAGCCCCAGGTCTTGTTGACGGTGGTGACCTCGCCCTTGTCATTGGTCAGCATGACATTGCCGGTCGAAATGGCGGTCGTGCCGTTGATCACCACCGCTTCATTGTCGATCTCGTACGACTGCCAGCCCTTCAGGGCAAAGCCGGTGTCGCCCGCAAAGTCCGCGTTACCGCCGACGAAATAGGCCAGGGCACCCTCGCGGGTCGTACGGAAGGTGGTGTCGCCATGAGCCAGGGTCGGCTTGAAGGCCACCGGTCCCAGATTGTAGCCATAGGCCGCATCGAGAACCTGACCGGCCAGACGCGTCGCAGCGGCCTGACCATTGGTTTTGTATTCGGTGGAGATGGCGACCAGGGCCGTGCCCCAGGCGCGCTGGGCGGCCTCGACCTCGGCGACCGTGATCGGGGCGGCGGCGACAGAGGGGCTGAGGTTGGCGACCGGATAGCTTGCGCCCGAGATCGTAGCGCGATCGGAAGAGGCCATGGCCGAACCGGCGAACAGCAGGGCAGCAGCGGTGGTGACAGTGAACAGCTTGCGCATCGAGACATCCTTTCGTGAGCCGCGGGTACGGCGATGACGACAAGATGCTGGGTTCAGCGAGGGCGCACATCAGCCTGACGGCTGGCCGCACAACCTATGCCATATGGCATACGACAGCGGTTCTGCGGTTTGGTAGAACGGAATCGGTTGAGGAGGATCCGCGTGTGCAGACGGACAGTACGCTATCGGGACTGGATGTCCGGACCCTGTTTCGCGACTCCCAGGCGCGCGCTGCCCGGCTGAAACTGCTGATCGAGGTCAGCCGCGAACTGGCGGCCGCCGACCGGGACGGTCTTGACGCGGCGATCGACGGGGCCG